>Ga0209162_1002722_pt1 | contig 15044 bp, 8 predicted proteins | sample YNPNPMetaG_FD_187121 | JGI IMG/M metagenome (GOLD analysis project Ga0209162, IMG submission 187121) | Anoxygenic and chlorotrophic microbial mat microbial communities from Yellowstone National Park, USA - YNP NP MetaG (SPAdes) (version 2) ... | reverse complement strand
CGGGCCGTCCAGCCCTGGTTCACGGCGAGCCCCGAGTCGTTGGGCAGGCCGAAGACGTGACAGTCCGGCTTCTGGCGCGCCAGCCACTCCAGGTGGCCGGCACGGGAATGGTCGTAGTGGAGCTGGACGATCACATTGCGCACCTGCCCGAGACACGGGCCGAGACCGTCGCAACTGTACTGGGCGAGCTGGTCCGCGCCGGCGGAGAAACCCGCGGTGAGCAGCCCGCGCTCCTGCCGTTCCCGCAAAACCCGCTGGAACTTGCCCCCCTCCCCGTGCCACCGCGCCCCCAGTTCCCAGTACCGCGCCAGCCCCGTGTCGGTCCGACCGCCGCCGAGAATCACGACCTGCGAGTGGTACAGCCAGGTGAAGAACAGGTCGACGTCCTCCCGCCGAAGGTGGTCGTCCCAGAAGAAGACCCGCGGCTCGAGACCCCAGACGCGGAAGCGGTCGAGGTACCAGGAGAAGGTGCTCCAACTGTACTCCTGGTCGCCGCGCGACGGAGACGACATTGGCAGATAGAGCAGCGTCTTGTTCGTCCAGCTCGCCAGCGCCCGCTCGACGATCCAGTCGCGGTGGATGTGCTCGCAGCGGTCGTGGGAACTGTAGATCAGTTCGGTGGCTTCCATCCCGGCTTCGGTCTCGGTCCCCGGCCCGCCTCGGCCGACCGCTCAGTCCAGCCAGTAGATCGGCGCCATCCCAATGCCGGCGTCGTTGCGCTCCTGGATCCCCAGCTCGCCCTTGACCGCCAGGATCGCACCCATGTTTGAATACCACCCGCGGCCCTTCGGGTCGTTCTTGATCTTCCGCTCGGGATCCCGGCTCTGGAAGTGGTTGCGCGTCAGCCCGGCCACCATCCGCGCCCGGTGCGGCTCGTGCGGCACCGCCGGCGTCCCGGCGTGGAGCACCAGCCGCGCCTCGGAACAGATTCCCGCCTGCACGTCCGGATCGCGGATCTCCGGCAGCACGTTGGGCAGGATCGGCGTGGCCCAGAGGATCTCCTGCGCCAGCATCGGCTCCTGCGCCGTCGCCTGCTCCACCTGCTCCAGCGTCGGGCCGACGCACACCCCCTTGGCGCTCATTCCGTGCAGCGGCTTGATGGCGATCTTTTTCAGCTCCGCCGGGTTCTTCCGCCACCGCTCGAGGTGCTGCGGCGTGATCCGCTCCGTGCGCGGCGCGAGCCGCACGTTGCCGAGAAGGCTGAGGCCGGTCAGCGAGCTCTTGTCGATCAGGTAGAACCCCATCAGGTGCTTCGACAGGTCGGGCCAGACGTGCGAAAGCTGGTACACCTGCCGCAGCCGCTCGACGACGTGCTCCTCGCCCGCCGCTTTCCGCGCCTTGATGTAGGCCTGGAGGTCGGCGTCCACGATCCGCGAGTTGACCTTCTTGATCTCGCGTTCCACCCCGTCGACCTTCCCGTACAGCCGGCCGTCGCGAATCTCCAGGTCGGCGGCATCGAGGATCGCGGGGCGGCGGGCGCGGTCGCCCCCGCACATCGCGTCCGCGAGGAACCACAGGTTCTGCTTCGTCGGCTGCTTCGGCGGCTCGATCTCCAGGATCAGCACGCTCTGCGTCTCCGCCCCCAGCGGCCAGCGGTAGGTGTCGAGCACCTCGCGGTCGAGCGACTCGTCGGTGTGCAGGCGGCCCTGCGCGTCCCGCGCCATCGTGAACGTGCAGCCGTCCGTCAGCCCGGCGAGCCGTGCGCCGCGCACGAACTCCCGCACCCAGCCCCAGTACGTGTCCACGCTCTGCGCCTCGAGCAGCCGCGCGTCGAGGATGTCCCCGCTCGCCTTGAACTCCTCGAACGACATCCCCCGCCACGACTGGCGCCCGAACACCAGCACGTCGAACGCCATGTCCGGCTCGGTCGTCAGGTAGTACCCGTGCAGCCGCTCCGCCATCTCCCCCGACAACCACCCCCGCGGCATCCGGTCGATCAGTAGCTGCGGACCCCGCTCGCGCAGCTCCTTGCGCATCAGCGCATAGAGCACCCGCGCCGAGGCGTCCATCAGCTCGATCAGGTAGCGCGGCAACGCCACCGGCAGCCCGTTCGGCGTGTTCCCCAACCCATAGATCGGGATGAACATGTCCTTCTCGCCGAGATACCGCAGGTACGCCTCGACCCGCGCCCGGTCCCGCGCGAACCGCTCGTTCGCCTCCAGCACCCTCTTCGTCTCGCGCTGCCGAACCTCGTCCGGATACCGTGCCTCCACCCGCGCCAGCTCCTCCAGCGTCTGATCCAGCGAGGGGAGGGCGACCGTCTTCGCTGCATGTCCGCTCGTCATCGGCTTGTCTCCCTTCCTCACAGCGAGGTCCGCACGAACTCCAGCATCATCCGGTAGTATGGTTCCAGGCTTTCCAGGTCGATCCACTCGTCCACCGAATGGTGGCCCGCGCAGACCGGCTTGGTCAGCACCACGGGGATTCCGTACTTCGTGAAGAAGCGGGCGTCCGAGGCGCCCTCGCTGCGGTAGTACGCCAGCTCCTGGCCGCCGCGGTGCTTGCGCGAGGCGGCCTGGATGCGGCGGCAAACCTCGCCGTCGCGATCCAGATGGAACAGGTCGCCGGCCACGATCGGCGCGAACTCCCCCCGCCCCCCGACGATCCGCTCGACCTGCGCCGTCGTCGCCGCCAGCGTCGTCGTCTCCACGAACCGCACGTCCAGCAGCGCCTCACACGCGTCCGGAACCTGGTTCGCCGCCGCCCCGCCGACGACCTTGCCCAGATTGAGCGTCGGGCCCCACGTCCCGGGACCGTCGACGACCGGGAACTCCTTCCGCAGATCGGCGTAGATCGCCAGGAACTTGTCGATCGCGTTCTCCCCCAGCCACGGCCGCGAACCGTGGGCCGCCTTGCCCGAAGTCCGCACGCGGAACTGCAACACCCCCTTCTCGTCCGCCTCGAGCTGGAAGTTGTCGCCGCCGTCCGGAAGGAACGCTGCGGCCGGCCGCAGACCGTACTCGTCCAGCAAGAAGCGGGTGCCGCGGTTGCCGCCGACCTCCTCGTCGAAGGTGAAGGCGACCAACACCTCGTCCCGCTCCCCCGGCGCCAGGTCGGCCAGCGCCTTGAGGAACAGCGGGGCCGCGAACTTCATGTCGCTCGCCCCCCGCGCCTTGAGCCGGCTCCCCTCCACCCGCGGCACGAACTGCTGCTCCCCTCCCGGCACCACGTCCAGGTGCGCCGCGAGCAACACCCGCGGCGCCCGCTCCTCCGGCTTCGTCCCCACCAGCAGCGAGGGGAACGGGTCCGACGGAACGGTCCGCGTCCGGAGCCCCCGACGCTCCGCCTCCCGCGCCACCAGCTCCCGGCACCGCTCGTGCTCCGCCGCATGCTCCGGCTCGTGCGTCGTCCGCAGCCGCAACAGCTGCTCCAGGAACCCGAATTCCACCCGGTCCAGGACCATCTCCCGCCTTCTCCCCCGCGCTCCCGCGCGGTTCCGCTCCGGCGCGCCATCTGACACGATCCGTGCCGGTCGGATCAAGCATCTTGCGGCAACCCGAAGTCCGCCCTCGCGGTCCCTCAACCGGTCCCCGAGCGCACGGCGGGACTCCACGCGTTCGTGCCGCCGCGACATCCGTCGCGCCCCTCGGAGGGAAATGCCGCGGGCGCACGGGCCGACGCTTCGCGCCGGCGGGCGACGCCCCGGCGCCGAACCGGGACGCGGAAGCTCGCACCTGCGGCCGCGGAACTCGGGGCAGGGCGGTGGAGCTTGCCCGACCGGCGCGGGACCGGTGCGCTTCCCGGGTGACGGGAGGAAGATGGATGCGCAACGCGACGGGGTGGATCGGGGCGGTACTGGCCGGCGCGCTGGCGGCGGCGGGGTGCAGCGAGCCGACGGACGACGCGATCGGGCCGCGGGACGTGCCGCGGGACGTCGACGGCGGGACGACGGACAGCGGTGCGGATGCCGACGCCGACGCCGGCGCGGACGGGGACGCAACGAGCGACGCGGACGCCGCGTGCATCCAGGACATCGATATCGTCTTCGTGCTTGATGTTTCGACCAGCATGACGGCGGTGTTGGACGCGCTGTCCCGCGGGATCGGCGAGGTGTGGAGCGCGGCGCTGGGGCTCGCTCCCGACGCGCAGTTCGGGCTCGTGGTGTTCGTCGACGACGTGATGGTGACGAACGGCGGCCGGCCCTATGCGGCGTTGACGCACCTCCAGGACGAGTTTGGCCGGTGGCGGGAGTTCTGTTCGAGCAACGACGAGCCGGGAGGGTCGGGCGGCTTCAACAACGACTGCCCGGAAAACACGCTGGATGCGGTCTGGGCCGCCGCGACCTCGTTCCCGTGGCGAGAAAACGCGCTGCGGATGCTGATTCTCGCGACGGACGATACGTTCGTCGAACGGCCGGGGCGGTTGGGTTCGGCGGAGATCCCGGTGCAGCACACCTACGCCGAGGTGCTGGACGAGCTGCGGGCGCGGCAGGTCCGGGTCGCCGCATTCGCCGCCCACGACTCGTCGAACTGCGCGATCCCGCCGGTGCACGACACCGAGCCCGGGTTCTTCCGCGACTGGGGCGGGTTGCCGCCGCTCCCGGAGGGGACGGGTGCCGGGGTGTTCGACATCCAGGAGGTCCGGACAGGTCGGCGGAGCATGACCGAGGCGATCAACGGCGTGATCCTGGACGAGTACTGCACGCCGTTCCTGTTCTAGGAGGAAAGTTCGTAGGCCGGGCGGGCGTCGCGCCCGCCGCCGCTCCGCGGTCGCGGGCGGCCTTCTCCTTCTGCATCGCCACCACCAGCGCCTCCGGGTAGGTCATCCCGGCGTGCGGCTCGGCGGCGACGAGGTCGCTTCGGCATTCCGCACGTCCTGCGACGCTCGCGGGTAGCACCCGCGACCCAAGCCGGGCAGGCGCGGAGGGGCCGGGGGGGCGTCCTTCGTCGCCGGCAGCGCTGCGCGGGCCGGATCGGCTGCGGGGGACTCAGGCCTTCTCGGCCCACAGCCGGACCAGGTGCACGGCGGCCTCGGCGGCCTTCGCCATGTCCTGCAGCGTGACCCACTCGCGTAGGCTGTGCACGTCGTGGAAGCCGCAGAAGATGTTCGGCGTCGGCAGGCCGCGCTCGGTGAGGCGCGAGCCATCGGTGCCGCCGCGAATCGCCTCGGAGAACGGTTCGACGCCGCAACGGCGGACGGCCTCGAGCGCGTACTCGACGGGCCGGAAGTCCTTTTCCAGCCAGTAGCGCATGTTGCGGTACTGCGCCGTGACCTCGAAGTCGAAGCGCGCCCGCGGCTCCTCCGCCTTCAGGCGCTCGATCAGGCCCTCGACCAACGTCCGCTTGGCCGCCAGGCCGTCCAGCTCGAAATCGCGCAGGATGAACTCGATCTTCACGCAGGCCGCGTCGCCGTGCATGTCGTCCGGATGGACGAACCCCTCGCGACCCGCCGTGTGCTCGGGCGACACCTCCTTGGGGAGCGCGGCGAGAAGTCGGCCGGCGAGCTTGAGCGCGTTGACCATCACCCCCTTGGCCCAGCCGGGGTGCGCCGCGACGCCGGTGATCGTGAGCACACCCTTGTCGGCCGAGAAGGTCTCGTAGTTGACCATGCCCAGTCCGTCGGCGTCGAACGTGTAGGCGACGTCGGCGGCCAGATCGTCGATCGTGATCCTCTCGGAGCCGCGGCCAACCTCCTCGTCGGGATTGAAGCAGATCCGGACGACGCCGTGCGGCACCTCGGGGTGCCGGATCAGGTAGCGGACGGCCGCCATGATCGCGGCGACGCCGGCCTTGTCGTCGGCGCCGAGCAACGAGTCGCCGGAGGCGGTGATCACGTCCTGGCCGATCTTGTCCTTGAGCGCCGGCGTGTTCTCGACGGTGAGGACGATGCTCGGGTCGCGGGGCAGGACGATCGGCTGGCCCTGGTAGTTGCGGTGGACGATCGGGACCGCCAGCCCCGGACAGCTCTGGGCGGTATCGAGGTGGGCCAGGAGAGCGACGCGCGGGACGCACGGCTTGGGAGAGGTGGCCGGCAGCGTCGCCAGAACGTAGCCGTACTCGGTGACGCGCACGTCGGTCAGCCCGAGCTCCTTGAGCTCCGCCTCGAGCTTGCGGACGAGCACCCATTGCTTCGGGGTGCTGGGCGTCGTCTGCGAGTGCGGGTCGGAGCGGGTATCGATCTGGACGTAGTCCAGGAATCGTCGGAGGAGGTCGTCCGTCTCGATCGGCAGCGTCGTCATCGCGCGTCCCCGCGTCCCCCGTCCCCCGATGCTCCAGCCCCGGGACTGTACCGCAAAGCTCCGCTCCGGGAAACCCCCCGCCTGACACCGCCGCGAACCGGCTCCGGGGCCTTGCCCCCCACAGATCGCGGATGCACCCCTCGGGGGGGCCGACTTGCACGGAACCGCGGGCTGGGCTAGCAACGCCGCGCCATGGGCATCGCCGGCCCGCCGTTGCACGGGGTGACTCGCGAGGAGGCGGCGCAGCGCTTCGACGTCCGGCCGCTCGACGGACTGGACGAGCGGAGGGTCCGGGAGGAGCTGGCCCGGGTGGGGCCGAACGAGCTGCCGAAGCGCAAGCCGACCCCCGCCTGGAAGGTGTTCCTCGCCCAGTTCCTCAACCCGCTCGTCCTGACGCTGCTCGTCGCCGCCGCCGTCGCTACGACGTCCGCCGTCTGGCACGCCGAGCCGGGTGTCGGCTTCCTGGCGCGGTACTCGGACGCGCTCGCCATCCTGCTGATCGTGGTCCTCAACGCGGGGTTCGGCTACGTGCAGGAGCGCAAGGCCGAACGGGCGCTGGAGTCGTTGCAGGCGATGCTGACGTTCCGCGCCCGGGTGGTACGCGAGGGCGTCGAGCGGATGATTCCGGCGCGGGAGGTGGTGCCGGGGGACGTCGTGATCCTGGAGGCGGGGGACCAGATTCCGGCGGACGTCCGGTTGCTGGAGACCGCCGACTTCCGCACCGATGAATCGCCGCTGACGGGCGAATCGAGCCCGGTGGAGAAGGACGCCGCGAAGGTGCTGGAGGCGTCCACCCCGCTGGCCGACCGGGTCAACATGGCGTTCATGGGGACGACGGCGGTGCGGGGCCGAGCCCGGGCGGTCATCGCGGCCACCGGTGTCCGCACGGAGATCGGGCGGATCGGCAAGCTGATCGGCGAGATCGCCGCCGGCAAGTCGCCGATCGAGAAGCGGCTGGCGCGTTTCTCCCGGCAGATCCTCTGGGTCTGTCTCGGGCTGTCCGGCGTGCTGTTCGCCATCGGCCTGCTGCGCGGCGGATTCGACGTGGGGACGCTGCTGCTGCTGGCGGTCTCGCTGGCGGTTGCGGTGATTCCCGAGGGATTGCCGGCGATCACCACGATCACCCTGGCCCTCGGGATGCAGCGCATGGCGAGGCGCGGCGCGCTGATCCGCTCCCTGCCGGCCGTCGAGACGCTCGGCAGCGCCACCGTGATCTGCACCGACAAGACCGGCACGCTGACGCTCAACGACATGCAGGTCCGCGAGCTGGCCACGTTCCGCAGGACCTACGGCTTCGTCGAGGGAACCGGGATCGGGGACGGGACGCTGACGCGCGACGGCCGGCCGACGCGGATCGAGGATGAGGCCGACCTGCGCGAGCTGGTCCGTGCCGCGGTCGTGCCGAACACCGCCGCCGTGCGGGCCGGCCCCGACGGCAAGCTGGTCGGCGAGGGTGACCCGACCGAGGTGGCGATCCTGATGTGCGGCGCGAATCTCGGCCTGCCGCGCGACTCCGTCCTCGCCGACCTCGCGCTGGTCGGCCACAACCCGTTCGATTCCGACCGCCGTCGCATGTCGCTGGTCTTCGAACACGCCGCGTCGGGGACGATCCGCAGTTTCGTCAAGGGCGGCGTGAACGAGATCCTCGAACACTGCTCCACCGTCCTCGAGGAGGGCCGGAACCGCCCGTTGAACAGCGAGGACCGGCGGGAGATCCTCGACCGCGCGGAGGCGATGGCGGAGCGCGCCCTGCGCGTGCTGGCCGTCGCGCGCCGGCAGGACGCCCGCGACGCCGTCGGGGAGGCGGAGAACGACCTGGAGTTCCTGGGGCTGGTCGGCATGCAGGATCCGCCGCGGCCCGAGGCGATCGCGGCGGTGGCCCAATGCCGGGCCGCCGGCATCCGCGTGGTGATGATCACCGGCGACCACGCGGTCACCGCCCGCGCCATCGCGCGGGAGATCGGTTTCTGGGAGGACGGCGACGAGGTGGTCACCGGCGCGGAACTGGAGCGGCTCTCCGAGGAGCAGCTCGCGGAGCGGATCGAACGCGTCCGGATCTTCGCCCGGGTGACGGCGGAGCAGAAGCTGCTGATCGTCCGGGCCTGGAAGCGGCGCGGCGACGTCGTCGCGATGACGGGCGACGGCGTCAACGACGCCCCCGCCCTCCGCGAGGCGGACCTCGGGGTGGCGATGGGCCAGGGCGGCACCGACGTCGCCCGCGAGGCCGCCAAGATGGTGCTGACCGACAACAACTTCGCCTCGATCGTCGCCGCCGTCGAGGAAGGCCGGACAGTCCTCCGCAACATCCGCAAGTCGATCGTCTTCCTGCTGTCCTCGAACGCCGGTCTGGTCGTCACCGTGTTCTTCACGATCTTCTATCCCGGACTGCTGGTGCTCGCGCCGCTCCAGATCCTGTGGATCAACCTCGTGACCAACGGCGCCCCGGCCCTCGGCCTCGGCGTCGACCCGCCGGAACCGGGACAGATGGCGCGACGGCCGCGGCCCGTGAACGCCGGGCTGCTGGACCGCGAGGACCTCTGGTTCATGCTCGCCTTCGGCCTGCTGATCGGCGTGCTCGGGGTGTTGTTCTACCTGATGCCGTCCTCGGTCCTGCCCGACACCGCCACGCCCGAGGGAGCGCGGACGCTGGCCTTCGCCGGCCTGGCGTTCCTGCCGCTCGTGCACGCCTTCAACTGCCGCGCGCAGCGCGCCAGCCTGTTCTCGGCGGCGCTGCGCCCCAACCGCTCCCTGTGGCTCGCCGTCGCCGCCTCGCTCGGCCTGCAGCTGCTGGCGCTCGCCGTGCCGGCCCTCCACGCCGTGTTCCGCGTCGTGCCGCTGTCGCTGCAGGACTGGCTGGTCCTGGCCGCCATCTCGCTCGTGCTCGTGCCGGTCTGGGAGGCGGCGAAGGTGGTCCTGCGGGCCTGCGAGCGGCGCCGCGCCTCACGGTGACGGGTCGAGCGACGCCCGCCAGGCCGGATGCACCTCCGAACCGTTCCCCCCGGCTCGGCGTGACCCGGATCCGGACGCCGCGCGGCGCCGACGGGTCGGCCACCACCAGGATCGCCTCCACGCCCGGCGTACGCCGGACGAAGGCCCATCCCTCCCGCTCGCCCAGCACCATCACCGCCGTGGCCAGCGCGTCGGCGCGCGCGCCGTCAAGCGTCCACAGCGTGACGGCGCGGAGCCCCACGACCGACCGGCCGGTGCGCGGGTCGACGATGGGGTTGTCGGGTCGGCCTCCGACGTCGTCGCCCTGTTCGAAATCGCCCGAGGTCACCCCACGATGGGCGCGACAAGGAGAAGGATTCTCGTAGACCGCGAACTTCCGCGCCGCCGCCGTCGGGATCCCGTCCGGCACCCCCGCGCTCCCCCCGCCGGGGACTTGTCGCAGATGACCGCACCGCGGCGCGGATGCCTTGGAAGGGGACAACGTTTGACCGGGCGAAAGCCGAAGCCTATCCTACTCCTGCGGGACGGGGGCCGAAGGAGGAGAGCGCGATGCGGACTCTTCGGGCGGGCCTGGTGCTGCTGGGACTCTTCTTCGGCGCGGGGTGCGAGCCGGACGGGCTGCCCGCGGACTGGGTCTCCCGCTACCCCTGGCCGATCGTCGACGGCTACCGCGAGACCGGCGAACTGCCGGTGGTGATGATCTACAACGACCGGGGCGCCGGCTGCACCGCCAGCGTCATCGCCCCGCGCGTCGCGCTCACCGCCAAGCACTGCGTGCTGGGGATGCCGGCATCCGGTTGGCACGTGCTGGTCGGGAGCAGCATGTACGCCGTGGTGGAGGAGTACGGGGTGACCGAGACGCGCACGACCCCGGGAACCTCGATCGAGGAGCGGGACATCGCCGTGCTGATCCTCGACCGGGACTTCGCGCACGGCTTCAAGCGCTGGGAGTTCCTGCCGTGGCCGGGTGTGCGCGCCGGCGCCGAGATCACGGCGATCGGCTACGGCCAGACCGACCCCAACAACCCCTACAGCGCCGGCACCAAGTATCGCCGCAACGGCAACATCGTCTCGATCCGGGGTGCCGAGGAGTTCATCACCCGCGGCGAGAACACTTGCCAGGGCGATTCGGGCGGCCCGATCCTGTTCCAGGACGTGGTAACGGGGATCGTGAGCCGCGGCGAGGAAGGATGCACGGGGTTGGGGATCATGACCCGCGTTTCCGCCTTCGCCGACCTGGTCAACCGGGCGCTGACCGACACCGGCGCCTGCGTGCCCGTGCAGTTCGAGGTCTGCAACGGGCTGGACGACGACTGCTGGAACGGCCCCGACGACGGCCTCGGCGCGTTGTGCGCCTGCAGCGACGGCGCGCCGCCGGCGGGCCCCGAGGTGTGCAACGGTCGGGACGACGACTGCAACGCGGCGATCGACGATCTGCCGAACTGCGCCTGCACCGGCGGCGCCGCCCCGGGGACCGAGACCTGCAACGGCGTCGATGACGACTGCAACGGCGTGATCGATGACCCCTGTCGCCGCCTCGGCGAGAGCTGCACGACCGACGGCGACTGCTCCACTGGCCTGTGCGCGGACCTCGGCGCCGGCCGAGTCTGCACCGCGAACTGCTCCGCTGGCGGCATCCCTCCATGCCCCGACGGTGGCTACTGCGACGCCCCCGCCTGCGGCGCCGGCCTGTGTCGCCCCGCCGGCGACGGCGGCACCGCCCCGCTCGGCGCGCCCTGCGCCGCCAGCGGCGAGTGCGCGTCGCGGTTCTGCGCCCCGCTGCCCTCCGGCGAGTCCGTCTGCGCCCACGCCTGCGTTCCCGGAACCCTCTCGTGCTTCGCGGGCGAGGTCTGCCTGGGGTTCTCCGGCGGCTGCGGCGCCTGCGTCGAGCCGGCCGCCGCTCCGCCGCCGCGAGGCTTCGGCGAGCCGTGCGCGGTCGATGCCGACTGCCTGTCCGGCCTCTGCTTCACCGACGGCGACCCGACACGCTGCGGCGCCGACTGCTCGTACCGGTATTGCGCCGAGTCGTGCGGGCCGGCGGGCGAGTGCCCCGAGGGGGCGCACTGCCGCGACGGCGTCTGCGTCCGCGGCCCGCGCTCCGAACTGGGCGAGACGTGCGTTGCCGACGCCGACTGCGTCGCCGGCATCTGCGAGCCCGCCGCCGACGGACTGTACCGTTGCGTCGACTGGTGCACCCCCGAGGGCGCCTGCAACCCCGGCTACACGTGCCTGGGCGGCACCTGCTGGCCCGACGCGCTCCATCCCGGCGACCCCTGCGGCGCCTGGGAGGACGCCTGCGAAGGGGGGCGGTGCGTCGAGTACGGCGGACGGCTGATCTGCGTCTCGGACTGCGCCGACTCGGGCGACTGCGAGTCCGGCCTGGCATGCGTTGCGGGCGCCGACGGCGCCGGGATCTGCGTGCCGCCGTCGGTGACCGGCGGCGGCGACGACGGCGGCTGCAGCTGCGCCGTTCCCGCCCGCGACGGCGTTCGCGCCTCCCTGCTCGGCCTGTGCCTCGCCGGCCTCCTGCCGGCCCTCCGCTTGACCCGCCGCCGCCGCTCGCGGTAGGGATCGCTTCGCGTCGCAGGCCCCGCAAGGGCGCCTGCCGGGAGTTCGGCCGGCGAAGGGAACCCCGTGCGAATCGGGGGTGGACCCGCCGCTGTGACCGGGGACTCCGCGTCGCATCGGGCCACTGCCGGCTGCCGGCCGGTGGGAAGGCGCGGCGCGGGGGTCGATCCGGGAGCCAGAAGACCTGCCTGCGACGATGCCGGGCAAGCCCCCGTGGAACGGGGCGCGCGCCGGATCACCCCAGGGGACGAAGCCGGGGCTCCCCGGGTCGCTCGCGACGCGGAGGAGTCGTGCCACGCTCTCGCCTCCACCTCCAGGCCGCGACGCTCGGCGCCGCGCTCGTGACCGGCTGCGTCGCCGCGGACGGCGAGGTCGCTCCGTGCGACCCCTTCGCCGTGCGGGTCGTCTCTTTCGCGCCCGGCCCCGGCGCCGGTTTCGGCACTGCGTCGCTTCCGGAAATCGTCCTCGGTCCGCCGTCGGGAGGCGGCGCCGAACGAGGAAGCACCGACGTCGTGTCACTCGGCGTCGGCGGCGCAATCGTCCTGGAGATCGGCGGCGCCGGGATCGTCGATGGCCCCGGCCCGGACCTGATCGTGTTCGAGAACGCCTTCTACGCGGGTGGCGACCCGGCGCGGCCGTTCGCCGAGCCCGGGGTCGTGGCGGTCAGCGCGGACGGGACGACCTTCGTCGAGTTTCCCTGCGATGCGACGGCGCCGCCGTACGAGGGGTGCGCTGGGCGGACGCCGGTGTACGCCGCGCCCGACAACGGGATCGACCCGGCGGACCCGACCGTGGCGGGTGGCGATTCCTTCGACCTCGCGGATCTCGGTGTCCCGTTCGCCCGCTTCGTCCGGATCCGGGACGCGGCGCTCGGACCGGCTTTCCCCGACACCGCGGGGTTCGACCTCGATGCGGTGGTCGCGGTCCACGCCTGCGAGGGGTGAGCCGGATGGGCGTCGCGGGCTGGTTCGGTGCCGCAAGCGCCCCCGTCGCGCTCGGGCTGCTGGCGGCCCTCCTCCGGGCTGGTTCGGCCGCTCCCGCCGCGGCGCAGACCGCGGACGAGGGGCCGGAGGAGGTCGTTGACCTGCCGCCGATCGACGTGGTCGCCGTGCCCGAGCCGGCACCGGCGGCGGCGACGGAGAATCCCTCGCGGTTCGTCGAAGAGATCGATGCCGCGGCGACGCGCGAAGGGACCGGGTCGGTCGCCGACGTCGTCGAGGACGTGGCCGGGGTGCGCGTGCGGCGCTACGGCGGCCTCGGCTCCTTCGCCACGATCTCGATCCGCGGCGCGGCGCCGTCCCAGGTGCCCGTATTTCTGGACGGGGTGCCGGTCGCCGATGCCCACTCGGGCATCGTGAGCCTCGACGATCTGCCGGCGGGCGACCTGGAACGGATCGAGGTCTACCGTGGGTTCGCGCCGGCGACGCTGGGCGAGGCCGGGATCGGCGGCGCCGTGCAGCTCGTGACGCGCGCCGCGCCCGAGCGCGGGGGCCTGCGCCTGGCGACGGGCCTGCTCTCCGGCTCGTTCGACACGTGGCGGGCCTGGGCCTCCGTGTCGGGCGCGGCGGGCACCGTCGGCGGTGCCCCGGTCGGCCTCCGCCTCCACGTCTCGCACCGGCGCAGCGCCGGCGACTACCGCTTCCTTTCCGACCACGGTACGCCTCTGGAGCCCGCCGATGACGAGGTGTTGCGGCGGCGGAACAATGATGCCGCGCAGACGGTCGCCTCGGCGCGCCTCGCCGCGCCGCTCGACGCCTGGCGCCTCGACGCCGCCTTGTGGTTCGTCGCCGCCGACCAGGGGTTACCGGGGCTAGACTACGACCAGGCCGAGGCGGCCAGGCTGTCGGGGACCGACGGCCGATTCCGGGTCGCCGCAACGGCTCCGTCGCTGGCCGACGGCCTGCTGGCGCTGGAACTGGGCGCTTTCGGCGCGGTGCGCCGGGACCGCTTCGCCGACCCGCTCGGCGAGATCGGCGTCGGCCGGCAGGTCGAGAACGACCTCGGCGGCGGCGGCGGTCTGTGGGCGATGCTTCGCCTGTTTCCCGGCGACGGCTCGCACCTCGTCCGCCTGCGGTTCGAAACGTCCTACGAGACGTTCCGGGCGTCCTACGAGCTGCCGGAGGCCGCGGAGGGCCCGCGGCAGGGACGCTTCGCCGCGCGACTGGCCGGAGGCTACGAGGTCTCGCTCCTGGACGACGAATGGGTGCTGCTGGCCGACCTGCGGGCCGACGCCCGGGTCGATGACTTCTCGGGCGACCCGTACTTCCCCGAGCGGCCGGACGCGGCGGCCGGCGACGCCCGGGACGTCCGGTTCTCGCCGTCGGCCGGTGTGCGGTGGACCCCGCGCCCCGGCCTCGAGCTGCGGGGCAACGCGGGGTGGTTCCACCGCGCGCCGACGTTTGCCGAGCTGTTCGGCGACCGCGGGACGGTGGTGGGGAACGCGAGCCTGCGGCCCGAGTCCGCGGTGAACCTCGACCTCGGGCCGTCGTGGAGCGCGCGCGACGGCGGCACCGGGCTGCGCGCGGCACTCTCCGCGGCGTTCTTCGCGTCGTTCGCGAACGACCTGATCGTGTTCGTGCCGCAGTCGCAGAGCGTGTTCCGCGCCGAGAACATCGGCGCCTCCCGCACGCTCGGCCTGGAGGCCTCGATGCGCGCGGGGTGGGACGAGACGGTGGGGATCGAAGCGGCCTACACGTTCCAGGACGCGCGGGACACGGGCGACGCACCGTACTGGTCGGGGCTTCGGCTCCCCGGACGCGCCCCGCACGACCTGTCGGCGCGCCTCGCCCTGCGGCGCTGGGGCCTCGAACTGTGGTACGAGATCGACTGGCTCGCCGAAACACCGATCGATCGCGCCAACCTGCGCGTCGCACCAGGCCGCGTGCTCCACGCGGCGGGACTGCGATACCGCCTGCGCGCCGGCGGCCAGAGCCTCGTGGTGACCGTCGAAGGACGGAACCTGTCCGACGAATGGGTGTACGACGCGTTCCGCTACCCGCTGCCTGGCCGTTCGGTGTTCGCGTCATTCGGGATCGAAACCGGGCCGGCGGAAGCGACGGACGGGGAACGGTGAGGCGGGAAGGCGGCCGGGAAGCGGGTGCGGGAGAAAACCGGAGGGAGGGCGGGACGACGATGGAACGGCGGATCGGCGGGTGGGTCGCGGCGGCGTGGTGGATCGGGGCGTGGGTCGCCGGAGGGTGCGACGACGAGCCACGGCGCGATCCGGCTGCCGCAGGGACGCTGTTCGTGCTGACGACCGACTTCGAGACCGGCGCGTTCTCGATTGTCGATCTCGAGACGCGAACGGCCGCGATCCACGTCGGCCTGACCCACTCGGACGCCGTCGCGC
>Ga0209162_1002721_pt1 | contig 15055 bp, 14 predicted proteins | sample YNPNPMetaG_FD_187121 | JGI IMG/M metagenome (GOLD analysis project Ga0209162, IMG submission 187121) | Anoxygenic and chlorotrophic microbial mat microbial communities from Yellowstone National Park, USA - YNP NP MetaG (SPAdes) (version 2) ... | reverse complement strand
TCAAAACAGGAAACAATTGTTTATTGCCACCATCAAAAGCAAGCTAACCGAATAAAAAAAGGGGAATAATCCCCCTCAGCAATTTGTTCTTTGGCTGCCTACCTACATCCACATAATGAATTTTTCATTATTGCAATACTTGCTTATATCCTTACTATCCACAAGTAGCATCACGAAATCTATAAGTGGAACAACTCCGAAGATACCCCCACAAGTACAAAAGTAATAAAAAAACATTGTTCCTTTTGTACCCAGGTAATAACGGTGAATAGCCCACCCTCCCAAGAAGAATGCCAGTAGAGCAGCTACAATGGCGTTCTTTTCAGAGGCAACATAGAAAGTGTTTACCCCTGCCAGATTTAAGGCTGCCGGATTTTCAAGAAGGCTTACCAGCTGAACCTCAGTGGCATTTGAAAATGCCTGATTCAGTTGTGATTCATTCAGTGAGTAATTTGCCTTGCTACCAATAGCAAATACAAATAACGTCGAGAAGATTAATAAAAATTTTTTCATATGGTTATATTTTAAAGTTAATAATGAACAAATTTATGTTTTTAAAGTAAAAAAAACAAAAAAATATCCCCTCTTTTTTCAACTTACCTGCGAAAGAAATTCAGGTAAAATTCCGAAAACAAATACTGCAAACGTTTGAAATCAATAGTTTGAGGCATTTTTTTTAATATAAAACCGGTTTTGGCTGCCAAAAAAACATTTTTTTCTCTTGTATTCCCTCGTCCGCCCATAATAATTTTAAGGTTCAGATACCTAAAGATTATGCTTGTAGCAAAACCGGTTAGAGCTATGTTGATACAGCCTAAGCTGATTGGGAAAGAGGTGATGAATGTGTTGGAAGTCATAGAAGGGAAGCAGGAGAAGAATACAGGAAAGCGATACAGCCAAATGAAAATTTTATAACCAACTAAAAGTCAATAACTATAAAATTACGTACAGATGAAAGCAAAGAAACTACTCACATTAATTGTATTTGTGATGGGCATGGTGGCTCTCCATGCGCAACGTACACCCATAACGGGTAAAGTTTTGGAAGAGAAGAGCGGTGCACCGGTTGCTGGTGCCAGTGTGTTGGTGAAAGGGACTCAACAGGGAACATTTACCGATGCTGAGGGTAATTTTCGTATTAATGCTCAAAAAGGCGACGTATTGGTCATCTCGTTTGTTGGATACGAAACCCGGGAAATTGCGGTAGGTGATGAATCGACTATCAGTGTAACGATGCGGGAAAGTTTGACGGCACTTGAAGAAGTTGTTGTAATAGGTTATGGTACCGTGAAAAAGTCGGACGCAACGGGTTCGGTTGCAGTTGTTAGCGCAAAAGATTTTAACCGTGGAGCCATCAACACGGCCGACCTCATCACGGGAAAATCGGCCGGGGTAGTTATAACCCCCAGCAGTGGGCAGCCTGGCACTTCGGCCACTATCCGTATACGTGGCGGATCGTCACTTAATGCCAGCAACGACCCGTTACTGGTTATCGATGGTGTGCCTGTTACCAGTTCCAATCTCAACCTAATCAACCCCAATGATATTGAATCGTTTACTGTGCTGAAGGATGCTTCGGCAACGGCTATATATGGAGCACGGGCATCGAACGGCGTTATTCTTATTACTACCAAAAAAGGATCCCAAGAGTTTCAGGTAGCCTATAATGGTACCGTTGGGATCAGCACTTTGCCCAAAAAGATTGATGTACTTTCGGCCAGTGAGTACCGGAATTTGTTGAATGAACTGGTACGCCGATCAAATGCCGACTCGCTCAAGTATAGCAAGGCCCGCGCATTGAGGGGAAATGCCAATACCGACTGGCAGGATGAGATCACCCGTAATGCCATTACCCACGACCATAATGTCAGCCTGTCGGGGTCGGTTATGAAAGTGCCCGTACGTGCCTCGCTTGGTTATACCGATCAACAGGGTACTATTATCAACTCCGGTATGCAACGGTCATCCCTCTCGCTGGGGATTAGTCCCACCTTCTTCGATAATCATCTGAAGGTAAATGCTAATGTGAAGGGCATATATTTCAACAACAACTGGGGTAATGCCGGTTCGTTGGGTGCTGCAGTTGCCTTTGACCCTACGCATCCTGTCCGTGATACAGCTGCCCGGTACGTGCCTTGGGGGGGATATTTTACATGGTTGCAACCCAGCAACAACCCTATTACCATTGCTACTGCCAACCCTGTAGCACTGGCCGAACTGGCCGATAATAAATCGAATACCAAACAGATGATTGGAAATGTTGAGTTCGATTATCAGGTACATTTCCTCCCCGATCTGCATGTTCACGTAAATATGGGGCTTGACTACCAGAAAAAAGACGGTCACGATAATCTGCCTAAAACAGCCTCGTGGACATTCCAGTCAAATCTGGGTCGCAAGGCCGAATACAACGACAACTTTAAGAACAAACTGTTGGATGTTTACCTTAACTATGACAAGGAAATTCCGGCCATCTCGAGCCAGATTAGTGCTATGGGCGGATATTCCTGGCAGAATTTCTACGAAGACCATTACTACTATTCTACCAACTTTGACCGGACGGTGAAAAATGACAGCACCTCAACTGCCACAGAGCTTCAGTTGATCTCATTCTTTGGACGTTTGCAGTACATCCTGCTCGACCGATATATGGTAACCTTTACCCTGCGTCGGGACGGAACTTCACGTTTCTCACCCGATAATCGTTGGGGATTGTTCCCATCAGTAGCATTGGCATGGAGCATCAATAAGGAACCTTTTTTGCGCAATTTAAAAGAGCTGAGCGAACTCAAGTTGCGTTTGAGCTACGGAGTTACCGGTCAGCAGAACATTGCCAGCGGTAATCTGCGCGACTATATTTATATGTCGACCTACAAACGCAGTTACGATGATGCCATGTATCAGTTTGGCAATACATTCTACTATACTTTGCGCCCCAATGCATACGATGCCAATATCAAATGGGAGGAAACCAGTACATACAACGCGGGTATCGACTTTGGACTCTTCAATAACCGAATTACAGGTACTTTTGATATTTACAAACGAAATTCCAAGGACTTGCTGAACTTTACCACAGTGCCAGCAGGAACCAATTTTGCCAACTATGTCTATACCAACGTAGGTACGCTGGAAATAAAAGGATTTGAGGCTTCGGTCAACGCACGCGTGATATCTTCCAAAGATTTTGTATGGGAAGTAGGAGTCAACTTTGCATACAATACCAACAAAATTACGCAATTGCGTTCCCGAATGGACAGTACCTATGCAGGCGATGAATTTGGATTTATTAGCGGTGGGGTAGGTAACCGTATTCTGATTAACTCGCTGGGCAAACCCCGTGGATCATTCTATATGTATGAACAACAGTATGATTCGTTGGGCAGACCTATTGAAGGATCATACAAAAAAGATTCTACAGGTAAAGCCGTTAAGGTTCATTACCATACCCCCGATCCTAAATATACCCTTGGTTTGACCACCCGTTTGCAGTACAAAAACTTTGATTTTTCGCTTTCGGCACGGGCCAATATTGGTAACTATGTATACAACAACGTAGCCTCCAGCCAGGGTACATACCAGAATCTTTACAACCCTGTTGGCTATATCAACAATGTTCATGCTTCGGTGCTGCAAACCCGGTTTGAGGCTCCCCAGTACTGGTCAAATTACTACGTGGAAAATGCTACTTTCTTCCGTATCGATAACATCAGCATTGGATATACCTTCCCGAATATTGTCGGCAAGGGAAGTCTCAAAGTCTCAGCTATCATTCAAAATGCCCTTGTTATTAGCGATTATTCGGGTATTGATCCGGAAGTGGATGGCGGTATCGACAATAATATTTATCCACGTCCCCGGATTTATCAGTTGGGGTTAAATCTTACCTTTTAAAAAGATCTGATATTGAACTATTAAAATGCGCTGATTATGAAACGATCATGTTATAAGAAGCTTACTCATGAAAAAAATCATAACATGTAAATTCGGTCAGCCTGTATAAATAAAATATAAGCAAGCAAAAGTCAATAACCAGAAAAAAAATATTTACATATGAAAAAGCAATATAAAATTCTGACCATATTGTTCGTGGGGATGGCGCTGATAGCTACCTCATGTATGAAAGACCTCGATACCGAGCCACTGGATAAAAACGTAACTACTACCAATAAGGTATTTAAGGATACGCTGGCATTTAAGGAAGCTTTGGCAAAAATCTATGGAGGGTATGCCCTTACCGGCCAGCAGGGTCCTGCCGGTGATCCGGATATTTCGGGTATCGACGAAGGTTTTTCGAATTATCTGCGGCAATACTGGAACTGTCAGGAATTAACTACCGATGAGGCTGTAATTGCATGGAACGATGCTACGATAAAAGATTTCCACTGGCATACGTGGACACCTTCCGATGTGTTTATCACGGCCATGTATTACCGAATCATGTACCAGATTACGCTGGCCAATGACTTCATCAGCCACTGCGACGAATATGCCGATAAACTATCGGCGGCAGGTCAGGCCGAATTGCGTCACTACAAAGCCGAAGCCCGTTTTCTGAGAGCGCTTACCTATTGACATAGCCTCGATCTTTTCGGGAACATGCCCTTTGTAACCGAAAAGGACAAGGTAGGGAGTTTTTTCCCAAAACAGATAAGCCGGGTCGAACTGTTTAAGTATATTGAAAAAGAATTGCTTGAATGCGAATCCGACCTGGTCGATGCCCGCAGGAATGAATACGGCCGGGCCGACAAAGCTGCTGCATGGACATTGTTGGCTAAACTTTACCTTAATGCTAAAGTTTATACCGGCGAAGAACACTACGATAAGGTAATTACCTACACCCAGAAGGTAATCGATGCCGGATACACACTTCAACCGGTATATGGGCACCTGTTCTGCGCCGATAACGACCAAAGTCCCGAAATTATTTTTTCCATCAACTTCGACGGTTTACATACGCGTACCTGGGGTGGAATGGTGTACCTGATACATGCCGCCATCGGAGGAAGTATGAACCCTGCCGAATTTGGAGTTGGTGGCGGCTGGGGGGGTACCCGTACCACCAAGGCTTTTGTGGCAAAATTCTATAACGATGGCGATACCATTGATACCCGTGACTCGCGTGCTATGTTCCACACCGCTGGCCAAAATCTCGAAATTAACGATGTAGGTACCTTTACCGATGGGTATGCTATCAAGAAGTTTAAAAATGTAACCTCTACCGGTGCTCCTGCTCCACATGCCCATCCCGATTTTGTCGATACCGACTTTCCTATGTTCCGTCTGGCCGACGTGTATCTGATGTATGCTGAGGCGGTACTCAGGGGCGGGGGTGGCAGCAGAACCCAAGCGCTGCAATATGTTAACGATCTGCGCACCCGGGCATATAACGGAACTGCCGGTAATATCACCGATGCCCAGCTTACCCTCGACTTTATCCTCGACGAACGTGCCCGTGAACTCTATTGGGAAGGTCATCGCCGAACCGACCTTATCCGGTTTGGTAAGTTCTCGGGCAACGCCTATATCTGGCCTTGGAAAGGTAAAGTCAAAGACGGTCAGGCTACTCCTGCACATCTCGACCTGTTCCCCATTCCTTCATCCGACCTGAATGCCAATCCCAATCTCGTGCAAAATCCGGGATACTAATATTACCATACTTTTTAAACCTTCACAAAGGATGCTCATATGGGCATCCTTTTTTTGTCTCAAAATCATATTTTTTTGTTAAGAAATACTGAAAAAATTATTTTTGCTGCCAAATTTTGAATGAACATATGCTAACTGTCGAAAAAATTGGTGGAACTTCCATGTCGCAGTTCGACCAGGTACTGAAAAATATTATTATCGGAAATCGTAAACCTGGCGACTACTACAATCGTGTTTTTGTGGTCTCGGCCTACAACAATGTGACCAATTGGTTGCTGGAACACAAAAAAACCAAGGAACCCGGTATATATGCATTATTTGCTGAGGGTAAGGACTACAATGCGGCTCTGTCCGAATTGCTCGACAGACTGATTGCCATCAATGAGGGTTTTGTAAACATTGGTCTTGATCTCAATGTGGCCAACCATTTTATTAAAACCCGCATACTGCAAACCAAAAATTACCTCAATAGCCTTGCTGATGTACTGGCTACCGGTTATATTGCTAAGAAAGATATCCTACTGGCTGCGCGGGAAATATTGGCTTCTATCGGTGAAGCGCATTCGGCATTCAATTCAGTAAATATCCTGAAGAACAATAATATTAATGCCCAATTCATAGATCTTTGCGGATTCAACGATCCCGAGCATCTGACCATCGACCAGCGTATTCACAATGCATTTAAGGGTATCGATTTCTCAAAAGTATTGTGCATTGCTACCGGATATACCAAGGGTACCGAGGGTATTATGCGTGAATTTGACCGGGGTTATTCCGAGGTAACTTTCAGCAAAATTGCTGTTGAACTCAAAGCCGATGAAGCCATTATCCACAAAGAGTTTCACCTATCATCTGCCGATCCCAAACTGGTAGGGGTCGACAAGTCGATAGTGGTCGGCTTTACCAACTACAACGTGGCAGATCAGCTGGCCGATATCGGCATGGAAGCTATCCACCCCAAGGCTTCGAAACCCCTCGAAATAGCAGGAATCAATATTCGTATCAAAAACACTTTTGAGCCAGAACATCCGGGAACCCTCATCTCGAAAGATTATGTGAGTCGAGAATCAAAAATTGAGATTGTTACCGGTTCCGATAAGGTGACTGCCATTGAGGTACACGATCCTTTTATGGTTGGTGAAGTTGGCTTCGACTACGCCATCATGGAGTATTTTAAAAACTACAACATCAGCTATATCCTTAAATCGTCCAACGCCAACAGCATTACTACCGTGATATGGGAGGATGAAGTCTATCCCGAACTTATCAACGATTTGCAGAAACGTTTTCACAAGGTTACGGTAAAGAATGTTGCCATTGTGTGTGCCTTGGGAACCAATATTGCTAAGCCTGGAATACTGGCAAAGGCTGCCCAGACTTTGGCCAACAATAATATCAACGTGGAAAGCATATCGCAGTCGCTCAGCCAGGTGAGCATACAGTTTGTTATCAATCGCGAAGATTACGAGAAGGCAATTGTTGCGCTTAACGATGCCTTGTGTGTAAATGGTTAAAATGCACTTGTTTTAATTTGGAGAGTTCAAAACATTGTTTTACTTTTGCGGTGCGTTCTTTGGCCCGGATGGCGGAATAGGTAGACGCGCTGGTCTCAAAAACCAGTAAGAGCAATCTTGTGCCGGTTCGATTCCGGCTCCGGGTACTAATCTCCTCAATTTTTTTGCACTTGTAACATAGCCTTTATGCCCTTATCTTTGCGGGCAAATGATCATTGAATGGGACGTAAAAAGAAACAGCCTGTCGTATTAAACGATGTTGAAATAACCGAGATTGCTGCTGAGGGGAAATCCATAGGACGGGTCGATGGCCAGGTAGTATTTGTTCCTATGGCCATTCCTGGCGATGTGGCCGATATCCTGATTACCAAAAAAAGAAGCCATTACCTGATGGGTAGGGTGCTTACCCTGAAAAAACCTTCGCCCCTGCGTATCGATCCTCGTTGTCAGCATTTTGGAGTATGCGGTGGCTGTAAGTGGCAACATCTGCCTTACCCCGAACAGCTTAAGTGGAAACAAAAACAGGTCGTTGATACCATGGAACGTATTGGGGGAGTTACTGCTGAGAAAATCAATCCCATCCTGGGATCGGAACAAACATACTATTTCCGCAACAAACTGGAATATACCTTCTCAAATAATCGCTGGCTACCCGACAAAATTATCAAACAGGGAATATTTATCGTGGAACCGGGCGCCGGATTTCATATCGAAGGAATGTTTGACCGGGTGCTCGATTTGCAAACCTGCCATTTGCAGCCCGAACCCACCAACCAGCTACGGCTGGCCCTGAAAAATTTCCTCCTCGAAGAGGGTATCCCCTTTTACAATCTACATCGCAAGCAGGGATTGCTCCGTAATCTGGTGGTACGCAATACACTCGATGGGCAGGTGATGGCCGTGCTTGTATTCGGCGAAGAAAATGAACCCCTGATGACCAAAACCCTCAATTATGTAGCCGAAAAATTCCCTGGTTTACACTCGATTATGTATGGAATTAATACCAAACTCAACGATTCTATACACGACCTCGACTTTAAGTGTTGGAAAGGGGAATCCTATCTGTACGAATCCATTGGTGAGTTGAGGTACCGTATTGGACCCAAATCATTTTTCCAAACCAACAGCCGTCAGGCTTATCAACTTTACGAGACGGTAAAACGTATGGCGCAGATTCAGCCCCACGAAACGGTTTATGACCTGTACACCGGAACCGGTACCATTGCCCTGTATGTTGCCCGGCAGGCAAAAAAAGTCATCGGGATTGAATTCGTTGAAGATGCTATTGCCGATGCTATCGAAAATGCCCGGCTGAACCAAATCGACAATGTAGAATTTCTGGCAGGTGATGTCAAGGATATCATGACCCATGAGTTTATTGCGGCCAAGGGGTACCCCGATGTTCTGATTGCCGATCCGCCACGGGTGGGTATGCACGAGTCGGTGGTACAGACCATATTGGAGGCCGCACCCCAACGGATTATTTACGTAAGCTGTAACTCCGCTACCCAAGCTCGGGATATTAAAACATTGTCGGCAAATTATCGGCTGGTGGAAATACAACCCGTCGATATGTTTCCCCATACCCATCATGTAGAAAATGTGGCCTGCCTTGTGAGAAAATAGTTATACCGCAAATGGAAAAATATATTCAGTAGGTTTTGTAATACAATAACATTAAGCATGTCAACTTTTCTGTTCGAGGGGATTGTATTTGGGCCGGTTAAAAGCCGACGGCTGGGTAATTCGCTGGGGATTAACCTATTGCCCGAAGGTAAAAAAATCTGTACTTTCAATTGCATTTATTGTGAATGTGGCTGGAACTCAGAGGATACCTCTAATCTTCAATGGTCTTCGGTCGATCAGGTGGCCGATCAGCTGAGGGAGAAGATTCAGGAACTTGTTAGCAAAAGAGTGGCCATAGATACCATTACCTTTGCCGGCAATGGCGAGCCTACCATGCATCCGATGTTTCCACATATTACCGACAGAGTAATCGAAATCCGCAACCGATTTTTGCCCGAGTCTAAAATTGCCGTTCTGTCGAATGCGACCTTGATTTTTAAGCCCGATGTCCGACAGGCCTTGCAAAAAGTCGATCTCAACATACTGAAACTCGATTCGGCCATTGAATCCACCTGCAGGCTGCTTAATCAACCTACGGGATATTTTAACCTTCGCAACACCATCGAACAGCTGAAACAGTTTGAGGGGCGTTGCATTATCCAAACCATGTTTGTCCGGGGACAGTTTAATCAGCAGGCTTTCGACAACACTACCCCTGCCGAGTTGCAGGCATGGCTACAGGCCATTAAGGAAATAGCCCCGTCGTATGTCATGATCTATACTATTGCCCGGGATACCCCTGCCGAACAGATTCAACGGATAAGTGCCGAGGAATTGAAACGCATTGCTGCACTGGCTCAGCGGGAGGGTATCCATGTGATCATGGCGGAGTGAGGAGATTAAGGGGTATCTGTTTTTAAAGCGCCTTTCATGCTAAATGAAATTCTTTAACTTTGCAGGTTAACTTTAGTGATCATGGCCAGAGAATCAAAACCACACATAGGCATATTTGGGCGGCGCAACAACGGTAAAAGCTCATTGATCAATGCTATAGCCGGACACGATGTAGCCATTGTGTCGGATGTAGCTGGTACTACTACCGATCCGGTTAAAAAGTCGGTCGAAATATTTGGCATTGGCCCCGCTATATTTGTCGACACTGCTGGTATCGATGATGTGGGTGATCTGGGCGAAAAACGAATTAAAAAAACACTACAGGTAATTCAGCATATCGATTTTGCCATACTGGTTATTACGGAAAATACGTTCGATAGCTACGAAGAACGATTGGTATCGGAATTCCGCAAGTACGAAATCCCCTTTTTGATAGTCCATAACAAGAACGACATTTCGCCGCTTTCGACAACGGTAAGGGAAAAGCTGCAGGCGCAATCGGGCTGCCTTGCTATTGTGTCTACCAGTACCTATGATGCAGAATCGATAAAACAACTGATCGAACAGATACGCCAGCATATGCCCGAAACGGCATGGAAAAAAAAGTCGATCATCGGAGATCTGATACAGGAGGGCGATGTGGTTCTGCTCATTGTCCCCATCGATAATGAAGCTCCAGAGGGACGACTTATCCTTCCCCAAGTGCAGCTTATACGGGATGTGCTCGATAACCGGGCCATAGCCATAGTGCTCAAGGAAACCGAGGTCGAGGGCTTTTTCCGGAACCATAATCTTAAGCCTCGACTGGCTATCACCGACAGCTCTATCTTCAAAAAAGCCAATCAGCTTGTTCCGCCCGACATCCCGCTTACAGGCTTCAGCGTGGTGCTTGCCCGACATAAGGGACCCTTTCAGGCGTTTATCGAGGGAACCTATCATCTTTCCCGTCTGAACGACGGCGATCGCATTCTTATCCTGGAGTCGTGCACCCATCAGGTGACCTGCGAGGATATTGGAAGATTTAAGTTGCCTCGTTGGATCTCTGAGTTTACCGGTAAAAATCTTTCTTTCGAAGTAATTTCGGGGCTTGGATCTCTTCCCCCCAACCTGGCTGATTATGCTTTGGTGGTTCAATGCGGTGCCTGCATGATTACCTCGCGTCAGGTGCACAGCCGCATGAAAAAATTTATCGAAATGGGTATTCCCATCACCAATTATGGCCTTGCCATTGCCTACATGCACGGCGTGTTCGAAAGATCTATTGCACCCTTCCGGAATAATAACTAATCGCCGGTTCCCCCCCCCTACGGCCTGCTGAACGATAGAGAGATATTAGGTTGTATAACAATAGACCAGTTGTGAAAAAAAAATATCTGCAATCTGCAGAATGATAAATCATACTAAGTTAGGTCATTAGGTCGGACTAAAAAAGTATGATTTTCTGCAGACTGGTATCCTGTTCTTTTTTTACTAACTTTGTAAAAATCATAATCAGTAGATGTCGACAGTTATTAAGGTAGAGGGGTTAAGTAAGTTGTATCGTTTGGGCGAGGTGGGTACGGGTACCCTCTCGCACGATCTGCGGCGGTGGTGGTACCGGGTAAGGGGTAAGGAAGATCCCTACCTGAAGCTGGGTCAGGTCAACGATCGTACCCAGCGGGCCGAAAATGGTGAATTGGTATGGGCACTCAGGGATATCACCTTCGAGGTTAAGGAGGGCGATGTGCTTGGAATTATCGGTCGCAATGGTGCCGGGAAAAGCACGCTGCTCAAAATTCTTTCACGCATTACTTCGCCTACCGAGGGAGTAGTGAAGGTAAAAGGCCGTATTGCCAGCCTGCTGGAGGTGGGCACCGGCTTTCACCCCGAATTAACTGGCCGTGAAAATATTTACATGAATGGCACCATTATGGGTATGCGCCGTGCCGAGATTGATCGCCGGCTCGATGAAATAGTCGAGTTTGCCGGAGTAGCCAAATACCTCGACACCCCTGTCAAACGTTACTCAAGTGGTATGACGGTACGATTGGGCTTTGCCGTAGCTGCTCACCTCAATGCCGAAATATTGCTCGTTGATGAGGTACTGGCTGTCGGCGACGCCGAGTTTCAGAAAAAAGCCCTTGGCAAAATGCACGAGGTAAGCCACGACCAAGGACGGACAGTGCTCTTTGTGAGCCATAATATGGGGGCGGTTGAGGCCCTATGTACCACTGGAATGGTATTGTCAAATGGATGCAAGATTTTTGAGGGAGATGCAAAAACTGCAGTTGCACGATATCTGGCCGATAAAATTAGTTTATCCAGTAAAATCACGGCAAGAAGGGGCAAAGGCGATGTGATTGTAACTGATGTATTAATTTGCGATGAAAATTTTTCCCCCATTGATGTAATTCCAGTAGGTTCGACAATTAACGTCATATTGAAATTTGTTAACAAAAAACCCGGAAAATATTACAATATAATCCCTAGTGTTGGCATAAAAAACTATTTTGATGCTTATGTTAGTAATCATCATAGCCGATTAGTAGGCAAAATATTTCATAAACTTCCCGAGAAAGGCCAGTTTATTTTGACGTTTAAGGAAATACCTTTAGTGCCTTCGACCTATTACATTCATTATTCCTTGGTAGAAAATGATGAAATTCAGGATATGGGGCTTGATTATGCAGAATTGACGGTTGTTAATGGAAACTTTTACAGTACAGGGCAAACCATTCCTGCTTCTCATGGGATGGTTATGTTAAAAGGTGATTGGGATATGTGTCCTGTCTATGAATGAAAACCAATACATATGATGATAAATTTTACAAAAATACCCGATCTAAAAAAAGCGGTCAAAAACCATACAGTCTTGCACTTGGGCGCACATAAGGGTGAAGAAGGGGAACTTTATGAGCAAATGGGGGTGAGCAAAGTTATCTGGGTTGAAGGAAATGACGAACTTATTTCTGACCTAAAAGAAAATTTAAAAAAATATCCGTCCATACAACATCAGGTTTTGAATTTCGTAATTGGTGAAAATGATTATGAGGAAAAAATATTTTACATCACAGATTTTTCTCAGTCATCTTCATTACTTGAATTAGAGGAACATAAAAATCAGCATCCTTGGGTTCATGTTTTAAAAGAAAAAAAAGTAACTACCCGCCGATTAGACAGTTTCTTCAATGAACAAAAACTAGAAAATGAGAATTTTGTTTTTCTAAATATTGATTTACAGGGTGCCGAATTGATAGCCTTAAAAAGCATGGGCAATTATCTCAAAAAATTCGAATATATTAATCTGGAGGTGAACTTGCTACACTTATACAAAGGCTGTCCTTTACTCAAGGATCTGGACAGTTTTCTTTTCCGGCAGGGGTACATTCGGATGCAAACAAAAATTACCCCTTATTATTGGGGCGACGCATTGTATATCAGAAAAAAAAATCGGCCTAAATTTATTGTCAATTATTGGCAGGCTTGTTTTTTGACTCTTTGGGCTTTTTGTCATAAGTTTTGGCATAAGATATATTCAGCAGGCCGACATGTTTTGTCGTGGATTAAACACATAATCAAATGATATTTGTTAGGATTAACGGGCGTTTGGGTAATCAGATGTTTCAGTATGCTTTTATCTTTTCAAAGGCAAAGTCCTGTAAAACATTCTTTTTATTAGATATTGTGAATTTTCCATTAATTCTTCATAAATATTTTCGAATTCCCTTTTTTATTACTTTTATCAATCGGGTAATAAATCATAAACTTTTTAAATGGATAAAAAACTTGTTGCTCAAGCAGGTAACAAAAAAAATAATACATTCCAATACGGCATTGGCCGAAGTAATTACTGCCATAAAAGATAACATGGTTTATTACGAAGGGTATTTTCAATCGGTTTTATATTTTTTTGATTTTCAGAAAGATATAAAAAGACATTTCAGGATTAAGAAAACATATACAAAACAATTTGAAAAAAAATATAAATCCATCTTTGCGAATCATAAGGTACTGACCATTCATTACCGGGGGGGGGATTATAAAAGTTATGGAAGTGATGATTTAGGAGGCATTAATATGACTTTGCCATGGACCTATTATGAGAATTGTCTGAAGCAAATACAAAATATACATGAATATAAAATATTAGTAATAAGTGACGATTTAGCTGGTATTCAATCGCATTTTAAAGGATATTCGAATGTTAGTTTTGAGCAAAATACAGAAGTAATCGATTTATTATTGTTGATGAATTCGGATGCATTAGTTATTTCAAATAGTTCTTTTGCTTGGTGGGGCGCATATTTAAATCAGAAAAATGCTCTTGTTTTTGCTCCTAAATATTGGTTGGGATTTAAAATTGGAAAATATTATCCGCAAGACATTAATAAATTGTTAGACTGGTATTTTGTAGATGTTCATTAAAATTTATATTATGACATTGAAAAAAATTTTAAAGAGATTGTTTAGGGATAATTTTAAAATTTTAATCCTTGAGGTATTGTTTAAAATATTTAGAATAAATCCCTTGCTGTATGCATACAATAGAATTGGCATATTAAAATATCAAAATGAGCATGTGAGTGGGGAAAAATTTTTGATAACTCAGGTATTAAAGTCATACTTAGAGGACAACCAACAGCTTGTTTTTTTTGATGTGGGGGCCAATGTTGGAAATTATTCAAAACTGTTGGCTGAGAACTTTTCTCGGGCAAGAATCTATTCATTCGAACCCATGCCTGTTTCCTACAGCATTGCTTCTGAGAATCTGAAGCAATATCCAAATGTAGTATTGCTGAACTTTGGTTTTTCATCGAATATCAACAACTTGCAAAAGATTCATACCTATGCAGGGGATAATTCCAGCAGTCATGCCAGCCTGTACAAGGAGGTATTTACTGAAATACATCATGCAAAAAAGATTGAAGAAGTTTCAATTAAGCTCGATACAATAGATAATTTTTGCACTAACAACAACATTGAAAAAATTAATTTTCTGAAAATTGATACCGAGGGCCATGAAATGGAAGTATTGAAAGGGGCAATAAATATGATTACTTCCGGACGGATTGATATAATTCAGTTTGAATTTAACGAAATGCATGTAATTGCAAGGGTCTTCTTTAAGGATTTTTATGAACTGTTAAGTCAGCAGTACTTTTTGTATAGGCTCAATACCGATTCTTTGATACCGCTTAAGGGGTATGACACTTTTTATGAGGTTTTTAAGTTTCAGAATATTGTGGCAATAAAAAAACATAAAATTGCATGAAATCTCCTGTTGTTTTATTTGTCTATAATAGACCATGGCATACACGGCAAACACTTGAAGCATTAGCTAACAATTATTTGGCTGATCAAAGCGAGTTGTACATATATGCTGATGGGCCAAAAGAAAATTCATCAGAGATTGAGATTGAAAGTATTAAGAAAGTTAGAAAAATAATTAGAGA
>Ga0209162_1002719_pt1 | contig 15065 bp, 9 predicted proteins | sample YNPNPMetaG_FD_187121 | JGI IMG/M metagenome (GOLD analysis project Ga0209162, IMG submission 187121) | Anoxygenic and chlorotrophic microbial mat microbial communities from Yellowstone National Park, USA - YNP NP MetaG (SPAdes) (version 2) ... | reverse complement strand
TGGAAGCCATGCGGTTTACGACCCTGCGCCTCAAGGACAGCCTGACGCGTATGGGTGAGGCGGATACGTACGATCGCGATCTGGAAGACGCGCTCAACCTTTTCATGAACAAAGCCACCCTGTTCTGGTTCCCGTCGGCGGAAACCTCCTACGGCGAAGCCGTGGACCATCTGAAAAAGTTCCTGGAAAAACTCAAAACAGGGCGTCGTAATTTCTACTACCGGGTCGATAACCTCATGTCGCTGATGAAATCCTACGGCGACCTTCTCGGCAACGTGAACAAGAGCCTCATCATCGACCGCTATCCCGACGGGCGCCCCGTAAGCTGGTTCGACGTGGACGATTATTTCTACTACGCCAAGGGCGTTGCCCACGTCATGTACGAAATTCTAAAAGTGGCCCGTGTCGGGTTTTACGAGCAGCTGGTTACCTTGGACGCCGTGGATATCATGGATGAAATCCTCCATGAACTCCACCGCGCGGAACAAATGGAGCCGTGGCTTGTTCTGGACGGGGACATGGACGGCTTCCTGGCCAACCACCGGGCGAACCTCAATGCGCCCCTTTCGGAAGTGGCCCACTTGATCACCATCGTGAGCCGTTTCTAGCCTGTGTCGATCTCTAGGTTGGGGTGGGCACAGCGAACCCCCAACCCTTGGGAGCGTGTCCGAAAATGCCGTCACGACTCCCGGCCTTTCATCTTAAAAACGCACCACAGAGACGCAGAGCTTTCTTTGTTGTGCCGCGCCGCTGAGAGGGCGGCGCGGCACAAGAAGCGCGCCCTTCGGGAAGCTTTCCGCCGCCCCCCTACGCCTTCCGCCTTAGGCCACTTCCGTTTTCGGACATCCTCTACCGCCTTTCCTTTTCCAAAGCGTCCCGGAACTTCTTTTCCTGCTCGAGATAATAGGAAATCTTATCCGGCTTCTGGGCGATGGCCTGCCGAATGGCCGCCAGGGCCTCTTCGTACCGGCCGTTCACGTAGTAGGCTTCCGCGAGCGTATCCAGAACATAAGGGTCCGGCTGTTGGGCGGCGGCTTTTTCCGCCAGTTCCAAGGCTCTTTGCGGGTTTCGGTAAGGCGCCGGAGCCGTGGCGTAAAGCCAGGCCAAATTGTTTTGAATCCCCGGATGGTTGGGGGCGAGGCGAAGCCCTTTTTCCAGAATGAGCCGTGCGTAGTGGTAGCGTTGCCGCTGCATGAGCAGCCCGCTGTAGGCCATGTAGAGTTCCGGTCTTTTTTCGTCCAGCTTCAGTTCCGCTTCCAAAATGTGGAGCTGAATGTCCTGGCGCCAAGCCTGCGCTTTTTCGGAATGGCGAAACTGAACGGCGCCGTGGATGAGCAGTCCAAGCCCGAGAAAGAACACGGCGGCGGAACGCACGAGTTTCCGGTCGTGGGCGGCGATGAGGTCCGGGTTGGCGGCGGCGGCGAGAAGCATGCGAATCCGCTCGCGGATGCTGTAGTGATGCCAGCTCGGGAGATCCTCGATGCCCCCGCTGTGGTAGGCGATCTTTTGCAGGGACAAGACCAAAGGAGAAGGATCACCCAGGGTTTTCAGGGCGAACAGGTCGGCTTGACGTTCGCACGTGCGCATGAAGTAGCCGAAAAGATAGCGAAAGTAGAGCACCAGCAGGGCCAGGACCGGAATGCTGTAGGTGATGCTGAAAAGATTATGGGCCACGGCGTCCTTGGACAGCGCCCACTGCAGCACCCATTTCTGCTTCAGGAAAGCGAGAAGCACGATGTCGTGGAAGGCGTAGGCGGCGGCGGCGTAGGCAAGGAAAAGGGTCAAATAGAAAAGGGCGTGGAAGCGCTTCACGTGGCCCATTTCATGGGCGACGATGGCTTTGAGTTCTTCCGCGTTGAGCAGGTCCAGAAGCCCTCGCGTGATGAGGATATATCGAAAGCGAGGCAGGATTCCCAGAACGGCCGCCGAAAAATGGTCTCCGCCGTAAAGAGGCCACAGCAGAAAGTCTCCCAGACGAAACCGGTGGGATCGGCAGAAGTCTTCGAGGCGGCGTCGAACGGGGGATTCGGGCACGGGCCGGCAGCGCCAAAACCGAACGATAACGGGGGGAGAAAGGCACAAAAAGAGGCTGAACACTAGACCGAACAGGACGATTTGGCCCAGTTCCGAGGCGAAGAAAGCGGGAAGATGAATCCATTGGAGCCCATCCAGCACGAGAGCGATGAAAAACCAGGGAAAGAGCAAGGCCGTGTAAAAACTGAAATGCCCTTTCATAAAAGCGACCCGTCCCGTGCTCGTGCCGGTCAAGCGTCGATGGAGCGGATAGGCCCAGAACCAGATGGCCGCCAGGTGCAGCATGTAGATCGCCAAACCCACGAGGCCGGAGACGGTGGACGAATGGGAAAAACCCGGCACCCATTGGAAGAAATCCTTAATATTGAGCACGAAGACGTCCAGGGCGAGAAACCCCAGGGCCAAAACGGAAAGACGCCCCTGAAGGCTGTGAAACCGCGCCGCCACCAGATCCTGCGGAAGACCTTTGTGCCATGCCGCGCGCAATCGGCCGAAAAGCACCGCGCACAGAAGCACGAAAGCGGCGAAAAACACGGCCGCAAGAGACAAGGTTTTCACCGGCGGCCGCAACGCCTCGTTTCCCGATTCCTGCAGGGAAAAGAGCACAAGGGCCACGATGAAGGTGAGGATTTGTCCGTACATCAGTCCGTCGCATGCTCCAGGAAACGGGACAGGCGCAGGGCGGATTCTTCGGAAAGAGAGCGGGCGTGCGATAACAAACCCAGGTGATACAAAGCCCAGGGCACCGCTTGAAGGGGATCGGGTGCGATGGCGTCCAGCCCTTCCCGCAGCACCTTCATGACGGCCATGTAACCCAGAGTGTCCCCCGCCCGGGCGCTCAGGCTCTTTCGGTCCAGAAGTTTTCGCCACAGACGGGGCACCAGGTTGGCCGAAAGGGACACCACCCCCGTGGTGCTGGGATATTCCAAAAAGGTATGTTCTTCGCCGTCCATCAAGCCGAAGTCGGGGCGTTTCACCACGGCTTTGGCGTAGTTGAAGACGCGTTTGAGAGATCCGTGGTGTATGAGGCCCAGGACGCGGGGATTGAAAGCCAGCCCCTTCAAAACGCTGGTGCGGAGGTTCACGTGCCGGCCCCAGGCTTTCAGAGGGCGGACCCGTTCGGGATCGTTTTCCAGGACGAACGGCCGATGGGATAACACGCCGAGCTGTTGATAGACAGCGGGTAGGCCACGATTGCCGTGGTAGGCGAGAGGGGTGTCCAGCCAGAAGATCTGAGCGAAGCGGGCGTCTTTTTCCAGCCTTTGTTCCAAGCGCTGGACGTTTTCAAAGGTTTCCGTCCTATCCCGACCCGTGATGCGGACAGCCGTGGGCTGATAGTCCGGAAGGCGCGCCACGAGTTCCGGAATTCGGTCCAGATCGTGGGCTTGAAGATGCGGCCCGAGCCCGCCGGGGTTCCAGAACGGGGGGTCGATCACCCACCCGTCCACATACGGGGCCGTGGCCCGAAGAAACGCCGCCCAGTCCAGGGCGTCCGGGTCTTCCGGGATGTAGAGGCGGCACCAAAGGCCCCGTAGTCGGCATTCAGCCATCATCGTATCCTAGTGCGAAAAGCGGATCTGTCCTTTGCCCAAAAGGTCGTGCAGGTGCAGGATGCCCACGATGGCGCGGGAAGCATCCAGCACGGGAAGGACCGTCACCAGGTGTTTTTCCATGATTTCGATGGCTTCTCCCACCTTTCGGTCCGGCTCCACCGCTTTGGGATTGGGGCTCATGACCTGCCACACCTGCAAATCGCGCAGGGACATGTGCCGTTCCAGGGCTCTGCGAAGATCCCCGTCCGTGACAATGCCGATGAGCTTTCCGCCCTCATCCACCACCAAAACGGCGCCCAGACCTTTTTGCGACATGACGCGGATGGCCTGGGGTAGAGGGCAATCGGCGGGAACCACGGGAATGTCGTCCCCGCGACGCATGACTTCCATGACGTGCTCTTGCAACCTCTGGCCCAGTTGGCCCCCGGGATGGTAGCGTCGAAAATCGCCCACCGTAAAGTCGCGTTTCTTGATCAGGGCCACGGCCAAAGCGTCCCCCATGGCCAGCATGGCCGTGGAACTGGCCGTCGGAGCCAGCCCAAAGGGGCAGGCTTCCCGGGGCACCCCGGTGAAAATGGCGAGATCGCTGTGCCGGGCCAGGGTGGATTGCAGATTTCCCGTAAAAGCGACAATCTTGGTGCCGATGGCCCGCAGGCTGGGCAGAATGAAATTGATTTCGTCGGTTTCTCCGCTGTTGGAAAGGGCAAGCACGATGTCTTCGCTGCGGACCATGCCCAAATCGCCGTGCATGGCTTCCACCGGGTGCAGGAAAAGCGCCGGGGTTCCCGTGCTGCTGAGAGTCGCCACGATCTTTCGCCCCACAATGCCCGACTTGCCCACTCCCGTGACGATCACCCGCCCGGTTGAGGCGTAGATCCATTCCACCGCGCGGGCGAAGCTTTCGTCCACGTGTTCCATCAGGGTCAGAAGGCCTTCGGCTTCGATGTGCAGGACCTCTTTGGCGATCCGCACCAGATCCCGCGCACTCAACGCCCCGTTGCGATCGGATCGGCGGGATGTCGTGGTTCCTGAGACTGCCGCACGCGATGCCCGTTTATTCAAAGCAGTCCTTTCGCACCTCTTCGTGAAACGTGACCGGATAATTCCCCGTAAAGCACGCAAGACAATAGGGATGCGCCTGCGGGGTCGCTCCGGCGCCTTTCAAGAGCCCTTCCAAAGAGAGGTAAGCCAGGGAATCCAGTCCGATAAAGGCCCGAATGTCCTCCACGCTGTGCTGCGCGGCGATGAGTTCTCCTTTGGTGGAAAAGTCGATCCCGTACGGGCACGGATGCCGGTGCGGCGGGCAACTGACCACCATGTGCACCTCGCGGGCTCCGGCTTCCCGCAACGTCTTGATTCGGGTGCGCGTTGTCGTGCCGCGGATGATGGAATCTTCCACGATGATGACCCGCTTGCCTTTGAGGATTTCCCGAACCGGGTTCAGTTTGATGCGCACGCTGAAATCGCGCATGGTCTGGGATGGCTGGATGAACGTTCGTCCCACGTAGTGGTTTCGAATGACCCCCATTTCCAGCGGGATGCCCGATTCTTCCGAGTAGCCCAAGGCGGCGTAGGTGCCCGAATCGGGGAAAGGCATGACGAGATCGGCGTCGATGGTGTTTTCCTGGGCCATGAGGTGCCCGAGTCGCTTTCGGCAGCTGTAGACGTTTTGCCCGAAGATGGTGCTGTCGGGGCGGGCGAAGTAGATGAATTCAAAAATGCAATAGGCGCTGGGCACCGGATCGAAAGGCTTGAGGGATCGCAAGCCGTGTCGATCGATGATGACGATTTCTCCGGGTTCCACGTCGCGGATATAGGCTGCTTCAATGAGGTCCAGGGCGCACGTTTCCGAGGACAGCACGTAGCTGCCGTTCATTTGCCCCAGGCACAAGGGACGAAAGCCTCGCGGGTCGCGGGCGCCGATGAGGGTGTCCCGGGTGCAGAGCACCAGGGAATAGGCGCCTTCCACCTGAGCCAAGGCGTCCGCCAGGGCTTCTTCCAACCCGTAACGCAGCCGACGGGCCAGAAGGTGGACGATCACTTCCGTGTCCATGGTGGACTGAAAGATGGTCCCTTCCCGTTCCAGTTCGCGACGTAGCCGTGCGGCGTTCACCAGATTGCCGTTGTGAGCGATGCCGTAATACTCGTTTTTATGGAGCACCACGAAGGGTTGGGCGTTGGCGAGCCGAGACGATCCCGTGGTGGAATAGCGCACATGGCCGATAGCCAGGTGGCCCTTGAGCCCCTGCAGGGTGTCTTCCTTGAACACTTCGGAAACCAGCCCCATGTGCTTGTAGTCGTAGATATGGCAGCCGTCCGAAGTGGTAATGCCGGCGCTTTCCTGCCCACGGTGCTGCAAGGCGTAGAGGCCGAAATAAGCAAGCTTGGCGGCTTCGGGATGCCCGAAGACGCCAAAGACGCCGCATTCTTCTTTCCGGCTGGGTCGATGGAGGCTGGGAAAGGGAAGAACCTTGTGCGCGTTCATGGGCCGTTTTTCCTTACCGTTACAGCACCCCCTGCGGGAAGCCTTTCGGGGCTTGAGGCCTCTTGATGGTAATCCTGAATCGCCCGCACATCCCAATCCCCCGCTCGCAGTTCCGCCACGGCCTGAGCCATGGCTCGAGCCCCGGCGATGGTGGTCGCGTAAGGAAGGTTGTAGAAAATCGTCGCGCGGCGGATGTGGTAGGCATCGGAAAATGTCTTCTTGCCGAAGCTGGTGTTGACGACGAGCTGCACCTGTCCGTTTTTGATGTAATCCAGAACATGCGGCCGCCCTTCGCTGAGCTTGGGCACCTTTTCGGCCGGAACGCCGTTATCCGTGAGGGCGTTGCGGGTGCCCGCCGTGGCGATGAGGCGGAAGCCCATCTCATGGAACGAACGGGCGATGGGGACGAGCGCCGCCTTGTCCTTATCGTGGACGCTGAGGAAAACGGTTCCCGAAAGGGGCAGGGTGTACCCGGCGGCCATTTGGGCTTTGGCGTAGGCCAGGCCGAAGCTGCGGTCGATCCCCATGACTTCGCCGGTGGACTTCATTTCCGGACCTAGAAGGATATCCACGCCGGGGAATCGGGAAAAGGGGAAAACAGATTCTTTTACCGACACATGATGCGGTTCCCTTTCCCGGTCGAACCCCAGATCCCGCAACTTCTGGCCCAGCATGACTTTCGTGGCGATTTTGGCCAAGGGCACTCCGGTCGCTTTGCTCACAAAGGGCACCGTGCGGGATGCCCGCGGGTTCACTTCCAGCACGTAGATGCGCTCGTTTTGGATGGCGAACTGGACGTTCATCAGCCCGACGACGCCGAGCCCCTGGGCGAGAAGGCGCGTCTGCCGTTTGATTTCTTCCTGAAGGTCCCGGGAAAGGTGGATGGGCGGCAGGACACATGCGCTGTCCCCCGAATGGATCCCCGCGGCTTCGATATGTTCCATGATGCCGCCGATGACGGTCATTTCCCCGTCGCAGACGGCGTCCACATCCAATTCCACGGCCTCTTCCAGGAACTTGTCGATGAGGATGGGATGGCCGGGGGAAACGGAAGCCGCCACGTCCGTAAAGCGGCGAAGCGACGGTTCGTCGTAGACGATTTCCATGGCGCGCCCGCCCAGCACATAGGACGGGCGCACGACCACGGGATAGCCGAGGCGCCGGGCGGCCGCCGCCGCTTCGTCGGCCGTCATGGCCGTGGCGTTTTCCGGCTGCCGGAGTCCGAGTTTTTGCAGAAGCTGCTGAAAGCGCTTGCGGTCTTCGGCCAAATCGATGGCGTCCGGCGTCGTGCCGATGATGGGCACGCCGGCCCGTTCCAGCGGGACGGCCAGGTTGAGCGGCGTCTGGCCGCCAAATTGGACGATGAGTCCCAGGGGTTTTTCGGTCTCCACGATGTGCAGGACGTCTTCTCGCGTGAGAGGTTCGAAATAGAGCTTGTCCGACGTGTCGTAGTCCGTGGACACCGTTTCCGGGTTGGAATTGACCATGATGGATTCCACGCCCGATTCCTTGAGGGCGAAGGAGGCGTGGACGCAGCAGTAGTCGAATTCGATGCCCTGGCCGATGCGGTTGGGGCCGCCGCCCAGAATCATGACCTTGGGCCGGTTCGACGGGCGGGATTCGTCTTCTTCTTCATAGGTGGAATAAAAATACGGGGTGTAGGCTTCGAATTCCGCAGCGCACGTGTCCACGAGCTTATAGACCGGGCGGATGCCGTGCTCACGCCGCTTCCGCCACACGGCTTCTTCATCCTTTCCCGTCAGTTCCCCGAGCCGCCGGTCCGAAAAGCCCCAGCTCTTGGCCAGGCGCAGGCCTTCCGGATCGGCGATGAGGTTTTCGCTGCGAATGGCCTCTTCCATGTCCACGATGTCTTGAATGTGTTCCAAAAACCATGGGTCGATGGCCGTCAGGGCGTAGACCTCATCCACGGAAAGGCCCAGCTTAAAGGCTTCCGCGATCTGAAACAGCCGCCGGGAATTGGGACGGCGCAAGGCCTGTCGCAGCGCCTCCAGCCTTTCGGGGCCGCCGTTCGGGGCGGGATCCGAAAAGCCGTAGCGGCCGATTTCCAACGACCGCACGGCCTTCTGCAGGGCTTCTTTGAAGGTGCGGCCGATGGCCATGGTTTCGCCCACGGACTTCATGGAGGTGGTGAGAAGATCTTCCGTTTCGGGGAATTTTTCGAAGGTGAACCGGGGGATTTTTACCACCACGTAATCGATGGTGGGTTCGAAGGACGCCTTGGTTTCCCGCGTGATGTCGTTGGCCAGTTCGTCCAGGGTATAGCCCACGGCGAGCTTGGCGGCGATCTTGGCGATGGGAAAGCCCGTGGCCTTGGATGCCAGGGCGGAGGAGCGGGATACGCGCGGGTTCATTTCGATGACGACCAGTTCGCCGTCCTTGGGGTTGACGGCGAACTGCACGTTGGATCCCCCCGTTTCCACCCCGATTTCCCGAAGGATGGCCATGGCGGCATCGCGCATCCTTTGGTATTCCTGGTCCGTAAGGGTCTGGGCCGGAGCCACGGTGATGGAATCGCCCGTATGAACGCCCATGGGATCCATGTTTTCGATGGAACAGATGACGACCACATTGTCCATGCGGTCCCGCATGACTTCCAGTTCGAATTCCTTCCACCCCAGCACCGATTCTTCCAGCATGACCTGATGGATCAAGCTGGCGTCCAGGCCGGCTCGGGCCAATGCCATGAGTTCTTCCCGGTTGTAGGCGACGCCGCCTCCGGTGCCTCCCAGGGTGAAGGCCGGTCGCACGATCATGGGAAAACCGATGACGTCGGCGATTTCCCGGACGTCTTTTTCCGTGTAGGCAATCCCGCTTCGGGGCACGCGCAACCCGATGCGCTCCATGGCGTCACGGAAAAGCTGCCGGTCTTCGGCCTTCTTGATGGCCTCGACGCGCGCCCCGATCATTTCCACACCGAATCGGTCCAGCACCCCCTGTTCCGCCACACGCACGGCCGTGTTGAGGGCCGTCTGGCCCCCCAGGGTGGGAAGGAGGGCGTCGGGCCGTTCCTTTTCGATGATTTTGGCTACGGCTTCCGGCGTGATGGGTTCGATATAGGTGCGATCGGCCATTTCCGGATCGGTCATGATGGTGGCCGGATTGCTGTTGATGAGGACGACCTGGTAGCCTTCTTCCCGCAGGGCTTTGCATGCTTGAGTGCCCGAATAGTCGAATTCGCACGCTTGGCTGATGACGATGGGACCCGATCCGATGATGAGGATCTTATGAATGTCCGTCCTTTTGGGCATGGAGAAAAGCTCCGTCCAGGCGGCCTAAGGCCTTTGAGGGTGAGGGGAATCGTCGGGGCCGAGGTCTTTGTCGCGGCGCATCAAATCGATGAAGCGCCGGAAAAGATAGACGGCGTCATGGGGGCCCGGGGCGGCTTCCGGGTGGTATTGGACACTGTAGGCCGGAATTTCCAGGTGTTCCATGCCTTCCAGGGTGTTATCGTTCAGGTTGATGTGCGTCGGGCGCACGGGGACGTGTTTCAAGGATTCCAAATCGACGCAGAAACCGTGGTTTTGGCTGGTTACTTCCACGCGTCCCGTGCGTAGGTCCTTCACGGGCTGATTGGCGCCGCGATGACCGAACTTGAGCTTGAAGGTGCGGCCTTCAAGAGCCAACCCCAAGAGCTGGTGGCCCAGGCAGATGCCGAAGATGGGCTTTCGTCCGAGAAGACGCCGGACCGTCTCGATGCCGTAGGTCACCGCAGCCGGGTCGCCGGGCCCGTTGGAAAGAAAGATGCCGTCGGGATCGGTAGCCAAAATGGCGTCCGCAGGCGTGTGGGCCGGAAACACGAGAACCTGGCAGCCGCAGCGTTCCAGGTTTCGTAAAATGTTGTACTTGACGCCGAAATCCAGAGCGGCCACTCGAAAGCCCGGATGGTCTGTCCGCCACGAAGCGTCGGGCTGCGGCCCATTGTCCCACCGATACGGGGCGGGACACGTGACCTTTTCCACCATATCCACACCCACCAAGCCCGGAAAAGCCCGCACCTGGTCCAAGAGTTCCCTTACGTTGTCCGTGTCCGTGGCGATGATGCCGCGCATGGCGCCGATGCGGCGAATGTGGCGGGTGAGGCGCCGCGTGTCGATGCCTTCCACGCCCATCACCCCTTGGGATTCCAGGAAGTCGGCAAGAGAACGGCGGCTTCGCCAGTTGCTGGGAAAATCTTGGTACTCCTTAACCAGAAAGGCTTCCACCTGAATGCGCGCCGATTCCATGTCCTCGTCGTTGATTCCGTAGGTGCCCGTCAAGGGGTAGGTCATGGTGACGATCTGCCCTTTGTAGGACGGGTCCGTAAGGACTTCCTGGTATCCGGTCATGGCCGTGTTGAACACCACCTCGCCGAGAACGCGCCCCTGTTCGGCGGCGGCGAACACTCTGCCTCGAAACACGGTCCCGTCTTCCAAAACGATGAGGGCCGAAGGCCTCAGCCACGGTTTCTTCATGGGATTTTGGTTCCTTCACCCTGGAAATGGGCTTTTTCGCCCGAGTCACAAGCCCTTCGAAATCGTGCCATTCTATCGATAAAATCCGCCCTGGCAAGACTCATGCAAACCGCTCGGTGCGCCAGCGTGCTTCGAGGCGCGCCAGATCTTCCGGGGTGTCGATCCCGCAGGAATCCTTGGGGGAAAGCCCCACGCGAATGGCGTAGCCGTGCTCCAGCGCTCGAAGCTGTTCCAGCTTTTCGGTTTCTTCCAGAGGGGTCGGGGAAAGGGTCGCAAAGGTTTGCAGAAAATCCGCCCGATAGGCGTAGAACCCCAGGTGCTTGAGGAAGCGTAAGGGGGGATCGGCGGCGTCGCGCCGCCGAGGAATGGGGGCCCGGGAAAAGTAGAGCGCCCGGCCGTGTCGGTCCGTCACCACCTTTACCACGTTGGGATCCATGTACGCTTCGGGATCGGCCGTTTCATAGGCCAGCGTGGCCATGGGAACCCGGGAATCTTCCAGGGCGACCTCCACCAAAGCGGCCACCATGGCCGAATCAACTTCGGGCTCGTCTCCCTGCACGTTCACGATCCAATGGGCAGGGCCGAGGCCGAGCTTTCGGGCGGCTTCGGCCAGGCGATCCGTGCCGCTGCGATGGTCCGAGCGGGTGGGGACCGCCTCCACCCCCAGGGAACGCACCACGGCCAGGATCCGTTCGTCGTCGGACGCCACCGCGATGCGATCCAACGCGGCGCAGCCCCGAAGACGTTCCACCACCCACTGAATCATGGGCTTTCCCAGAATGGGCGCCAGCGGTTTTCCGGGAAAGCGTGTGGATGCATACCGAGCCGGAACGATGGCCGTCACTGCCATGAACCCCTCCCGCAAAACACCTTCTTCTGCTAGGATGCCTCACCGTGCTGGGACCGGGTCCAGCCAACCCCAACTGGCCACGTAGGTTGGAGTGAACGCAGCGAAGCTCAAAAAAACAACACCAGATGGAGCAGACCCAGCCAAGCGCGATAACCATGTATGTTGGGGTGAGCGCAGCGAACTCCAACACTTCACCCCACCCATTCCTGGACGAAAGGAACCTTACCATTGCCAAACGCCCGTGCAAAGAAGGGAATGGACGCCGCACCCCCCGATCCCAAGGGTTGGTGGACGGCCGACGTGCCCTGCGAAGAAGCCTTGTGCGATGAACTGGCCGCCGTTTTGGCGGAAAAATTCGGCGTCGGCGCCCAAGTGGAAAAGGCCTGGGTGCGCCTCTACCTTCCGGCGTCCCTCGCCCCCTTGCGATGGAAAAACGATCTGGAAGAAACCGTGGCGCACTTTCGAGCCGCCTGGGGGTTGCCTCAAACCGATCCCGTGCGCTATGGGTTCTGCGAGGACATGGATTGGAACGCTCGATGGAAGGAGGGATTCACGCCGCTTCGGGTCGGACGCCGGTTGGTCATTGTCCCCAGCTGGGAAACCTACGCGCCGAACCCGAACGATCTGGTGCTCACCCTCGACCCGGGCATGGCCTTCGGCACCGGTCACCATGAAACGACGCGCCTGTGCCTGCGATGGCTTGAAGACGTGATCGCCGAATGGCCTCATCCCGCCCATCCGTCCCTTCTGGACGTGGGCACAGGATCGGGTATCTTGGCCATGGCCGGCGCCCTCCTTGGATTCCGGCCTGTCATCGGCGTGGATAACGACCCGGACGCCGTGCGCATCGCCGAAGAAAACCGGGCCATGAACCCCGAAGCCGCCTCCGTGCGGTTCCTCACGGGGACGGCGGATACGGTGCCGGGGACGTTTTCCGTCGTTGTCGCCAACATTCAGGCGGGGCCACTCATGGCCATGGCGGAGGCGTTGGCTCGAAGGGTGGAACCGGGCGGACGGCTCGGCCTGTGCGGCCTGCTGTCGGACCAGGTCGCCTCGGTGATGTCCCGTTACGAACAGGTGGGATTCCATGCGGAGAACCGGCATCAGGACGGCGAATGGGTCCTGATCGCGATGCGGGCCCGGTCGTAAATCCCGGCTTGTGAAAAGAAAGGACGGCGAAAGTGCAGAACATGGGAAAGGAAGGACAATGGATCACCGTGGACCATGACGGGCGTTTGCATGTGCCGGATCGGCCCGTGATTGGTTTTATCGAAGGAGACGGTACGGGGCCGGACATCTGGGCGGCGGCGCAAAGGGTTTTGGATGCTGCGGTCCGCGCGGCCTACGGCGGCTCCAGGGAAATCGTGTGGAAAGAACTTCTTGCCGGGGAAAAAGCCGCGGCGCGGACCGGGCAATGGCTTCCGGATCAAACGATCGAAGACATCCGCCGGTGCGTCGTGGCCATCAAAGGGCCGCTGACCACGCCGGTCGGGGGCGGTATGCGCAGCCTCAACGTGACCCTTCGCCAGGTGCTGGACCTTTATGCCTGCGTTCGGCCCGTGCGCTGGATCCGTGGGGTGCCATCCCCCATGAAACACCCGGAACGGGTCCACATGGTGGTTTTTCGGGAAAACACGGAAGATGTCTATGCGGGGATCGAATGGCCGGCCGGGTCCAAGGAAGCGGAAAAGGTGCGCGCCTTTCTGTGCGAGGAAATGGGGATCTGCGTGCAGGAACATTCGGGCATCGGGGTGAAGCCCATGAGCCGTTTCGGGACAGAGCGGCTGGTGCGTCGAGCCATTCAGTACGCCTTGCAGCGCGGGCTGCCGTCCGTGACCCTGGTGCACAAGGGAAACATCATGAAGTATACCGAAGGGGCGTTTCGTCAGTGGGGCTATGACCTGGCCGCCCGCGAATTCGCCGACCAGACGGTGACGGAAGAAGAGGTCACGTCCCGATGGGGCGGAAACGTTCCGGCGGGAAAGGTCGTCATCAAGGATCGGATCGCCGATGCCATGTTCCAGCAGGCCCTACTGCGCCCCGAAGAATACCATGTCTTGGCCACCCCCAACCTCAACGGGGATTATCTTTCCGACGCCTTGGCCGCCCAGGTGGGCGGATTGGGCATGGCTCCCGGTGCCAACATGGGCGACCGATGCGCCCTGTTTGAGGCGACCCACGGCACGGCGCCCAAATATGCGGGCCTGGACAAGGTCAACCCGGGTTCGGTGATCTTGTCGGGAGCCATGATGCTGGAACACCTGGGTTGGGTCGAAGCGGCCAGACTGGTGGAAAAGGGGGTGGAACGCACCGTCTCGGACAGGATTGTCACCTACGACCTGGCGCGCCAGATGGAGGGCGCTCGGGAAGTGAAATGTTCCCAGTTTGCCGACGCCGTCATCGAACGCCTGGAAACGTAGGGGGATGAAGACCTTAGAGCCGGGGCGCGGGTTCCGGTGCCCGATGGTCGGGTCCCCTATTGGGATCGGATTCGGGGCTGCCGCGGGGCGTTGCCTCTCCCCGGGGCGTGGCCCCGGGGTGTGATCCTTCGCCCCTTCGGGGCTGCATGGGGGGTGGGGGGCGCCGAAACCCGGGGCTTCGCCCCGGGCTAACCTGCTTCGCCCCTTTGGGGCTAATCGTGGTTGGGGCGCTCGGCACCGGAATTTAGGGGTCCTACCCATCACGGGGCTGCGTGGTGGCCCAGAAATCCATCCCAATATGGGTCCCGATCCGCGGAAAACGGGATCCGGACCTAGGTCCCAGGGCGATGGCTCGGGCCGCGTCCTTCGCCCCTTCGGGGCTTAAATGAGGGGGGAGGCGCCCGCGGTCCCAGGGCGTTGCCCTGGGCTGGCATCCTTCGCCCCTTCGGGGCGAGAAAACGGACTCGGCGATTCAAATGCGCCTCCATTCGGCGCAACGGAGACCCCCTCGCCCATGAAGGTTTTTCGCCATGCCCTTTGCCTTCACATCTTCTCGACGTGATGCGCTTCGAAGGATCCTCTCCCAGGTTCTTTCCCGAGCGGCCGACGTGCTCTTTCCGCCGCGTTGCGTCGCGTGCGGCGGGCCGCCCTATGATGGGCCGGATCCCACATGGTGCCGCGCCTGTTTCGAACACCTTCCCTTCGTCGTCTCTCCCCTGTGCCCCCGGTGCGGCCGTCCCTATGCCTCTTCGGACGCCATGCCCGATCACCTGTGCGGCGAATGCCTTTCGGATCATCTCCGCTTCGATGCCGCCCGATCGGCGGTGATCTATGAGGGACCCGTGCGGCGCGGTATCCTGCAACTCAAATTCGGCGGCAAACTCCACTGGGCGCCGGCTCTGGGAAGACTGGCGGCGCTCCATCCCCCCACCCGAAACCTCCTGGATCGAAGCGACGTGATCCTTCCCGTTCCCATGCACCTTCGTCGAGTGCGGCGTCGAGGCTACAATCAGGCGGCGCTTCTGGCTCGGTTCGCCGGCCGAATGTGTTCTCGACCGGTTGTGGTAGACGCACTCGTTCGGACGCGCTTCACGCGACCGCAGACGCGCCTTTCGCGAAAGGATCGACTGCAAAACGTACGGGGCGCCTTTGTGGTTGCCCGACCCGAAACGGTTGCCGGAAAAGCGGTGGTCCTTCTGGACGATGTGTTCACCACGGGAACGACCCTCAGCGAATGCGCCGACGCCTTGA
>Ga0209162_1002717_pt1 | contig 15067 bp, 14 predicted proteins | sample YNPNPMetaG_FD_187121 | JGI IMG/M metagenome (GOLD analysis project Ga0209162, IMG submission 187121) | Anoxygenic and chlorotrophic microbial mat microbial communities from Yellowstone National Park, USA - YNP NP MetaG (SPAdes) (version 2) ... | reverse complement strand
CTGTTAATTCAAGATCTACCAAAGTAAATTTCCCATAACCAAAAAAGAAAGAAATTAAAAAGTTTGCTAAAACAAGAAAGCCTATCATGAAAGGAAGGCTTATCAAAAATGAATATTTTATATAAAGATTTATTTTTTCCATAGTTGCCTTTACTTCAGATAAAGCAGTCATAGCCATGTGTTCAAGCTTAACTATACCACGAGTACTGTAGCTACCATTAATCCGTAGGTTAGTGCAGAAACCCCTTTCTCACCTGTCAAAGAAGCAAAGGCTTTATCTACAAAAATGGAAAGATGAAAAACTCCATATAGGGCTGAAAGATAGAAAAAATGCTTCAAAATTAAATGAGCCCTTTCATCAAGATAAAATTTTAAATGAATAAATTCTTTAGCTCTTAAAAGTAAAAATAAAGTTGCCAAAACTTGAGAAATGGAAAAAGAAATAGGAATCATCCTAAAATCACGAAAGAAATAAAGACCTAAAGGTATAAAGATAAAACTTGAAATAGAAAAAATTAATTCTCCCACAAAATACTCTGTAAACCTACGAAGGCTTCTTAAAACTGCTCCAAAATGGTGAAAGATGAAGTTAAAAAATAAATATGGAAGAAGAAGAAAATAAGATATACTTAAGTAGTCTTTTGCCTCTTTACTAAAGCCTATGGGAATGTGTTTTAAAATTGGACAAAGTATAATTGAAAAAACTAAAATTGAAAAAGACAAAATTAAGGTAAAAGTAAGTAAAAGGGCAGATAAACTTTTAAAATCTTCTTCTCCTCTTAATCTTCCAGAAACTAAGTTTGGGACTCCTATTGAATTAAATACGTCAGCAAAAAGAAGAAAAATCCCAAGCAAAGATAAAGCCATAAATACCGCATCTGTTTTATAGCTCAAGCCAAGAAGAATAGCAATAGAGAGATGTTTTAGATAGCCAGCTCTCCTTGCAAGAAGATTAAGAAAAGAGGATTTTATAAGGGCATGCCTTATAGCTTCAGGCTTGCTACTAAGGTTAAACAGATTTTTCAGAGGTGCCAAAAGGCTTGTCTCAATTTTGTTCATTTTTGTCTTAATAAGTTCAATTCCTCTAAAACCTCTTTTGGGGTTCTTCTACCAAGCCCAGTTTTATCGAAATCTGAATCAAAACTGATACTAGTTAAACCGTATTTCTCTGCTACTACATATTGATAAGCATCGTCAAAACCAAAGTTATACGTCTAACGATACATTAGTATCAACTAAATATTTCATTAGTCCACCATTCTAAAGCCTTTTTTTGTAGCTCTAAGGATGTAAATCTAGCACGATACTCCCTAAGCCCACCTGCCCATGTTAAAAGTAAGTTTTTTTGTTTGGAACTTTGCTTAAATTTTTTCTCCCATAAAAATTGGGCAAAATGCTCAAGGGTAGTGTAAAATATTTTGTGTAAATTTTTGAAGTCTTCCTCTATATTCATTTGCCTCTTTTTCTGCTTTATAAGATGCGGAAAGCACATCTATAGACATGCTACTCCTTCTAAAAACAAATTTCTCTCCTCCTGTCTTCTTCTCTGAAGCCCTGGTAATTTTCTACCCCCTGCATAAACCCATCTCAGAAACTGTTCTGCAGCGGAATACCATTGGCTCTTATTTAATTGTCTTCTCAATGTTGATGCCCTGAAAGCATAAGCACCAACATTAAAGCTAAAGCTAACTAAGGCATCAATCATATATGGATGTATATCAGCTTTTATCATTGGTCTAATCAACATTTCTGTCTTTGCCAAGTCCTCTATTAAGAATTCTTCTGCGAATTCTTTACTTAGAGGATATTGGAAATCGTCTTCTTTCAAGATAACATGTCCATACCCTACTGTTGGAATTCCTGCTGGACAAAGATATGGAGTTGCTGAAAAACCTTCGTATTTCTTTACCAATTCTACACATTTCACAGTCATTGTACCTTTCCAAAAGTCCGCATCATAGCACGAGACCCAAACTAAAAGGTAATAACAGCACTTACAAAATCGCTTTCATACTCTGTCCACACTTTTGGTATAGCTTCCAAAGTTTTACCAGCTTGTTGCCACATTGCAAATTTTAATGCTAACCAAGCTGCTATAACAATATAAGTTATTGTTGGTCTGACTGTCTGATTATATACATTTGCAAATACTTGTAAAGCATCTAACCAGGTTTTGCCTGTTGGTTTTACTTCTGTTATGGGTGCATATTGATATACTTGTTTATCTAACTCAATTTGTGCTAATGCCTTAGCTTCTTCTATTTTTATCTCAGTCATCTCTTTTTGATATTTTAGTTGCATCTCAAGCATCTCAAGCTCTTGTTTATGTTCTTGCCTGGATTTGAATATATTAATAAGTTCTGGAATAAATGAACTTACTAAACCTAATACTGCTCCTAATATCATACTTTCTCCTCTCTTTTCTATAAATTTGTCGTTATCCCCAACGGATTTGATCTTTCTCTTTTCAAACCAGACAATGAGGCTAAGAAAAAGATTCGCCAACAGCTGAGAATTGACTTAAATACTCCTTTGGTTGGTATGATTGCACGATTTGATCCACACAAAAATCATTTAGGCTTTATTGAGGCGGCTGGAATGGTTCATAGAGAAATGCCAGATGTACATTTCCTCTTGGCCGGCAACGGTGTGGATGAGAACAACTTACAGCTTCTGAAATTGATTGATTCGAAGGGATTACGAAACGTAACATATCTGTTGGGATTGCGCAGAGATGTTCCCCAGTTGATGGCTGCCTTGGATCTGCTGGTTTCTTTTTCCCACGGAGAGGCATTTCCTAATGTAGTTGGTGAAGCTATGGCATGTGGAGTGCCATGCATTGTGACAGACGTAGGTGATTGTTCATACATTGTTGGAGATACTGGTCGTGTCGTTATTCCCGGAGATTCAAAGTCACTTGCCTTGGCAATTAAAGAGGTCATATCATTACCATTGAATATCAGAATGGAATTGTGCAAGCGTGCTAGAGCTCGTGTGGAGGAAGAATTTAGTATTGAGAATATTGTTCATCGCTATGAAGAACTCTATAAAGAAATAATTCGAAATAGTACGCAAAAACCTATGTACTCAGATAGAGGTTTCCTTTACAATAAAGTCAGGAACTAACAATCTTAATAGTTGTTCGTCCAATGGTCTTCCATTCCAACTTCTGGTATTTGTAGTCTCGATTCAGTTTACCCACCACAACTTATCTCACAATATACCAGGCTAAGTTTCTCTAGTTAACACTTAGCCAGCATCTTTCTGAGACTCTCCTCCTACATATCATCGCCTGTAAATAACATCAAAATTCTTTATCTTTTTAATAACTCCTATTGGAGCTTCGGTAGTTCGGCAACCTGTCAATTACATCACTCATCCGCCAAGCTTTCCTCCTCCACAGGTCCTACGGGTTCTTGTACAGGTACCAGGTGGGAAGGGAGGAAGAAATAGCCGGCAATTAGTGTTGGGATGACTGCACTAGCTATCACCGCTGCCACGAGCAAGGAATATTGAGTTTGGTCTATTATGTTATGGGTAAGTCCGTATAGGCTTGAAATGGTGCCAAAGGTGAGCCCTGTGGACATCAAGAGTGTATAATACCATGTCTCGTCTTGTCTCTTTCTAAAACTTTTGATAAAGGGAAAAAGGCCAAATATCTTGGAAGCAACCTTCCCTCCGAATAAGGCCAAAAACACAAGGGGAGCTGCAACCAATGAGCTAACAGATACGAATGCACCTGCCCTTATGAAATAGAAAGGTGTCAGGAATCCCACGGTAAGTGTCCTCAACCTTCTCAACCAGAAGGAATCACTGTTTGAGAATTCTGCCAGCACCATTCCCGCCAGGTAGGCAGGAAGAACAGCCTCACTTCCCGACCACAGCGCAAAACTACCCAATGCAAACACCACCATGACGATCCACTTTGTCCTTATTGCAGCCGTCCTTCCTGCATAGATCTTTGCAATCCCGTGGCTAAAAGAGGGCAACAAAAACAGCACCACAACCGTTATAGCGATAAACACAATTGTCCTCACTCCAAAAGGCGCAAATAAAAGCCCCAAGGCTATGACCGTGCCCAGGTCGTTTATAAAACACGCTGCCAAGATCCCCTTTCCGTATTCGGTTTGGTTTAAGCCTGTTTCCAGCATCACCGCATACACCACTGCCATTGAGGTGGTGGAAAGGGCAATACCAGCAAGGAGACTTGCCCTTGTATCCCAGCCCAATAAATACTTGGCAACAATTGCACAACCCACAAAAGGCGCAAAAAAGCCGATGATTCCCACAACGCCCGCTTCCTTTAGCTTTTTTCTGAGTACGTCTGGTTGCAGCTCTGCACCCGCAAGGAAGGTGAGCATAACAGCACCCGAAGAGGCAAGGAATTTCAGCCACTCTTCGTTTAGATTCAACAGATTCCCCATGCCGTAATGATTCATGATTGCAGCTGCCAAGACGCCAACACAGATCTCCACAAGGGCTATGGAGACCTTTAGGTGATACGCAATTATTGCCGCCACTACCGCAAGTCCCAACCAAAGGCTTGCCGTGAAGAATATATGTTCCATCTAAAAATCTCCTCCTACCTTCCAGAAATTAGGTATTCCACAAAGATTTTCTCCAACATTTCCCATTGTTCTGAACCTGTATCCCCACTAAACCTCTCCCGCCTCTTTTATATCTTTACAAAACACCACTTGGGATCTTTTGAAGAGCGTTTACCTCCATGCTGTATGGAGGTATGGGAGGCCTTTTGGTTTCTTCCAAGCAATAAACGCCTTCCGAAAAAGCAAAAGGCATTAATCTTCTCTTAAGATCCCAGATCTTTCACTTGTAATATGGTAGGAGTCATCAGCCCTAAGGCAGTTACCAGGAGGACCCCATCTCCCCTTGGCTGAAAAGGATTTAAGGGATAGAGGGGAGTATAAAGATTTCTTTACCCTTGTCAAGCTCCATGATTCATTTAGCAGGGATACAGTAAGGTCCATTTTTCCTTGGCTTAATCGCACTTAGGAAGTGGAAAAACTTTCCATAGCCCTGATTCATTGGAGGGCCTTTCCAGTGGCCCAATCCTTGCTTTTAGCACATGGGCCATTGGACAAATAAGACAAGGAGGTAGATATCATGGGATTGGAGAGGGTATTTGTGTTTCAGCCCTTTGACTTTCAAGTGGGGCAGAAGATACACATCTTATCAGGACCGCTAAAAGGGGATTGGGAGATCATAGCCCTCACAGAGAGAAAGGTTTTGCTCAGGTGCCCTGTTACCTTTAAGGTACTGGAAAAGGATAGGTTTTGTTTCTTTGTGGAGGAGAGGGAGCAGGAATGGCCCAAGGAATAATGTTTCAGTTTCAAGACACTTTGTCTCGTTGAGACAGCTTCCTTGATTTTTTCTTTTTCTATGAGACCTTTTTTTGAGCAAGACCAAGGAAGGATAATAAGGGATCTCACGGCACAAATCTTGAATTTTATCATGCTGGGAGGTGATAACATGGGAAAATATAAATGTACGGAATGCGGAAATGTAAAGGAGTCAAAGTGTAAGCCTAAAAAGTGCCCACAGTGTGGAAGTAGTGGGAAGTATGAGAAAATAAGCTAAAGAGGAGAAGACATGAAAAAGGTCATAATTGTATACGACAGCAGGACAGGTCATACAGAAGAAATGGCTCAGTACATTGCCGAGGGGCTAAGGTTCTCCGGCACAGAAGTGGAGCTAAAGAAGGTCAACCAGATAAAGAAAGAGCAAGAGTTGGAAGGTTATGATGGTTATATCTTTGGTTCACCAACTTATCACAAGGACATGATAGGCACAATGAAGACATTTTTGTTCCTTGCTCAAAAGGCGCCACTTCGTGATAAGTTGGCAGGTGCCTTTGGATCTTCAACCCATAGCGGTGAGGCCCCAAAGTTAATACTTGATACAATGGAGTATGTCTTCAAGATGAGGCCTTTTTCCTTAGGGCCTTTCAAGCTCACCGAGGACAACATCTCCACCCGTGAAGGCTTGAAGGCCTGCCAGGACTACGGAAAGGCCTTTGGAGAGGAACTTCAAAAACTTTAGTCTTCGCCCGTCTCTTTTAGGCCTGTGACCTAAGTAATGGGTCAGAGGCCTTTTTTGTCCTTCTTGCCAGTCATTTGAATTTCACCTATATTACCCTCCGTACGGAGGATACACATGGGCTTGGATATGCTAAAGCGCCTGATGGAGGAGAAAGACAACCTTGAAAGGATCTTAGACAACCTTAACGAAGGTATAATCGCCCACGACCATCAGAGAAGAATAGTCTTCTTCAACCGATCTGCAGAGAGGATAACAGGTTTTAAGAGGGAAGAAGTCCTAAATAAGGATTGTCATGATGTCTTTGGAAGACCCTTTTGTGGAGATCAATGCTCCTTCCTTGTGAAGGATCCTAAGCTTACAAGTGAGATACACTATCCCCTTACGGCCATCACCAAGGATGGAGATCTAAGAAAGCTTGAGATGGTAGTAAACCCCATATTTGATAAAGATGGGAGCTTCTTTGGAGTACTTGCCTGTTTTAAGGATCTCACCGATTTGCTGGCTCTGGAATTTGAACTGAAAAAGGTCTCATCCTTCAATGGTATAATTGGAAGCTCCCCCCAAATGCTTCAGATATACAAAAAGATAAAGGCCCTTGCCCAAGTGGACTACCCGGTTCACATCTTTGGTGAAACAGGATCGGGCAAGGAGTTGGTGGCCCATGCCATACATCAGGAGAGCAAGAGGGCAAAGGGGCCTTTTGTCCCTGTGAATTGCTCAGCCCTTCCTGAAAACCTCCTGGAAAGCGAGCTGTTTGGATATGAAAGGGGGGCATTCACAGGTGCTTACAAGGCCAGGAAAGGGAGATTCGAGCTGGCCCACAAGGGCACACTGTTTCTGGATGAGATAGGTGATATGCCTTTACACCTCCAGGCAAAGTTGCTCAGGGCCATAGAGTCAGGATACATTGAGAAATTGGGTGGGGAATCACCTGTGAGGGTGGATGTTAGGATCCTAAGCGGCACCCACAAGGACCTGGGAAAGGAGGTGAAGGAGGGCCGTTTTAGGTCAGACCTTTATTATCGGCTGAATGTGGTTCCCATACACATCCCGCCCTTGCGAGAAAGGTCCCAGGACATCCCTTTGCTGGCGGAGCATTTTTTGAAAGAGGCCCAGAGGGAGGGCATAAAGGCAAAAGGCATCAGCAAACATGCCATGAGGCTCCTGATGGAGTACAGTTGGCCTGGTAATGTTAGGGAATTGCAAAGCGCCATCAGGTATGCATTGGTGCACTGCCAAGACGGCTTGATAAAGGAAGATGACCTACCCCAGGTTATTAGAGAAAAGCCCTTCCAATCCCATGAGGAGAACACAGGGAACAGGATTTCACCAAAGGATGTGGAGCAGGCACTGCTCCAGGCGAAGGGGAGTAAGACAAAGGCAGCACAAATATTGGGAATAGGTAGGGCCACTCTCTACAGGTACCTCAAAAGGATGTAGCCCCACCACCAAACCCGTTCCACTTACGAAGTGGAAAAGCCTGATTGAAACTGTTGACATTTTAAGACCTTAACCTTTAATATGCCCAGCCATTCACCAGTTTATCAGTCCTTAGGAGGTTTAAGATGGCAATAAATTACGAGGGAATGCCCACAAGTGTTGAACTTGCTGTGCAAAATGAGATCAAGGATTTCAACGTTTGGTTTCACGATATCATGGATTTTGCCCCTGGTTGTAGGTTTAGCTTTAAGGTAAAGCAGGTCTTATGCCATTACAGGAGCAGGTTTCAAGATATTGCAATCTTTGAAACAGAACAGCTTGGCAGGGTCCTTGTGCTGGACAATATCATCATGACAACGGAATTTGACGAATTTGCCTATCACGAGATGATCGTCCATGTGCCTCTTCTCACACATCCAAATCCCAGAAGGGTTCTCATAATAGGCGGTGGTGATGGAGGAACAGCAAGAGAGGTCTTGAAACATCAGGAAGTGGAAGAATGTGTTGTATGTGAATTAGATGAAGAGGTTGTAAAATCGTGTAGACAGTATATGCCTTCCCTTGCACACTCATTTGATGATAAAAGGGTGAAACTCTATTTTGAAGATGGTGCTGTGTTTGTTAAGAAATTCAAGAATTATTTCGATGTTATCATAGTTGACTCCACTGATCCAATCGGCCCTGGCACGGTGCTTTTTCAAAAAGAATTTTACAAAGATATGTATGATTGCCTCTCAGAAGATGGTATAGTCACCTCACAGCTTGAGAGCATCTATCTACATCTAAGAATTATACGGCAAGTGCTGGGGTTTTCAAGGGAAATTTACCCCATTGTAAGCTATTACACAACAAAGGTTCCCACATATCCAAGCGGATTAATCGGTTTTGCATTTTGTTCTAAGAAATATAAACCCCAGGAATTTTCCATGGAAAGGGCCAAATTATTAAAGGACCTGAAATACTATACCCCTGAAATCCACCGCTTCGCCTTTTGTCTACCCAAGTTTTGTAGCGAGCTGTTGCAGCCTTAAACAAAAAAGGGGGTGCAAGGCACCCCCAAGGATACAGAACCTGCTATTAGATCTCCAGCCAGGAATCTGAGAAGAGTGTATGGCCCAAGATCACCCTTGCGGTCTTCACATAATTTTGGAGTTCCTGACTCAAGCTGCCCATGTCAATGGGTTCGCCATCCATCACCTTGTGGATGACCTGCACTATGTCAGGCCTCCTGCCCCTGGCAATGTCTATGAGCACATCATCATAGGCATCAGCAATACAGGAATACATGCCTTTCCTTTCCAGCATCACCATATAGGTTCTGTTGAGCCAGGGCCTTAGGTGATCAGGCACACCGTTTGACACATTAGAGAGCCCGCAGGTGGATTTGGCCCCTGGGGCTATATCCTGGAGCATCTCTTGAAATGCAAGCAGACTCATGAGCTGGGGTTGTTGTATGTTAACCGGTGTCACTATCCCGTCCACAAATATGTCCTCATTGGGGATCCCTGCGGAATTTGCCGCATATATCAGCTCAGCTGCAAGGGCCCCCCTTTCGTTTTCATCCCTGGGAAGGCCCTCTGGGCCCCAGGTGAGGGCAATCATTGCGGCCTTGTACTTTACTGCAAGGGGTATCATCTTTTCGTATCTTTCAGGCCTTGCCATTATGCTGTTTATGATGGCCTTTCCCTTGTGCACGGCCAACCCTGCCTCCATGGCCTCTATGTTGGAGGTATCCAGGCAGAGGGGAGGGGTATCTCCTATGGCCTCTTGCACGGTTTTCACCACCCATTCCATCAACTCAGGTCCACCCTTCCTGGCCGGCCCCAAATTTATGTCAATCCAGTCCATACCCCTTTCCTTTTGCCTCTTGGCCTCCTCTATGATGGGCACAGGATCCTTTTCTTTGAAGGCCTTGCCGATCTTCCTGTTGATCACATTTAGGTTTTCCCCTATCAGCAGCATACCATCCCCCTTTTTAGATTTTCAGTTCTTTCAAAAACTTAGGGATCATGGAAGCATCCCTTGGCCCTATGATTATCTCCCACCCAGGTAGCTCCTCTTCCATATCGCCATAAATGGCCGCTGCATAACCCGGGATGATCACCTTCCTGTGGGATATCTTGTCGGCTATACCGCTTTTCTTTACGAATGCGCCCACTGCATCGCCGGTAAACTTTCCAGCTGCCCATGCGGTCATAACAGAAAGGCCCTCTGTGTCCATTATTAAGAGCCAGCTTGGAACCCTGCTGTTTTCTATCTCACCACTCACGATAAAGTATGTGAGGGAGAAGTTGGTGGTCACCAACACGGGTGAGTTCTCATTGGGTGTGCCTATCTCGTAGATGCCCTGCGTTACGGTCATAGGCCTTTGTGGGTCTGTGAAGATGTTAAGCCTCTGGACCAGCAAGGGGAATAGGCTTTCGCCCTGAAAGTCCGAAAGGATCACAATCCCAGCATACTTGGGGATCAGCATGGCAGCTATCATGGTCTCCACATCCAAATTGGAGGCCATCTCACAGGGAAATGTAATGGTTGGGAAGCCCAATGCCCTGTTTCCTGCCTTGAGGGCTGCCCTTCTGATGGCCACCTGGTCTTCAAAGACCTTCTTGGGCTCCCTCGACCCTGAATCCAACACAAGGTCTTTCAAACCCATGTTGGTGAGCTTCTGCGTCAGCTCCATGACCTCGTCCATATTGGATCCCTTTACCGCAAGGGGAAGACCCAGCTCCTTGGCCAGGGCACCAAAGGCGTCCACATTGGCCTTTGTGGCTGCGTACAAAAGGGGCCTTTTAAACTGTGTGGCCTGTGCTGCCTTTTTTAGGTGCTCTGCGTCCTCAGACATGAGCACCAGGTTAAACTCACTTTCCTTTGCAATGCGTTCTGCCGCTGCCTGAAACTTGGAGCCGTCTCCGTTCACGTCCTTCAATGCTATGAGCTCTGGCCTCAGATTCAGACCAACCCTCTCGTACTGATAAGCGTTGTAGGTCTTAAGTCTTTTTTCCAACTCCTCTAAGGAGATGTTGGAGGGCATGAGTACACCTATAGCCGTGGGGTTGTAAAAGGTCTTTTCATGCCTAAACAGCACGGTCTCTCCGCCTGTGGTAAAGGCCCTTACCCCTGCCCCGATCTTTACAGGCCTGATGGGAGGTGCAGAGGCCTCTGCCAGTTGCTCCCTCGCCTCATCAGACACATATGGGCAAGAATCCAACTCTGCCTTACCCGAGGCCAAGTTCATGGCAAAGGCAAGGCATGTGGGTACCCCACACTCACCACAATTGGTCTTTGGCAAAAGCTTGAATATCTGAATACCTGTCAGTCCCATAATCCACTCCTAAGGTTTGCGTAGTTATCTTAAAAGGGACCCAAAAGGGTCCCCGAAATCTTACTCCTCACTTGCCACTATTGGGGGCATCTTCAATGCAGGATGATCCTTCTCCCTCAAGAAGGGAAGGATTTCTTCCTCTGTGGTACCCACTGTCTCGTCGGCAATCCTGTCTATCAAGTCAGGGACACCCAGCTCCTGTCCCCTTCTGATCAACCTTTCCCTGATCTCTTCCTTTAGGGACTTGGGCATCCACACCAACCTAAGGAGCCCACCATCCCCTGCAATAAACTTCCTCTGGGTGATGTTGAACTTGGAATGCCCAACGAATCCCGGGGTACTCTGCCCACCACCGATCACACCTGCCAAGGTTGTGAACTTCATTCCACAAGGTGTATCCCCTGTATAATCCCTGTGCACGGTCATAACGCCGTTACACTGTGGTAGCACTGCGCAGATGCACTCGCAGCACCCGCAGGTGGTCATTGGAGCATGGACCACGCTGTAGAAATTATAATGTGTTATGGCCTGCCTGGAGGCCTTGTATACAAATTCATTTACGCCCTTCCACTGGCCCAATTTTGGATCAATACATTCGCCCTTCACAATAGGTTGGTTTGGACCGGTGGGGTTTATCTCATAGGAGGCCTTGCAGTCCATCCAGTTATATGCGCCGCAAAGTCCTGTCCTCTCAGGGCTTACAACACACACATGGCTGGGTGCAAAGGACTGGCACAGGGTACAGGAGTAGTAGATCTCCACGGATTCGTCCGTCATGTTCTCCACACGCTCATCCCTGTGTTTGTACTCTTTCCTGGCCCTTTCGGTTAGCTTGTCCACATCTTCCTTGTTGGTGTAAAGGGTCACCTGCACCTTGTCCAAGATACTTCCAAAGTCCTGATGGAATTTGGCATGCAGGATCTTGCCTATGTCCTTGAGGGTAAAGCCTTTCTGTACAGCAGCCTCACTCACCCTGATCCAGGAGATATCCCTCTGTCCTATATGCATGATGCCTTGGGCATAGTTGATGAGGTGATGGATCTGCCTTTCCAAGATGGGCTCGAAGTCCTCTTGCATCTTCCTACCTGCCACCTGAACAAATATGCCAAGGGGCAATCTGTCGCCTTTCTTTATATCCTTTATGTCAGGGCCAATCACCTCCACCTTTCCGTCCTCGATCTCGTTCATCTCTGCCATCTTTACCAGCTCTGTGCACTGGGTCCTGCCGCCGCCCATCTCCAGGTAGAGGTCGTCCTTTCTCACACGCTCACCTTCAAAGGCAGGTCCGTAAGCAAGTGGTATATCCACCTTGGAGATGGTGATCTTCAAGCCCCTCACCTCTATGGACTTCTGAACTATCTCTTCCAGTGGCACCCTTGCTACTACATGCTCATATGTACACACTCCTGTGGGGAGTATCTCAGGAATGTCTGTGTCTGCTATGGTGGGGAAGCCCCAGTTTATTGCGCCTGCTGCATTTGCAGCCCATTCGGCATTCACATCACCTAAGGCGTTGATAAAGGCAAATATCCTGTTTTTCTGGTACCTCAACTGTCTTTTGAAGTCACCTGGGTTGATACCGCCAAAGGCCATACCTGCCCTGTTGGCAAAACCCAAGGCAAAGACCGCTGCTGAGATATCCGGGCCAAAGGGCACAAGCCTTGTATTCCAACCGATCTGCACCTTTTCCTTTACCAACTGTTCCGCAAAGGTGGTGCCGTTTTGGTTGGCGGCCATAAATACATATATTGCCTTTTCTTGATACTCTTGGGCCAATCTCTTGGCAGTGGCACTATCTGGTGCAGCACCCACTATGGCCACAAAGCCAGGTGCCGTACCATCCACAAACTCCACACCCCTCTTTCTCATGATGGTGTCGCTTGCAGCACCCAACCAGATCTTTCCGTTGTCCACATCTGGATCTTCCACATCAGGTTGATAGAAGTCAGGGTCTTCCACATACCTAATGGCCTCCACTATCTCCTCTGCAAAGAGTGCTGCCATGCCTGCATCCAGGACAGGTCCCAAGTAGGGCAAATGACAATCCTTCTTCACGTGGGGTGGTAATAGCTTCCTGGCCAGTTCCAATGGCTTTCTGGCCGAGTCAAGGTCTGTAACCTTCATACCTGTGAGTGAATATATGATGGGTAAGTAATAGGCTGTGTTTGGAAACTCTAATTTCTGACTGCCACCATACTTTTCAAGGGCTTCCTTGTACTTCCCCTCTGCCTTGGATACTATGTTGTATGCTCCTTGTATGGCAGCAAATGCTACCAATTTTGACATGACCAAATCCTCCCTTCTTCGTTAAGGTCTTCTGGCCTCCTTGTGCCAGAAATTCAAACTACTATTGATGCTTGTGATATCTTCTCAGTCCCTCCAGGATCCTTTCCATGAGGTCCATATCCTTCCTGCTTATCTTCACCTCTTCCTCTGGCTTCATTTCTGCCATGAGCCTTTGGAGGGCTGCCTCCCTGGCCTTCTTTATCTCTTCCAGATCCTTTTCCCACTTTTCCTTCAGAAGCCTTTCTTCTTCCTCGGCCCGCCTCTTGGCCTCTTCCTCTGCCTTTGCCTTGGCCTCTGCTTCGGCCTTTGCCTTGGCCTCTGCCTCCAGCTTTGCCTTTAGTTCTGCCTCTATCTTCTTTTTCTCCTCTTCCTCTGCTCGCTTTTTGGCCTCCAACTCTGCCTTTATCCTGGCCTCTTCCTCTGCGCGCTTCTTTGCCTCCAAATCTTCCTTGGCCACTTCAGGCGCAGGAGCTGCCTCTACCTTAGGCGGCTCTGGCTTTGCCTCCACCTTTGGAGCCTCTGCCTTGGGGGCTTCCTTTGGTGCTTCCTTCTCTGCTGGTTTGGCTGGTGCTTTGGCCTTCTCTTCCTTGGCTATCTCAAGGTTGGGGGCTGGTGCAATCTTGGCAAGATCCACTTCCACCTTTGGCAGTTTCTTTGTAATCCCTTGCAAATCAAGTGCAGAACCACCCTTTAGCATAAGTGAGATATAGGCCTTCACAAGCCTCACGCTCTCAGGATGCCTCAAGATCAATGCATTGGAACCGGCCAGGAGGTAAGAGACGGCAGCCGTTACCTCCATCAAAATGCCTCTTTTTTCTGTATCGCCCAGTGTGGGAGCATCCTCTTGACTTAGACCTGCTTCCTTGCTCTTCCAGATCTCGTTGGCAATGTTATTTATCATGGGAACCTGAAGCTTTTCGTCTTCCTGGGTAAGGCCTGCCATCTTTATCCTTTCCATCACAGAGTAAGAATACTCCAAGCCATACCCCAGACCGCCCGTGGTGGGATCAATGATAACCTTGTTTAAGGCCACCCCTAAGTTCTCCAGTAGGATGTTCAACTGCTTTGCCAGGTTCACATCTATGGGTGTGGAGGCAACTATCACATGGTTAAAGGCCAATGCAGTTGCACCTATGCCCTTGTAGTTGCCCTCTTCCACAGGTGAAAGGGCCAGGTTCTTTCCCTGGCATTCCTCTGCAATCCTTTTTAGGAGGGCTTCGTCCTTTTCCTTATTGGCAGTACCCCAAACCACAACAGGCACATCCACTGCATCCACCACGGACTTTACCACCTTCACCGCATCTTCCACTGGCCTGTCCATGCCGTTGGGGTCTGTGCTCTTTAGCTGGATAACTATGAAGTCGGCCCCGTATTCGTTTACACACTTCTGTGCCCACTTTTCAGGAGAGCCTATCACATCTTTGAAGGGTTCTACCACTGCGCTCGGCCACTCTGCCGAAGGATCATAATCCCAAATCTCCATCCCCACCTTTGGTGGGTTGGGCACCTCTCCCTCAAAGACATGAAAGGGGTAAACGCCCTCTCCTCCTAATGTCAACGCCTTTGGGCCCGTCCCTATTACCGTTTCTCTAATCTTGCCTGTGTAGACCTGCTTGGGAAGCTCAAAACCCAATTTCTGTACCTCCTTCCGCTTCTTTTATATTTGGACCCCCTCATCCAGAACCTTGCCTCATCTTGTGAAAAATAGAACGAGACAAGGTAAAAAAAGTCTAGCTTACCCGCAAGCTAAAAACTTTTTATGATTACAGGGCTGGTCTTGTGTCAGCAGGGTAGAGAAAAAAAAATCAATTGTCAAGCATCGATAACAGCTATCCAGGGATACGGCAAAGTCATATGCGATTAGGGTCCCTTTTGAGGATCTTTAAGAGAAAGTTAAAAATATTGGCATGGTACATTAAAGAGATTGGGTTTTCCTAACCCATAAAGGCTCACATTTGG
>Ga0209162_1002714_pt1 | contig 15075 bp, 10 predicted proteins | sample YNPNPMetaG_FD_187121 | JGI IMG/M metagenome (GOLD analysis project Ga0209162, IMG submission 187121) | Anoxygenic and chlorotrophic microbial mat microbial communities from Yellowstone National Park, USA - YNP NP MetaG (SPAdes) (version 2) ... | reverse complement strand
CTCCCGCGCTATCCAGGCCCCGGTGAAGCCGTAAGCTCCGTAAATCAGCCATTTATCGCTACGAATCATTCTTGTTAACCATTCGTGACGACATCAGACCTGTCCATCACAGGGATAAAGCACCGCGAACAGAGTGACGCACAGTGCGGCACATCACACTCAGACCGCAAGAGTCTAACCGATAATATCGCGGCGGCGCTCTAAATAATCCCAGACAACGTATCGGTCAAGGTCTTTTCCGGCAGTGAAGAAGACACGGCCGCGCGTTGTCTCGGCGAGATTGTAAGCAAACCGCACATCTTCGTGAGATTGCGTCCAGCCCGGCAAAAGAAAGATGTTGATCACAATTCCCTCACGTGCGCATAGCAAACCTTCACGCAACGTTGCCTCCTCCGTTCGATCATGCGGCGGATACATCAGATACAGGTAGTTGTCTTCAAAGTGGGCCGTAGGCAAACCGTCCGTGATGAGGATGATTTGTCGATTTGCTGTGTCTTGTTGCGACAGAAGCTGGCGGGCGACCTGCAAACCACGCTGAATATTCGTGAAATGCCAGGGGACATCCATTTCCGTAATCCGTGGATCACTCATATCGGCACGAAGCCGGACAACTGGATCATACAACGTCACGGATTTGGGCATCAACGTCGGAATTTCACTGGGATGCACACGTCGTGCAAACGTGTAGATTTCCACAAATTCGAGAAAATCTCCAGGATATTCTTTCCGAATCAGTCCGTCGAGTGCCAACCCCATGCGCTTCACGTCGATGTACAAACCCCCGTAACGCATGGAGCCACTCATGTCCAAGAGCGCCACAGTCGCACACTTGGGAACATTGCGTGTCCTGTGAATCACGATATCGGCTGGTTGGATACTGATGGGAATACTCGGTCCCTGTCGAATCATCGCATTGATCATCGTGGCCGGAATGTCCATATGCGCCAGGGAGTCCCCAAACTCATAAGATTTGGTTTGCGTCAACTCGATGTTTCCCTCTCCCACCACCGGACCCGCATGTCGGCCACTTCGAGCAGCCTGAAGCTGGCTGAAGATCTTCTCCAACAGCCGACCTTGAAACAACCGGTACGCTTTTGGCGTCAGTTGGTAACCGTTTTCTGTTTGGGCCAGGCCCTGTTGTTCTGCTATTTGCCGAATCAAATCTTCAATTTGCCGCATAAAGCCTTTCAGTCGCTCAATATCCTCCTCTTCCACAAACCGCTGGAGGGCCTCGATGTCGATGACGGCAAGTCGGGCATTCTTGGTGGCTTCCTGAAGTTGCTCCAAAAGGCGGTCGATTGTTTCCAGAAGGTCCTTGATTTCGAGGGCCTCTGGAATGGTCATGGGCCGTTGCCCTGTGAAGTGGTACTTGGCCGCCAGCTCGTCAATGAGGTATTTATCACCAAGATATTGCACAAGATGAAGGACCTGAGCCGCGAATTCGCTGTTTTCGTTCTCGCAAAGGTACCACAATCTTTCCAGTTCGTAGATCTGTTCTTCGCGATAGGCCCGTTCATAGCGACGTGCCAATTTCTGCGGCGGTCTTAGCGTGCTTCCCAGTTCCCGGTAACGTCGGGCTGCCAGGGCATGAACCGACTCGACCTCGTACGTGGCCAGGATCTTGGCCTTTCGTTGGCGAAGCATCTCCATGAGCGACTCCAGGGAAGGCCCTAATCCAGCAATCATGCTGGGATCAAGTTCAACCGCCTGGGCCAACTCCTCATCGCTCAATTGGCGAAGCGTTCCAAAGGTTAGCATGTGATTGACGGCTGCGGATGCGAGATCGGGCGGCGGTTTGGTTGGGCTGGGGAACCGCAGAGGATTGTATTTCTGATAAACGTGAATAACACCGCCGTGATGTTCAGGAAATCTCATAAACAATCTTTCCACGATACTCTGCCCGCGAAATGCGATCGGTCACATAAAGGCCCGCCAGGATAAACTCAACACATGAGGCTCGTACTGCGGCATCTTGCGATACATTGATTTCAAATGCCTTTTCCCAGGCCGGTGGGACTCGCTTGAGTCGCTCCGCATAATAAGCCGAGGGCAACATGTCGCCGACTTCAATTTTGACGCCCCGGCCAAAGATCTCGGCAATCTCCGCAAGTCCGTGCTCCTGGACATATTCCTGGAACACATCTTTAATTGCCTCCGCGATGATCGCATCCAGAACTTGCTTTTCTGACATTTGGTGGCCCGCCATCAGATCCAGTTCCAACTTGCCCAAGGAGGACGAGCTGAGATGACCGAGGTCTGTGATCCGGGGGACAGCAGGCCGCTCCCCGAGAATGATTCCACGCCGCCGGGCACTGGCCACCATGGTGCGGTAGTTGGCGATACTCAGCCGGGCACTGACGCCCGATTGTTGATCCACGTACTTCGATCTGCGGGCCACAACGCTGATCTGCTCGATGATCTCCTTCATGAAGTAAGGAACGACCACAGGATATTCGCCATCCAGCTCGATTCTGGCTTCCTGTTCTGTGATCTGGATAGCAACATCGCGGTCACGCGGATAATGCGTGTGGATGACTGACCCAATTCGGTCCTTCAATTGGGGAATGACTTTGCCGCTTCGGTTGTAGGTTGCAGGATTGGCAGAAAACAGGATAAGAATATCCAGGTCAAAACGGATAGGATAACCGCGAATCTGGACGTCTCGCTCCTCCAAGATATTGAATAGTCCAACCTGAACGAGTTCGTCCAATTCCGGCAACTCATTCACAGCAAAAATCCCGCGATGCATCCTCGGGATGAGTCCAAAAAACAAGGCTTCCTCCGCCGAAAGACTTGTCCCCCTCGCTAGCTTTGCCGGGTCGATCTCGCCGATAATATCCGCGAATTTCGTCCCTGGCGCCAATCGCTCGGCATAACGATATTCCCTCGGCCACCAGGCAATTGGGACCTGGTCTTCTGGCGTATTGGCCAGGAACTCTTTTGCCCGACGTGTGATCGGACGATAAGGGTCCTCATGGACAGGCACGTCAGGGAGGTCAACGTAGGGGATCTCTGGATCGAGAAATCGGGCGAGCAATCGCATCAGACGGCTCTTGGCCTGGCCCTTTTCGCCCAGAAATAGCATGTCATGTCCGGCAAGAATCGCAAGACTGATTTCGGGAATAACCGTGTCATCGTAGCCGATAATTCCCGGAAACAACTCTTCGCCCGCCTGAAGCGCTTGGACAAAATTATCGCGCAACTCCTCCTTGACGGTTTTCGATCGCCATCCGCTTTCCCGTAATTCCTTCAACGTCGCTGGCCTTTGGGCCGATATCCACATTGTCCTGCGACTCCTTCTTCATTGTTATTCAAGGACGGCACGTTCGTATCTTTGCGCACATTCGCCCGCTATGATCTAGCCCGCTTTCATTGTAGCGCAGGAAGGCAATCAGTTAAGCTCTTCGCACAGACAACGCACCTTGACCGGGGAGAAATACAGTCGAAATGCGCAGCTCGTCGCTACGGCTTCTCCCCCGAATCGCGGTGGTAAATCATCAAAGACGCTAATAAGGCAACCATCGCACGGCCTTTTTTGGGCCGCAAATTGACTGCCGATTCAAAATGGGGAGTTTCTCTTACGGGCGAAGCAAAGACAGAGTCGCTAATCCATAAAAGGTGTATTCCACATCGGCCTGGTCGTCAAGGATGTTTCCTCTGAACCCACCTTCCGGATTCTCGAGGCTCAAGACGAACGATTTGACACGGTCCATAAAGCCCTGAGACAGGCCAAGAATCCATAAGGCACTCATGGCAGCGCATGTACTGAGTAAATCGCTGACTGGTGCGAATGGCCCCGCGGCAAAGCCGCCATCATCGCGTTGCAATTGACATAAAAACTCGGCCACTTTGGTCGTATCGATCCTGTTAAGTGCATCGAGGTCCACCAATATTGATACGGCCGCGGCAGTGGGATTTGTGGCCCCCTGACGTGCATGGGAAATCTCAGCAAAACCACCATCACTTCTCTGCCGACTGCACACGAATTCCACAATTCTCTCCTGGTCGTCAAAAGGGAACTCCAATAGGTTCATGACGTTAAGCGCCAAAAACGTTGCATAAGTGCTGCCGAAGCCGCTGTGCTCCGATTTCGCAAATCCCCCATCTGCCCGCTTTAGCTGAACGAAGAGCCGCTCTGCCTGGTGTCGCAATGGTTCCACAACCTGTTGAGCAAGAGACTCGTCAATGAGGACACGAACCAGGGCATAAATAGTGGCAGCAGAGGCCAGATCGACCACCGAATCGATCGTAGCTAGTTGCGTACTGAGGTATCGAATAATTGCGACCCAGGGGTCTCTAACATCGGACCAAAGAATGGCACACAACCGTGCCCCGAATCCCGTGTAATACAAGTTGCTATCGCCACTCCTCCCGGCAAACCCACCATCTTGGCGCTGCTGCTGCATCAACCAGTGACGATGTCTGGCCCGAAAGACCTCGGGAAAATCAGCCGAACGAGTCACAAAATGGAAAAACAAATCGACGCTGTTAGGCATGATATGGATCCGTTTTCCTGGCTGCTGTGGACGCCTGATGCATGATGGCGGCTGGCTTGTTGGCCTCAACCTTAGGGAGGGAAAAACCACACAAGAGCAAAAAAGTCACAACCCTCGTCTTTAGCCCACGGTAGGCTTGATCGCCGATTCTGTCAAATAGCGCAAAAACACACGAAGTTCGTCATGCGGAATCTGATCGGCTATCTCCAATGCCCGCGTGCGTTCCAGTTGAAGCATCTCTTCGACCGTCTTGAATAGTCCACACTCCTGGAAAAACTCCCGGAGAAGTTTCACAACATCTTCACGTTCTGACCTGTCTTGGAACTGGCTTTTTTCAATTAAGGAAGCAAATTCTCTCGGCGCCCCATGCCAGGCCAATGCGGAAAAAATCGTAGGCCGAAGCGCTGCTGCGTCTGCTCCAAGACGTAATTTGTTATGCTCCTGTCCCTTCCAGTCCTGACAGTCATTCTGGATTTGAAATGCGATCCCGAAGGCCCTCGCAAACTGACGAACCAGTTTCCACCAGGAGGGCATCTCACCGGCTAACCGAATACCAGCGAGCATCGCGACAGCAAACGCGGATCCCGTTTTCAAAGCATAAATTCGCAAGACTTCCGGCACCGTGAGTGGCTGCTGCGGTCTTTGCAATAGCCACAGTTCTGCCCCCTGGCCAACACAAAGGTTTCTATGGGCCTCGGAAAACAACTTTAAAAGGTCAGCGACGGTTTCTTGCCCCGCCTCAGCCTGTACCTCTGCCAACAAAGAGTATCCAAGTCCAATCAGGTAGTCACCGACGTTGAGGGCCACGGGAATACCCCAGCGCGCATGCAAGGTTGGGCGGCCATATCGGTAAGCATCATCGTCCTCAATATCATCATGAACGACCGAGGCCTTGTGGAAGACCTCAACGGCAAGTGCAACCCGACGTACCGCCCCTGGGATCGCCTCGCTGTCCGGGACGAACTCCCGATTGACAACCCGAGCACCATTGAGTGCATCGAAAACACCGAGAACGATGAACGGCCGGTAATACTTTCCACCTTCTCGAAGATACTGGTAGGCAATATCCTCAGTGACCGATATGGCTTTCCCATTTTGGAGATGCCCATCTCTTCCATCAAAGGCACGCGGTGCAAGGCTCTCCAATTCGGCTTCCACAAGACGCACTGCTATCCGCATCAGCGGCAAATAAGACCGACCTGAAAGAGCCGTACTGACATAGGGAGTTTCAATCATCTCCAGGATCCAGTCCTCATCGGCGACTGTTTCACGACAACCGCCGACAAGCAGGGGCACAGCCATGCTGGGAATCCCTGCCATGAGAACGCGTTCCAGGGAACGTTCCAGAGAGTTGAGGCAGGCCACACCAAGCAGAGCGTCAGCCTCTCCCGAAAGAATGAGTTTCAAAACGCTCGGAGACCCTTCGGCAATCATGACTCGGTATCCGAGCGACAAGGCAGTCTCGCGGAGCCATCCCAACGTGCAACCCCCGCATGAAACACATTGCAATCCTTCAGCGTCGTACGTTGCCGCGCAAAGGCTGGCATTCCGCATGCAGTGCGGCAACAAAAGGAGGCGTCGGTGATAAGGGACCGTCATAACCTGAGATCGCCAGAACGCTGAACCCACCGCGACCATTGTCCAACCCAAATAACACTGCGGCAGGCCCAGTTTGGCGAGAAGTTCCTTAGCGGCAGACTCAATCTGACCACGGGTCAACAGGTCATGATGACTCATCCGTTCCGCAAAGCGGAAGGCTTCCTGTCGAATCTGCTCGCGGCACGAGCGATCTTGAGGAACGACTTTGATGGACTCGGTCGAACCAGCACGTTGTGTTTCCAGATCTTGACCGCTTACAGAATCTTCACCCATGGTCGCCTTGTCATCACAAAGACATTGGTTTTCTGTCAATTGTCTCAAAAGATATTGTAAAAACCAGGCCAATCGGATTCACGCAAAAGATTGCCGACGCCTTCGAAGATATCGTCCCAGGGCTTCCAAAGCGAAGACAACAGGATATAGCTCTTCGTAATACCACAATCGTGCGAAATAAAGGCCGATCGGTGTCGCGCAGTCGAGACCTCCACTCTCGATATGCGCGACAAGCCATCTTAAACCATCCTCAAGTGCCCTTGATACTTCCGGAATGTGTTCAAAGTGCGACAAAGCGGAGATAGCCAGGGCCGTCTCTTCGATCGATCCCGCCCCCTCTGAAACCCTGCCTCGGAGCTGGTGTACCTGGCAAGAGCAGGGAGACCTTCCCCAACTTCCGTCCGGATTTTGAGCACGAACCAGCCAATCGACACCTCGCATGGCCGATTCATCACCAGTCATATCCAAATCAACAAAAGCCATCAAGCAACGGCTTGTCCCGTAAACTGGGTTCTCCTCATTCGGAAGAAGTTCATTACCAAACCATAAAGGCAACCAGCGACCATCAGGTCTTTGATTTTGACGAAGAAATCTCAAACCTTTTTTGATGGCAATGGAAATGCGATCGAGGAAAGAACGATAAATCCGCCTGAGATGGCAAACTTTGCGAATCGCAACCTCTGGCCAGCGCTCATTCCAAACAAGGGAATCCGAAGCAATTTCGGAAGAAAACCACGTTGTCAGAAGAAGATACCATGCATTGAGCGCTCGGACCGCGTGCGCCGTTAAGTCGACGGCGCTCCGATCGAATGGTAGCTTTCCCCATCCGCGGCAGAATGTCGGCCAACCACCATCCCGGTTTTGAAGGCCGACTAACCAATCCAGCCCTAACAAGACTGCGGGTAAGACTCTCTTCCGCACATGTTCGTTGCCCCTCCAAAAGTGGGCAAGTGCTAGCAGCGCGCCGGACGTATCGTCCGAATCTGGAACGCTGCCCGAATGATTGGTCCAACCCCAGCCACCAGGAGGTGCCCCGGTGAACGGATGCACACTGAAATGCTGACAGCTCAAAATCCAATCCAAGTTGACTGTTTCGTGCCAGGTTGCGAGTCCGCTCACTGCCAGCGCGTTGGTGGCCAGGGTTGTTACCCAGGTCGCGAGGTCGATATCCACGGGCCAGCTTCCGTCACCACGTTGCAGGGATATTAGGAAATGGATGGCTTTTTGCACAATTGGATGCTCCGGGATGCCAATGGAGCTAAGCGACATTGCCACGAACGCCGTCAGCGGGACGGCTTCGAGGAATCCCCCACTGTGGGGTTGCATCCTCTCAACGACGTATAGGCACTTCTTTTCCGCAAGCCCCCGCAGCCAAGCCAGAGCCTTGTTCGGTTTGGGACCATGGTGAAACCTGGCCAGGCCAATCGCTACAAGGGCAGGAATGGCGTAACTGACCACAGGGAGCCTGAGAAACCGATAAAGTGACTGGGGAAAAATCGCCAGTTCGAAGGGAAGTTGAGGCACATCATCCCAGGTACACCCGCCTGAGAGCGCAATGTTGGTCAGAATGGGAGCAACGAAGGTCTGGTCACTACCGTAACGCTGCCGAAGGCCATCCTCTCGGCCTTCGCGCTCAATGTATGCTTGGGCCATTTTGATGGAGGATTCCGCCTGAGACTTGCTGCCGGACAGTTCCAGTGCGGCGGAGACCAGGTAAGTCGTTGCGATGTTGCTGAGTGACCGTTCCGTATCGCCCCAACCGCCATCCGACCGTTGCGTGGAAAGAAGATAATCGACCCCTGCTTCGATGGCCCGCTCAACGGCCGAAGCTGGCCTCTCTTTCGCGGCCCAAAGGGCCCTGTTATAAACCGCCAGTGCGCTTGTTGCCGTAGCAGTTGCCAAAGGCGATGAACAAAGATGTCCCCGCCAGAATCCGCCGGATTCACATCGGGTGAGCAGTTTTTCGTAGGCGATTTGCCAGGCAGCTTGATAGTCTTTCATCTTCACAGGTGATGAAACAAACGGTGGGAAAAATCCCCCATTTCGTGCGGGCTGAGTTTGACTATGCCGAGCCGGGCCGAGAATGACCAGTCTGTCGTCCTATTTTTTCACATGTCAATTGTCATGGACAGAGGCCTTTTCTACCGTATTCCTTTTGCCGTGTTCGAATGTCCGGTAAATTAACGGTTTTACTGGGAAATATGCGATCGGAGGTAGCCCTCATGCTGCCGGGAATCAAGCACGGTGCCAAGTGGGCGAGCTTGCTCTTTCCGGCCAGCATAATCATTTTAGTGTGAGTGTGATCATCAAAGCTGGAGAGAATTCGCGTGGACTTGATCACGATTTTGGTTTTCCTCGGCTTGGCGTTGCTCGTCTGGGACTGCATCGAGGTAGGACGCAATGATGCATCAAATATCGTCAATGCGGTCTTCGGGGCACGAATTCTTAATCGAAGGACGGCAGTACGCGTTGCAGGGCTGGCTGTCGTCATTGGAGCTACAGCGGCAAGTCCCGTTTTTGAGACCGCCCGTAAGGGGATTTTCGATCCGGGAATGTTAACACTGCACCAAGCCATTATTGCATACATCAGTGTCTATTTGGTGGATACAGTCCTCCTTTTTACATACTCTGCCTTTGGGATGCCGGTTAGCACCACAGCCTGTCTAATCTTTGAACTGATGGGGGCATCACTTGGGCTCTTCGGGCTGTCAATTGTTCATTGGGATAAAGTGGGGACCGTTATCGCCGCCATTTTCGTATCCATTTTTATGGCGGGGGTTGCAGGGTTTCTTATCCAAAGGGTTTTTCGCGCAGCTATCGGAAGCAAGATCGAGGATCGCGAAACCATCCTCCTGCACGGACCGTGGATCTCCGGGCTCATGTTGACTGGGTTAGGTTGGTTTATGGTCTTCAAGGGGATGTCAGGTATTCCACTTGTCAGCGCGTTTCGAGAGTATGCTATCGACCCTTATGTTGACGCCTACACCCCGACACTCGTCTTCTTGACTGTATGGGGGCTTTTCACACTGGCGGTTCATTTGTTTCTCTCGTTTTCGGGAACATTCGGAACACGCAATCTCTTTCCCGCCCTGGCGTCTTGGGAATGATTTGCCTTGCCTTTGCCTTTGGTCAAAACGACCTGGCCAATTGCGCGTCGCCCGGGATTTCCGCATTCTGGCTTTGGCGACAATCCGAACAGTCTGTCGCCCAAGCCACCCAAATTACAATTCCTGTCTGGGTGTTGTTTGTCTGCGGGTGTCTCCTTGTGGCCGGCATGATGACCGAAAACGCACAACGTGTGACCCGGGCGCAAGTCAATGTGGGAAGCCAATTTGATCGAGTGGCGTTGTATGCACCGGAATGGTGTCGTGCCGCAGCTCGTTGGCTTCTCCGCTTCTTTCCTCATCATCCAGAGTTGGCGCCGCCACCTATGGTGAGTCCCCAGGGCAAAAAGGTCCATTACGACGCATTAAGGGCAGCCGTTATCAGTTCCGTGAGCGCAGGCGTAATTGCCCTGGCGTCAAGTCGCGGGCTTCCGGTCTCAACCACCTATGTTGCCTTTGCCGCAGTGATCGCCACAGGTTTGGCAGACCGAGTCCTTGCCCGTGGCGACGCCGATCTAAAAATTGGTCGTGCAATCTGGGTGGTCGTAAGTTGGTTTCTGGCCGCCGTCATCGCCATGGTTGCAACAGCGGGTGTTGCCCGCTTGATTTATCACCTCGGACTCGTCGGGCTCGTCATCGCATTGGCCATCAACCTGACAGTCCGCTTTTATTCACAAAAAAAGGCAGACGAACAGGAGAACCGCATCCATCGTCGTCGGGAAGGGCAACCTCAGCCCCTCCAGAAAACGGAAACCGAAATCCACGTTGGACTCGAGTGATTCGGTTGTCGCAAACCGCTCACAACTCCCATCCCGGGCGATTCTCTCGAGTCCGCAAGGCATTGCCCTCCGCAGAGTTGAGGAATTCGCCTTTTATGGAATCCCATTTCAGTTTCTTCTCCACTCGCAAGGCGATTGTTCCCAGGAGAATCGTTTCCGCCATAGGATAGACACTTTCAAAATTAGCGTCCGACTTTGCGTCACCGCGACATGCCAGGACACATTGCTCGAATTCCTCCTTCGGTCGGGGAAGCGTTTGGGGGGGTGGTTGAAACTCTTTCATCTTTTTCTCTGGTATGAGTCGCGGGCTATCGCCGGTGAAACCCGCGAGGATCTTTCCCTGATCACCGAGGAACAGCATCCCCTCTGATGGCATCTCCCGACCGTCAACCTCCAATTCTGCCAAAAGGGCGGGGCGCAATCCTCCGTCATACCAGTGGAGCGATACCCCCGGGCGATCCGTGGTCGCGGGAAACTCCCAGTGAATCATCGACGCCCTGGGATACGAAACACGATTGATTTGTTTTTTCCAGGTAAAATTCTCGATTTTCCAGAACTGATCCCGCATGGCCTCAACCGAGATCGGCGAACCAAGCTTTAAGATCTTGAAAATCTGATAAAAACTGTAATGCCCCATATCACCAAGTGCCCCTGTGCCGAAGTCGTACCAACCGCGAAAAACAGCGTGTGTATAGGCGGGATGATAAGGTCGCTCTGCCGCCGGACCCAACCAGAGATCCCATTCCAAACCGTCGGGAACGGGAACCGTCTCGGATGGATATTCGGTCATGCCTTGCGGCCAGAAGGGACGCGTGGACCAGTTGTGGACCTCGCGAACCGTTCCGATGACGCCAGTAGCAATCCACTCCGCAATTGTCGAGGCCTCGGGATTCCCGGCAGCACAGAAGAGCTGGGTCGCCAAGCCCGTTTCCCTGGCAAGGTCGCGGAGCACGCGGACCTCCTGCCAGACGTTGGAGATGGGCTTGTGTGTGATGGCATGCTTGCCGGCCTTCAATGCCCGTGCTGCCACCACGCCGTGAAGGTGGTCTGGCGTCATGATGTAAACGGCGTCGAGGTCCTTTTCGTCTGCCAGCATCTGCCGGAAATCGGAGTACGCACGACATTGCGGCTTACCATCCGATGCGCGATCGGCCTCCTTCGCATAGTACCGGGAAACCAACTCCACTCCGACTTCTCGTCCGCACAAGCCGCCTCGTGCCCCGGTCCCCCACTGAGGATCCTCCAGAAAAGCCCGAATCTTGCCTACGATCTCACCTGGTCCCCATTCTGGATAGTCGTCGCTCTTTCGATTGGGATCGCAAACGGCGACAATCCGCACGCCGGGATGTTTAAGGGCGCTCATCATCTGTCGTAAACCCTGCGTTCCGCAGCCCACATAGCCAATGTGAATCTTTTCACTCGGTGGTACAAAATTCGGACCACCCAATGCTGATCTGGGAACGATGGCCGCCACGGTTGTGGCCAACGTCGCATTAACAAAACTGCGTCGTGATACTTCGAGAGTTCTCATCGGTCTGTCTCCTTAGCAATAAGCCCTTGACATGCGGTCACCCTTAAAAAAAGGATCGTCAAGCTGAGCGTTATGATAGCCGGAAGATCGGGCAGAGAGAATCGGTCAGGCTCTTGACGACGGCTCATTGGTCAAGTAACGTGCTAGTGCACACAGTCCGCGATAATTCGTGATCGACATGCGGTTACTACTTCCATGTCGGACCACAGAGACTCACGGGAGGATGCAATGAGGTTGTTACTTTCTTTAATCGTCGCTTCAAGCTGCGGTTTGGTCCTGGGGAATAATGTTATCTGGTTGGAAACAGAGAAATTTGCAGATCGTGGCGGTTGGGTCAATGATGCCCAGTTCGTCGATCAGATGGGTTCGCCCTTTCTTTTGGCAATCGGTCTGGAAGGGCCTGTCGCCGACGCCAGTACGACGATTTCGGTTCCTTCGAGTGGGGTGTATCGAGTATGGGTGAGAAATCGAGATTGGTTGCCCGAATACAGTCCCGGCCGATTCCAGGTCATCTTGGGTGAACAAACAGTCAATCACGTTTTTGGCGCGAGTAAAAAAGACGGGTGGATTTGGGAAGACGGCGGAACTGTGAAGTTGACAGCCGGTCCGTTGACGGTGCGATTGCATGACCTGACAGGACATTACTCGCGATGCGACGCGATTGTGCTGGCCGCCGACCAGGATTTTCGACCTGCGGAGGAACTGGGCCAATTGGCTCGGCAGCGCGAAACATACGGCGGAGTCAGTCGGGAAATCAAGACCCTCGAGCCTTACGATACTGTGGTTGTTGGCGGCGGCCTTGCCGGAACTTTTGCAGCAGTCGCCTCAGCCAGGATGGGGTGTCGCACGGCCTTGATTCAGGATCGGCCTGTCCTTGGGGGAAATAGCAGCTCCGAGATCCTCGTCGAGCCGCAAGGCGATACGACGCGCGAGCCACTTGATCCCGGTGAAGGTGGGATCATCGAGGAGGTCCGCGGCGACGTCTTTGGATATTCAGAACGTCTCCTCCGCCTGGTTCAGAATCAACCACAACTTGACCTGTTCCTGAACACGCACGCCACAGGTGTGGAATTGGCCTCGGCCTCTGAGATCAAGGCAGTGATCGCTTTGGATGTCAATACCGGTGAGCGATACCGCTTTCCGGCAAAAACATTTATCGATTGTACAGGCGACGGAGTCATCGGTGTTTGGGCCGGAGCAGAGTACCGACATGGTCCCGAACCCCGCTCGATGTACAACGAGTCGCGCGCCCCGGAACAAGGCGAGGTTAACAAAGGGACAATGGGTGGAACCCTTCGTTATATGACCGAACAGATGTCTCAGCCTGTTCCATTCAAAGCGCCCGATTGGGCACACAAATTTCACGAATGCTCCGATTTCAATCCTGGAAGACATCCCCAACTTCGGTTCGGTGGTTGGCAATGGGTCATCGAATACGGGGGAATGCTGGATACTTACAATGATGCGGAAGTGATTCGCGATGAGCTTCTCAGGATAATCTGGGGCATGTGGGATCATGCGAAGAATCACTGTCCTAAATTGAAAGAAGAGGCCCAGAATTTCAAGTTGACATGGGTCAGCCACGTCGTTGGCAAACGGGAGTCTCGCCGTCTCATCGGCGATTACATTATGACCGAACACGACATTGCCAATCAGACGCTGTTCCCAGATCGGGTCTCCTACGGGGGATGGGGGATTGATATCCATCCACCGAAAGGCTTTTATGATCCCGGTCCGCCGGCAATTTTCTCTCACAAAGTGAAGTTTTCCGTCCCATTTCGCAGCCTGTACTCGAAGGACATCAATAACCTGATGATGGCAGGTCGCTGTATCTCCGTGACACACGCCGCCCTTGGAGCGACGCGAGTCATGATTACATGCGGTCTGCAAGGCCAGGCCGTGGGAACGGCAGCCGGTTTCTGCAAGATGCACGGTACGACACCACGGGGTGTCTATGAAAGGTACATAACCGATCTTCAGCAGCAGCTTCTGAAAGACGGTTGCTATATCATTGACTTGCCCAATCAAGATCCGCGAGACCTGGCTCGATCCGCCAAGGTTTCAGCATCGAGTTTCGCTCCTAACGAAGTGTACTCTGTGGCAAGCTTTTTGCCCGTTCACAAACTCGATCATGATCGGGCCGTGATGTTTGCCTGGCCGGGCGGACGCTTGGAAGCGGTCAACGTCTATTTGACTTCGGAGCGCGCCGACGCTGTCCACCTTACAGGCACGCTCTGTTCTGCAAGTGGACTGGGTGAGTTCAACAGCGGTCAGGACGTTGCTAAATCAGAAGCCACTGTTTCAGCAGGGCAAAAAGGCTGGGTTGCATTCGCCTTTAACCGCGACTTGCCGAAGGGCTATTACTTCCTTTGGTTACCCAAGACCGCGGGCATTTTCTGGAGTCTTTTCGCACAGCGACCGGCAGACACGGCCCGCGCTTATCGAGGCACCGGCGAGTGGAACCCAATGCCCGATTGCTATGCGTTCCAACTCGTCCCCGGACAAACGCCTCCGTCCCCCTTGGCAGGCGAAGAACCGATCGCATATTTCTCACCTGAAAATGTGATTGACGGTTTTGCCCGGGCAATACGAGGAAGACCGCATTCATGGCGGCCCGACCCGAAGCTCGGCTGGCCCCAGTGGCTGTCCCTTGAGTTTCCACAACCAACTTCGTTCAATACAGTACACATCTCCTTCCAGTCAAAGAGCATGCGGGCTGATGATTTCGACTTGGAGATTTGGGCCAATGGCCAATGGACCCGATTGCTTGAAGTTCGCGACAATGGCGAGCGTCGTCGGGTCTTGACGTTCCCCCGTGTGACTAGCCCGAAAATCCGTCTCACAATCCATCGTGCTCAACCGGATATGGGCGTGTGCGAGATTCGTGTGTACGATGAACCTGAACAATAAGCCGTGTCTCGAAAGGTTTACCGACCTCTGAAGTCCAAAAAGAGTTCTTAGCATGCAAGGGAAGAGGAGAAAAACCATGAGTTTTAATCCAATTTTGACTCGTCGGCACTTTGTGACGGCAACCTCGGCAGTCGTTGCAGGACTGGCGTGGCGATCAACATCCTGGGGTGCAGAGAATCCCGCGACGATCAAGAAAGCGATGATCGGTAAACCGATCGAAGAGACTCTGAAGCAGTTGAAGGCGGCCGGCTTTCATGGAATAGAATCCAATGACCGCCATGCTGACTTGAAGGACGCACAGGCCGCCCGGAAGCTGGCCGAGTCGCTCGATATGCGAATCCACTCGGTGCTGTATGGGTGGGCTAACTTCAACACAGATAGCG
>Ga0209162_1002712_pt1 | contig 15080 bp, 12 predicted proteins | sample YNPNPMetaG_FD_187121 | JGI IMG/M metagenome (GOLD analysis project Ga0209162, IMG submission 187121) | Anoxygenic and chlorotrophic microbial mat microbial communities from Yellowstone National Park, USA - YNP NP MetaG (SPAdes) (version 2) ... | reverse complement strand
TCCCCAGCCCTCCCCCGAAGCGGGGGAGGGAGTTGGGAGAGGGGAAGGGGGCCAGGGGGTAGGGGTGAGGTCGAATCTAACATTGTCGAGCTACCTACCCTCCCGCAGGTTTGGGCGCAATGACCAGACCCGAGCACGCCCAAATGACCGGCTGCATCGGTTGCCAGCCCCGTTCTAACCTGCGGGAGGGTTCAGGGTAGGCAGTTACGTCGGGCTGGTGTTCATTGCAGAGAGGGCAAGGGGCGATGCATTTCGATATCCTGACTCTGTTTCCGGGGCTGTTTGCCGGCGTGTTCGAAGAAAGCATCCTGAAGCGCGCCCGTGAAGCAGGATTGGTGACGATTGCCCTGCACAACATCCGGGATTACGCCCCTGGCCGCCACCAGGTGACCGATGATACCCCCTACGGTGGCGGTGGGGGCATGATCATGAAGCCGGAACCGTTGTTTGCCGCCGTGGAAGCGGTGCTGGGCGAGCAATTGGGGAGTGTGCCGGTCATCTTGCTGACTCCGCAGGGGCGGCTGTTCACCCAGCAGGTGGCCCGCGAACTGGCGCGCCACAAGCGCCTGCTGCTGATCTGCGGCCGCTATGAGGGGGTGGACGAGCGGGTCCACCGCTATCTGGCCACCGATGAGATCAGCATCGGCGACTATGTGCTGGCCGGAGGGGAGATCCCGGCGATGGTGATCGTCGAAGCGGTCACCCGCCTGATCCCAGGGGTCCTCGGCGATCCGGGGGCCACCTTTGAGGACTCGCACGCCGAGGGCCTGCTGGAATATCCGCACTACACCCGCCCCCCCCTCTTCCGCGGCTATGCCGTGCCCGACGTGTTGCTGTCAGGCCATCATGCCCAGATCGTCCGTTGGCGGCGGCAGCAGGCCTTGCGTCGCACCTGGGAACGACGGCCCGACCTGCTGGCCAGGGCCCGGTTGAGCGACGAAGATCGGGCCTATCTGCGCCAGCTCCAGGCAGAGGTGGAATGACTTCCCCGTTTGTCAAGTGGGCCGGCGGCAAGGGGCAGCTCCTGACGCAGATGGCCCCCTACTTTCCGGCCCAATTCAGGCGGTATCTCGAGCCCTTTGTCGGCGGAGGGGCGGTCTTTTTCCACCTCTACAACGGGGGATGGCTGACCGGCAGGCAGGTTGTGCTGATAGACCACCTGGAGGAACTGATCAACTGCTATGCCGTGATCCAGAACCAGGTTGCCGACCTGATCGCCGAGTTGCAGCGCCACGAGCCCCACAAGCAAGATTCGGCCTATTTCTATGCGATCCGCAACTGGGATCGCGATCCCGACTACCGGCAGCGAACGGCTGTGGAGCGCGCCGGGCGCTTTCTCTTTCTCAACCACACCTGCTACAACGGCCTCTATCGGGTCAACCGGCGGGGATGGTTCAATGTGCCCTTTGGCCGCTACCGCAACCCGACCCTGGGCGATGCCGACAACCTGCGGGCCGTCAGCCGGGCGTTGCAGGGGGTGCTGCTGTTGGTGGGCGATTTCGAGCGTTGCCTGGAGTTTGCCGACGCGGGCGATTTCGTGTATCTCGACCCGCCTTACCATCCGCTGTCGGACACGGCCAGGTTCACCCACTACACCGCCGCCGACTTTGGGGTTGAAGATCAGCGGCGGCTGGCGGTGCTTTTCCGCGAACTGGACCGCCGGGGCTGCCAGGTGATGCTCAGCAACTCCTGCACCGGGTTGGTTCGGGAGCTGTACGCCGGCTATGAGCAGGTGGAGGTGCAGGCCGCCCGGCCCATTGCCCTCGGCGACCGGCGGCGGGCGGTCCCCGAACTGCTGGTGATGAACCGCTATCGGCGGAGGGGGGCATAAGGCAGGGGCGATTGGAAATCGCACCGGTAGGGGCAGAGCGGCGTTCTGCCCCTACTGGCCGTCCGCCTGTCTGAAAACCACAAAGGACACAAAGGATGATTTTCAGGCCCTTGGTGTCCTTGGTGTCCTTGGTGGTAATCGTGGCCCTTGGTGTCCTTGGTGTCCTTGGTGGTACGCTTTTCAGACCGGCTCTGAGGTGCGACTTGGCTTCGCTTGATGCGTTCTGAAACTTGCCCTTCCTCCTGTTCTGTGGGATAATGGCTGTGGAGTGTGTGTATGGCGGACGAACTGACTCCCCTGAGCGAGCGAGAGATGGAGATCTTGCGGCTGGTAGCGACGGGGGCCACCAACCAGCAGATCGCGCAGGAACTGGTGATCAGCACCAACACGGTCAAGGTTCACCTGCGGAATATCTATGCCAAGCTGGAGGTGGCTTCGCGCACCGAGGCGACCATGGTCGCCGTGCGTCGTGGCTGGGTCCAGGTGCCCCGCCCGACCGGCCAGGGGGAGGAAGAAGCGGTTGAGGAGAGGCAGAGCACACTCCCCCCGCCTGCCCTGCCCCGGTGGGAACGATGGCCCCCCATTTCGACAGCCAGGCGGATTGCGTTGGTGGTCGCCCTGTTGCTGGCCCTGGCCAGTCTCATCCTGCCGGCGGCGATCCAGGGGCGGAGCAATGGAGCAGGGAAAGACCCGTTTGGTGCAGTGTTCCCCACCGAGGCTGTCAGCTCCTCGATCACCCGCTGGCGCACCCGGGCCCACATGCCCACACCACGCACCAACCTGGCGGTGGTGGCCTGCGACGGCCTGGTGTATGCCATCGGTGGGGTGAGCAACGACGGCGTCACCGGCAAGGTAGAGGTGTACGATCCGCGCTACGACACCTGGACCAGCCGCCGGTCCAAGCCTACCGCAGTGGGGTTTATTTCGGCCGCCGTGGTGGGGGGCAAGATCTATGTGCCGGGCGGTATTGACGATCGGGTCGAACCGCAGAAGGTGCTGGAGGTGTACGACCCTGTTCAGGATGCCTGGGAAGCTCGCGCTTCCCTTCCTGAACCGGTCGGGGCTTATGGCCTGGCCGTCCTGGAGGACCGGCTCTATCTGTTCGGTGGGCGGGGCCGGGAGGGTTATGTCGCTTCCGTCTATCGCTACGATCCGGAAGCCGACCGATGGGAGGCGTTGCAGCCGATGGCCCAGCCGAGGGGCTTTGTCGGTGCAGCCGCGATCCAGGACCGCATCTACGTGGTAGGGGGGTACGACAATGTGTCCGAACTCAACACCTGCGCAGCCTACGCCCCGGCTACCAACACCTGGGTCCCCTGTGCACCGATGGCCATGCGTCGGGGAGGGCTGGCCGTGGTGGCCGTGCGCAACCATCTGTTCGCTCTCGGCGGTGGCATGGCCGGCTATCTGGCCTTCAACGAGCGGTACGATCCCAACCTCGATACCTGGAACCGCATCGAGACCCCGGTGACCAGGCAATGGCATGGGTTGGGTGCGGCCTTTGTCAGCCCCTACATCTATGCCATTGGTGGCCGGAGCGAGGTCAACCTCAGCGTCAACGAGGCCTACCAGGCCCTGTTCGTCGTGCCGGTGCCCGCCTGGCCGTAAGTAGGGCAACTGCTCGCAGTTGCCCTCCATGTCTCTTTACCCGGCCTCTGCCAGTCGCTGGCCGTACCAGCGTCTGTAGTACTCTTTGTATTCTCCGCTCTTGATTTTGCGCCACCACCACTCGTTGTCCACGTACCAGCGCACCGTTTTCTCGATGGCCTGCTCGAAGGTGTGGCGGCTCTGCCAGCCCAGAGCGCGGATCTTGTCCACGTTCAGCGCATAGCGCCGGTCGTGACCGGGCCGGTCGGCCACGTGGCGGATCAGGCTGTGGGGTTTGCCCAGCAGGTCGAGGATGGCGTGGGCCATGACCAGGTTTTCCGTCTCTGTCCCGGTGCCCAGATTGTAGACCTCGCCCGGTCGGCCCCGGTGCAGCACCAGGTCAATCCCCTCGCAGTGATCGAGCACATACTGATAATCACGCATCTGCCGCCCGTCGCCATAGAGGGGGAGCGGCAGGTCATCTATGGCGTTGGTGACAAAGAGCGGCACCACCTTTTCCGGATACTGGTAGGGGCCGATGTTGTTGGACCCCCGGGTGATGGTGACCGGTGTGCCGAAGCTGGTGTGATAGGCCAGGCACAGCAGGTCCCCGCCGGCCTTGCTGGCCGAATAGGGGCTGCGCGGAGCCAGCGGATCGGTCTCCAGCGAGGAGCGACCGGGCGGGATTTCGCCATACACCTCGTCGGTGCTGACCTGGTGCATCCGTTCTATGCCATATCTTCTGGCCGCTTCCAACAGGACATAAGTTCCATATACGTCGGTACGGATAAATTCATCCGGCTCCATCAGCGAGCGATCCACGTGGGTGGCCGCCGCGAAATTGACGATGGTGTCAATGTCGTGCGCCCGCATGGCGGCCTCCACGGCTGCCGCGTCGCAGATGTCCCCTTGAATGAAGGTGTAGCGGTCGGCAAAGCGAGCGGCTACATCCTGTAAATTGTCCAGGTTGCCGGCGTAGGTCAGCTTGTCGAACACGACCAGGCGATAGTCGGCGTATGTTTCCAGCATGTAGCGCACGAAATTGGAGCCGATAAAGCCAGCCCCGCCGGTGACAAGAAGATTCCTCATCCGTTCATTTCTCCTGATTTGTAGGGCAACTGCTCGCCGTTGCCCTGCGGTGGTTATGGATAGACCTGGACCCAGTCTCCCCCCTGCACCTGAAAGATGTAGATCGTCTGCTCCTTCAGGTCGCCGGTGGTCGTGTAGCTGAGTTTGCCCATCGGCGTTTCGATGCCGGGCAGGCTGCGGATAGCCTGGATCACCTGGGCGGCATCCAGGCTGCTGGCCTTTTTGACCCCTTCGGCCAATACCGCCAGGGCGCTGTAGCCGTTGATACTGTAGGTGTCGGGGTTGCGATACTCCACCGCCTGATAGGCCCTGATCCAGGCTTCGTCGGCCACCGCTTTGGGGCTGGGGGCAAAGGCGGAGACATAGATCCCCTCGGCTGCGCCGCCTGCCTCGTCAATGGTGGTGGCCAGGAAGGCGCCGTCGCTGGCCAGGAAGGGCACCGTGATCCCGGCTTCTACCAGCGCCAGGCGCAGGTAGGGCGCTTCCACCTCGTAGCCGGCGTAAAAGATGGCGTCGGGGTTGGCGGCCACGATCTGCGGCAGTTCTTGAGCAAAGTTGGATTGCTCCACAGCCACCTGTAAGGTCAGCACCACCTCGGCACCCAGGGCCTGCAGTTCAGCCGTGATCAGCCGGCCCAACCCCTGGCCGTAGGGGTCGTCGTTGTGGATGACGGCCACCCGTCTGGCCCCCAGTTTGTTGACCAGGAATCCGGCATCCACCCGCGCCTGGGCCTCGTCGTTGGCGTTCACCCGGAAAAAGTTGTGGTAGCCTTTCTGCGTCAGGCTCACCTCGCTGGAGGTGGGGGTGATGACGACCAGCGGCAGATCTTTGTAGATTTCCATCGCGGCCAGGGTCTGGCCGCTGTTGTAATGGCCGATCACCCCCAATACCTTCTGCCCCTGCTCAACGGCGGCCTTGATCTCCTCCGCCACCTGCACCGCTGCCTCCGAATCTGATTCGTCATCCAGGCCGATGACCGTCACCTTGTAGCCCAGCAACCCGCCGGCCCGGTTGATCTGTTCGGCAGCCAGGCGTGCTCCACCCAACACCGTCTGTCCGCCGTTGGCCTGGAACCCGGACAGCGGGGCAGCGACATAGACAATGACCTCTCCCCTGGTCGGTTCTGTGGGACCGCCGCAGGCAGTGAGCAGAAAGAGGCAACAGGCAAGACCCAGGAGGCAGGAGGCAAGAGGCAAGATGGTCGGTCTGTTCTTCATCGTTTTCACCTCATCAAGCTAATTCCCCACTCTCTTTTGGCGCACGGGCGGTGTGGCAGGGCCGGCTGCGGTCAGGTCGGCTGCGCCCAGGCCCGGCGACTCGGCGCCGGCCTGATATACTTCATCCACGGTCTGCACGATGTCCTGGAGGGCCTGGACCTGGTCGGCAATGTCCTGTTGCAGGCGATCGGCCCGGCCTGAAGCCACGTCGCGGGAGCCGAGGATCATGATTTGCGAGTAGACGGTGCCCATGGCCGTCAGAGTGCTTTCCAACTGGAACTGAGCGCGCTCCATCACATTCTGCAACTTGCGCAGGTTGTCGCGCTGGATCTGCCGCTGGGCGATGGCCTGGCTGATCTGACGTTTAACGGCGTCGTCATCCTCCAGGGCCAGCCGTTTTTTCAGGTTTTCGATGGCCGGTTCCACGGCCTGCAGGTCCTGGCGGATGACCGGATCGGCCAGGTAGGCGTCCAGCCTTTGGGCCAGATGAAAGATGCTCTCCATCCAGGTGGTGATGCCATGGCTGGTATCCTTCAGGTGGTCGCGCAGCACACCGGCCCGGCCCTTGTGGATCGCCTGGTCAATCCGATCTCGATATTCCAGGGCCTTTTCCACCTGGCTGCGCAGCGCCGCGTTCCGAATCTGTCGGGGCTTGAACTTTTCATGGAACATCTCGGCGACCGCCTGGGCCCGGAATTCAGGGTCCTGGAGGCTGCTCCAGATCAGGCCGATCTCCCCCAGCCCACCCAGGATCAGCCAGTACCACGGCTGCCAGAAGGGGAGCGGATGGCGGACCAGCACAACGAGGATCAGGGTCAGGGCGATGATGGCCGCACTTTCCCAGCGGTAAACAGCCCGGGTCAGGATGGCCCGCCCGGCCCGCTTTTCCAGTTCGTCCTGAAAGCTGCTTTTGGCCATTTAGAAGTAGGTAGACAGGATTTTGTACAGGTCCCGGATCGTCTCCAGGCTGCCCACATACACCTGCCCGCCCGTTGGCCCGGCGATGGCCTGGAGAACATCCATCTCTGCGTCCTGGCCATAGGCGATGCAAAAGATGACCACCGGCACCTTCGAGTCCCGTTCCAGCCGCCGCACCAAAGTATTCAGGCTGATGCTCGAGTTGTTCTCCCGGCCGTCGGTCATGGCCACGATGGCGTTGATCCGGTCGGTGTCGCCCAGGTCTTGCAGGCGCGTAAAGGCCTCGTAGACCGCATCCAGCAGGGCCGTGTCGCCGCCGGCCACCAACCCATCCACGGCCGATTCCAGCGCGGCGCGGTTGTGGCCCAATTCATCCAGGTAGATCACGTTATAGACCCCCGACGAGAACTGGATCATCCCGACCCGTTCCATGTCCCCCTGGATCTGGTCCAGAAAGACGTGCAGCGCCTCCTGAGCCTGGGCCAGTTTCTCACCCCGCATACTGCCCGAGGTGTCCACCACCAGGTAGACGTTGGTGTGACGTTTGGTGTACCACCACACCTCGCGCACCACCTGCACCACGTTGGCGCCGGGGATCTGGAGCGCCGTCTTGGGCTCGGCGGGGTTCACGCCGTTGTCAGCAGTCAGGGGCGAGTCGGGGCCGCTCAGGGGGATGGACAGGCTGGCCGGGCGGTAGCCGTGGCGCAGAATGAGCTGTTGGGCCTCGGTTGAAAGGAGAAAGTCGCGGAAGCGGGCAAACACCTGGCGATGAAAGGGGGTCAGCCCCTCTGTTTCCAGCAGGGCCAGGGGATGGTCTTCCCACAGCGCCCCCTCCACCGGATAGAGGGCCACCAGCCGTTCCTGGTCCCGGCGGTAGGTGTTAAAGTAAACCACCATCTGCTCCTGGACCACAAAGGCGTCCAGGAAAGCCCGGCCCTCTTTCAGCGCCTGCTCGATGAGGGCCGGTTCGTTGCCCTGGCCATAGTAGCGCACCGTCCTTTCCAGGGCCGCGACGGAATCCAGCGTCGTCTGAGCCTTCACATCCTCGATGGTCAGCCCCCGCGTCTTGCCTGCCCCGGCGTAGAATTCGGCCAGGGTGGCCAGCAGGCCACTGGCGGAGCTGGTGGAGGGATGGCTCCAACGGAAGTTCGGGTCGGACTGCGCCCGGGCCAGCAGGTCCTGCCAGCTAATGGCCCGTTCCGGCCAGCCCATCTCGCGGGCCAGGCTTTCCCAGGTGGCGATCACCACCGGGCTGACGGCATAGCGCACCGTCTCGCCCACGACGGTGGCCGCTTCATCCCCCCTCTGCCGGCCCCACGCCTGGTCCAACTGACCCAACCATACCGACGAGTCAGGGGTCATGGCCTGAAAGTCGGCGTTGCCGGACAGCACAGCCGTCAGCATCGCCTCGGGATCGAGCTGAAGGGAAACGACCTGCATCACCTGCCCATCGGGCGTCTTGAACCGTTGCGCGTTGAACCGCTCCACCAGGGCGGCGAAGGCCAGCCCCTTCTCCGGCGAGCAGGCCACCGTCAGAGCCGAAGCGGCGACCTGGGGGGTGGGCCCGGCACGGTCCACCAGCCTGTCAATCAGGGCGTAGGTTCCACAGCACAGGCCGATCACCAGGAACAGGCCGATGATCAGCGCCCCCAGCACCGGCTGCACATTCCTGCTGGACACACGACGCTTAGAATGGCTCCCCATTGTTTCCTTCCCCTCGCACCCCCTTCGCCCCCCGCTACCGGCCTGCCACATTCAGGTCGAACCAGCGCAGCAACGTCTGCAACACCTCCCGGTCGGGCGAACGCATGGCGGTGGTGCGGGGGATCACTCCCAGCACCCCCTGCCCTGCCCACTGGTCGAAGAGGCTGCCCTCGCCGGTCACCGGCACTTCCGGGTTGGCGGGCCGCAGGCCGTAGGCCAGCGCCTTCTTCTGCACCTCTGCCGACAGCAGGTACTTTTCAAACTCCAGAGCGGCGTTCTTTTCTGCGGCTGTCGTCTCCGGCCCCATCCACACGGTGAAGGGAAAGTCAAACCAGGTCACATACTCAGGATAGACGATGCGCAGCGGATCGGCCCAACGGGTCTGGATGCCCTGCATATTGACCAGCAGGTCACTCTCCAGCAGTTGGCCGGCGTCACCGGTGGTATAGCCAAAGAGGGCCAGGTCGGCCACGGTGTAGGTCCCGCCCGACAGGTCACTCATCGAGCTCAGGATCTCGCCCAACCACTTTTGGAACTGAGGGTTGGTCACATCCTCGCCGGTGATGTTGGTCCGACCATAGTATTCGCCGGCGGCGGCGACCATGGCCGCCAGCCCGCTGATATTTTTGCGCGGGTTGGAGATGGCCAGTTTGAAGAAGCCCCAGTCGCTCTGGCCGCCCAGCTCGGCCCATCCACCGGGAGCAAGAGCCGCATCATGGATGCTCTGCCACGAGATGGTGCCGTACCGGGCCTGCAACACGTCGGCCCGGCTGCTGTAGATGCCCCAGGCCAGCAGCGAGATGACCAGTGGACGGGCGCGGTATTCGCCATCGGTCAGAAAGACATCGCGCCCCAGCCGCTCCTTATAGGCCGCGTTGACCAGTTCAACCAGGTAGCGGCTGTCGGGGATCCAGGCGGTGGGCAACGGGGCCATCTCGTCCCGTTCGTAGCGCCCCTTGGCCGTCAGGCCATCCATCGGGGTGACGGTCACGTGGATGGCCCGGCCCTCCAGCTTGTGGCCGGCGGCGTTGAACTCGCGGGCCGCTTCCTGCACCCAATCGGCCACCGGCAAAGCGCAGGTGATCTGGACCTCCAGCGGCTCGTTGCTGGCCTTGGGCTCGATCGGCTCCGGCCCTGTCCTGTTCACCTGGCTCCAGATCAGGCCCCCGATGACGATCAGAAGCGCCAGGCCGATGATGGCGAAGAAAATGATGCGTGTTCGGTTCATCTCTTACTCCAGAGGATATTTTAAGCACCTCCTAGCCCAGCCCCAGGCGTGCCTTGCGCTCGGCCAGTTGGGCCTCCAGGGCGCTCTTTTCCAGCACCTGATCCATCTGCGATTCCAGGCTGCTGGCCAGCATCTCGCTCCGCGCCGAGGCCTTGTCCAGCCGGGCCCGGATCGCCTCGGCCACCCGCGAGACATCGGCATCGCCGGAGCCCATCAGGTCGTCCAGCGACTTGATGGTTCTGGCCGTGATCTCTTTCGAGCGGGCCAGGTCGAGCAGGGCCTGCAACTCCTCCCGCTCCTGCTTGACCGTGGTCAGCTTGGCCTCCAGCTTGAGCCGGGCATCCCTCAGGCTCTGGAACTCCGATTCCTGGCGCTGGATCATCTCCTCATAGTTTTGCAGCAGGCGGTTGATCGAATTCAACTTGCTCTGGGCTGCCAGGGCCAGGTCCTCCTTGCCCTCCCGCAAAAAGATGTCTATGTTGCGGTCCAGCTCGGCTGCCTTCTGGTCCAGATCCGATTTTTTGCGTTGCAGGGTCTTGAGCTCGCCGCCCACTGTGGCCACAGCATCCTGCAGGTTCTCCAGGTTATCCTCCACCTCGCGGATGTACTGATCGAACACGGCCATCGAGTTGGACTTGAGCGCCGAATCCACCATGGCGTGCAGATTGGCGGCGATGAGCGTCTGAATCTTTTTCATCAAATCTGCCATTTCTTTTCTCTCCTTAACAGTTTGGTCATGGACGATTGGTCATTGGCCATTCGTCATCGGTCACTACTATACCCTCCTGTCATGGCCGGTGCATGACCGGGCACTGACAATCGGCTGACACCTGGAGGGTCTGACTAGCTCGACAATGTTAAATTAGCGTAAATGGCGGTCAAGGTGGACCTCACCCCATCCCCCCACCCCCTTCCCCTCTCCGCGGCGGAGAGGGGAAGGGGGCCAGGGGGTAGGGGTGAGGTCGAATCTAACATTGTCGAGCTAGGGGTTGACCAGCTTGTAACCCCGGCCTCGCACCGTGATCAGATAGCGAGGATTCTGGGGGTCCGGTTCGATCTTGGCCCGCAGCCGGCTGAGCAGCTTGTCAATCCGGGCATCGTCCACCTGGTCAAGATACTCCTCCCCCCACACCGTCTCGACGATCTGATATTTGTCGCACAGGCTGTTCAGACGGCCATAGAGCAGGAGGAGCAGACGGTACTCCAGGTCGGTCAGGGTTGGGGCTGGCCGGCCATCCACCCACACCCTGCCGCTTTCGACATCCACCCGCACCCCCTCGACACGATGGTGGCGGGTCAATCTCTGACGCCGGACAAACCCCTCAAAGACAGGAGAAAGGAGCAGGTCTTCCCCCTGGCGCAGCAACCCCTTTTCTCGCAACGAAGCCAGGTCCTGCTCCGTCACCTGCCCTTCCCCGCCCGTCAGCGCCATCAGACAGGCCTGTTGTTCCTCGGTCAGCTCCTCCCACAGGCTGCGACACTCCCCCTGAACGGTCGGGTCGGTTTCGAGCTGTTCCCGTACCTGGCGGTGGATCAACCAGTCCTGGCCGGCATCGCGCACCGGCTCGCCGGTGACCCGGCCTAATGCCCGGCAAACTGCCAGCAACAGTCCCAGATGGCCGTCGGCATGGTGGTTGATGAACGCCCGGTCGTTGTCATCAAAGGTATATCGTTCCTGATCGGCGATCCAGGCAATCGCCCGCTCTCTGTCTTCCGGGCCGAGAGGCCCCAGGAGGCGGGTGAAGGGGTTGAATAGCTCGATGAACTCGTCTACGTCCCGACCCCGGCGGATATTGGACAGCCGATGGTTGGTAGCTGTGACAAAGGTGAGCCTGCCTCGATACCTGTCTTTGAGCGCCCGCAAGTTCAGAAACGCCCGGCCCTCGATCTGTTCGAACGGCTCATCAAACTCGTCAAACAGCAGGACCAGGCCGTTCGTCATGCCCTGACAAACGGCCGTCAACCCCTCGCTGAAGCTGAGAGGGATCTGAAAGGCGCTGGGCGGGGCGACCAGGGTCCGATAGGCGCTCTGTACCCGTTCCAGGAACCCGGCCTGGGGGGACAGACGCGCCAGCTCTTCGCTCAGGCAGCGCAGGATCAGTTCGTAGAAGCCCTGTTCGGTGGCTTCCAGCATCAGGTTGAAATCAACGTACACAAAGATCCGCTCGTCAACCGGACCGCCCAACAACCTCTGCCGAACCTCCGGCCGGGCCAGAGCCTGCAGCAGGCATGATTTGCCGGAATTGCTCACGCCGACGATGGCGCAACAGTCGTTCTCGGCAACTCGCTGCAGGACGTAGAGGCTATCCTCGCGGCGAAGGAAATCGGGTAGCATCCTGGTCGCTTCCTGCCCTCCTGCCCCGGCGCCCGGTTCAGCTTGCCAGGCGCAGGCGACGGGCCATGACCAGCAGCAGGGCCAGTCCCAATCCCGAAAAGAGGATCAGACCCCACCCCACGCCGGTCTGGGCCAGTTCGCCCCCTTCGCTCTGTGGCGTGGGGGTGGGTTGGACCCCTGAAGTCGGCGAGGCAGCCGTCGTCGGCTGAGCTGTAGCCGGCCCGCCAGCAGGCGAGGTGGGAGCGGCCGTGGCCCCGGCTGCGGTCGTGGCCGTGGGCTGGCCGGTCGGCACCGGGGTGTAGGTGTTGACGATCAGCGGGGTGGGGCTGGGCCTGGGGGTGGGGGTGTTCGTGGGTGCCGGGGTGGAGGTGGGCGGCTCCACGGTCGGGGTGGCTTCCGGGGCGGTGGCGGTTGCTTCGGCCACTTTTCCCCCCCTGCCGGGGAGGAGGAGGGCCACACCCAACAGCAGCAACCCGATCAGGCATAGGGCCAACAGACCGATCAGGGGGATGGCAAACTTGCGGTTGGACAATAGATCACGGATGCTTTGAGACATTTCGCTTCCTCCTTTTCTGCAGGGAGTCCCTCTGGGCAGGCAATCGGCTACCGGATCAACTCCAGATTGGCCAGGGGGACCAATACCTTTCCTGCCTTTTCCAATTCGACCTCGGCAACCGGCAGTCGGCAGCCCGACTCCACCGCCTGGGGCCGCGCCGGCAGATCGGTGACGCTGCCCACAGCGCCCAGGTGGGGCCCACGGATGACCCGAACCCACATGCCGATTTCCAGCGCCAGAGGGCCGGGCTTTTCCGGTGGCAACTCTTCCGACCGCAGCGGGATAATCACCTCCGGGCGCCTGACATCCCAACGGGTCTGCGTGCCGGCGCTGATCATTGCCTCGCGGCCCAGATTGGCCTGAAGCAGGGAAAAAGCGGGAGTGGACATGGGCAGGGCACCGAACCCTTCGGTGATCAGGATCGGGAAGGGCATGGCCCGCAACACCGGCAGCAGGTCGGCGTTCACGCTGCCGACAATGATCCCCCGCACTTTGGCTTCGACCGCCTGCTCCAGGGTCTGTTTGTCCAGAATCCGCCCCCCCACCACCAGGGTGCCGTGGCAGCTCACATCAATCGCCTTGGCGCGGAGGGGCTTCTGAGGGTTATCCACCAGCACCTTGAGCACCCCCTCCGCTTCACCGCCGGTACCCCACACCCCCTGGATCAACGCCCCGACGGTAGAAATGACCACTCCCAGGTTGGGCATCACGTTGGTAACCTGGCCCCGGGTATGGGCAGTCAGTTCCAGGGTGGTGGCTGCCGCCTCCATCAGCACCAGGCCGTTCCGTATGGCGACGATCCGGCCATCCACCGGAGCGCGGCAACCCCGCCTGAACCGCCCCCAAACCCCACGCGGGGCGGCCAACAGTTCGTCGGCCTGCACCGGATCGCCTGCATTCTTGCGCAGGAACCTGGCCACTCGCTCCCGTCGGACCCCCAACGCCCGGGCCACGTCCACGACCAGGACCTGGCCCGGCAACGGGCAACGGGCCACCACATCGTTCGGTCCCACCACCTCACCGGGACGGACCAGGACCTGGCCCCGGCTGGGCAGTAACCGTTCCCGCCGGATGGTGGTCAAAGGCGTAATGCGTGTTTCTGTTGGGTAATACATGGTTCAATTCCTGGGAAGGGATAAGGCTGGTGGGTATTTCACGTCCCCATGTCCCACAGCCAGCGCTGCATCTTTTCTCGCTGTTCGGCAGGGTCCTCGGCCAGGGGCAGGGGCCGTCCCCGGGCGTCAATCATGATGCCGATGATGCCCCCCTCGACCTCGGTTGTGCCGGCCAACCCTTTGCGCCCCAACCCCACGTCGAAGCGGCGGGTGGGCCGCAGTTCCAGGGTGGCGACCTGGCGGGCAGGCAAGGGGATGACCTCCAACGAGCCGAACGGCACCTCGACCTCCAGCGAGCGCCCATCCTCATACTTGATTTTGAAGGTCAGGGCCACCTCTCCTTCGCGGGCCGTGCCCAGCGGCGCGACCACAGTTCCCAGGTTCAGCAGAGCATCCCGGGCCACCAGTTGCGCCGCAGCGACAGGGTTGACCGTCGCGACTGCTCCGGCCGGGGCCAGTAGCCCCGTCCTGTCCAGCGCCAGGCCGCTGACGCCTACCGGTTGCACGGCGTCAAGCAGCATCAGGGCTGCCTGACCATAGTTCGGCACATGGCCCAGCACCCCTCCCCGGCCCACGATCAGATGAAACCGGGGCGGCAGGCCAGGGTAGAGGCTCGCCGGCCAGCGGGGAGCCACATCGGCCAGGGTCAGGCGCACGATTTCCCGCGCCAGCGCCTGCTCGATCAACAGATCCTGGCGTGTCTGGGGGAGTGTGTGCGGCCGCAGTGCCTTGTTGTGCACCAGGTTCTGGACCTCGACCGGTTCGATTTCAAAGGGCAGCCAGCGCAACACCGATTCTACCGGCACGTGGTCGAGCAGGTGGGCGATGTTGTAGCCCAGGCCCAGATCGCTCCGGATGGCCAGGTCAAACCCTCCGTCCACCATCGAGGCCACGGTGGCCGAAGTCCCTCCTACGTCCACCCCCAGGACGTTGATCCCATCCAGTTCGGCGAGATACCGGATGGTATAGGCGAAAGCTTTGGCGGTGGGCAATACCTGTACCCGGCTCCAGTCGGCCAGCGTGCCAAAGCCGGGCAGCCGTTCCATCTTGTGGCGGAGGTACAGCTCTTCGACTTCGGCCTGCAAGGGGCCGGGGTTCTCGATCTCCATGCTGGGCCGCACGTTATCCACTGCCCGCAGTTCGGCCTCGGCGCCGATGATCTGGGCGATCTCTGTCCGCAGGTCAGCGTTGCCGGCATAGAGGATCGTCGGGCGGCTCTTTTCCGGCAGCACGGAGCAGGCCAGAGCCACCGCCTCGGCCGACTGCAAAACCGGCCCCCGCGCACCGCCGTCCAGGCCCCCCACCAGTACGACCGCATCGGGCCTGATCTCCTGGATCAGGCGCAGTTGGCCTTCGATATCGCTGTTGGAGATGTGACCTTCTCGCCGGTCGAGGGAGATGACCCCTTCTACGACCGCATAGGTGCCAGACAGGGCGCGGTGGGCGCTGACCAGGCTGACGTCGTGGATGATCCCGCTCAACACGAGATGGAGCGGTTCG
>Ga0209162_1002711_pt1 | contig 15091 bp, 11 predicted proteins | sample YNPNPMetaG_FD_187121 | JGI IMG/M metagenome (GOLD analysis project Ga0209162, IMG submission 187121) | Anoxygenic and chlorotrophic microbial mat microbial communities from Yellowstone National Park, USA - YNP NP MetaG (SPAdes) (version 2) ... | reverse complement strand
TTTGACGGGCTTCAGAAAAAGTATAGCTCTTCGCGGTGTCACCTCCACAAGGTTGATCTGCGCGGCGCGGGCAGCATGCAATCCGCCATCGAGGCTGATGAGCGGGCAGGACTGCTGGCGAGCACAGACAATGAAATACGCATCATATGCGTAAATCTGGAGTTGCTCAACGACACGAACTGTATCATCAAGCGGAACATCAAGAAAACGGATCGGTATCTTGTGATACTCCAGCAGCGCCTGGAGCGCTTCAGACAGGGTAATGCACTTCCGCTTGAGCATAGCGGAGAGCGCATTGTTGAAAGCGCCGTTAGAAGAACCCTAACTCCTCACGCGCCTCTTCGCTCATCATCGAGGGATTCCAGAACGGCGTCCACACCAGGTTGATCTGCACATCCTCCAGGTTGCTGTACACCTGACGGAGACCCTCGATCTCGCGTTTCGCCTGCGTCAGGATCTGCGGACCGGCAGGGCAGGCGGGTGTCGTCAGGGTCATATCGACCACCACCCGACGACCGTTCTCCTGAATATCGACGTTGTACACCAGACCAAGATTAACGATATCCATCCCGATTTCCGGGTCGTAAACATTTTTCAGCGCACTGCGCACCAGTTCTTCAGTCAGCATGGAATGGGTCTCCTCTTCATTCGACGCCAGACCCGCCTCTGGCGCTGTGCAGGCGGATGTCGCTCTGCCAGATCAACGATACCACTGTTGTCCACGATCAACCGGCGGATGCCGCCGTCGGCTCAATCGTTTCCGGTGCGCCGAAGCGCACTTCGAGCACTCCTTCGCGGAATACGGCGCGCTTCGCCGGACGCTCCGCAAGGGTTAGCGGCAGGATCATATCGCGTTTGAAATTGCCGATCGTCACGAACAACTCATCACCGCGTTTGGTGATCGACACCTTGCCGATCTCGACGTGCGGCAACGGCAACCGCATCACATACTCTTCGCCATCACGAATGATCTCTTGCGTTGTGCCGCGAAAGAACACCTTCGTCGGGTCTTCGTCCTTGAACATGTCACGCCCGACCTGTGAAAGATCGGCGACTCCCCGGATGTCGTGCGGGTAGTGCGGCGCTTCCCAGATCGGCAGCGGTGCAAACAGATCGTGCACCATCTTGCGGTACGACGATTGCATTTCGTACAGGCGCTCCATAAACTCGCCTGCGACGGCGTTGCGCGGCAGCACCCGGTTCAGCACCACGCCATCAACCGGATAGCCAAACAGCGAAAGATAGGTCGCTGCGCGCTGCGCTTCCTTGATGACCATACGTTCTGGATTGACGACCAGCCGGTACGAACTGACATCGGGGTCGGTCAGGGTCTGACGCAGGGCTTCAACCCCCTTGGTCAGGCGATCAAGCGTCTCAAACGCATTGGTTGCCGGGATCAGGGCGCGCACCAGTGGCCTGGCGACGCTCTTGGTGCCGGGATCCCAGTCCATCACCCGCGCTGCATACCATTGAAAGGTCTCCGGCATCGTCAACAGACGAATAGTTTCACCCGTCGGGGCGGCATCGACGATAACGACATCAAAGTTGCCCTCACGCGCCTGACGCCGGATGTGGAGCAGGCTGACGACCTCTTCCATACCGGGAATGATCGCCAGTTCTTCCGACGCCACATCACTGACTCCGCGCCGTTTGAGCAACCCCGCCAGATAGTTGCGCAACTCGCCCCAGTGCTGACGCACCTCCTCCAGCACATTGATCTCCTGCCCCCAGAGTCGATCGGTCAGTTGGGTCGGTTGCGCTCCCAGTGGATGATCGAGCGCATCAGCCAGGCTGTGCGCGACGTCGGTGCTGACAACCAGCGTCCGGTAGCCGAGTTCAGCGGCGCGCACCGCAGTCGCCGCCGAGGTGGTCGTCTTGCCGACGCCACCTTTGCCGAGATAAAGTATCAGGCGCATGGCACCTCGTGTGCGCGATGGAACTGGAGCGGCGGCGCGCGCCCGCGCGTCCAGGGTTTTGCGTCTGCCGCTCTGGAGATACCGACGACAGCCGCCACTTCCTCTCCTAACTAGTACGCTGCATAAATTGTAAAGGTTGCGCGCCCTATCGTCAACTCTCTCCCGCCTGGGCAGCGCGCACTGCGCGATAGGCATCGACGATTCCTGCGCCGTACCGACTCGCTAACGCTGCTGAAGCGTCAACGCCCGTGCATTGCACTGTTGATGGGCTTTCAGACGGCGGAGGTTGCGCTGTGCTGCGCAGGATCGCTTCGGTGCGCTCCACGTCGCCGATCAATGCCGGGTTCGCCGACCACATCAGCGCAACGACGCCGGTCACATGCGGGGCGGCAATCGAGGTGCCGCTGCTGATCATATAGCCGTTCCCCGGCGCCGCAGCGAGCACCTCGTCCCCCGGCGCCGCGATGTCCGGCTTGATGCGTCCGCTTCCGTCCACCGTCACCGGACCAATGCTGCTGAAGCGCGCAAGGAAGCCGTCGCTCGCCACGGCGCCAACGGTAAAGACGGCGTCGTAGAGAGCGAGGGGGGCGTTCAGGCTGCCGCATGCCGGTCCGTCGTTGCCGGCGGCGGCGATGGTCATCATCCCTGCGGCGCGTAATGCCTCCGCCGCTGGCAGCAGGGTGTTCGGGTCGCACCCTTCCAGGTCCTGCGGGCATCCCCATGAGTTGTTGGTCACATCGGCGCCACGCGCCGGATCGCCGTCGCGCAGGGGATCGCCGCCCGGCGGGAAGGGCGCCAGCATGAATTGCATGCAGTCCAGGTAGCGCGCAGCATTCCCCACATTGCGCGCCAGATTGACGCATGCGATCCAGGTGGCGTCGGGAGCGACTCCCACCTGATTACCGACAGCCGAGCTGAGGGTAAAGGTGCCATGCCCGCCGTAATCCACCGGTTCTGGCGATCCGCCCCACGGATCGTACCAGTTGTATTCGTGAACGACGGCGCCATCGGATTGCACGCCGCGGTAACTGTCGCGCAGTTCGGGATGATCCCACTGAACGCCACTGTCCATCAAGCCGATAACAACCCCGGCGCCGCGAACGTTCAACTCCTGCCAGACACGATCAGCGTTGATCATGGTCAGGTTCCACAGCGTCTCGTCGGGTGGGGGCATGGCGCCGCGTTGCGCCTCCAGCGGCTCAGGGAGCGGACGCAGCACCGGGTTGGGCACAACCCGATCCACCTCCGGTCGAGTCGCCAGCCAGAGACGAAGCAGCACGCCCCCCTCGACCTCCAGCGCATTCATCAGGTAGTAGGGTTGATGCCAGATTCCAAGACGGCTCAGATCGGCGCGCAACCCGGACTGGGTTGCATCGGCGTGACGCACCAGAGTCTCGTACACGGCGCGACGGCGCTGCTGGTAATCGGCGATGGACGCAACCGATGAAAGATCTGCCTGATCCTTCAGAATGACGAACAGTCGATCGCCATAGAAGCCGGGCTGCCCGATGCTGCCGTACACAATCGCGCCGGTCAACCAGAGCATCAACGCCCCTGCGCCGACTACTCGTGGCGCGCGATCCGCAAATCGTCGCAGTACCGGCACGACGCCCGATACAACAAGCGCCAGCAGAACGCTCACGCCGACCGATCCCAACGCCCAGGCGATCCCTTCACGTCCCTGCGCCAGCAACTCGATGTGCAGCGTATCGGGGTCGGCAAACAGGAGCGGCGGGGCGATAACGAGCGCAACGAACAGCGCACACGCCCGTGCATCGGGGGCGCGCCCGCTTCCAATCCCCGCGATTGCGCCTGCCAGCCATCCCAGAGCCGGCAACAACGGCAGCAGGATCAACGATTGCCCGGCAATACCAATATTCCATCCCAGGATGAGCAAAAGCACGCCGGTGACCGCACCGCCTGCCAGAAGCCCTGGACCGTCCGGATCATCGGGGAGCGGTCGCAGATAGACCCGCGTGATCAGAAGCGCTGCAGCACTGCCCCACAGGACAGCAGCAGCCAGACCAAGCACGATATCGAGCAGCGATCCAAGCGCTCCCCACGCCAGCCAGGGTAGCGCCAGCAACGCCGCAGCGCCGGCGGCAAGGGGTATGGCACGCCCGCCTGCCGGGACGCTTGCCGGAAAACGCCAGCGCACCATGATCCAGAGCGCACCCAGGTAGATGCTGAGCAGCGCCACACGCGCCACGGCTGCAATCTGTGCTTCCGCCGAGGGGAACGTGGCTGCCGGAACCATGATCCACGTCAGCGGGAGTGCGAGCAGCCAGGCGTGCAGTGCAGCGCGCATCCGCGGCGCACGGGCAATCGTCAGCCCTCCCCCAAAAAGCAGACCAAAGATCAGCGAGGAAATGAGAACGGCGATGAGACCGGCATGACGCGCACCTGCAACCGGCGCGACGATCTGAACCAGCGCCACCACGCCACATATCGACATGACCAGTCCAACCACCGCTACCAGCAGACAACCGGCGCCACCCCGGTTTGCCGGGGTGTGCGAAGAGGGAAGCACGTTCGACATTATTCGTTTACCTGCTGTTCTTTGCTCAGTTTGCGTCGTTTTTCGTCCAGGCGACGTTCGGCATCGAGTCGTTCAAGAGCGTAATCGTTCATATCAACAAAGCGCATTCCCTCCGCCAGCAACGGATGCACGGCGGCAATCTGGCGATACATCTCCCGGGCAATGCGCCGGTAGCCGGGATGCCCCTGTGGTGCGCTCCGCAATTCGCACAGATGATACGCTTCGCGCAGATTGAGGGTCACACGCCAGCGCACCCGATATGCGAACGGGACTGCATACTGCGCCTCCTCCGGCAGGTCGGCGGCAATGGCGGAGACAACCTCGCCCGCCTGATCCAGGGCAGCGCGAAATGGCGTACCCAGTCCGTACTCGTCGATCTCCGGCGGAACCACATACCCATGCTGCACGCCAAACCGCTGTCGCTCCTGGGTAAGCATCCGGTGACGCTGAAGATCGCGGTATGCCCCAATGTCCGCCAGCAGGTCAAACGTGTAGCGCGCCTCCTCGAATGCCCGCCCCGGTCGGTGAAAGCGACTGGCGCGTCTGCCCACATAAGCGCGGATCAGGTGCATCCGTTCATCGGCGGTCATTGCCTCCGCCAGCGCACGCGCGTCCGTCAGAGATGAGTCAAGGTGCGGGTAGAGGATTGCGGCAACAACCCGCACATCGGCGTCAGGATCGAATGCCACGAGCGTCACATCGGGTGAAGGCGAAGCCACCTCCGTCAACCGATGCGCCGCCGCTGCTGCAAGCGCCTGCACCTCCTGGCGCGTTTCGCGCAGATACGCCTGGTACGCTCTGCCACGTTCGCTCTTTGCGCGCTTGACAAACGAAGGAATCTGGTCGTCCAGCGCGCGCTGCAACGCTGTCGCCAGCAATTGCAACTCCGCCAGCGGCGAGGCATACAGTTTCGTCAGAAGGTACTCAAATGCGCGACCGTTGCCAAACAACCCGACATTGGTCAATGTCGCCATCGGCAGCAACCCTCGCAGCAGGTCGAAGGTCCTGGCGCGCGTGGCACTCGCATAGGCGCGTTCGGAGATCCCTGATTCGCGGGGTGTATGGGCGTGAACCGCGGCAAGCGTCGGCTCGATCAACGCCGAGTAGGTATCGAACAGGGCGTCCATCGCTGTTTCGTAAGCACAGGCGTGACGTGACGCCATAATCGCTGCCTCACGCAGATAGCGGTAGCGCCCTTCGACCTTGCGGTTGAAGGCGACGTAACGGGTCGATTTTTCGAGCGGACTGATACCGATGCGACTATCTTCCAGCGCCTTGGCTGCGATATTGCTGACCCCTTCACAGGCGACGTGGGCGCCGCCCAACTCTGCCACTGAATCATCGCCATACCCGATCAGGACGCGCTCATAAAACGCCTCCGCCCGATGAACAGCGACGATTTGATGCGCTGCGGCATCGGCGCTGAGCGCCACAATCGCCTGAAAATCGGCTTCCGGCGCCTGAATGAACTCATCGAGCAGAATACGGCGCAGGCTCTTATCGGAACGGCTATAGCGCGAGAAAAGGGCGCCGCGCACGACATCAGGAAGGTTGCGCAAGCCAAACACCGGCGCATCGACATCAGTCACGAACGGCGCCAGGAGGGCGCGTTCCGCCTCGCTGAAACGGTCGCCCCAGGGATCGCTGATGGCTGGTTCCACTGTTGCTCCTACGATCTCTTTGAAGGTCATGTTCAGGGGGAAATGCTCTCAGGCGACAGATCCCCCTGAGCATATTAACGCAAACGTCGCCACACTCGGGGCATACCGCCCGGAGATTCCTGCCACTGTTCACCGGGCGGCGCACACGAGGGAGTGCATTGTAAAAATATAAACTGGTGTTCGCCTCTTGCCAGGGGGCTGATGGAGATTGAGAATGTACAGCAGTTCTCACAAAGGCTGTACCTGGTGGACGAAGTTGAACATTCCCAGAATCGCGCGTCTCACGCGATGACCGAAATAAATTTCGGTCTACACTCTGCTGAAAGCGTGCGTCTCGTGCGACACGGCAGACCCGGACAAGGTTCAACGTATCTGCGAACCGCTATAAAATCCGCTATGCTACACGAGCCGTCAGGCTAATAGAGATTGAGAAAGTACAGCAGTTCTCACAAAGGCTGAACCTGGTGGACAAGGTTGAATGCTCCTGGGAATGGCGCGCCCCACACGATGACCGAAATAAATTTCGGTCTACACTCTGCTGAAAGCGTGCGTCTCGTGCGACACGGCAGACCCGGACAAGGTTCAACGTATCTGCGAACCGCTATAAAATCCGCTATGCGCCTGGCGCCGTCGAGCTGATGGAGATTGAGAATTTATTCCGGTATGCACCGTGTGCCGTCGGGCTAAAGCCCTCGGCTCTCCAGGGCGAAGTCCGCCTGCGCATAACGCGAACTCCAACGCTGACTCTATCGGTTATCGGTTATCGGCTATCGCCTATCGCCTATCAGCTATCCGAGCGTCCGAAACGCCGCTCCGATCCGTGCGATGCCATCCGCGATATGTGCAGGAGACACAAAACTGAACGACAGGCGGAACGCATCATCACCCTGTCCATCGGCATAAAAATGCGTGCCCGGAACGAACGTCACCCCGTGCTTCTCCGCCTCGGCGAGCAACGCGGTTGCGCTCAGACCCTGCGGCAACCGCGCCCAGACGAAGAATCCCCCTTCAGGCTTCGCCACACGCACATCTGAGGGCCATTCACGCGCAATCGCCGCCAGCATCAGGTCGCGTCGCGCGCGATAGGCAGCGCGCAGATCGGCAATATGCCGCTCCAGACGTCCATCGGCGCAGTACCGCTCGACCATACGGGTCAGGAACGGACCGCTCGACCCTTCGAGTTTGAAACTTGCCAGGCGCTGAATAATATCGCGGTTCCCGCATGCCCATCCCATGCGCAGTCCCGGCGCCAGGATTTTCGAGAAGGTGCCGACCTGCAACACCCACCCCTCGTGATCGAGCGCAGAGAGACGCGGCGGCGGCGGATTCTCAAAGTAGAGCTCGCCGTAAGCGTCATCTTCGACGACCAGCACGCCATACTCCTTCGCCAGCGTCGCCAGTCGGCAGCGACGCTCCAGTGGCATAAGCGTACCGCTCGGATTGTGGAACGTCGGGATCGTATAGATGAACTTCGGGCGCTGCCCACGCTTCGCCAGATCGCGCAGTGTCGTCTCCAGGGCATCGATATCCAGACCCTCATCATCGACGTTTACTGTTATCAGGCGGGCGCCAGCCAGCGCAAAATGTCGCACCGCGCCCATGAACGTCGGACCTTCGACGATCACCACATCGCCGGGATCGATGAAGACCTGCGGCAGCAGCGCCAGCACCTGGCTCGACCCATACGAAATCAGCACATTCTCGGCTTCGGCTGGGGTTCCCTGCGCACGGAGACGATCTGCAACAAACTGCACCAGACCGGGATAGGTCGGACCGTAATTCAACGCCTCGGCGGCATCCTCCGCCAGGACTTCGGCGGTGGCGGAGAGCAGGTCATCGGTTGGAAACAACTCTGGCGCTGCAAAACCATACGCCAGAGAGATCAGATCTCCCTCGTGTTCGGGCCAGATCTGGGCGGGGGCGAGCGTTTTTGCCCGCGTGGCGTACAGGTTGCTCAGCACGGAGGTGGAAACAGCGGACATGGATGGCTCCCTGGTTGTCGGACATGATCCAGAATATGATACCAGAAGACCAATTCAATTGTTGCAACCGCCGCAACTGTTCACACCCGGGGTAACACACGTGCCTGGGAACGAGGGCGTCCCGCCCTCGTCGCGTCTACGAGGGCAAGATGCCCTCGCTCCCAGGAGACATGTGAACACTTACTGACCGCCCGACACTGCGAAAATGTAACGACCTGTGGTATGATTGCACTGGCATAATAGTTGTCATCTTAAGACGCGCCATGGAGGCGCACGCTGCGTGGGCCTCCGCCGCGCATGATGACGCACACGGTAGAGGCTTCCATGGAACTCCTGCCAGCGCCCCGCACATTCGCCTACCGCATCGACGACCATGACCGCATTACGTTCTTCAACGAAGAATGGCTCGAATTCGCCCGCGAGAACGATGGCGCGCACCTCACGCCGTCCAATGTCTGGAGTCGACCGATCTGGAAATTCATCAGCGACCCGGAAACGCGCCACCTCTACCGCCTGATCCTGAGCCGGGTGCGGAGCGGGAAAACGATCACCGTGCATATGCGCTGCGATTCGCCGACAGCGCGGCGGATTGTTGAGTTGCAGATCGCGCCGCTCCCCGATGGCAGCATTGCCTTCGACAGCCGGATAACCCACGAAGAAGCGCGTGCGTATGTCGCGCTGCTGGACGCCCGATGCGAGCGCTCACCCGATGTCGTGTCAGTTTGCAGCTGGTGCAAGAAGGTCTATGTGCCGGGCGAGGGGTGGTTTGAGGTCGAGGACGCGATCGAGCGTCTTCATCTGCCCGATAATGCCCCGCCGCCGCAAGTGGCGAACATGGTGTGTTACGAGTGCTATCGGGGGGTCATTGATCGGTTGTCTGGCTGATGATCCGGCGATACGAATTGTCTGAAACCGCTCTGCGCTTTATAATATCGACGTCCTGTTTATCAGACAACCCGAGGTGTATGGCGTGGCTGATACCCGAAGCCTCATTACCGGCATCGCACTTGGCGTTGGCGCGACTCTTGCGGCACGCAACGCCCTGCCACTACTGGCGCCGCTTGCCCGGCCTGCAATCAAACAGAGCGTTAAGGCAGCCTTGATCGGGTACGAGCGCGGACGCGAAATGGCGGCGCTGCTTGTCGAGACCCTCAGCGACATCGTCGCAGAAGTCCAGGTCGAAATGCACGCGCAGAACGCAGCAGGCGCCGATGGGCGCGTCGAATCCTGAGTTGAAGGCATTGTATGCTTCCTGCTGGCTACATTGCGCATCGTATTGGCGACCGTGTGCGTGTGCGCATCCCGGAGCGCAAGGGTGATGCTGCCTACTTCATGCGCGTTGAACGTGATCTGTCAGCGTGTGAACGGGTGATGTATGTCGAAGCCAACCCGCTGACAGCAAGTATTTTGCTGCGTTACCACGGCACAAACGATGACCTGCGGCGCGATGCGATCAATCTAGGGCTGTTCGCCGTCGAGGAGCCGCCGCCGCCAGTCAATCCGGCGCTGACGGCGGCAACCGAGCGAATCGATCAACTGGATCGCTTCCTGCAACGATCATCGAATGGCTCGTTCGACCTGCTCGAAGTGGCGTTCGTCGGGTTGATCGGCGCCAGCATCGTCCAGGTGCTGCGTGGTCAGGCGCTGGGTCCGGCAAGCACGCTTCTGGCGCACGCGCTTGCTATTCTTGCCCTGTATCGCTCGCGCCGCGTCGGACGTTAACCCTTCCATGGATTGGGACGTGTGTGGAAGGGAAGTCATCGTATCCGCATGACGACAGACCTTTCGATAAAGTCATCCGCTCTGCCAGTCTGGGACGTCGCCGACCTCCAGCCTGTTCTTGAAACAGCGTTTGGGAGCGGCGGCACCTTTCGCAATCTGCTGGTTGCGTTGAGCAGCAAGGGTCCCTGTCTCATTCCTGGCGCTGCGCTCCGCGAGGCGCTCGATGCCTGCCAGATCCGTCAGGCGCTCGATGAGTTCCTGCCCTACCCGCAGGTGGTTGAGTCGCTCAATGAGGTGTATGTCACCCGTAGCGGCGACCGCCCAGAAATTGCCCTGCACTTCGCTCAGCCACACGCGCTTCCCCAAAATACGCCCTTTGGCACGGTGACCATCCATATTGGGCGGACGCTGACATTGATCGTCGATGAGCGCGGCGACGCGACACTGAAACCCGGCGATATGCGGGTGCGCTGGCTGGGTGTGAGCGAAAATCTGCTGGTGCGCCTGCGTCGCATCGAAGGTCCTCAGGGCGCGCAGGATGTGGTGCAGGTCTCCGCAGGCAATATCCTGAGCCAGACGACACCGCTCTCCGTGCTGACTCTGCGTGCCGCACCGATCCGTGAGGTCGCTGCACCGGCGGCGCCTGCCCCTCCGCCGACAGCAGTGGTTATCACAGTGCTTCACCGCCTGCCAGGGCGTGTACGTTTGCGCGTCGCCGGACTGTATCGCAACCCGGCGCAGAAAGAGCGTATCGAGCGGCGCATAGCGCGTCAACCCGGAATTCGCGCGGTCTCGGCGAATATCCTGACCGGAACCGTTCTCATCCGGTGCGACCCAACGACCAGTGTCGAAGAGGTGGAGGCGCAACTGGTTCGGATTCTCGTCGGTGTTGACGAACTGGATCAGGCGCAGGTACAGCGCCCCTGGCACACCCTGTCGGTTGCAGAAGTTGCACAGATCCTCGATACCTCGCCGGATCAGGGACTGGATCCGGCAGTTGCCCGACGACGCTTGAATGAAGCAGGGGCAAACGTGCTTCCCGATATTCGCCGCCGATCGGCGTTTAGTATGCTGATCGCGCAGTTCAGCAGTCTGCCGGTGGCATTGCTTGGGGTTTCAGCCATTCTATCGATTGCAACCGGCGGCATTGCCGACGGTGTGGTTATTCTCAGCGTCGTGCTGATCAACGCCGGAATAGGTTTTTTTACCGAAAACTGGGCGGAGAAAACTATCGCCGGTCTCAGCCGTGGTGCAAAACCGGTTGCGCGTGTGGTGCGCGCAGGCGCTGAATATAACCTGTCAGGCGAAGAACTCGTCCCTGGCGAGGTCATTGTGTTGCAACGCGGCATGCCGGTACCTGCCGATGCCCGCCTGATCGAAACCGATGATCTGACCGTCGATGAGTCGGCGCTCACCGGCGAAAGCGTCCCGGTCGCCAAACGCGCTGATGTGATCCTTGCACCCGATACCCCGCTCGGCAGTCGCATCAACATGGTCTACCGCGGCGCAATTGTCACCGGCGGCAGCGGGCGCGCGATCGTCGTCGCTACCGGTGCAGCAACCGAAGTAGGGCATATCCAGCGGATGCTCGCCGAGGCGGAACAACCCGAAACGCCGCTCCAGCGACAACTCCGCGTGCTTGGCAGTCAGCTGGCGCTTCTGTCGCTTGCGATCTGTGGCGGCGTGTTTGCCATCGGTCTGTTGCGCGGGCAGGGATTCCTGGTTATGCTCAAAACTGCGGTGTCCCTGGCGGTTGCCGCTATTCCTGAAGGGTTGCCCACCGTCGCCACAACGACGCTGGCACTCGGTCTGCGTCGCCTGGAGCGCCAGAACATTCTGGTTCGTCGCCTGGTCGCAGTTGAGACGCTTGGTGCGGTACAGGATGTGTGCCTGGACAAGACCGGGACGATCACCCTGAACCAGATGACACTGGTCGCGGTATTCGTCGGTATGACTCGCTTCCGTCACGAAGCGGCAACGTTCCAGCAGGAGGATGATGGAACCAGCAGTGCGAGCGCAGGCGAATTGATCGCCCTGCTGCGCCTCACTGCGCTCTGCAGCGACGTGCATATTGAGACGAACAATGGCGCACTCCAGTTGCAGGGAACGCCAACCGAGATCGCCCTGGTGCGCGCGGCGATCCATGCCGGCATCGATGTCGTCGCACTGCGGCAGCAACATCCGCTCCTGCGTGTGCAATTGCGCAGCGCCCAACGCAACTATATGGTCACCTGGCACGCCAACGGCAACGACAACAACGACGAACTGATGGCGATCAAAGGAGCGCCAGATCAGGTGCTGGCAATGTGCAGCTATCACCTGTGCCAGGGGATTGTTCAACCGCTTAGCGACCGTGATCGGACGCGTATTGTGACCGAAAATGAACAGATGGCCGGTCAGGCGTTGCGGGTGCTTGGCGTTGCGTATACGTATGGCGACAATCTGCCAGACGAACGGCGCGATCTGATCTGGGTCGGTCTGGCAGGTATCGCCGATCCGCCACGACCGGGGATGCGCGAGTTGATAGCACGTTTTCGCGCTGCCGGTCTGCATCCGATTATGGTCACCGGCGACCAGAGCGCCACTGCTCACGCAATTGCCCGCCAGATCGGGATGCGCCGCGATGGGCATCTGGAAGGGCTTGACGCCGTCCAACTCGAACACGTGCCACCCGATGTGTTGCGGTCACTGGCGCAACGTATCGACATCTTTTCGCGCGTCAGCCCGGCGCACAAACTGCGTATCGTGCAGGCGCTCCGGCGCGCCGGACGCGTCGTTGCCATGACCGGCGACGGCATTAATGATGGTCCTGCGCTGCGCGCCGCCGACATTGGCATCGCTATGGGGCGCGACTCCAGTCAGGTGGCGCAGGAAGTCGCCGATATTGTTGTCCGTGACGATAACCTGCAAACGATAATCGTTGCCGTCGAACAGGGGCGCACCATCTACGATGATATTAAGAAGGCGGTGCATTTCATCCTGGCAAGCAATACCAGCGAGATTGCCGTAACGCTGCTGGCGACTGCGATTGGTGCAGGCGAACCGCTGAACCCGATCCAGTTGCTCTGGATCAATCTGGTTACCGACATCTTCCCTGAACTGGCGCTGGGTGTCGAACCGCCGGAGGCGGATGTGATGTCACGTCCGCCGCGCGATCCGCAAGCGCCTATGTTTTCGCGCACTGATCTGCAACGCATCGGGGTTGAAAGCGCATTGCTGACCGTTGCCACGCTGACCGCTTATGGGATTGGGTTGACTCGCTATGGCATCGGGCCGCGCGCTGCCACGATCGCCTTCGAGACGATCACCGCCGCGCAATTACTCCACGCATTCAGTTGCCGTTCGGAGCGTCACAGTATGTTCGAGCCAGGTGCATGCCCGCCCAATCGGTATGTGCCAATGGCTATCGGCGGTGGTATCGGCTTGCAAGTGCTGGCCACGATTCTGCCCGGCTTGCGTGGCATTTTGGGCGCCACGCCGCTTGGATTGTTTGATTGGGCGCTCGTTGCCAGCACTGCTGTCACGCCTTTGCTGATTAACGAGATCGCAAAAGAACTGATGTATGCGCAAAACAGGAGGGAGATACGAGAGAAAAGATAAGCAGATAGGTTCCAGCGCACATCTTCATCCACACACAAGGTGCGCCTGGAAGAGACAGTTACAGGAGGAGAGGTGGGGAGATGGCGTCACACTACATTTTCACGTCTGAGTCGGTCAGTTCAGGGCACCCGGACAAACTATGCGACCAGATCAGTGATGCACTCGTCGGACACTACCTGCGTCAAGACCCGTTCGCATCAGTCGTCGCCGAGTGCGCTGTTTCAACCGGCATCCTGTTTGTATCGGTCAAGGTCGCGGCTGACGCAGTGGTTGATATTCCCAACACAGCGCGCGAAATCATCCTCGATGTCGGCTACGACCAGGGCGCTTTCAACGGACGCACCTGCACCGTTATGACCAGTCTGAGCGAAATCAACGGTCTTCGCCCACGCTTCGACGAAACCATGCTTGATGAAGAGGCCCTTTCCCAACTGACGGCGCAGGAGAATGTTACCCTGTTCGGCTATGCCTGCACGCATACGCCGGATCTGGCGCCGCTGCCGCTCTGGTGCGCCCACCGGTTGATGCGCCAGTACGACATGGTACGTCGCCAGACGCTCCGCTATCTGGCGCCCGATGCGAAGTGTCAGGTCGGCATTGCCTTCTCCGGTCGCATGCCGCGTCGCATCGACAGCATCACCCTGCTCGCCAGTCAGCAGGACTCGCGGGTATCGCTGGCAACACTGCACGCTGACCTGATCGAACAGGTGATCCGGCCCGCGTTTGCCGATCAACCGTTTGCGCCGGACGAGCGCACCAGGATCCAGATCAATCCTGAAGGTGCAGTATTCGAGGGTGGACCCGCACTGCACGCCGGGTTGACCGGACGCAAGAATGGCGTCGATACGTATGGCGGCTTTTCACGACAGAGCAGCGCGGCGCTGAGCGGAAAAGATCCGACCCGCATCGACCGGGTTGGCGCATATGCGGCACGTCATGCAGCAAAGAATATCGTTGCTGCGGGTCTCGCGGAACAGTGCGAAGTGCAACTGAGTTATTCGATCGGTATCGCCGAACCGGTCAGCGTGCGCGTCGAAACATACGGCACCGGTCGCATTGATGACGATACGTTGACCGACAGGGTTGCCATGCATTTCGACTTCCGTCCCGGTGAGATTATCCGCCGGTTGCGCCTGCGACAACTCGCAACCATGTGCAACGGCGACCTCTACCGCCGACTGGCAGTGTATGGTCATGTCGGTCGCTCAGACCTCGATCTGCCGTGGGAAGCGACTGACGAAGCAGAGGCGTTGCGGTCGTGGATATTGTGAATCGATGGGTGTTCTGCTTTCGGGGATGGGGATGCTATTTCTGAGAACGGGTGAGACTAGGCGCTGGTATGGGGATTGAGAATTTATAGCAGTTCTCATAGAGGTTGAACCGCCTCGGACGACCGCGGAACGTGCGGGCTAAAGCCCTCCCTGAGCACATGGAAGCCCCTGCGGGGCTGGCGTTTCGGTTACCCTTGCCATATTTCGGGGAGACTGGGGTTGATCCAGCCCGCAGGGCTTGCCCGACCTCAGCCAGGGCTTCAGCCCGCCAGAGACGAAGATGGAACCCTCTAGAAATCCAGTCAAGGGTTCAATATATCTGAGAACAACTATAATCCGGTACGCGCCTCGTGCCGTCGGGCTGAAGCCCTCGGCTATGCAAGGCGAAGCCCGCCTGCGC
>Ga0209162_1002710_pt1 | contig 15092 bp, 12 predicted proteins | sample YNPNPMetaG_FD_187121 | JGI IMG/M metagenome (GOLD analysis project Ga0209162, IMG submission 187121) | Anoxygenic and chlorotrophic microbial mat microbial communities from Yellowstone National Park, USA - YNP NP MetaG (SPAdes) (version 2) ... | reverse complement strand
ATCTTCAGCGGCCATGAAACCGTAAACCTCACGGAAGGGATCCAGGTAGGCCACCCGGAAGCGGATCAGACACCAGGTACCTTCAGGATCGTTCTGGACCAGGAAGCGCAGTTGCTCCTGCAGCAGAGGCCCCGCCGGCAGTCCGGTGATGGGATCGGTCCGGTTGGAGCTGGTGGCGCGCCGTAAAGCGTTGCGCACCCGCAGGGTGACCTCATCGGGGTCAAACGGAGAGGGCACAAAATCATCTACGCCCACTTCCAGCCCGTTGAGCAGTTCATGATGCATGTTCTCATCGGCCAGCATCATCATGAAAATGTGCCGGGTCCGGCTCAGGCCGCGCAGTTGCTTGACCACTTCGATGCCGGCCATATCCGGCAAGGTGGTGCTGATCACGATGCCTTCGGGAATAAGCCGCAGGGCCTTTTCAATGCCTTCCTGCCCTGTGGTAGCCTCTTCCACCTTGATTTGCCCCTCGTTCAAATGCTCGCGCAGGATAGCGGCATTGGCTGGATCGTCTTCAATAAGCAAAACCCGCCCTTCCACAGTGTGCCTCCTGAACAGGACTAAAGCTTAACGTTTATAATTATGAAGACAAATGCGGTAAAGTCAAGCCGCATTCCGGGATAGTTCCGGGCTTAGCCTTCCAGGTATTCATAGAGGCTCTCCCAGGTGAGGGTAGAGCATACCGTCTCATGACAGGCCAGGGTACGCGCTGCGGCGGCTTGTCCCAGCCGCACCGCCTCTGAAGGCGGGATCTCTTCCAGAAGCGCGTAGGCAATGGCCGCGGTGAGCGCGTCGCCGGCCCCGACGGTGTCCACAACCTCGGCCTTAAAAGCCGGCAGGCGGCCACTTTCTTCTTGCGTGGCATAACACAGTCCCCCCTTGCCCAGGGTGATGACGGCCAGCCCAACCCCTAACTGCACCAGACGCCGTGCCCCGCGAATAAGTGCCTCCTCATCCGGCAGCGGCTCTCCCAAAAGCATCTCCGCCTCCCGTCGGTTGGGCGTGATGGCGGTCAGCTCCGGCAGGTAAGGGTGCAGCCGCGGCGCCAACAGCTCCGCCGTCGGATCCGCGCAGACGGGCACCTCATATTTGCTGGTCAGGCGGAACAGGCTCTCCAGGGTTTCCGCAGTCAGGTTGGCATCGAGACAGACCATATCCGCATTGCGGATGAGGGAACGATACCGCTGAAGATAAGCCGGGGTAATGCTGCGCATGATGAGCATATCATCGAAAGCTACGGCTAAACGGCGATCGAAGTAGTACTGGGCCACATAGGCGCCGGTGTGCTGGTCAGGAGCGATGTGGACGGCTTCCGTATTCACCCCGATTTTCTGCAAATGCTGCAGGAGGTTATGGCCAGGTTCATCATCGCCAACCGCGGAGATGAAAATCACCTCCGCCCCCAGGCGCGCCAGGTTTTCGGCGATGTTGCGCCCGACCCCGCCCCAACTCCAGCGGATGTAGCCGGGATTGGACTTGCCGGGTTCGATCGCCATCATCCGTGGCCAGACGTGTACGTCCAAACCGGCTGCCCCGATCACTACGACCCGATATTCACGCTCGTTCATCCTCCCCCTCCCCTGCGTAAAAGGGCTTTAGCCGTACAGTTTAAGCCCCGTCCTACCGCTTGCGCGCGGAAAAGGATACGCCCATCGCGTTGCTGACGAATGAACACCCCATGGTCGCCAACCGGCAACACGCTCCGGCACTCCAGCAGCAGCACATCCCCGCTGCGGGCCTGGGCTACCCCATCACCATCCGCTACAATCTGCCGGGCACAGTAAAATGCGCCAGGCACCGGCGAAAGCAAAGGCACAGACCAGCCAGAAAGGGGAATCAGTTTAAGCTCATTGGCTCCGTGTACCCGCGCCAGGGTCCCCTCAGAAAGCTCCAGAACAGGAGCGGGCAAGACGACCAGGCCAACGCGCTGAAAAATGCCTTGAATTTCTTCAAACAGAGGCAGGAGGTAATACAGCCCCGAAACGGCGCTTTCCGCCATCCCGTTGAGGAGATCGGCCATCCAGCGCACCAGGTCATGACAGGCCTGCATCCGCTCCTGATTCCGCCCATAGCCCCAGTAACGGGCGGCTTCTTCCAACGTTTCTTGGGCGGACCGGAAAAGCTGCGTAGCCTTATCATCCGCGTGGGCGCTTAGCGCGATCAGGCCCCCCAGGTAGTCCGCCAGGGCCTTGTGATAGGAGGCTTCGGGGGCTACCGAAAGACCCAAAACAGCCCGCGCCTGCTGCACTATCTCCATGGCGTCGAGCCAGCGCCCGGCTAACCAGAGCGAGGTCGCATAAACCAGCAGAATTGTCCCGCGTTTATCGGGAGGCTCATTGAGCATCCGCAACGCCAGGCGCTCAAGGTGGCCCACCACCTCGTCCGTCCCCAGGTGCGCTGGATCGTTCAGTTCCCCCAGGGTCAGACGCAACGATTCGCCCAACGTCTCCCCGGCCAGGAGCGCAGACGGCATCAGATCCCAGGGGACAAAAACCAGGCGCATACCCTAGCCGTTCTTATCCACTAAAGCCGTAGATTCGGAGCGCTGGACTGGGCCAGCTTCCAGACCGTAAGAGATGTCCGAGACCAGACGCTTCAGGCTCTCCGCCTGATTGAACATCAAACTGCGCACCGCCGGATCGCTATCCGAAAGGGAGCGCACGACTTCCAGGAACTTCATGGTGATCAGCGCCGGCGGCACCTCAACCTCGCTGAAGGGCTTGAGCGCCTCGGTCATTTTGAGGAAGAAGTCGGCCTGCGCCAGCATCCGGGCGCGTTCAGGGAGAAGGGACAAAGCGGCCTCGCCCTGCGCCAGCTCCACCGTCTTGCGCTCGTTCCAGACCGCCTGCCAGGATTCGATCCATTGCTTCGAGACGTCCTCTTCCAGCGGGGTGATGGGGCCGAGCCGCACACCTTCCACGTAAACCCCCAGGTTACGCGCTGCAGCGCGCACCGCCTCTTCTATTTCCGCTTCCAGCGTGCTGAGCATGGAACGCTTCTGGGAATCATCCGGCAGGACGATGTCATCCAGCCAGAAGCGCTCTAACCGGTCGCGTACCTCGCCATCCAGAATGCCATCAGCGACACGCGACTCCCAGCGCTGAATGCTGCCATCGCCCCGGCGCCGTTGCCGCGTCGCCGCCCGGAACACGGCGTCCTCCAAATAGGGATAGGGCTGATTGAGGGAAGGTTTGAGGTCGCCGCTGTCAATGCGGAAGCGGATTTCGGCCTCACAGAAGACCGGCACCCCTTCGCGGGTCGTCGCCTCCACCCGTACGGTACGACGCTGCGGGCGCAAATCCACCACATCCCAAACCCGCTCAAAGGGCTGCAGCCGATGGAACCCCTGGCCCAAGACGCGCTCCAGGCGTCCCAGGCGCGCCGTGACCACCGCCGAGTCATGGCTGATACTGATGAAGTCCGGCCCCCCAACTTTGCGCAAGGCCGCCGGCCCTGAGGGCAGAACCCGCCCCTCCTCAACCCGCAAGGTGTAGGGATAAGGTGGACGGGTGGGCAAACCGTAAAACCGGGCGTCGACAAAATCTTCTGCCGCGCCTTCTTCATCTTCCAGGCCATAAAACTGCGTGACGATGCTGTGGGCCCAAGCCAGGAAGGAACGCAGGGGATGCCATAAAGCCAGAAAGAAGGCCAACCCTATAATCAAGGGGGTGAAAAAGGAAAAGCCGGTAACAGGGCGCAAGGTTATCGTCGTCACCATGACCAGCACGGCGAAAACCAGCGCCAGTACAAGCGTGGTCAGGAAATACTTGAAAATGTACCAAAAACGATCGGGAATCATGCTCGGCCACCTCCCGTGCTGCGTTCCAGGATTTCGGTATCCGCCATGACGCGCTGACGAATCAGGCGCACCGCCTCGCGCGAGGACTCAGGGGTCACAGCCTGAATTTCAGCATCATGGGCGATTTGATCCAGCGTGTCGAGCAGGCGCACGGCCAGCAATGCCGCCGTTTTCTGCGGGTCCTGGCCACGAACTCGTTCGTACTCTTTGGCCAGCATGCGCAACATCTCTTCCAGCACGGCTTGCCGCGAGCGTTCCAGCAATTCATAGCGTTTAGCTTCGGCCTGCGCCTGACGTTGCATGGCGCGCGCCATCCATTTAGCCTTCCAGACTTCGACGCGCTGCTTCACAATCTTGGGGTCCACAGGCACAATGCGGTTCCCGATCGAGCCACCGACGATGGTAACGCCCCGGGCGATCATCTCATCGCCAAGTTGCTGTACCATGTCTGCGCCCAACTCCAGGGTGAACTGGTCCAGACTCTTTGCGATCTCCTGACGCACCTCCCCGGAGATGGCCGCGCGCGGCAGAGTCCCTCTTTCAATATCAAATTCAGGGCGCACCGGGAAAATATCATCCAGATGGTATGCAGCCAGGCGTCGCCTTACATGCGCCTTGGCCAGATCGAGGGGCAGCCGGTCCCATGGACGCGCTTTGCGGCCTTCGATCGGCGAAGGTGTTGCATCGTCCACTTCAGCAGAGAAGAGCGCCGTGTAAGCCGAGCCTTTGCGATAGGGCCAGGGATCGCCCAGGCGCACATGCTCCGAGCCCTGAATGCGGAAAATCGTCGAAATTGGCACATCCAGCTCGATGCCGTTGCTGGTGCGCGCGCGCACCCGTTCGCCCCGGATTTGTTCGCGCAAATCCAGCACTTCAAAAGGCATATCGCCGTTAGTCAGGAAAGGCTCAGGGCCATCTACCGCGGTGATGGCTGACCCTGAAGTTAACACCACAACGTTATGCGGTTCTGGGATAATCCAGCTTGGCCCCCGACCGTTAAAGCGATCGCCTTCCAGGCGGGTTACCACCTTGCCATTTTCGACGGCCCAGGTCGGGCGGAAATACCCCAACACCAAAGCGGTGTACCAGGCCATAATATCGCGGCGGTGCTGCTTGATGTACTCCGGTCGAAGGGGAAGCAGGTCCGGCCCCAGGGTGAACAAAACCAGTTGCACCATGAGAGGCGGCATCACCGCGAACAGCGCTGGCAGCAGGAGGAAGAGGAAGGGCATCCGCATAGCGATCCCATAAACCACGAACGGGGCTACAAGAACCACATCAAACACCCCGATCATGAAAGCGCTAAACCCATCAAGGAATTCGAGCCATACCAGCCAGGGCAACCAGCTCAAAACCATGAGACCGGCGAAAAAGAGCAGCAGGAAGCCTTGGGCCAGGATGTTCTGAGTCCCTCCCCAGCCTATCCACAGGAACCAGAGCAGCGGCCAGAGAAACACTTGGGTGAAGGTCGAAAGGACCCGCGAGGCCTGTTCCTCAGGTAGAGGGTAGGAAGCTAAACGCCGCAACGGCACCATAGACCGGAGACCACGATTGATAAAAACAGTGCCCCCAATGTACCCCGCCAGGATAAGCAAACGTATTATGTCTCCCATGCTGCCTCCTTGCATTTTAACGCGGACCGACAAGGCTTATTTCAATGTAGCACAGAAATGCAAAAAGTAAAATATTCCAAACATCCCCAAAATTCAGCCGGCCTGGATTCGCGGTCCCCATTCGCGGACATATTCGTGTCCATTCGTGGATACATTCGTGGATACCATTGACAACCACCGCTGAATTCACTACAATACATCCATCCCCACAGACAAGGAGGGCAGGATGCGACTGGTTATCAGCGGCGGGACGGGTTTGATTGGCGGTGCTCTGGCGCGCGCGGCACTGGCGGCTGGGGATGAGGTCTTTATCCTGAGCCGTAATCCCGCTCCAGAGCGCCTGCCTCAGGGTGCGCAGGGCGTGGCCTGGGACGCCCAACGCCCGGAGATGTGGCAGGAAGCCCTAGAAGGCGCGGACGCGGTCGTGAACCTGGCCGGGGCCAGTGTAGCCGGCGGACGCTGGACCGAAAAGCGCAAAGCGCTTCTGCGTCAGAGCCGGGTGCGCGTCGGGGAAAGCCTGGCGCAGGCGATTTTACAGCTCAAACATCCCCCGCGCGTGCTCGTGCAGGCTTCGGGCGTAGGCTACTACGGACGCAGGGTCGAATCCCCCGTGGATGAAAGCGCCCCGCCTGGCAGTGACTTCCTGGCGCGCCTGGCTGCTGAGGCCTGGGAGCCTTCAACCGCGCCGGTCGAAACGCGCGGCGTCCGGCGGGTCATCATTCGTACCGGCCTGGTGCTCAGCGCTGAGGGCGGCAGTCTTCCCCTGATGGCGCTGCCCTTCCGCCTTTTCCTCGGCGGCCCTATGGGAGACGGCAGGCAGTGGGTGCCGTGGATCCACCTTCACGATGAGGTGGCAGCTATCCGCTTCCTCATCGCCCACCCCGATGCCACCGGTCCCTTCAACCTGGTGGCGCCGGGGATCGTGCGCAATGCCAAGTTCGGCCGTCTGTTGGCCCAGACCCTGCATCGCCCTTATTGGTTCCCTACGCCAGCTCCGCTCCTGCGCCTGGTGTTGGGGGAGATGGCCTCGCTTATTCTGGAAGGCCAGCGGGCCGTGCCTAGACGGCTGCTGGAGCTGGGCTTTACCTTCCGCTATCCCCATTTGGAGGAAGCTTTACGCCAGCTCTTTGAGCATCATTAACGTTGGAGTTTTAAGGAGGTTCCAGATGAAAATCGGTATTGTTGGCAGTGGTTTTGTGGGAGCGACGAGCGCCTATGCCCTGGTCATGCGCGGACTGGGCAGCGAGATTGTCCTGACCGATGTGAATTTTAAGCGCGCCCAGGCCGAAGCGGACGATATTCTGCACGCCGTGCCCTTCGTCCATCCGGTGGATGTTTACGCGGGAGATATGAGCGCCTTGACCGGCAGTCACGTGATTATCATCACCGCCGGGACGGCGCAGAAGCCGGGCGAAACGCGCCTGCAACTGCTGGAGCGCAACGCCGCTATCATGCGCAGCGTGATGGACGGAGTGCTCACTTACGCCCCGGAAGCGCGCATCGTGGTGGTCAGCAATCCGGTGGACGTGATGACGCACCTGGCCGCCCGGATCGCCGCGCAGCATGGCCTGCCCGCCGGGCGCGTGTTTGGATCGGGCACGGCCCTGGACACGGCGCGCTTCCGCGCTCTGCTGGGACAGCATCTGGGGGTGGATCCGCAGCATGTCCACGGCTACGTGATCGGCGAGCACGGCGATTCCGAAGTCCTTACCTGGTCGCTGGCCGATGTAAGCGGCCTCTCCCTGCAGCAATTCGTGCAACAGCGCCGTATCGCCTGGGATGAAACTGTCCAACAGCGGATAGATACTCAGGTGCGGCACGCTGCTTACACCATCATCGAAGGCAAAGGCGCGACCTACTACGGCATCGGCGCCGCCCTCACCCGTATCGTGGATGTGCTGATTCACAATCATCAGGCCATCCTGACCGTGTGTTCGCCCATGCCCGAAGTGGAAGGCGTGCCTGACGTGACCCTCTCGCTGCCCCATCTGGTGACGGGGGAAGGCGTCATAGACACCCTGCCCCTCGCCCTCAATGAGGCCGAACGGCAGGCCCTGCGCGCCAGCGCCCAAGTCCTGCGAGCGGCCATCACTTCCCTGGAGGGATAGGGAGAGCTGACGCGGCGGGAGCTGACGCTCCCTTTGAGCAAAGAGAAAGCGGGCCAGCCAGGTCACGAAATCCCGCCTGCGTTGACGCGGCGGGAGCTGACGCTCCCGGTTAAGCCCTGACAACGCGGTGAAAGTGACCTGAGGTTCGGACATGAGTTGGGACAGAGCAGGCATAGAACGAACAAGCATGGGGATGGGCAGGCATGGGATGGGCAGGCATGGGATGGGCAGGCACGGGATGGGCAGGCATGGGATGGGCAGGCATGGGATGGGCAGGCATAAGATGCCTGCCCTACTATAATCCCGCATGATCCCCCGTAGCGGCGGCATCCCTATGCCGCCGCACCCATGCCTTACAGGCATGGGGATGGGTAGGGCGGGATAATGTTTTCATGGGTGATCTTCTTACCGCCACCCTATCTCGGTTTCGCAGCGTCATGTCCGAACTCATGTCCTAATCTCAGAAAGTGACAGTTGAATTTGTAGCAAATTTGAGTATAATTGATGTTACCGTTCACACAAACAAGGGAGGGGCCATGCAAAGCTTAATACGCCTGGGCAAAACGGAGATCCTCCTTCCCCCTTTGGGAGTAGGTACCTGGCAATGGGGCGACACCCTGGTATGGGGATATGGCAAGGGCTACAGCGAAGCCGATCTGCGCGCCGCCTTTGAGGCCAGCGTCCAGCAGGGCGTCACCTTCTTCGACACGGCAGAGGTATACGGTTTTGGCCGGTCCGAGCGCTTCCTGGGGCAATTCGTCCGCGAAGGCACGCGCCCGGTCGTGATAGCGACCAAGTTCTTTCCCTATCCCTACCGTCTGAGCGCCAAAAGCCTCAGCCGGGCTTTGCAGGGAAGCCTGCGCCGTCTGGGCCTGCCGCGCATAGATTTGTATCAGATTCACTGGTACACCCCGCTGCTCTCCATCGAGGCGTTGGGGAACGCCCTGGCCGATGCCGTGGAGTCCGGCCTGGTGCGGGCCGTTGGCGTCTCCAACTACTCGCGGACACAGATGGAGCAGATGTATCGGGTGTTGGAACGGCGCGGCGTCCCCCTGGCTTCCAATCAGGTCAAATACAACCTGATCGAACGCGACGTAGAGACAAACGGCATCCTGCAGGCCTGCCGTGACCTGGGGGTGACCTTGATTGCCTACAGTCCGCTGGCGATGGGTGTTCTGACCGGGCGCTATACTACACAGAACCCGCCGCCGGGCACGCGCGGTCGTCTGTATCAGCGCGACTTTCTGGCCCGCCTGGAGCCACTCCTGGCGCGGATGCGCGCCATCGGCGAAAGTCATGGCGATAAAACCCCAGCTCAGGTGGCCCTGAACTGGCTCATCCTTAAGGGCACGCTACCCATCCCTGGCGCTAAAAACGCCCGTCACGCCGCCTCGAACGCCGGCGCTTTGGGCTGGTCCCTGACCGGGGATGAATGCGCCGAGCTGGAAGAGCTGTCCCGCAAGGCTACGGCGGCATAACCGCTGCCCGCTTGTTGACCCTTTCACGCATCAGGTAGGGGCTGCTGGCCCCAAATCATTTTTCAGGAGGGACTCATATGGCTGAAGAAGTGCGCGCTTTGCAAGAAGAACATGTGCCCATGATAAGCAGAATCGCCATTTCGGCGGGGGACGCCGCGACGGCTATTCTGCAATCCCTGGCCGCGACAGGCGCCCTGACTTACTATTTCGTCAACCTGCGCGGGCTGGATTCGAAATTGGCCGGCATTGTCTGGCTGCTGTTTGGCATCTGGAACGCGGTCAACGATCCCATTTTCGGCTACATCAGCGACCGCACCAAAAGCGCCCTGGGACGGCGCATCCCCTACATCCGCTACGGGGCCCCTATTTTTGTGTTGGGCTTTATTTTTTTCTGGATCGTCATTCCTGGCACCGATGGCAGCCAGACCCTGCTTTTCCTGCAGTTGCTGCTGGGCCTGTTCGTATACGATATCCTTTACACCGCTATCGCCACGAGCTTCTGGGTGATGCCCTATGAGGTAGCCGTCTCCAACAAGGCGCGCAGCACCATCTACGTCTGGAAGATCCTCTTCATGGTCTTCACCCTGGTCGTGCCCTTCGCCATTGAAGCCACCATCAAGCCCGAAGTTGGCGATCTGGCGGGCATCGAGCGCTTCCGTTGGGTCATGATCGCCCTGGGCGTTGCCATGGGCCTGATCATCTTTTTCAGCACCTTCTTCTTCAAGGAAAAGAAATTTGCCCAACAGGAAGAGCAATTCGAGTTTATCAAATCCTTTGTCGAATGCTTCCGCAACCGCAGCTTTGTGGTGTTTGAAGTGCTGAGCTTCTCCATCATGTTCGCGCAGACCGCGCTGATGACGGGCATCTGGTACTACTTCGATGTCGTCGGGATGCCGCGCGGTGTGTTGCTGCCGGCGCTGGCCGCTGGCATTGTGGCCGGCGTCGTGGCCTGGATTAGCCTGCGCGACCGCCTGGGCGTCAAACGCTGCACACAGATTTTCACGCTGCTCTTCAGCCTGGGCTGCGGCCTGCTGGTCTTCTTGGGACGCAACGTCCCGGTAGCCATTGTCGGCTTCTTCCTGCTGGGGATCGGTTTCTCCGGCGGCATGTACCTGATTCCGCTGATGAACGGCGATGTGGTAGACTGGGACGAGCACGTCACGGGCCTGCGCCGCGAGGGAATGTACGCGGGCATCAACAGTTTTATCACCAAACCCGCCATCAGCCTGGGCGCCTGGGCTTTGCTGGCCATCATGCGCGCCTACGGGTACAATCAGGCCCTGCCGGCGGCGGAGCAGACCTATCAGGCCGGCACGGGCGTGCTGGTCGGCTGGGCCGGTCCAACCGGCGTGTTGATGTTCCTCTCCTTCATCTCCTTGCTGTTCTACCCCCTGGCCGGGGCGGAATGGGAGCGGATTAAAGCGCATCTGGCGCAGGTGCACGAGGAAAAGGAGCGGGCTTACCTCAGCAGTCTGGGGTATAAGGCGGATTAGGATTCAAGGTTATATGGACTGCTGAAGCATGGCTTCAGCAGTCCATTTTTTGGTAACGGCTCAGGCTGGCCGTTGAAACCGCGCCGCACTTTGCCTCCGCGCCAGCGCATCTTCATGCGCTGGCTACGGAATAAACCTTCAGTCGCCAGACGGTGGGGCGCTGAGCAATTGTTGGATTACTCGTAACGCAGCGCCTCCGCCGGCAATAACGAAGCCGCGCGCGCCGCGGGATAGACCCCAAAGAACACCCCTACCAGCGTAGAGAACAGGGTCGCCAGCAGGATCACCTGTCCCGTCACCACCGGGGTGATGGCGGCCCCACCGAGCTGCACCCGCCCGACGAGCTGGGCGATGCCCCAACCAGCCAGGATGCCCAAAGCACCACCGAGCAGGCTCAGCAGGATGGACTCCAACCAGAACTGCAACAGAATGTCTATCCGGCGCGCACCGAGCGCCTTACGCAGACCGATTTCGCGCGTGCGCTCCACCACCGACACCAGCATGATGTTCATGATGCCGATGCCTCCCACAATGAGGGAAACCCCGGCGATGCTCCCCAAGAAGATGGAGAGGATATTCGTCACCTGCGAAACGGTACTGAGGATATCCTCCTGGCTGGTGACGGTGAAATCCTCCTCCCCTTCGGGCGTGAGATGACGCTCCCGCAGGAGCTGGGTTATCGCCTCTTTAACCGTGCTGCTGGTTTGCGCGTCAGCGGCCTGTACGGTGATGGTGCTCACCACATTGGCGCCTCGATAGCGGGTCAGCCCCGTCACGCGCACCTGCGCCGTAGTCAGGGGAATCATCACCACCTCATCCTGGCTGAAAAATCCCGTGCCGCCTTTGCTTTCCAACACCCCGATCACGCGAAAGGGCTGATTCCGGATGCGGATGGTTTTCCCAACCGCGCCGATGGGACTGCCAAAAAGGCTTTCAGCCACGGCACTGCCCAGGACCACCACCGTGGAACGCGCAGTGAGGTGAAGGGAGGTGATAAATTCCCCGTCGGCTATGGCATAATTCATCATGGTCAGATAGTCTGGCGTCACCCCCAACACGCGCGTTTGAAGGGTCTGGCCCAGATAGGTCACTCGCGCCTGGCCACTGACTTCGGGAGCCACCGCCAGCACGTCGGGGAGGGCGGCAATGGCTTCGGCATCCTGAGAGGTCAAGGCGTTTCCGCCGCCGCCCTGGCTTGCCGTGCGCAAGGCGCCGGGACGGACGTAAATCAGGTTGGCCCCCATGCCCTGAATCTGACGGGTGACCCCCTGTTGCGCGCCCTGACCGATAGACAGCATGGCGATCACCGCCGCCACTCCGATCACGATCCCCAGCACGGTCAATACTGAGCGCAGCTTATTGGCCCCAAAGTTCGTTAAAGCTTCCCACAGTAGATGATGGAATTTCATCTCAAGCCTCCTCCAACTGGCCATCGCGCAGGCGTAGAATCCGCTGAGCCATAGCCCCGATGGTCGGATCGTGCGTGACCAGGACCAGGGTGAGGCCGCGCGTGCGGTTTAGCTCCAGCAAAAGCTGCATGATAACACTGCCCGTCTTGGAATCCAGGTTGCCGGTTGGTTCATCCGCCAGAATAATGGCGGGATCGTTGACGATAGCGCGGGCAATGGCTACCCGCTGCTGCTCGCCGCCGGACATTTCCAGCGGGCGGTGGTGCACGCGATCGGCCAGGCCGACGGCCTCCAGCGCGGCTAAGGCCCGCTTGCGGCGATCGCGTTCCACCCCGGCGTAGAGCAAAGGCAGTTCCACATTGCGCAGCGCCGTTGCCCGTCCCAGCAGATTGAACTGCTGAAAGACAAAGCCGATTTTGCGGTTGCGAATGGTGGCCAGGGCATTGCCGGATAGACGAGAGACATCCACCCCATCCAGGATGTATCTCCCCTGAGTAGGCAAATCCAGGCAGCCCAGGATATTCAGCAGCGTGCTTTTCCCCGACCCGGAAGGCCCCATAATCGCCACGATTTCGCCGCGCTCAACCCGGAAGGAAACGCCGCGCAAAGCCGGGACGCTGACCTTGCCTAGCTGGTAAACCTTGGTGATCTCCTGTAATTCGAGCATAGGCCCCTGCCTTATGGGCGTCCGCCGAACAACCCGCCCATTCCCATGCCCGGAGCTGGCGCATTTCCGCCGGTCAGGTTCGTGCTGCTGCCGCTCGTGATGATCACTTCATCGCCTTCCCGAACTTCGCCACTGACGATTTCGGTGTAGGTTTCATTGCTCAAGCCGACCGTGACCGGCACTTGCAGGTTCTGGTCACCGAGTACCAGGATGACGTAAGGTGTCCCATTGGCGAGCCTGACAGCGCGATTGGGCACCAGCAAGACATTATCCCGCTGTTGGGTGATAATCCGCACCGCAGCGGTCATGCCAGGGCGAAAACGGGCATCAGTTTTGTCGAGCGTCACCGTCACCGGATAATAGACCACGCCCTGCTGATTGTTGCCGACGAACCCCACCTGCGTCACCGTGCCGGTGAAGGTTTCATCCGGCAGAGCGTCGAAAGTGACCTCGGCTTTCTGTCCGATCTGCAGCGTAACGACGTCCATTTCAGGCACATCAACGGTGATGGAGAAAGCACTCAGATCAGCCAACACCAGGGCCTGGGTATTCGGTGTCACGGCATCGCCCGGCGCCAGATAGACATTGAGCACCGTCCCGCGGAAAGGAGCGAGCAGACGAGCCTGATCCAGCGTAGCCTGTGCCGCTTCCACCCGAGCCTGAGCGCTGAGGATCTCCGCGTGCGTCGGCCCGGCCAGGACCGTGTCCAGGTTGGCTTTAGCCTTATCATAGGCAGCCAGGGCCACATCAAACTGAGCTCTGGTCAAAGCGATGGTATCGTCGTTAGGACCTGCCAGGGTCGCCACCTCCCAGGTGGCTTTGGCGTCCTGGTAGGCCTGGGTGATTTCAGCAGTGAGTACATTGGCCTCCTGCGCGTCAACATAAGCCTGCCAGGCCTCAAGGTAATCATCGAGGAGCACCCGGCTAGCGTAATAGAGCGCAGTGCGCAGACGATTAGCCGCCGTCGGCACGGCCTGCTTTGCCTGAACGTAGCTGAGCCGCGCCTGAGCTACCGCCTGGGGATCAGGTCCAGCCAACAGAGCGTCCAGCGCCTTTTGGGCATTATCCAGCTCAGCCACGGCCTGTTTGATGGTGCGGTCCCAGGAGGTTTCGGCCAGGGTCATCAGCTCCGCATTGGCCTCAACGGTCTGGCCGGGGTGGACCAGGACCTGGTCCACAGTGCCAGAGGTCTTCCAGGTCAAAGTTGCCAGTTGCTTCGCGCTCAAACTACCGGCGGCCCCGATGCCCACCGTCAAAGTGCCGCGGGTGACTTTAGCCACCGTGTATCCCCCAGCAGTCGGCGTTGAGCTAGCATTAGCGCAGCCGCTCAGCACCAGGAGGAGGCTCAAGGCTAGGATTCCAGCAACCAGCTTGACCCCGGAAGCTTTTTTCATAGGCGCACCTCTGATCCACGCCCCTCAGCGCCAAGCAGAGCGGCACTCCAGGCAGCGAGACGCCACAGCACCATACCCACACCGATGAGCAACAGGCTTACCATCCCCATCAATCCACCCAGGATGGTATTGTAATTACCTGCTCCGGCCAATCGGGCAGCGGGAAGGTCCCCGCCCGGCGCCATACCCTCGCCGCCCTGGAGCCGTCCTCTGCCCCATTGAGAAAGGAACGCCGCGGTCTGCCGGGCAGCGACGATGCCACGCACCATGGCGATCGCTCCCCAAACTAGTCCCACCAATCCAGCCACAATCAGCACAACAGCCATGATTTTAGTACCCATCTCTTCCTCCTGAAATTTGAGATTTTGCCTGAGTTCTTTGCTCCAGAGGCTCCAGCGGGTCTTCTGGGGCCCCTGGATGGTCTAAAGTCCACTCTCCTAAGGCCGCGCTCCCAACTTGAGCGGGAGGGTGACCTCCTTGCCATCCCGCAGCACAGTGACTTGAATCGTCTGCCCTACGCTGCAGTGGAAAACCAGGTAAGCGTTCAAGTCGTTGAAATTGCGCACCTTGATCTCATCCATCGCGATCACCAGGTCGCCGCCGCGTTTGGTGACCGGATCAGCGCCGCGCAGGCCGGCCTTTTCGGCGGGACTACCGGATGTCACAGAAAGGACGTAGGCGCCTTCGGTTTGCGTCAGGCCGTAGGTCTTCACATCCTCCAGCGTGATATCGCCATCGAACAGAACGCCCATGTAGGGATACGTGTACTTTCCCTCCTTGATGAGGGAAGGCACAACACGCTTGACCGCGAGCACGGGGATGGAATAGCCCACCCCGGAGCCGGTGCCGGTGAGGGTGGCAATGGCCGCGTTGATGCCGACAACTTCCCCGGCCAGATTGAGCAAGGGCCCGCCCGAGTTGCCAGGATTGATAGGCGCGTCGGTTTGAATCACCATGGGGAGGACGTAGGAGCTGCCGCCAGCCGTAGTGCGCTGCGAAGGCAGGCTGCGCCCCAACCCGCTGACGATGCCAAAGGTCATCGAGCCCTGCTCGCCGAAGGGATTGCCAATGGCGACCACAAACTGCCCAACCTGCACTTCCTGCTCGGCCAGCGGAAGAGGCGTGACG
>Ga0209162_1002709_pt1 | contig 15107 bp, 16 predicted proteins | sample YNPNPMetaG_FD_187121 | JGI IMG/M metagenome (GOLD analysis project Ga0209162, IMG submission 187121) | Anoxygenic and chlorotrophic microbial mat microbial communities from Yellowstone National Park, USA - YNP NP MetaG (SPAdes) (version 2) ... | reverse complement strand
ATTGGGACCGGTAATAATGGCGAGATCTTTCCCGTCGGCAGTAACATCGTTACCTACAACTTTACGCTTCATCGTGAGAGCCAGCGAAACATCGTATAATCCCCTGCATGAAAATCGGCGCTCCTCGGGTGGCGATATCTGGGGGAACACTACAGGCTCTCCCAATTGCTCAAGTTGTTCGTACAAATTCAGGCAACTTACATAGAACGCCAGTTCCCACCGTAGCACTTTGAAAAAGCTTTCAACATGTTCGGCCGCCTGAGCAACCGAATTTACCGCCCGTGCCAGCCCTCGATCCCGCAATTCTCCTAATATTTGCGCTCCACGGTCATCGCGAGGATGAAGAGAGAAAGAATAAATCGGCGTTTTAGAACCAAAGATACGCTTAATCCAGCTCTGTTCTGAATCGACGGGCTCGCAGAGAGTGAAATGAGTGATCTCGTTGCCATTGCCTAACTGCGCGCTAAGCAAAACGCCCCTGGGGAAACGGAGTGCCTGAACATGTTTCTCCACCCTAGCCAGATAGACGTCGCCCAGTTCCTGTTTAATCATGGAGAAAAACCGACGGAAGCCTCTAGAAGCAAAGCTCTCGGCGTGCTCATCGGCTATCTGCCGCAATTTCCGCAACAAATCCAGAGACGCTTCTAGCATTCTCTGAGCACCACTCAAGATGGAGCTTGGACTGGCATGGCGAGGTGAAATCCACAACCATTTCCTTCGTTTCATCTCCAGGAATTCCAGAGAGACGCTATACATCTGCCGAACAATATCGGGATGATCCAGGCAATCCTTAAGTATCTCCTGACGGTAGAGAATGGTGTCGAGTTCTTCTGATCCAGATAACACCACCCGACGGGCTACTTCCAGCAAAAACCGATCATCGTTCGCCATAGCCCCAAACAGCGCGTCCAACGCCAGATCCTGGGTAAGATCTACGACGTTGGGCGGCAATTCTCGAGCAAGATCGAAATCTCGGTCAGGGTATAGAAGAAAAACTTTCATCTCAGAACACGCTCCTTGATCTGTTCATAGGTCAAGCGATGCTTCTGCGCCAGTGACCGTGCATAGGCAAGACCATCAGCAGGCTTTCTTATAACCTTGAAGGTGCGCACCGTCGGGTCTGCAGGGTCAACGGCTGCCACCATGCTGACGGTCTTTTCGCTGAAAGACGCCAGTTCATCAATGAACGTCACCCATACACCGATGACGTCTAGTTCTATCAGACGAGCCATGACTTCCCTGCTCAAAAAAATCGCATCTCGAAGTGTTGTCGAAGAAAAGATTTCATTCAAGATGAAGAAACTATCTGGGGTAGCACATGAGAGCATTTCATGAATGCGAACCAGATCGTCTTCCAGTTTGCTACGAAGATTTCGGATATCTTCTACTCGCTGGAAGTGAGCGAAAATTCTATCACACAGAAACAGACGTGCTTCCTGCCCGGGTACCGGACAGCCCAGGCTGGCAAGATAATGTATCTGCCCGAACATACGAGCAAAGGTCGTCTTACCCCCTTGGTTGGGGCCGGTCACCACGATGATACGCTCGGGTCCCTCCATGGCAAAATCATTAAGTACAATAGGCTTTGTGATGCTATGCACCGCATGTGCCAGTGCCAGATCAAAGCCATTTCGCACGAATATGTTTTTGTCCGTTGCGCTCACCTGTGGATAGCAAAATGGCAACCCCTTACGTCTGAGGTCTCCAATAAAGTCCAGATAAGCTACATAGAACTGAATTTCTCGGTCAAACCGCTGGATGGTTTCATCGAGAAAACGGTCGTGATGGGCACAGAAACGATCCAGGGCAGCAAACGGTTCTGGATAGAGCCGAGCCACAGAATCGAGTATTTGCGCCTCAATGTGGCTCATACCCGTCCTTTCTGGAAGCTTTACAAGATAGCTCTCAACCTTCCCCTGCTGGAACTTTTCAAAGGTTTTTTCTATCTCGATGCTGTAGTCCGTTTCTCCTTCGTAACGTTTGACCTTGAACTTACCGCTTTCGATGATTACGCAATACTTCAGTTCACTCAAAGCTTGCTTAACCTGTTGGGCTTCTGTGATAAAAGACCGAAATGCCTGAGATTGGGCGTAATTTTGCACCCAGGATCGGAAAGCCAGAAGTCCCCGTGATGTTAGCGGAGCATTGGCGAGATCGCGAACAAGATCTGTTACGGCATTACCGTAAACCAGAGCTGCTTCCAGCATCCATCCCTTTTTGTGATAGTCATAGCTTAGCCTTTCTACCAGAGCCAGATAACGGCGCACAGTGCTCATCCTGTCCGCAAATGCCTTGACACATGACATGACGGTCTTATTTTCGAGATCCCGCATGATTTCCTGACGATAGCGAACAATTTCGGGATCTCGAAGAGCCGTCCAGAAAAACGGCTTCAAGTTGTATTCTTCTTTAGCTGCGGTAATGGCGTCGATGACCTGGTCCAGGTTCAGGTCCGAGAAAAAATCTGGCTGATCTGGCGTCTCATATTGAACATTCTTCAATGAAGGATACAGGATGCTTTCAAAGACCGACCCAACCTTCTCCATGCTCTTCATCTCCCGTTTAAAATTAAAAAGCCTCCACGAAGACCTTTGGCTTCGTAGAGGCTATCAGCCAGACACAGCGGTTAAGGGCGAGCCTCATCGCCCGAATTAGCAATTCAAATTTAGCTTAGATAACTCATAGCGTCAAGTTGGTCAGGCGCATGGCCGTATTCTGAAACTAAAGCATTCACGAATTCTATCTCTTATTTCCTGGTCAGGAGGTATATAACCGGCTTTATCCGGCAGAAGGAGGATGTCCTTTTCGTTCCACTGTCGCCTTAAAACGAAAACATTTTTATTCCATGGAGCCCATACGGCGGGATTTGTGGGACCGAAAATGACTATAACAGGCACACCGGATGCTGCGGCAAGATGGCTTATCCCAGAATCGTTTCCAATATAGAGCCGTCCCATGGATAGCGTTGCAGCAAGTATCGGAAGAGATATATTGTGAAGCCTTATTACAGCGTGGTGTTCAACAGCCCATTTCACAAAAGGTTCCACAGGTTCATCTGCTGGACCTGTAACGATAACAATCGGTATGCTGGGAAATGTTATTCTCAGCCATTCAACCAACCCCATCCATCTGGAAAGCGGCCAGATTTTTTTGATACCCCCACTTCCCGGGTGAATAAAAACGGGACTTTCGGCATGTCCAAGGAATTCACGAGCCTTGTAAAGAGCTTCCTCAGAGATGGCGATATTGTAAGGCTTTATGGCGATAGAACATGAAAGCTCTCTGCTTAAATTTTTTGCTATAAAAACAGGAACCGGCATCTCGATTTCATCATGCTCCGGAAAAGACGGGCTCCAGACACACGTCTTTCCAAGAGCGCTAAGTCTCTTCCGTAGCCGATCCGAAACTGCCTTTAGGCTTCGACCTCCCAGAAAGATTATCAGATCTGAATCAAGACACGGGGCAGGAATTGGTGCATTTCCCCATAACTCATCATCAAAAAAAGGAAGAAGCGATGGATCATCGTGAGGAAAGAAACCACCGAAAAAAGGTTCAGCCGAAACAAGTTCCGCGTGCTGACAACGGGTCCACAATAAAACACGTCCCGCTGCTGTTAGACCAGCTAAAGCATCAAAGATCGGACAGGCAAGTATAAAATCACCCAAAGCTCCTTGATGAAAGACTGTGATTTTACCAACTGTGCGCAATATTTTTCACCGAACAGCGAATTTTCTAAAGCCTACATTTCCTTTATTTTGAAAGCTAATCTGTTAACTTCCTTGAGAAGCTCCATCTCATCGATAGTCGTAATTTTCCCGTTATTCACCACGGCCACACCGTTAACCCAAACATGCCTCACATCAGATGCTTTTGCCGAATAAACAATATGAGATATGGGATCATAAACAGGAAGCGAATGCGGATATTCTAAAGAAATAGCAACACAGTCGGCTCGCTTGCCTATTTCAAGACTTCCGATTTCCTCGCCCAACCCCAGAACCTTTGCGCCACCTATGGTGCCTAATTTGAGCACTTCTCTTGCAGAACACACCGTTGGATCTTTCTTAACGCCCTTATGAAGCTTTGAAACCAGGCTCATTTCACCAAAAAGATCCAGGTTGTTGTTACTCGCCGCTCCATCAGTTCCAAGACCTACCCTGAGCCCTCCGCTAAGCCATAAGGGTAGATCGGCAACGCCGGATGCAAGTTTCAAATTGCTTTCGGCACAATGAACAAGGCCTGATCCGCAGCCTTTAAGGATTTTCACATCCTCGCCATCAAGCCATACGCCGTGAACGCAAAGGCTCTTTTCGTCCAATACACCAATATCGCTAAGAAACCTGGCAGGACTTTTACCGGTTCGTCTTAAAATTTCCGATCGTTCCCATTCCGTTTCGGCAAGATGAATTTGAAACATCGCGTTGCAAGCTCGGCACAACTCTTTTGCCCTGCACATTGTGGCTTCAGAACAGGTATAGGGGGAATGGCAGAAAAGAGAAGGTTTGACCAGATCTGATGTTACCCCGGACAGAAACTTTTCGGCTCGTTCAAACATTACTTTTTGATCTGGAGCGTCAGGAGTTGGGAAATCGAGCACTCCCTGAGCCGCCACACCTCGAATGCCGACATCCTCGGCCGCCCTGACCACCTCTTCCTCAAAAAAATAGCCGTCACAGAAGCAGGTCGTGCCAGAAAGAAGCATCTCACAAAAAGAAAGAAGGCTTCCTAAATAAACCGTTTCCTTCCTGATCCACTTTGCTTCGGCGGGGAAAATCTTTTCGGAAAGCCATGTTGCCAGAGGCAGATCGTCAGCTAGCCCTCGGAAAAGAGTCATGGGAGCGTGAACATGCGCGTTGACAAGTCCCGGCATAAGAATATGTCCTTCAAGCGAAACTATTTCCTTAGCTCGATAGTGTCTTTTAATCTCATCAGAAGGTCCCAGATCGTGAATACGCCCATCAAGAACTGCCACAGCCCCTTTCTTCAGGACTGAATGAGACTCGTCGCAGGTTACAACGTAGTCTGCATCTAGAAGGATCAAATCGACATAATCAGTCACTTCGTACTCTCCTGGCAATTTCTTTTACTCGAGCCTTCACTTCACCCATGTCTATTGTCGTGAATTCTCTATTCCTCATGAGCCATTGTCCATGAACCATCACATCTCTTACGTCGCTTCCTCGAGCAGAATAAACAATGTGGCTTATGGGATCGTAACAGGGCGTAAGGTGAGGCTTATTAAAATCGAGGATAACAATATCGGCAAGCATCCCAGGTTCGAGCTTTCCTATCTTATCGTCAAGCCCAAGGGTTCTGGCGCCGTAAACTGTTGCCATACGAAGGACTTCCTTAGCTGGGAGCACCGTAGGGTCTCTAAGCACGCCTTTATGAATTTTTGCGCAGGTGTCCATTTCCGAAAGCATATCCAGATCGTTGTTACTGGCACAGCCATCAGTTCCGAGAGATACGGTTACTCCACGCCTTAAAAGATCCGCAACCGGAGCGATACCGGACGCAAGTTTAAGGTTGCTTTCGGGATTATGAACAACCTTTACCTTCTTTTCGGCTATGATGGCTCGATCTTCTTCGGACAGCCACACGCAGTGATCGGCAATCACCCGGCCAGAAAGCACCCCAAGGTTAGCAAGGTGAGCTACAGGGGTTCTTCCATAACGACGCATGGTTTCTTGAACTTCGTCCTCCGTTTCGGCAAGATGGATCACAAAGGGAACATCATAGTGCTCTGAAATGGCGAAACTTCTAAGCAGAAGCTCCGGGGAACAGGTATATACGGCGTGAGGATCCACAGAGATTTTTATACGCTCATGTCCCATCCAATCTTCGATAAATCTTTTCGTAAAGGCAAAACCGTTTTCCAGTTCTCCATAGTGAGGCGACGGGAAGTCGTAGAGCACTTCCCCAACAACTGCTCTCATGCCGGTTTTATCAACAGCTTCTGCCACTTTGTGTTCAAAAAGATACATGTCACAGAAAGTCGTGGTTCCAGAAGCGATCATCTCTGCGCAGGCAAGCACAGTGCCCCAAAAGACCCATTCTTCGGTGAGCTTCTTTTCCGCTGGGAATATATGCTGTTCGAGCCATTCTCTCAGGGGGAGATCATCGGCAAGTCCACGAAAAATGGTCATGGCGGCGTGAGTGTGGGCATTAACAAGTCCTGGGATAACGACGCAACCGCTTGCATCAACAAACTGCGCATTAGGATATTTCTCAGCAAGCGATTCTGTTCCCCCGTTACTCAATGCTCCAACTTCGACTATCTTTGCTCCTTCGATAACCACAACCCCGGGATTGAACACTTCATCCCGGTCATTCATCGTAACGATCGTTCCATTTGTAATAACTACCGTTTTTGTCATGGAAGCTTCCTCTTGTTATAACCGCTTCAGAACCAGGGAAATAAGCTTCAAGAGAGTTGGCGCCGTGCTGCTTGCCTGAGCGATCACCTTTTCCAGCGGGACGGGCTCATAGCAATCGGGACGATTGACATTGGTAATGACCGATATGGCAAGCACTTCCATGCCGAGATGAACGGCTGTGATAACTTCCATCACGGTGGACATTCCTACAGCATCAGCGCCCAGAAGACGAAACATTCGAGTTTCCGCAGCCGTTTCCATACTGGGACCTGTAACACCGATGTAGACGCCTTCTCTGAGCGGGATTTTATGTTCTCTCGCCACGGATTTGGTAATTGCTCTAAGCCGTTTGCTGTAGGGCTCCGTCATATCCGGAAAGCGAGGTCCCCAGGTTTCAAGGTTAGGTCCTATGAGCGGATTTCTGCCGGTGAAGTTTATATGATCCACGATGAGCATGAGATCCCCTGGCTCGAAAAGAGGGTTAAGCCCGCCGGCAGCATTGGAAATAATCAGCACATTCACTCCAAGGCTTTTTAACACTCGTATGGGAAAGGCGATATCTTTTGGATCATAACCTTCATAAAGATGGAACCGCCCCTGAAGAGCGATAACTGGCGTTCCTTCAAAGCGTCCTACTACAAGGCGTCCCTGATGGCCCTCCACCGTTGAGACAGGAAAGTGCGGAATACGTTCGTAAGGGATTATCGCTTCTCGCTCCATTACTTCCGCAATTTCTCCCAGGCCTGTACCGAGTATTATGGCAATATTCGGCACGGTGGAAATTTTCTTAAGAATAAAGGACTTTGCTTCTTCAACCTTTTTGTAAGCCTCAAACACTGCTTGCTCCCCTGTTGTTTTTGGTGATATTTTTCTTAACGAATTTTCCAAACTACATCCATCATCCATTCCGATGTAGGGGCAGACCTATGTGTCTGCCCTGATGCGGGCAACCAGAACGGTTGTCCCAAGAGGCAACCACAGGGGGTTGCCCCTACTCGCTTCAGAATGAATCTTAGTTAGACGAAGAAAGAAGGTTTTGTCAATGATCGCCAATGCACCAAAAGGAGAAGGACATTGCAGACAGACGTTGGAAAAAACCTTAAATCAATTTTAAACCGCATTGAGCTTGCCTGTAAGCGTTCAGGACGTGACCCATCGTCGGTAACGCTTATAGGCGTGGGGAAAACCATATCTGCAGAAAAGATTCTCGAAGCCGCTTCTAATGGGCTCAAGCATCTAGGAGAAAACTACGTCCAGGAAGCCCGGGATAAGAAAGCCACGCTAAAGGATGCCGGTCTTACCTGGCATTTTATCGGTCACCTTCAGACAAACAAAGCCAAAGCCGCTGTAGAGTTGTTCGACTGGATTCAAACTGTGGACAGAACCGAACTCGCTCAAAAGCTGGACAAAGCCTCGTTAAAGCTGAGAACCGAGCCTTGGCCGGTACTGATTGAGGTTAACATAGGCAAAGAACCGACAAAAAGCGGCATCATGCCGGAGGAACTTAAAAACTTTTACGATACCTTATCCGCATTTGACGGGCTTATAGTGAAGGGACTTATGGTAATTCCGCCATTTTTCGAAGATCCTGAAATGGTACGTCCTTTCTTTCGCAGGACAAGGGAATTACTTGACGAGTTGCGTCTTCATTCTCGGTCTCCTGAACAACTCACCGAACTTTCTATGGGCATGAGTCACGACTTCGAGGTAGCCATCGAAGAAGGAGCCACCATGGTTAGAATAGGAACGGCGCTATTCGGCGAGAGGAAATATTCTCGGTAACGTTTTGTTGCTGGCAATTAGCGATTTTGCCGAAATACTTCAGCAAGGGCCACCGCTGTTGCTACAGCGGCGTTCAGGGATTCCATTTCACCCCCGTCCGGAATTTTTACAATGCGATGGCAGCGCTCTCTCACAAGTCGTCTCATGCCTCGATGTTCATTACCCACAACGATTGCAACAGGATGATGAAGGATGGAATCGTAAATAGATAATTCGGCGTGAGCATCGAGCCCAACAATAGTAAATCCTTTGTCGGCAAGGATTTTCATGGCATTTACAAGGTTGGGCACTCTAACAACTGAAAGCATTGATATGGCTCCTGCTGAAACTCGACTGACCGCATCTGTAACCGAAACAGACCTGTGTTCTGGAATGATAACGCCTCCTGCCTTGAAGAAAGCGGCACTTCTAAGGATGGATCCAAAATTCTGAGGATCTTCAATGCCGTCAAGTAGCACAAGAGGTGAAATTTCCCGAGCTGGTTGATCCATCAAATCGTCGAAATCTGCGTATGGAAAAGCTTTAATCTTTAAGGCAATTCCCTGATGCCGCCGATAACCGACAACACGGTTCAAATCCTCACGGCTTACTTCTTTAACAGAAATCCCAAAGGTTTTGGCCTGATCGATAATCTCTGTAACTGCATAGTCTTTACGACAGAAAAGAACTTCAACAGCCAGATGCGGTTTGTTCTTGAGAACTTCCTTAACAACATGCACTCCCGAAATCCACATAGGAACACCATTTATCCTGTGAAATTAGCTAAAAAACTTTTCAGAAGCCAGAATTGCCTATTTGTACGGCATCTAGAAGAAGTAATGATAGCAACAAGTTGATCGGTGGCTTTCGGGATTTCGTCGTTTACTACAAGATAATCATACCAGAAAGCCTCTTCGAGTTCTCTCGCTGCGTTTCTAAGCCGCTTTTCAATCACATCCTCGGTGTCGGTTCCTCGAAGACGAAGTCTTCTTTCCAATTCACCCCATGATGGTGGCAGAATAAAGATTGCAACGGACTGGGGATACTGGCATTTCAGCTCCCGTGCTCCCTGAACGTCTATATCAAGGATTACGTCCTGCCCGCCGGCAATCCAGCTTTCAATCATGTGTCTATCGGTTCCATAGTAATTTCCATGAACACGAGCCCATTCGGCAAAGCGGTTTTCTCGAATCCCCTTAAGGAACTCCTCCTCGGAAATGAAGAAATAATCCTTGCCATCTTCTTCCCCAGGACGGGGGGGACGAGTGGTGAATGATACCGAGAACTTAACATCAGGAAGCCTTGAGCGAACTTCTCTCAAAAGAGTGGTCTTACCCGCACCTGACGGAGCCGAAACAATGAAAAGTGATCCCTTCTGATCTATCATTCTTCGTCTATATCCGTGTCCTGGGATTTTTTACTTCCCGTTCCTCCAGCCGAAAGCAGGTTAAATTCCTTAACGTCATGTTCTGCTATAAGTCTTTGGGCAATCGTTTCTGCCTGGACTCCACAAAGGATTACATGATTACTGTCGGTGATAATAATGGCTCTGGTCTTCCTTCCCATAGTGGCATCAATGAGTCGGTTGTTCTTTTTGGCGTCTTCCTTAAGTCTTTTCATGGGTGCCGAAGCAGGTGAAACAATGGCAATAATTCGATTTGCCACAACGGTATTCCCAAAGCCTATATTGAGCAATTTAATATCCATAACTCCCCCAAACTGACGAAATATGTAGGGGCAGACCTATGTGTCTGCCCTTAGCCCCTTCATTCAATATTTTGCACCTGTTCTCGCAATTTTGCAATTTCTGTTTTCAATGAAACGATAAATTCTGAAATAGCAAGATCTGCCGATTTAGAACCCATAGTATTGGCTTCACGATGCATTTCCTGGACGATAAAGTCGAGTTGTTTGCCGTCTGCAGGGGTTACATCGGAGAAAGCAAGAGTTCGGAAGTGGTCAACGTGAGCACGAAGTCTCGCAAGTTCTTCAGAAATGTCCGTTCGGTCGGCAAGTATCGCAATCTCCTGAAGAATAAGGTGATCATCAACCGAAACCGACAAATCAGCAAGAAGCTGGAATACTCTTTCTTTCATACGATCTCGCATAGCAAGCACCATTTCGTCTTTCCTCGATGCTATGGCATCCAGAAGAGCTTCTATCGTCTTAAGATGCTCCTGACAGACGGATTCAAGGAGTTCTCCCTCACGGCGCTTCATTGCTCCCAGCTTTTCCAGCCCTTCTTCGCAGGCTTTTATAACTATCGAGCATAAAAGCTTTTCTTCCTTTTCCAGATCTTCAAGAGATTCCACTGCAGGAGTATGGAAAACGTAAGGAATAGACAAAACATCACTAATGGTAGGAGGTCGAAGATTGTGGATGATCTTGGACAAAAACATAAGCTCATTCCAATACATTCTGAAAGCGTATGGGTCAATGCGTGGTAGATGTCTTGGTTTTTCAACAGCTTCAACTCCGATAATCACATCAACTCTACCCCTTCGGCATTTTGATCTCACAAGAGACCGAATTTCCTCTTCACAAATACTCACCGTTCGTGGAAGCTTAACGTTCACGTCCAGATATTTACCGTTAAGGGATTTAATCTCACAGGTCACCATGTAGCCTTCTTCGGAAAGACTGTGTCGGCTCATGCCGGTCATACTGATAATCATGGGCTTGTTCTTCCTTTCTTTGCTCAGCATCAGGGCAGACACGTATGTCTGCCCTTACATCACCGATCACGTAGGGGCAACCCTTGTGGTTGCCCCTACCCTTGTGGTTGCCCGCATCTTACGTCTCAATACCCCAAGCAGGTGAAGCAAAAAGGGATCTCTGTAATCAGGGTACGTCCATTCGAGGGGCTGGTAAGCTCCTCGACGGTATATAAGCGTGAGATCAGCATATATGCCGTCTCGAAGATAAATTCTGTGAGTGTAATTTTTGCCTGTGGCAAGAACCAGTCGCTCCTCGGAAAGAAGCCCAGGGTCAATGTTTACCACTCTGTGGCCATCTCGAGCCAGAGAAAGTTCCAGTTCATTAGTAAAAAGCTTGATTTCAGGAAGTTCCTGCGGATCCACAAGATTTTGAAAACTCAAGAACATCCTGTATATCGGGCTACCCATTTCCTTTTCGTAGTAATTGCTTTCCGTAAACAGTCTTGGACGGGTTGCCAAATCGAGGCTTCCAAAACGATGGCAAAGCTTTTCAATGGCTTCACGGCACTTTTCTTGATCTGAAAACAGAAGTCCAACAAAAAGCTTTGCCGGAGGAGGCAATTTAGGAACGCTCATGATACAAACCGGATTGCTCTTCGAGAAGGAAATTTTTTAATTGCTGAGATGTTACAACGGCAGTTCCCACTTCACCGACCACAAACCCTGCGGCGATATTAGCAAGGTAAGCGGCTTCATGGACGGACAATCCCACAGCCATACCGAGAGCTAGCACGGCGACCACCGTATCTCCAGCGCCAGTAACGTCAAAAACCTTCCTTGCGCAGGCTGGAATATGAACAGGGTCACGGTTATCTTCAAACAGGGTCATACCTTCAGAGCCTCTCGTTACGAGCAGAAATTTGCACCTCAATTCTTTCATTATAGCATGTAGGGGCAACCCTGCGTGGTTGCCCGCATCAGGGCAGACACATAGGTCTGCCCCTACATGAGAATTGGTAACGTCATAACCGGCCATTTGAATAGCTTCGTTTTTGTTAGGCGTCAAAACGGTTACGTCGGAATAAAGGTGTTTATTTGAAACTTTGGGATCCACAATCAGGGGCGTGCCTGTGCGCTGAGAAAGAGACTTTACCACATTCATAAGATCGCTTGTGATCACTCCCTTGGCGTAGTCTGAAACAACGACCACGTCAGGAGGAGCGGTCGCCTTAAGAAAATCGGTCATACGAGCCAATGCATCATCTCTTAAAGGTGTTCTAACTTCCCTATCAAATCGAACAACTTGCTGATTGTGTGCGATGACTCTTGTTTTTACCGTTGTGCACACATCAGGACATGTGACAACACCGGTCGCATCAATCCCTTTTTCTCCAAAAAGTTTTAGTAACTCCTGGCCTGCGGAATCATTTCCGATTCGTCCGCAGAGGAAAACCTTTCCTCCAAGAGCCGATATGTTGTGAGCCACATTAGCGGCACCACCCAGATGATAGGTCTCCCGTTTGATTTCCACCACCGGCACTGGAGCTTCAGGGGAAATTCTGTTTACCGTCCCCCAGAGAAAAACATCCAGCATAATGTCGCCGATAACGAGGACTCGGGCTGACGGAAATTTTTCCAGGCTTTTAAGAAGCCTTTCGTGAAGCTGAAGCATTGTCGAACTTCTCTAAAAGTTCATTCGGAAAGAGGTTTTGCTTCATCTATCAACATAATGGGAATACCGTCTCTTATTTCATAAACAAGCTTGCAGGATTTACAGACAAGCACCTGTCGGCTTTCATCCAGTTCTAAAGACGACTTACATTTGGGACAGGCTAGAATCTCCAGAAGCTCCCGGGAAATACTCATCTCTTATCTCCTTAACTGCCAGGCAAAATCGTGCAAAGTTCCCACTAAAAATATCTGCAGAAAGTAAATCACAAGAATAAGAAGTAGCGGCGTAAGATCAACCGGACCGACAACCAGGGGAAGTCTTCGTCGAATTGCGTTTAAGACAGGGTCGGTAATGCTATAAAGAGTTCTTACGATAGGGTTGTAGGGATCTGGATTCACCCATGAGAGTAATGCTCGAATGATGATTATCCACAAGTAAACATTCAACACCACCTGAATAACCACTGCGAGTCCTTCGAGTAATCTACTTATGACGAACATCATTTCGCTCCTTTTTAATTGCAGGCTATCGGATTCCCTTCGAATTTAGAAAGGGACCGTATTTTTTATCCGATCCTTTTATATGTTCTTTCAACCATGTGCTCAGAAAATCTATCACTTCGCCGGTAATACCAATTTCGTTCGCTTCAAATCGCTTCATCAGTTCATCAACTTTCTTTCTGAATTCTCTGTGTTCTTTTCGGTGGCTTTCGGTTTCAGGGTAGAAATACTGCACAAAGTATTTTTCTTCTGTAGCAAAATGAACCGCTGCATACTTGATCATCCCATTTAAGATTTCGGAAAGCATCTCCTTTCCCTTCTTTTGTCGCATGGCATCGTAGAGTTCGTTAATCATTTCGACAAGTCTTTTATGCTGAGCGTCTATTTCAGCAACTCCCACACTAAAGCTATCATCCCACCGAATTAAGGCCATCTTTGCATAACCTCTCTATCCTTTAAAATATCCCCTCGGAACCACCACGATTCCACGTTGAGTTACATGAAATCTTTCCCTATCCTCAAATGGATTTATACCAATTTGAGTCCCGGGTGGTATTTTATTGTCCTTATCTATTATAGCTTTCTTGATTCGGCAGTAGCGACCTATTTCTACATTGTCAAGAATTACCGACTCATCAACCTCTGCATAACTGTGGACAAAGACGTTATAAGAGAACACCGAAGAACGGACGATACCACCGCTTATAATGCATCCCGGAGAAACTATCGAATCAAAGGCAGCTCCAAGCCGCTGAGGAAACTGGTTACGTTCGCTGAACACAAACTTTACTGGCGGGTAGGGCTTATAGAAGGTTCTTATAGGCCAGAGTTGACCGTAGAGGTTAAAGAAAGGGTCGATACCGGTAAGATCCATGTTGGCATTCCAATAAGCATCCAGAGTGCCGACATCACGCCAGTAAGCTGAATCTCTCGTTCTATCAACCAGCACCAGACGTCGAGTGCCATCAGCAGGATCTACCTGATAAACATAGTCTTTAATCCTGTTTATACGGCGATAGGGATAGGCATAAACTCGAAAATTATGGATAGCCTGGGGAATAATATGCTTTCCAAAATCCTCCGCATCCGACCCCATCAAAAGTTTTTCCAAAACGGAAAAGCGAAAAATGTATATACCCATAGAAGCCAAAGCATATTCTGGATCATCAGGGATGGGCTTTGGATCTGCCGGTTTTTCCTCAAAATCTATGATACGAAAATCTTCGTCAACCTGGGCAATTCCAAATTCACGGCCTGACTCTCGAGGCACCTCAAAAAGTCCAATCGTAATATCCGCCTTTTTTTCCTCATGATAGGCTCGAAATGCGGCATAATCCATCTTGTAAACGTGATCTCCGGAAAGAATCAAAACATGTTCGGGGTTTTCTCTACTGATAAGCGAGATATTCTGCCGCACAGAATCTGCTGTTCCCATATACCATCTTTCACCAAAGCGCTGCTGAGGAGCCACTATTCTCATGTAATGGCCAAAAGGTCTGGAAAAAAGATGGCTCCAGCCATCTTCCAGATGTTCAACAAGAGACTGGGATTTGTATTGAGGGAAAACAAGAATTCTATAGATTCCGGAATTAACGCAGTTACTTAAGGGAATATCTATCAATCGATATATTCCACCAAAAGGCACGGCTGGTTTACAGCGGTCTTCCGTTAAAGGCCTCAGCCGCTCACCCCGTCCTCCAGCCATGATAACAGCAATGACGTCCTTCATAAACGTAACCCTTCTCACTTTAGATACCTTTCAATCTCCTGGGGCAATTCATGCCCCTGGTAAGTAATTTTACCACTTGGATTTATGATAACAAATAACGGCACACCCTGCACTCCATAGGCCAAGCTAACCTTCCCTCCCCGATCAAACAAAACAGGCACATTCAAAGGATGGAGTTTTTCGAATTTGCGGACAGATTCCGGCGTATCTCCGGCTCCAATATTGATAGCAATTATTTCGAGCCGATCCACTGGTATCTTTTCCCGAATAGCCTTTATCTGTGGACGGGCTTCAAGACATGAAGGACACCAGCTAGCCCAAAAATAAAGAAGAACAGGCTTTGAGTTTCTAAAATCTGACAGGGAAACCATTTTACCATCGAAAACCGACGGCAAAGAAAAATCTGGAGCA
>Ga0209162_1002708_pt1 | contig 15109 bp, 10 predicted proteins | sample YNPNPMetaG_FD_187121 | JGI IMG/M metagenome (GOLD analysis project Ga0209162, IMG submission 187121) | Anoxygenic and chlorotrophic microbial mat microbial communities from Yellowstone National Park, USA - YNP NP MetaG (SPAdes) (version 2) ... | reverse complement strand
GCTTCCTCAGCGCGGATACGGTGGTGCCGCAGCCGGGCAACCCCCAGGCCCTCAACCGCTACGTCCAAGTCGCGCCTGGGTGGGCCTTTAGCCGGGCGTCCGCCTTCGCGGACGCGGCCAAACCGACCGCGCAGGCGGTCGGCCGGCGTGCTCACGCCCCTTCAGGCGCGGTTTCAACCGCCAGCCGGAGCGACTCCCCCGGCTCGTACAGTATCAAAAAGCGCAAATCATGCCCGTGCCGAGTATACCATAAATCAATACCGAGTGGAGTGACTACCACGCTTCTCCTGATGGCGAAGCAACAGGAACGACTGGACGTATTACTGGTGACGCGGGGCCTGGCAGAGAGCCGCACACAGGCCCAGGCATTGATCCTGGCCGGCCGGGTGCGTGCCGGGAACCGCCCGCCGACCATGTTGCGGCCCGGCACCCGCCTGCCAGTGGACACCGAGATCACAGTGGAGGTCGGCTGGCCCTACGCCAGCCGGGGCGGACTGAAGCTGGCCCACGCCCTGGAAACCTTTGCCGTGCCAGTGGCCGGGCGGGTCTGCCTGGACGTGGGGGCCTCTACCGGCGGCTTTACCGATTGCCTGCTCCAACACGGCGCGACCCGGGTCTATGCCGTGGACGTGGGCTACGGTCAACTGGCCTGGGCGTTGCAACGGGACCAGCGCGTGGTGGCGTTGGATCGCACCAACATCCGCTACCTGGAGAGCCTGCCGGAGCCGGTCAGCCTGGCGACGATTGACGTGTCGTTCATCTCATTGCGACTGGTGCTGCCGGCCGTGCTGCGCCTGGTGGACACACCGGCCGACATCATCGCGCTCATCAAGCCCCAATTCGAGGCCGGCCGCAAAAAGGTCAGCAAGGGCGGCGTGGTCCGGGACCCGGCTGTGCACCGGCAGGTGTTGACTGAGGTGCTGGCCTGCGCCCAGGGTCTGGGGTTGACAGTACGCGGCCTGACGACCAGCCCCATCACCGGCCCGGCTGGCAACCGCGAGTTCCTGGCCTGGCTGGTCTGGGGACATGAAGGGCCAGGCATTGACGTGGTAGAGGCCATCGAGCAGTGCATGAGGGCAGAGCAGGGCAGCCATCAACCTGCCCGGCGCGGAGAAGACAGGGTATGAAGATGAAATGGGTGATCATGGCCTTGCTGCTGGTTGTGGGAGCTGGCAGCGCGGTCTGGTGGTTAGCGTTGCGACCGGCCCCGGGGCCACGGGAGTTCGTGACGCCACCGGAAGGGGTGGTGAATAACTTTTTCATCGCCCTGAGTGAGGGGGCCTACAGCCAGGCTTATGGCTACCTGGCCACGCCGTATCGCCAGGCGCACACCCTGGGCGAGTTCGTGGATGCCATGCGGCCCATCTGGGACAACGTGGCGAGCATCACCATCCAGATCGGGACACCGCTCATCGAGGGGGACGTGGCGCGCGTGGAGGTGACGGTGCGGGCGACTCCCAGGCCGGGTGCCGGGCCAGACCGGGCCTCGTTTCAGGGCGTGCTCCGGCTGGTCCGGGAGGGACCACGTGGGGCCTGGTGGCTGGATGACATACCGGGAAATGAGAGATGAGACCGCTCCGAGGGGGCGGTTTTTTTGTGCTTACTCCCAACGCAGCACGATCATTGCCGCCAGCGCCCGACCCAGAGCAAAGAGCACCAGGGCCAGAGCCAGGCCCAGATAGCCGGCCACGACGGGTCCGGTCAGAGAGCCGAGCAGGATGGCGGCGTTGAGCACCAGGTTGTACCAGGCCAGGTGCACCGGGCGGTCGCCCACCGGCACTTTTTCCAGCAGATAATTGAACAGCGCACCGCTGAGCAGGGTGGAACCCAGCCCGCCCATGACCGAGGCCGCCAGGAACAACTCCAGCCCCCGGCTGGCCGCCAGCAGCACCGGATAGAAAGCGATGAGCAGGAAACCCAACGCCGTCAGACGCTGGTTGCCCAACCGCTGCGCCAGGGCCTCGAACCGGGTTGAGCCAAGAAAGACCGTCGCGTAAAAGAGGGCTGTCCCCAGGCTGATGTCCTGATCCGAAAGGTGCAGGTTTCTGACCCAATAGAGGGGGAATAGAGGGATCGGCAGATACTGGGTCAGATGCAGAATGAACAGGACGATCATCAGCCGGCCGAATGCGCCCCGCAAGACATCCACGCGCAGGAAGGCCAGGCTTGGGGAATGGACCGCCGGCCGGCGATTCGCGCCGGTGGGCCAGAGCAGATGCTGCAGGCCCCTGGCCGGGCGCGTCCCAGGGCGCGGGTTCACGAACCACAGATGCAGGCTGCTCATCGCCGCGCCCAGGAAACCAATAGCAAAGACGATCTGATAACCCAGCGGGAAAGGCAGGTTCTGAAGGATCTGCCCGCACAGCAACGACGTGACCGTATACGTCACCGCCAGCAGGGCGTTGCGAATCCCCACGACATGCCCGCGCCACTCCAGGGGCACGGCATCAGCGAACAGCGCGCTAAAACCCACGGCCAACGCCGTGCCGGGCACGCTCATCGCCAGCGTCAGCCCCACCAAGGCCCAGACCTGGCCCTGGGGAGCCAGAAATAAGGGCAGTGTCGCCCATAGCAGATAGAAAAACCGGTTGAAAACCGAAGTCCAAAACACGGCGGCCCCGATGGGGCGCTGCTGGAGCCAGCCGCCGGCCGGCAGGGCGAAGATGAGGTTGACCATGGCTGGCCCAGCGTTTAACAGCCCAATCTGGAAGGCATCAGCCCCCAGCCGGGCCGCGTACACGGCCACAAAGGCCAGGGCACTACCGCCCAGGACCCCAAACCAGGCGATGTCGAAGTATAGATGGATAAAATTAGACCGATAGTCCGCCGGCGCCGGCCGGGGTGAATGAAATAACGTAATTGCTCACCCTCCCGCAGATTAGTGCGTTTTCGTGGCGGCCCATCACGCCCGTGGACGGCACGCAGACGGGAAACACGGTTCCCGGCAACCTCGGCGGGGAGGGCAGGCTCAGTAGTAGATGGAAATTGCTCCTCGGCGGTCTGCGCCCGCCGAGCGCGAAGCGGCGAGTCACCCAGTCAGGCCCCCGGCCCAGGCCGGACTGGGTGGGCCTGGCAGACCCGCTTTGAGCAACTTTTTCCATCTACTGAGGCTGAGCAATTATGAAATAACCTCATGATCCCCACCCTAGCAGGTGCCGGTTCCCGATGCGCACGCAGGTCAGGCCGGCCGCCCGGGCCGCCTCCTCTGCCGCCTCTGCCTGCTCCCGGGAGGTGCAGGGCAGGTCGTGCATGTGGAACTGGGGCGCAAAGGCCAGCAGCGCATAGGGAATGTTCGGGTCGAACGAGGCCAGGTAACGGGCAAGAGACCCCACTTCAGCGGCGTCCACGTAACCGGGCACCAGAAGCGTGCTGGCGATGACCAGCGGCGGGTCGGGGCGGTAGGGAATGTAGCTGGCAGCCAGGGCCAGGTTCTCCAGCGTGCGCCGGTTGGATACGCCGGTGAGTGCCCGGTGCAGGCAATCATCCCACGCCTTCAAGTCGAACTTGATACAACCACCGCTGGTCAGAGACAACTCTACCGCCCGGCGCAGATAGGCCGGGGCCATGGAACCGTTGGTCTCCCAGCAGATACGGACGCCACGCTCTGCCAGCAAACGGGACGCTGCCAGGGCATGAGGCATCTGCGGGCTGGGGTCGCCGCCAAAGTAACAAACGCAGAAGGTGAGGGGGTTGGCCACCTCAGCCAATTCCTGGGCCGAGAGGACGTGCCGACTGGTCGGCGTCATCTCGCGGTAGTGCCAATTCTGACAGAACAGGCAGTCGAATGAGCACGCACCGTAAAAGACGGCCAGGTTGTGATAGCCATATTGCCGATGTCCCGGGCATACCCAGTCGGCCACGCAATTGGTGGGCAGGGGATCGCGGTACCACTGGAGGAGTCCCCGGCGGGCGGACCCGGCCAACAGGTGCAGCCGACCGGCGCGGTTTTCACGCAGGCCGCAGTACCCACGCTCGTCGGGGCCGATGACGCACTCGTTAACGCAGCCGGTGCAACGCACTCCAGCCGGGGCGCGGGGCGGCTCCGGCGGCAGGCCGAACTCGCGCCGGGTAACTCGATGCGTCGCCCGGGCGCGGGGCAGGGCTTCGGCCGGGCGCTGGCGCAGACAATCGGCACAGGCCCCGATGACCGCAGAGATTTGACGTATCTGGCCGCAGACCGGGCACCGGGCGTTCATCGTACCCTCACAAGATGGGCCAGTCCAGGCGGCCGGCCCAACCGCAGCGCCCAGTTACCACCCAGATCAAAATGATCTCGGTCACCATATGGACCTCCCCTGCTCCTTAGCTCCCCCTGCACCCCCACTAGACCTGCACCCGTTTCCACCGGCCCCGGCGATAAAATACTCCCATGAGAGCAGCCCGGCCGGTCCAATCCGCAGCCGTGCCCAGCCAGACGCCGGCCAGGCCCAGGCCCAGCCCAATGGCAAACAGATAGACGGCGGCCACGCGGAAGAACAGCACCCCAAAGAACGTCACCCACATGGGGGTGCGGGTATCACCGGCCCCACGCATGGCCCCGGCCAGGGTCATCTGGATGCCGATGGGGATTTGCTCCAGGGCCCCCACCTGTACCGCGACGGCGGCCAGGGCCAACACCTCCGGCGTGCTCCCAAAGATAGAGACCAGGGGCCAACTGCAGAACAGGTAGAGCAGAGAGGTCGCCGCCATAAACAGGGTGGACAGCAGGAGCGTGCGGCGCACGCTCCGTTCTGCCCAGTCGGGCTGGCCGGCGCCCAACGATTGCCCCACCAACGTCGCCGTCGCCACCGCCAGGCCCCAACCGGGCATGAACGACAGGGATTCAACCCGCACGGCGATCTGATGGGCGGCCAGCGAGGCTGTGCCCAGCTCGCTGATGATACGCATGAACAGGATATAGCCGATGCGCCCCACCGTGGTCTCGATGATGTTGGGAATGCCCAGGCGCACGATCCGGCCGATGATCTGCCAGTCCCACTGGAGGAAGTGGCGCGGCTCGATGCGGATGGCGGTGAAACCAGTCCACAGGAAAGCCAGAGACAGCAGGCCACCTATCGTCCGCGCAGAGGACGTGGCAATGGCCGCTCCGGTCAGACGCAGGGACGGGATTGGTCCAAGGCCAAAGACCAACACCGCTGCCGCGATCACGTTCCAGACGTTCATGATCAACGTGATGGTCATGGGTCTGGTCGTGTCGCCGGCCCCCCGCATCACGCCGCTGGAGACCATCATGGGAAAGCTGAACACGCTGGTCGCCAGGAGGATGTTGATATACAGGCTCCCCTGACGCACCACCTCCGGTTCGGCCCCCATGAGCACCAGGAACTCATCGCTGAACGGGATCATGAGGCCGGTGAACAGCAGTGCCACCAGCACACTCAAGATGATAGCCTGCGCCCCGGCGCGTTTGGCGCGCTCGTAATCCTGTTCCCCCCAGCCCCGGGCCACTATGGCCGTGGCGCCGATAGCAATGGCCTGCAATACCCCATCGGCGATGAACATAAAAGTGCCGCTCAGGCCCACCGCGGCCATGGCGGCGTTATCATGCAGCCAGCCGATGAGAAACGCATCTACAAAGTAAACCAGGGTGGAAAGCAGGTTCTCCACCACGGCCGGCGTGGCCAGATACACGATGGTGCGGTTCAAGGCCTCTGGTCGCAGGTCGAGAACCTTAGGCTCTGGTTGTTTTGTCCTGGCAATTACTGCGCCCAAAGAAAAAGCCCTCGAGGCGCGGGGAGGGAGCTGGGGGTTATGCGTGCTCTGTCCCCCCATCCCTCTTGTCCCCGCGTCTTCTCCAGGTCCTACCAGCGTTCCCGGTGGACGCGCGCCTCATTGTACTGCGTGCGCGGCTCCCGATACTCGGCCGGGTGACCGATGGACAGCAGGCTCAGTACCTGGATCCGGGCCGGGATGCCCAGCACTCGCCGGATACCGATGACCCGGTCCTCGTTGGGATAACAGCCCAGCCAGACGCCGCCCAGACCCAGCCCGGCCACGGCCAGCAAGATATTCTCCGTGGCGGCTGAACAATCTTGCTGCCAGTAAGTAGGAGATAGCTCAGGGTCTGCACAGACAGCGATAGCCAGGGCCGCCTCGGCCAGCATCTTGCCGTAGGGATGCGCCTCGGCCAGGGCTTTGAGCGTGGCCCGGTCCGTCACAACTACAAAGTGCCAGGGCTGGCGATTGCTGGCCGAAGGAGCGGCCATGCCGGCCTCCAACAAGGTGCGAATCTGTTCTGCCGTTACCGGTTCATCCTTATACCGGCGGATGCTGCGCCGGGCAAAGATGATGTCCAGGTTGGTCATAGGGAATCACCTCTGATATGGAATAAAGTTGTCTCGCAAAACGTGATGGTGGGAGCGAGACGATTACGTTTTACGCATTACGTTTTACGATCACGGCGCCCACGAGATACGCTCTTCGGTCCAGTCGTCCAACAGGCCAGCAGGCCCCAGGTCTTTGATCTTGCGACGACCGCTGCCATCAGCGCGCATGACCCAGATGCCCCAGGAGCCACCTTCGTTAGACACAAAGGCGATGTATTGACCGTTGGGTGACCAGGCTGGCAGGCCGTCGTGGACGCTATTGTTGGTGAGCTGCTTGAGGTCAGCGTCCCCACCGGCCAGGCTCACCGTATAGATCTCCCAATCGCCTTCAGCTTCCCGGCGGGACATAAAGGCCACTCGCCCAGACGGGGAAACGGCCGGCGCAGTGTCCACGCCACTGGTGGTCACCTGCCACATCGCCCCGCCATCTGGCCCGGTCACAAACAGGCCAGCCTTTTGGCCGGTAGCCCAGTAATCCACCGAGGTAAAGATGAGGTTGCCATCAGGCATCCAGGTAACATAACGACCAGGCACGTCCTGGTCAGCATAGCGCAGCGGACGGAAGGCCAGGGCCACGTTCTCGCGGAGGTTATCAATGATAAAGACGTGATCGCCAGCGGTGGGCGCATCAAAAGCGATACGGTTGCCCTGGGGCGACCAACTGGGCCGCGCATGGTGAGCCTGGGAAGAGACGGCGCGCAGTTTGCTGCCATCAGCCTGCATGATCAAGATGCCCTCTTGAAACTGGATCTCGCCATTCACCGCCAGCCAGGTCCCCTCAGCGTTCCAACAAGGCTGGCGCACATTGTCCATCACCTTGTATTGGCTGCTCCCATCGGCATTGATCACCTCCACCGCATATTTGCCGGTCTTGGGGTTCCATAAGGGGAAGGCGATCCGCCCGCTGAGGGGGGCGACGGTAGGGGTCTTGGTGGGCTGCGGCCGGGCCGTCGCCGCCTTTGTGGGGCGGGCCGTCGCGGTGGCTGTGGGCTGGGGAGCAGCCGTGGGCCAGACTGTCTGCTCCGGCGTGGGCGTGCCTGGCGTCGGGGTGGCAGTGGGCGATGGGGTGGGCAAGGGCGCGGTGCCGGTCACCTGGATGATGACATGCACAGGATCGCCAAAGAGTTCACCGGCGGCATTTTTCATCTGCCATTGGCCGACATGGGTGCCTGGTTCCTGCGGCGCCACCATAGAAGCCACCACATCGGCCGTCTCGCCGGGCGGGGTTGTGGGCACCGGTATCTCGCCGGGAGCGCCCATCGGTTCGCCGCTGATGAAGGTCAGGGTATAGCCTTGCCAGGTGCGCGTGCCGGTGTTGCGCAGACGCCAGACCTTGGGGAACGAGGACCCCGGAGCGAACTGGGTCCCATCCGGGACGGTGACGCTCTGCTCGAAGGTCATTTGATCCTGCCCCTCCACCGTGGGAGCGGGAGTGGCAATGACCAGGATCGGGGTTATTGAGGGCCTGGGAGCAGGTTCGGCGGGACGTTGGGCGATCTGTTGGACCGAGGGCCAGATCAGGAGGCCCCCCAACACCACGCATACGGCCAGCAGGATCACGGCGCTGGCCAGGACAGCCCCGATCAGGCTCACCGGCCGGCGCGCCGGTCGCGGTGCGGGCACCAGTTCGGCGGGACCGGGTGGCGGTGACACCGGGGGCACAGGGACACCCACCAGGGTGGGCGCGGCCGCTCGCTTCTGGCGCTCGGCGCGGGCCTGGGCCGATTTGAGCCGGCGTTCAGCATCCCGATAGTTCGGGACCAGTTCCAGCACCTCGGCAAAGGCGGCGGCGGCCTCAGACCAGTTGCCGCGTTGGGCGTGTTGCACCCCGATAGCATACAGGTCAGCCGCCTGTTGCGCATCATCGCACTTCTCGCGCGCTTCTGCCAACAGTCTTTGCGCATCAGGGTAGTCTGGGTCGCGCTCCAGCACCTGTTCCAGGGCCTCGACGGCCAATGCCCATTCGCCCCGGCGCAGATACGCTGTGGCCGCATCATAGAGCCGGGCCACTGCCTCGGCCTGCTCACGGCTGAGGTGCTGACGAGCCTCCTGGAGGCGTTCCTCAGCCTCCCCCTCGGCAAAGGTCTCGTCTTCGGCCACCACGGCCTCCAGAGCAGCGATGGCCTCGGCCCACTGTTTGCGCTGCATGTGTTTCAGGCCGGCCTGATAACGTTCGTGCAGGCGGGTCTGGCGGGTCAACTCAGCCTGGGCTAACTCCAGGCGGGTCAACACATCCCGGTATTGGGGGTCCGCCTCCGCCACCTTCCTGAACATCTCGATGGCCGTGGGCCATTGGCCGGTCTCGAAGCTCAATACGCCCGTGCGATACTGCTCAGCCACCGCAGAGAGCTTTTTCTGAGCCTGGCGGGCCTGATCGATCAGGGTGCACACATCACGGTATTGGGGATCGGTTTGCGTGATCTCCTCACAGATGGCGATGGCGCGCTCCCAGTCGCCCACCTGGATGCGCTCCTGGGCTTGCTCGTATAGTCGGGCCAGGCGGTCTGCGCGGGCCTGCTCCACACGCGCACGAGCCAGCAACTCCGGGGCCTCGCGGTGAGTGGGGTCCAGTTCTAACAATTTCTCTAAAGTGGCGATGGCTCCCGGCCAGTTATTAGCATCCAGTTGGTCCCGCGCCCAGGCATAGAGAGTCGCCACTTGCTTTTGCTTAGCCTCTGTCATGTCCTCCGGTTCTCCTCACCAGCAGCCAGCTACTGGCTATTGGCTAACCACCAATCGCTAATCGCCAGCCGCTAATAGCTGATGGTAAAGCTACGTTCCTGTTGCCTGACGTTGTTCAGATACAGTTCCAGGCGGTAAACGCCGGGAGCGATGCCTTTGCTGTCCTGTAAGCGAACGTCCCAGACTGTACCTTGCGCTCCGTATCGGGCATAGTCCCACTGGTCCTCGACGGTTCGCAGGTGTTGGTTGTTGAAATACCACACGCGGCGCACGGTCAGGCCCGGCCGCATGTTCTCGTAATCCCAGACGATGTAGACCTCATAGATGGGATGACGAAAGTTGCCGCTGCAATCTGCCGCTCCGCCACCCGCCGGGATCACGCAGAACTGCAATTCGGTAAACCGGGCCTGGCCGGACGGCACAGTGGGCGTGGAGGTGTCCGGCACCAGATAGAGGCCATTGCACCAGCCACTTATGGTCCCGGCCTGGTCCACCACCTCATACCAGGGAACTTGCTGCACCCAGGTGGGGCCGGCCGCGATGCGGAAGACCTGGCCGTTGTGGGCCACATACACTACCGGGTAAGTCATCCCCGGCCCCTGCCGGAGGTTCAACTGACCGTCTGGCGATTGTACCCGCACCCAGGACCCTACCGGGAAGTATGGCCCGCTGGTCGGCGTCGTGGTCACACTGGGGCCGGTGGGGGTGGCGGTAGGGATCGGGGCCAGCACCAGATGCAGGCCGTTAGCCCAACCCTGGAAAGTCTGGCCCGTGTCGGTGACGAGATACCAGGGGACGTTGTCGGCCCAGGTGGGACCTTGCACGATACGCAACAAGGTGCCGTTAGGGATCATGCGCAAGATGGCATACTGGTTTCCCGGCCCGCTGCGGACGTGCAACTGGCCGTCTGGCCCGGCGGCCAGCACCCACGTGCCGGGCGGAAAGTTGGGCTGCTGAGTAGGGGTTGGCGTGGCGCTGGGTGGGGGACTGCCAGGTGTCAGGTAGCGGCCGGCGCACCAGCCCCGCCAGGTCTGGGCCTCGTCCACCACCTCATACCAGGGGGCATTATCCACCAGCACCGGGCCGCCGACGACGCGCAGACGCGCGCCGGTGTAGGTCACGGCGACGACGGCATAGCCTGCCCCCGGCCCCTGGCGGATGTTCAGCGGGCCATCAGGCGAGGCGACCAGCACCCACGAACCCACCGGGAACCACGGACCCGCCGTGGGCATCGGCGGGGCAGCCAGGGTCAGATATGTCCCGTTGCACCACCCCTGCACGGCGCGCTCATCGGTGACCTGATACCAGGGCGTGTTATCCACCAGGTTGGGACCGGCCAGGATACGCAGCCTGGTGCCATAAGCCACCGTCGCCACGACGCCATAGCCAGCGCCAGGGCCGGCCCGCACGTTCAGGTTGCCGGCTGTCACCTGGACCCAACTGCCCACCGGAAAAGACTGTTGGCTGGACGGCGTAACAGTGGGTTGACTGAGCGGCTCCCGGAACCAGCGCCAGGTCCCCTGGGCGCGAACCAGGTAGCCCACGCTGTTCTGGGTTTGGTCCTGCCCGGCGCGCCTGATCGTCAGCGCAAAGGGGACCTGAGCCACCTCGCTATAAGTGCGGTTGTCAAAGGTCCAGGTGGGCAGTAACACCGGGGCACCGTAACTGCGGGCCACGATCTCATAGTCCACCGTCGCTTCCATGTAACGCACAAAGTCGTCCCGGCTGAACCGGGCCTGCACATCCGGGTGCAGCAGGTCATACTGACGACCATACTCGTGCTGCATCTGGTAGGTATGGATCAGCTCATAGGTGGCGCGCGGATCACGCACCAGTTCGATGAGCACCGTATCGGCAGCGGGCAATATGGCCTGCTCCTCATAGTTCGCCGCCGAGACGCGGAGTGCCTCACCGGCCGGGACCGGGATGTTAAAGCTGCCGGACTCATCGGTGATGACACTGGCCAGGCTGGTGCGAACCTGCGCGCCAGTGATGGCCTGCGCCGTGATCACATCGCGGACCAGGCCAGCGACAGAGCGCGCATGGCCCGGGGTGGCCCCTTGCGGTTGCACTGGCCTCATCGGCCAGAACACCACCACCCCGATCAGGACCAGCAACGCTCCGGCTATCAGGGCCAGGGCGATCAGGGCAATTTTCCAGTTTCGGCTCACGCCGACCCTCCCGGCGAGAGGTGGAAAAAGTTGCTCAAAGCGGGTGTGACCCGCCGCTCCGCGCTCGGCGGTCAGTGGGCCTGGGCCTGGCAGACCGCCGAGGAGCACAAATTTCCATCTACTGAGGCTCTTTTGAACTACCTGCCCTCCCGCAGGTTGAGGTGCAATGAGTAAGACGCCGGTGGGCGTGCCCCAATGACCGGCGGCCTCGGTTGCCAGCCTGCGGGATGGTTCAGGGTGTTACCGTCCGGTGCATTATAACACGCCGGGGCTGTCGGATCAATCGGGAGTCAGACGATAGTCCCGCCGCCCAGGACTTCATCGCCAACGTAAAAGACGGCAGCCTGGCCGGGGGTGACAGCCCGCTGTGGCCCGGCAAAAGTGAGCCGGGCGCGCGCAGCGGGCAGCGGCTCCAGGATGGCCGGCGCAGCCGGGGCCAGGTAGCGCAGCCTGGCTGTGACTGAGAGGGGACCGGACGGGGGCGCGCCGGCCACATAGGAGACGTCGGACACAAGCACCTCGTTTTGCCATAGGGCCTCGTCCGGCCCCACGATGAGCGTGTTATGGAGCGGGTCCAGCCGGATCACGTATAGGGGATGCGACCAGGCGATGCCCAGGCCGCCGCGCTGGCCCACGGTGTAGGCCGGCAGGCCAACGTGCTGGCCTAATACCCGGCCGTCCAAATAGACAATGGGGCCGGGCTGAAATGCCCCTGGGACGCGCTCGCGGAGAAAGTCACGGTAGTCGCGCCCCGGCACAAAGCATATCTCCTGGCTCTCCGGCCGGTCGGCGGCCGGCAGCCCGCGCTGACGGGCCAGTTCCCGCACCTGGGGCTTGGTCAACTCACCCAGGGGGAACCATACGTGGCGCAATTCGCGCTGGCCCAGTCGAAAGAGCATGTAGCTCTGGTCTTTGGCCGCATCGAGACCGCGCAAGAGGTGGTAACGCCCTGTCTCATCGGCGTAGACCCGGGCATAGTGGCCGGTAGCCAGGGCGTGTGCGCCTTGCTCCAGCGCCCAGCGGAGCAGCGCGTCGAACTTGATGGTCTGGTTGCAGACAACACAGGGATTAGGGGTACGTCCGGCGGCGTACTCGGCGCAGAATGGCTCCACCACCTGGCGGCAAAATGGCTCCGTCAGGTCCACCAGATAAAATGGGATGCCCAGCCGGGCGCAGACCTGGCGCGAGACCTCCACGGCCTCCGGCGTGCAGCAGCGATTGGCGAGGGCATCTGTGTAGCAGGCCGCCCAAAGGCGCATCATCACACCGAGCACCTGGTGGCCAGCCTCGACGAGCAAGGCGGCGACCACGCTGCTATCTACGCCGCCGCTCAGGGCCACAGCGACCCGGCGGGGTTGTTCTGTCACTTGGCGAATGCCTCCGAATCACGAACCACTTTGCAGGCGCGCCAGCCGCCGCCAGAACGGGTGACAGGCCTGGTCCAGCCGCGAGCCGAGCAGCCCCACGTCGCCCAGGACAAGCACCTGCCCCTGGCCCACGTCAATCAAGGCCACCACCGGCGACCCGCCAGCCTCAGCCAGCACCTGCGCGCTGGCCTCGCTCAGCGTGAACGGCACCGCATTCCCGCCGGTCAACGGCAGCGAATCAAGCCCCTTCACCAGCGCATGGTCACTCACCACCGTGGCTGAGGTGGCCTCCAAAGCCCCGGACCCAAACCGCACTCCGAATCGCTCGCTGAGGGCGTTCATGGCGGAGCTATCCTCGTTGGCTTCATAACGCCAGTTGCGATACTTGAGCCGAAGCGCGCTGTTGGTGAGGACGAGCAGGCCCCCGCCGCGTACATACTCCTCCAGCGCGCGCACTTCGTCTGGCGACCAGTCCACTGACCCCGACGCATCACCATAGTCCATCGTCGGCATGACGACGACCAGGATCGCGTCACGCAGCCTGGCGGCCGTCACCGGCGTGCCCCAGGGGATGGTATCCACAACATAGCCCGCAGCGGCCAGGAGGCGGCCCAGCTCCGGCGACCCGGCGATCATCATGTGCGCGGCCTCGGTGTGGCTGCCCACAAAGAGGGCGCGGCGGACCGGGGCCGGGAACTCGCGGAAACCGCCGGTTTCGCGCCGGGGCAATTCACTCACGGCCACGGCGGCCAGCCGGGCCATACTCACCAGGCCCCGGCGCGAAGCGCCCAGGCGGGCCAGGTCCATATCGTCGTAGGGGCAGTGCAGGTGGCCGGTGTACTGCACCGCCTGGGCCGATTCGTCACCAGTGGCCGCCTCGAAGGCCACGTTCAGGCACGGCGCGCCGAACGCGGCCAGAGCGGCGTAATCGGAGATGATGCTGCGGCTGGGCATGGCCCGGACCTCTACGCCGGCCTCCCGCGCGGCTTCGGCCAACACGCCCGGCACCGCCGACCGCTGCGGCGCCAGGCCATCGGACCAGTAGGACAGGTTGAGGGTAGGCGTGAGGCCGTCCATGGGGTGAGTCAGGGAATCAAACGTGACCACGGCCAGGGCGTCCCGGGCCAGGTCCGGATGGGCGTTGGCCCAGGTCAGCGAACCATACAACCCCAACTCCTCGGAGCCGAACCAGATCAGGTAAAGGGTTACAGGAGGTCGCTCGCCGCCCTGGTCCAGGACCCGCGCCACCTCCAGGAGCACAGCTGTGCCACTGCCGTTGTCCAGCGTGCCGGGGGTGTTAGCGGTATCTATATGCGCGCCCAGGATGAGGTGTCGGCTTTCGTCTGTGCCGGGGATGCGAACTATCAGATTGCCGGAGACGGCCGGGCTGAGGATGTCCACGTCCACCGTCAGGCTGACACTCTCAGCCTGGGCCAGGTCGTCCAAAGACTTGATGCCCAGGGGCGCCAGGTCTTCCAGCCGGACGGTGACGACCGGCACGTGGGCCGCGTTCACCTGCGTGAGGGCCGGCCGGTCCAGGGCATAGGTGCCGGTGCTCCGGCCATCTTGCTCGCTGTAGGTGGTAACCATGACGATGGCCGCCGGCCGGGCATTCCGCAGCGCGGCCGCCCGCTCCCGGGCCGTGGAACCGTGCACCACCGGGTCCAGCAGGGCATAGTCCACAAAAACCACTTTTCCAGCCACCCCGGCCGGAGACTCTAAGGCGCTGGTCGTCATGATGACCAGCGGCTTTCCCTGAACGGTGACCGGGTTCGGATTCGTGTCACCGGTGCGCTCATCCGTATCGAACTGGACGGCCCGCGCGGCATCGTCAATATGGCCCCAGGGGACCTGGGCCGGGACCGTTTGCTCGCCCCCATCCAGGCCCAGGGTAAGCTGCACCTGGTGGACGTGGTTGGACAGGTAGACCGGCACAACCTCTCGCGTCACCGTCATCCCCCAATCACGGAGCCGGGACAGCTCGCCCAACCGCCGGGCGACATAGTCCAGGGCCTCACCCTCGCCGGGGGAACCGCTGCTCCGCCAGCCCCGGTATGGCCGGAGTGAAACCAGATCAGCCAGGGTCTCGAACAACGCCTCCTCCGAGACGCGCGCAACCAGGGGCCTGGACTCCAGGGTTGGGCTGGGCGCCGGTGTAGAGATGGTCGGCGTGGCGACCGGGGTGGGCACCGCTCGCGTCATCGTAGGGCGGGCAGTCGCGGCCGGGGAGGCAGCAGGGCCGGGTGCACACGCACTCGACAGCCACACACTCAGGGCGAGCAAGATCATCGCCAGCCTCAGCAGATGGGAAACTGACCGGCGGGCGAGAAAGGGGAGTGAGAGGCAAGAACGACCAGACAGGCCCACGATTGCCAACAGAACTCCCACCAAGGCCAACTCCACCGGGCGCATCCCGCTCCTCCTCTTGCCGGACTGTAATTACCTCGACAATGTTAAATTAGCGTAAATGGCGGTCAAGGTGGACCTCACCCCATCCCCCCACCCCCTTCCCCTCTCCGCCGCGGAGAGGGGAAGGGGGCCAGGGGGTAGGGGTGAGGTCGAA
>Ga0209162_1002705_pt1 | contig 15115 bp, 12 predicted proteins | sample YNPNPMetaG_FD_187121 | JGI IMG/M metagenome (GOLD analysis project Ga0209162, IMG submission 187121) | Anoxygenic and chlorotrophic microbial mat microbial communities from Yellowstone National Park, USA - YNP NP MetaG (SPAdes) (version 2) ... | reverse complement strand
AATCAATTCTGGCATCCGCCACCGCCGCCTTAATCACACAACCAGTTGCTCAGTCCCGCCTTCAGAGGCCGGAGGAAGGTTTGAGCACCGATTGAGGTCGGCGACGGCACCGATTGTTGCAGTAAACGCCCGATCGATCTGCCAATCCTATTGCTTGAAGTGACCTGGGATCACATCTCGAACTTTGACAATTCGCCTCGCACTAGTTCCACGAACCCACGCAAGCGTCAATCATGCACAAGCCGTCGCGCGATGCGACTGGCCGCCGCTCCGGCTGTGGTGTAGTCAACCCCGCCGGCCCGTTGGGACGATTCTCGCAAGGTCACCCATTAGCCCGCGTATTTCATACTCTGAGCAGTCTGCGAAGCGGATGTCTTCACAGCAGTGGTTATACTGACAAATCGATCATATTTGCGAAGATGTTCAGACTGCGAGTTTGCTCAATTTGTCAGTATCTGCTTCTCTGGCAGCGAGTAGTGCGGTCGCCACAGTGCGGTCTTCGAAGTGTTACATTGGATAATCTGCCCGGGACCAAATATGGGGACAGACACAATGTTTGGACGACCGGAAGTTTGACCCGGTGGACCTGACCAAGCGCCGGTCGGGCGGTCCAGACCGGCTGTGGCGCCCAGATATGGGGACAGACACGGAATTTGGGCGAGCGAACTTTTGACCCGGTGGACTTATCCAAGAGCGGGTCGGACGGTCCAAGCCGGCTGTGGTGCCCAGATATGGGGACAGACACGGAGTTACGGCGATACCTATCACTCGGTTTTGCTTGTCGGTACTGTGGCGTCGCTATCTGCAGTGCCTGTATTTTTCTCAGGAGGCGTGAGCCGGGGGGCAGGGGACGAAGTCGCAGCAGATATTTCCCAGCCCGGCGGCGCAGAGCTCTCTGATCAACGGGCGCAGGCACCGCGTCTTTGGGCGTCAGGCAACTTTGGTTCCGGCTCCGCCGGGCTGGGAAATATGCGGGCCCGGAAATCTCACCGGATTGAACGTATTTGTGCCACTTGGGCGTTGGCCGGTGAGATTTGGTTTGACATCGACTGGGCGGAAAAGTTGAAAGGGCCGATTTCTGATTCTTGATTTGCCTGAGTTTATGACACTCGATGCTTCCTTCACAATGTCCACCCGGCGCGATACGGCGGGTTGATGAACTGATTCGCCTCCGGACAGTTTGTGAAACGGACGTTTTCGGCGTCCCATTCGAGTTTTGTGCCGGCGAGTTTGATGGCGATTACTCCGAGCATTGCAATCTCGGTGAGCGGCCCGCCGTACGAAAAATCCGAGCCCGCTTTTTTGCCGTTGCGAATTGCGTCCAACCAGTCCTGATGATGCTCTTTTGCGCGCGGAATGGTCTTCGGCGGGCGCTTGTACTCGTCCATTCGTGTTTGTGGAATCAATCGGACTCCGCCCGCACCGTGCGAACCATACATGATCGTGCCCTTGCCGCCGATGACGACCGCGCCGGTGTCAACTGACTTTTGATCGGGTTCGAGTTCCGGCGGGCGTGGAATTCGTTCCGTGCCGCTGTACCAATGCATGGTTATGGGGCCGCGGTTGCCCTTTGCGGGGAACTCGTACGTGATGATCTCCCCCTTCGGGTAAGCGTCGCCCTGAGTCTTGAAATCGTAATTCTTGACCTGAGCGCAGATTGTCTTCGGCGCGCCGAGGTCCAGCGCCCAGAACACCGGATCAATCACGTGGCAGACCCAATCGCCCACTGTCCCGTTACCAAAAGGCACCCAACCGCGCCACGCGCCGGGCAAATAGACCGGATGATAAGGGCGCCACTGCGCAGGACCCAGCCACAAATCCCAATCGAGTGTGTCCGGCACACGATGGGTTTCCTTGAGCCGCTCGAGCTGGTCGATTCCCGAATTCACCGCAGAACACCCGGCGTGGATTGTGTGCACCTTGCCGATTGCGCCATCCCATATCCATTCACAGAAATCACGGATCGAACCGAAAGAATGCCCCTGGTTGCCAAGCTGGGTCACAACTTTGTACTCGCGCGCAGCTTTCATGAGCTCGCGAACCTCGTGAACCGAATGCGCAAGCGGTTTTTCGCAATAAACATGCTTGCGCCGCTTGATCGCAGCCATGGCAGCGACTGCGTGCGTGTGGTCTGGCGTGGCGACCACCACGGCGTCGATGCTCTTTTCCATTTCGTCGAACATCTTCCTGAAATCCCGGTATTGTTTGGCGTCGGGGAACTTCTTGAAAGTCTCGGCGGAATGTTTCGTATCGACGTCACACAAAGCCACAATATTGTTCCCTTGCGCGACAGCGTTGATGTCGCCGGCTCCCATTCCGCCCACGCCAATCCCTGCGATGTTCAACCGCGCTGAAGGCGGCGGTTCACCGCCACGCCCAAGGACATGTGCCGGCACCACCATCGCTGTTGCGATGGCGGTTGTTGATGTTCGAAGAAAATCTCTACGGGTGGTGGACCCATGCTTTGTCTTCATAGGTATATCATGTTTTTGATCATGGACTGAACGGCCACCGTTGCATTGCGGTTCATGCGACTGAGTTGGCTTGAGGCATTGCATGCGCCGCATTGCCATGGCGGATTGACAAGCAGCCTACGCAAAACGCAAAGGCAAGGTCAAGAATCCTCCTGCGTGTTTGGGGGCGCATCAAACTACTCTGCTCAGCGCGGCGCAGCCGCAACAGAGTGATCTCAGCGCGGCGCCGCCGGAACCAAATGCAGGAGGCGTAACAACTGCGTTGGTTGCAGGAATACCGCTGTGCCGCGTTGCGCTGACCGAGATTCCTGAGAAGTGCAATCCCTATTTCGGGCTTGCGGTAACGCCACGGCTGGATCGCCCGGCCCAAATCTCAGCAAGAATCGATGCGGTAACGATGCACCATGTTGCAAACAGCGCGTTGGGAATGGCTGTTTGGGCCGAGAAATGTTTCAACGCAAGGACCGCTCCCAAACCGGCGTTTTGCATGCCGACCTCGATCGCCAACGTGCGGCAGCGGGTTGCGTCAAATCTGTAAAGCTTTCCCGCGAGATAACCTCCCAACAGGCCGATTGCGTTGTGTGCGACAACGCCAATCAGAACCAGCCATGTTATCTGGACCAGTTTGTCTGTGTTCAATGCTACGACCAGCCCACAGATCAGGGCAATCGCAACGCTCGATAACAGAGGAAACAACCAAGAAATACCTTCAACGACCCGACCAAACCAGTGCCGGAGAGCAAGCCCCAAGAGCAAGGGCGCGATCACAATCTCAACAATGTTCAAGAACATCGGCCAGAATGGTATTGGCACATACGTTCGCCCGAAGAGAAACGTCAGCGCAGGAGTCGCAATCGGCGCCAACAGAGTCGAGCATGTCGTCAGGGTAATCGAGTAGGGAACGTCGGCCTTTGCAAGGTAGGAAATGACATTCGATGCCATTGCGCCGGGCACGGAACCGACAAGAATAAACCCCAGAGCCAGCTCGGGAGGAAGACGTAATGCGCGTGCGACCAGAAAACCGGTGACGGGCATGATGCCGAATTGTGCTATTGTTCCCAGCAACGCCAAATGCGGTCGGCGGAAGATCGGCTGAAAATCCGACGGCGTCAGGACAGCGCCAATCCCCAGCATTGTGGCCGCGAAAAGCCATTCAATCCGGCCGTTGAGCCACGTAAGAGCGGGCGGATGGGAAAATCCCACAACGCCTGCCAACAAAACCCAAACGGGCAACAGCCTTGTCATGCCAGAGCCGATTGTTCTCAACTTCATCAACTTCATCACGCGCGATTGACAACCCGGGGTGGGCATGTTGGTCTTGGTTTGACAATTGCATCAACATTTTTTCGTGCGTTTGGCGCGGTTGCTGCTACAATCGCTTCCATGCTGACGTGGCTGATTGTCATAGCAGTTTTCGGGTTGCTGGGCCTTGCAGGATACTACAGAGGTGCGGTTCGCGCCGGTGTATCGTTTGTTGGTTTGGTTTTGGCATCGTTTCTTGCGTTGCCACTGGCGCCGACATTACGTCCGCTCGTGCCGAAGCTCGGCCTGACCAATCAATTGTGGTGGTTCGTCCTGCCGCCCGTGGCCGTGTTCGTCCTCATCGTCTTGATATTCGCGATCGTCGGGCTGCCAGTTCACCACAAGGTCGCTCTTTTCTACAAGTACAACACCGACGATCACACGCGCATCCGATGGGAAAGATTGAATCAGCGCTTGGGCGTGTGCATCGGGATGCTTGAAGCGACCATTTACTGTCTGATGTTGGGATTGGTATTTTATGTGGCCGGGTATCCTGCCGTTCAAACCACAGGCGATGAAAGCCCTGCATGGCAGAGACTGATCGCATCGGTGCGAAAGGAGATCCAGGCAAACGGCCTCGACAAGAGCCTGGCTTCATTGGACCCGATGAAGGAGAATTATTATCTGGCTTCCGACCTGATCGGTTTGTTGTATCAGAATCCTGTCTTACTGGAGCGTCTGTTGAACTACCCGGCTTTTCTTGCCCTTGGCGAGAGGGACGACATCAAGGACCTCGTGAACGATGTCGAGTTCCTTAATGCGTGGCAAACCAAAGCCCCCATCCTCAACCTGATCAACCACCCAAAAGTCCAGGGCCTCATCAACAATGCCGAAGTTGCAAACGAAGTCAGCCAGGTTGACCTGAAGGACCTGATCCAGTACTTGAGCACCGGCAGGTCAGCCAGATACGACGAAGAGAAAATCCTCGGGCGCTGGAACCTTGACGTCTCAGCCACGTTCACCCTTGCGCGAAAAGAAAACCCCGATATGTCCGCTCAAGAAATGGCCAAATTGAAAACCCTGATCGGCATTTTCCTCGCAAAGACGACAATGATGGCAACGCCCGACAACAAGTTCAGGGTAAAAGTGGAGCTTACAGAGCAGGCCAACAGGATGGTTGAAACGGCAAGGGCTGCCGCTGCAGCAGCCGCTGCTGCGGCTCAGGCCGCTGCAGGCGAAACACCTCAGCCCCCCATGGGCATGGACCCGAGAATGGCCGAGCGTTATTTCGGTCGTGGCCGCGGTGCCCGCGCCGCTCAGCCTGAGGAACAGCCAAGACCTGCTGCTGTTCCGACCGATTTGCCCGGTGTTCCACAGTTTTCACTGGCCGGTGAGGGTACCTGGGAACGCGACGGTTCAAGGTATAAACTCTCGCTGACAGATGCCAAAAACCAGCGTCATTCCGGTACTTGCACCGCCGAGGAAGACCGTTTGGTGGCCAAACTCGAGAAAATCGCCCCGAATCTCCAGACCCTTGTTTTCGTCAGGTAAACCTTCAAGGAGTTCTTATACTCAGGCTTGCGGGCAAAACATCCGGGTTGCGCGGCGAAGTGAGGAAACCGTGCACGGGTTCCATCCCCATAATTGGTCCGACGCTTGATCTGAAAGATGTCGCGTTTCGCCCATGTGATTCTTCTCCGGTAATCTGACCGGTAGCTGGAGACGGTATCCAGAACGGATGAGCGGCCGATATCCAGTCCTGCGATGCAGGATAATGAACTGACACCCGGGGTGATTGTGGTGCTTGCGACGAAACGAACGCGTACAGGTAAACAGCCGCCACTGCAACCGCAACGGCCGCCGCCCATGCTGGTTGAATGTCAAAGCGGCTGATGAACCTCTCCCACCATGTCGAGCAATCGCTGACAGTTTCGGCTTCGAGCGCGTGCCGGATTTGTTGTGCAAGGCGATCAAAATGGCCCGGAGGCGGTCGTTCATGGCGTTTTATGGCCAGCAACCGGCGCAACTCGCTGAACTGTTCCTCTGGTGAGTTCATTTTGGGTTACTTGATGTAATCTGACAAATAAGCCTGCAACTGCTGCCTTGCATAGAACAGCCTGGTTCGCACGGTGGCGACATTGCACTTCATTATCCGGCCGATTTCCTCGTGCGGCAGGCCCTGAATATCGTGCAACGTGACCACCAGTCTGTGAGGTTCAGACAATTTCTGCATTGCTTCGTTCAATCTGACCTGCAGTTCGGACAGCGCGGCCTGCCGGCGGGGCGTCTTTTCCGAAATCAGCGCAAGTATGTCCGGGTCGTGCTCGGCGTTCAGGTCAATGTCATCAAGGCTCATCTCATGGGCCTGCTTGCGCTGTTTCAGAAAGTTGATTGCTTTGTTAATGGCTATTCGGTAAAGCCACGTAAAAAAGCTCGAATCGCCCTTGAACGATTTGAGTGCGCGATAGGCCTTTATGAAGCTCTCCTGAGTTAGGTCACTGGCGTCCTCGTGGTTCGAGGTCATGTGGTACATGGCCGAGTAGATGCGCTCCTGATAACGCCTGACCAGCTCGTCGTAAGCGTCGAGGTCGCCTCGTTTGGCACGCGACACCAGCACGACATCGGACACGGCTTCTTTCGAGTCCGTTTTTGGTGCTGCGGGTGTGCGGAGGGTGGCTGTCATCTGGCCCGGCCATTGCTAAGCCGATTCACCCAGAGCAAATGCCTGCCTTGCGATGAAAGCAGCGGCGGACATCAGACTGTCCCGTTCCGGGCCGGGCTTCAAAACAGACAGACATTCGTTGGCAACACGGCAGTGGTCACAAATTACACGTTGAGATTCCGCCAGCGCATCGTACTTGTCCAACAAAACCCGCAAGCGCGGCAGCCGGTTCGTGTCACCTTCTGCAATCAAACACTCGATTTCGCGCCTGTCGCCAGGGGTTCCGCGCTCCAAGGACACGATAACAGGCAAAGTCAGTTTCCCGCCGATCAGATCGGTCCCGAGCGATTTGCCGGCCTTGTGTTCGCTGCCGAACAAATCGAGGCAATCATCGTAGATTTGGTACGCCATGCCGAGCGAGATTCCGTAAGCCCGAAGTGCCGCGCGCTGATTGGGCTGTGCGCCACCCATGTGCGCACCCAGCTCGCATGAAAGTGCAAACAGCTCGGCCGTTTTCATGCGGATAATTCGATCGTATTCTGCCCGGTCGAGCCCGGTGCACCCGCGGCGTTGGGTTTGGAGAATCTCGCCCGAGCAAACGATTTTGGTTGCCTGTGCCACAGCGCGGCAAATGTCCGGTGTAGGGAACGCGGCTGCCAGTGTAAGCGCGTGCGCAAACAAACAATCGCCGACCAACACGGATGCGGTGTTTCCCCAGTTCGCAGCCAGGGTCGGTCGGCAGCGACGAATGCTGGCGTGGTCGGTGACATCGTCGTGGACCAATGTTGCGAGGTGGACCATTTCGATTATTGCTGCGACGGTGACAAGGCCGTCGTTCTGGTTGCCAGACGCGCCGGCACTGAGAGCAACCAAGGCTGGCCGAAATTGTTTGCCCTGGCTCGTTAGCGCATAACGTGCGTATGCGGCAATCTCGGGTTCAAACGCGCCCAACTGTTCCTCGAGAAAAACCGTCACCGCCCGCAGAAAAGGCTCGACCGGACCGACAATCTGCTTCCACGTGGAAGAAGATTCGGATGAACGCGCATCAGCCGGAGTGTAGTCCGCGGCTTTGGATTTAACGGCCAGCATCAGGCCTCAATCTAGTTTTCAGATCACTGCAAGTCAAACTTCTATGTTGAGCGTTTACGCGGGAATGCGCGAACTTTTCGTCCCAATTTCCGCTCTTGCTGGCACCTCTGGCGCCAAAAAAGGGGACAGGCACGCTATTTGGGCCGACCGCAGCGCAGTTGGCACGAGCCGATCACTCGGTCGCGACTGCACCGCGCTGAGCAACCGTACGCGAACAAGACCATCTGCGGTGCAGGTTCACTATGCCCTGAAACGAAGAAAGTAGGGCACGCAGCCTCCCACGTCGTGCTCCGGCACAAAGCGCTCCGAGCCGGCAACCACACAGAAAGTTTCAATGCTTCCACGGGAACCCGGAACCGATGCGATTCCCAAAGTTATTCTACCATCGGCGAGGAGAGTTCGTGAAAAGTCGTCACAGCCGGCGGTGAAAAACTCTGGCGGCAGTCGGTTGTCCTGCGCGTCAGGCGATGTCACGCTGTGCTGCAACTGGCTTTGACTACGGAGATGATGTAGGGCATGCTTGGGAGCGACAAGACATGCGCTCGCCACAACGACTGCCGATCCATGCGTAAGTTTTTGCGAAAAGAACCGCTGTCGAAAGAGGAATTGGCCGCAAAGTTCGATCATTTCCCATGGGTCCAGCAGCTTGTCTTGGTCCTGCTTTACGATTGGCGGTTCAGACTGGTGGTCCTCGCTCTCGCGTTGGTAGTTGCCGGGTTTGCACTGGTACTGCTCCCGATATGGCGTTCCACCCCGCCCGGATTCGAGCCGGTTTACAGGGTCAAGATGATCGACTTCTGGCAGGCGCGCGCCCTGCGGCGCACTGCGCTGGCCGAGATCGCCACGGGCCGAACCCACGACGGCATCAACACAATGCGCTCTGCGGTCTCGAACAATCCCGGTGATATGGCACTTGTGCGCGAGTTCGTTGATATGATGAGGCAGTATGGCGACCCGCATCAACATACAGCCATGGCCGTCCAGAACGGATTGTGGTTGGTCCAGCTCAGCAGGACAAACCTCGTCGAGCTTGAGCTGGTTGCGGGCCTTTTTGACCGCTTTCTATTGGATGATTTCGTGGTGGGGATGCTCGAGCCGTTGGAGGACAGACTTTCGCCTGCGCTTGAAGCTGCTTACGCCAAGGCGCTGTTCATGAGCAGGAACCCTTCCCGGTTCGCCGCGCGTTGGGCGCGCCTCCAATCCCGCGGGACCGCAACGGACGATCCGTCACTCAAGCTGGTTCACTCGTCCTATATGGCAGGGTGGACGGACGGTGCGTCTGCCGAAGCCGGGCAACGCGCGCTGGACGAAGCGAAGGAAAACCCGGGTTCAGCCGTACTTGCAAACCGCCTGCAGTTGATCGTAAGCGAACACCGTCGCGATGTGGAAACCTACGGCAGGGCTTTGGAGAACCTGATTCAGATGCGTGCCACAAGCCTCGGCGACCACCTCGTGTACTGGCAGCTACTTGCGGAATCGGGCCGGAAAGAAAAGGCAATCGAGCTGATTCGGTCCAACGTTTATGAGCCGAGGACCGGCGACGAAGCAATCACTTTGGCGCGGGTTCACTACGAGTTCGGGTTTCCAGAGGAAGCGCGCCATGTGCTCTACAAGTACGCCAGACATTTTGCCGTGGCAGATCATCTCTGGCTTTCGCTCGGGAATCTGCTCATCGCGCGGGGGGAATGGCAGAGCCTCGGCCAGATCGCCCTCGAAATGCGCGACGAATCAAACCCTTCCCGGGCCGAGCTTCTCTGTTTGAGTCTTTACTTTGAGGGCTTGTCCGAACTCAAACAGCATCGCGAGTCAACAGCCGAAGAGGCTTTTCAGAAGGCCGCGCAAGTTTCTTGCGAAAACGAAACAATACTTCTCAAGATCGCAGCCGGCATGTCCGATGCCGGCTACCCCGGTCCGGCCCAACAGCTCCTCCTCAAGAACCAACGCGTGGCAGAAAACAACGCCGACTATTGGATGTTGCTGGGCAAGGTTTCATATGAATTGCGCGATCTCCCGACACTCGCGTATGCAGCCGCGAAAACGCACAGCATGCGGCCAAACGACGCAGTTGCAATTCAGAACCACGCCGCCGCGCTGCTTTCCATGCGTTCAATGCCGCAGGAAGCAATAGCGTTGACTCTCGAGCTGTACAGACGTCAGCCAAAGAATCCCCCAGCCATCCTCAACCACGCAGCCGCCCTCGCCCAAAACCGGCGCTACAGTGACGCTCTCAGACTGCTTCAGTCACTCGATGTTTCAAGGCTGGATGAAAGCGACAAAACCACCTATCACCTCGTGCTGACAGAAATACTCGTTGAACAAGGCGATTATGCCAGTGCCGAAAAAGCCGCAAACGCGGTGGATCGCAAGTTCCTGTTCGCCCCGGAAATCCAATGGTTTGACAATGCGCTGAAACGAATCCAGACAAAGCGCGAAAGCCAAGGATCACAGACCACTGACCAAGGATAAGCGGCAAAACTCGGTTTTTTGAAAAACCCAACTCGCTTATGAAAAGAATTGCTATTACAACAAACGCGCTCTTGCTCGGAACGGCTCTGAATGCGGCCACTTTGGACCCGGTCTTGCTCTGGCCCGACGGCGCCCCTGGCGCTCTCGGCACCGAAGACAAGGACAAACCTACCCTGACTCCATACATCCCTGACACCGGTCCGGCCCCGAGAGCGGCCATTGTAATATGCCCGGGCGGCGGATACGGTGGATTGGCCCAACACGAGGGCAGAGATTACGCAATGTGGCTCAACGCACATGGAATCGCCGGATTCGTCCTCAAGTACAGGCTCGGATCGCACGGCTACCGGCACCCGGCCATGTTGCAGGACGCAGCCCGCGCCGTTCGAATCGTGCGTTTACGATGTGAAGAATGGGGTGTTGACCCAAGTCGCGTAGGTATCATGGGTTCCTCCGCAGGCGGACATCTCGCCTCAACACTCTTGACCCACTTCGACGCAGGCGATGTTGCAGCTTCCGATCCTGTCGATCGCGAAAGTTCCAGACCCGACCTTGGCATTCTTTGCTATCCGGTGATCACCATGGGCGAATACACTCACCAGGGTTCGAAAAACAACCTCCTTGGCAAGGATCCGTCACCCGAACTGGTCAAGCTTCTTTCAAATGAATTGCAAGTCACCAAACAGACTCCACCATGTTTCATCTGGCACACATTTGAAGACGATGGTGTGCCGGTCGAAAACAGCCTCGGTTTCGCCAGCGCGCTGCGCCGCGCAGGCGTGCCCTTCGACCTTCACATCTACGAAAAGGGCCGCCACGGGATCGGCCTCGGCGACAAACCGCCGTTCGCCAACCCGCATCCATGGGCTGCCGATTGCTTGTTTTGGCTCAAAACACGAGGTTTCCTGAGGAATTGACCTGTTTCTAGGAATTTACCCGGCGGCGGGGCGACCTTTTGACAGGTTACCCCAAGATACCACAAGAAATCCCGCCGCTTTGAAACGGACAACCGCTGACAACTCGACCCTCTTTGACCGCTAGCCCGCATATTTCGCAGCCCGGCGTAGCCGGAACCAAAGTTCCCTGACGCGCAAAGACGCGGTGCATTCGCCCGTTGATCTGAAAGCTTTGCGCCGCCGGGCTGGGAAATATTTGCTGCGACTTTGTCCCCCGCCCCCCGACTCACGCCCCCCCGGAAAAAAACAGACACTGCAGATAGCGACACCACAGTACAGACAGCCAAAAACCAGTGATAGATGTAGCCGTAACTCCGTGTCTGTCCCCATATCCTGGCCACCATGTGCCCTTTTTCGGTCACCCCGCTAAAAGTTGAGAGTTGAACGTTTCACGTTGAACGTTCCTGATCGGTATATCGGACATCGTGTCTGTCCCCATCTCTGGATGCCAGGGCCGGCTTGGACCACGCGACCGGCGCTTGGTCCGTTCCACCGGGCCAAAAGGTTCGGGCCCAAAATCCCGTGTCTGTCCCCATATTTGGTCCTGACCGGTATATCGGACATAGTGTCTGTCGCCATATCTGGGCGCCACAGCCGGCTGGGACCGCTTGACCGGCGCTTCCTCAAGTCCACCCGGCCAAGAGCTCGGCCGGGCCGGCGCAAATTCTGTGTCTGTCCCCATGTCTGGACGCCCCACCGGCTTGGGCGCCCAAATTTCGTGCCTGTCCCCATATCTGGGCGCCGCAGGCGGCTTGGACCGCCCAACCGGCGTCTGGTCAGGCCCAGCGGCTGAAAAGTCCGGTCGCCCAAATTCCGTGTCTGTCCCCATATCCTGGCCACCATGTGCCCTTTCGGTCACCCCGCTAAAAGTTGAGAGTTGAACGTTTCACGTTGAACGTTCCTGACCGGTATATCGGACATCGTGTCTGTCCCCATCTCTGGGTGCCAGGGCCGGCTGGGACCGTCCAACCCGCGCTTGTACAGGTCCACCGGCCCAAAATTCCGGTCGTTCAAATTCCGTGTCTGTCCCCATATCTGGGCGCCACAGCCGGCTGGGACCGCCCGGCCGGCGCTGGATCGTATGCCCTGAGCGGTGTGCGAAGCGGATGTCTTCGCAGAAGTATGAAATATGCGGTCCCGGAAATCTCACCTATAGCTGTTCCGGTGTTGTTCACAGGCTGCGCCTTACCAGAGCAAGACCACGAAACTTCATTTTGGTGAGATTTCCGGGCGAGGGCATGTTGTCGCATTTTACGCCCAAATGCGGGGACAGACACGATATTCCTCCCCTGGCCAAATTCGGCTTGAAGCAAGCAATGTGTAACCGATCGGCAGTTGGCGGCTCTGATCATGTGAAGTGCATTAAGCCGGAAATGTGAAGGTGCTTGCGCGTTCTGTGAGTACAGAGCGAGGCTTCTTTGCAGCCTAGAGGAATGAGTAAGTCAGCGGTTCTGGCTGAGCACGTTGAAATCTATGGATTACGTTTACTTAATTGGGGCAATTGCGATTTGGTTTGTGCTGGTCAGATTTGTTCTGCCCAAGTTCGGCGTGCAGACATGCATGTCATGCTGTTGCAAGCTGGAACAACCGGAGGAGACTGACACTGCCAAGATCAAAAGCGAACAAAACGATCATCAAACAAAGTGAACAGCCGGAGCGCGACCATATTCAGCCCCATTCCGGGTCTGAAATGATCATGCTTTGGCGGTCGTCTGCCCCCTTGTCCAGAAAAACTTGTGCACGGGTTTTCTTGACCTGGCTTTCGCAAGGCCCAGTCGTAGGAGTTAACCAGATTGTATTGACTCGAATGCTTCAACGTGCAAGCCTGTTAGCGTTGGGCTGGATAAGGCCGACGGCAAACGACAGGAAACCAGCACGCCTCAGCCTCGTTAGGTTGTGGAAAAACATGCCGCTTGGTTCACCAAAACAGTTGCCAATCCGGCCGGTCGAACAGCAAACCAACGCTGCGGGCATGCCGGATCAAAGGCGCCGCCCAATCACGTGAAAAGGAGATCAGTATGAAAGTGCAATTAGTCAAAACATGGGCAGCAAGTATCGAAGACAAACCGGGAGCTTTGGCAGAGAAACTGGACAAACTTGCGGCCGCGGGTGTCAACCTCGAGTTCGTACTGGCAAGGCGCGCGCCGGATGCGCCAGGGACTGCGGTCGCTTTTGTCAGCCCGATCAAAGGTGCCAAACAGATGCGCGCAGCACATGAAGCCGGATTTTCACAAACTGAAAACCTGTTTGCAGTGCGCGTCGAGGGAACAGATCGTCCGGGTCTGGGTGCAAAGATCACAAAGGCACTCGGTGCTGAAGGACTCAATTTGCGCGGGTTGTCAGCAATTGCTATTGGGCGGAGTTGCGCGTGTTACGTGGCTTTGGACACGGCAGCCGACGCCGCGAAAGCCGCAAAGTTGTTGCGTCGCATTTGACCTAAGTGACAAATCCACCAGCTTAGCCCAGACGCAGCCGAATGGCCGCGGTGCGGTAAAGCAGTTCGTTCCGAGCTCAGCGCTCTGTCGCGCCGCGCTGACCGGGCCGACTTCGTTGCCCACGTGGGAGATGAGATTGACGTCAATGGCCCAACAGCTTGAAGACAAGAGTATTGAACGATCCGCTAATCTGCGATTTGTGCGCAGATTCTCCAATAGTACTCCGGCAGGCTCGAATCACTCAGTGCGCAATGCATCGCGAAGGTTCTGTCGAAGAGATAGGGCCGTCGCCGCGCACGTCCAGAGCAGGCCATTGAGTGCGACGGCCAAAATGACAACGGCGAGCGTGCCCGTTGGGATGTGGCTGTGCCTTGCAAATGCCGCTGGGACCACCGCCAGTGCGGCTGAGAAAACTCCAGCACACAAACCAGCGAGAAGCAAAGCCAAATGCTCGCCCATGAGGATCCGATAAAGCACTGACTTGCGCCAGCCGACAGCCATGAGCAGTCCAAGCTCTGCTCGGCGCTCGAAAACATTCCTCAAAACCACAATTCCAAGGCCCACGCTGCCAAGCACAATCCCAAGCCCGCCGAGCGCCTGAAAGGTGCCCAGGTAAGTGTTCTGTACCGCGTTGAAAGCAGCGAGGCGTTCGACGGTCGATGTCAGTTCGAGGCCCGCATCCTCGAGTTTGCGAGCCAATTCTGCTGCCACCTCGGTTTGCTTCTGAACGGGAGCATCGATAAGAAAGAACCTATATCCGGCAGTGTTCGGGAGAAGCTTCAAGAACTCGTCTTCAGACACAATCAAAGTTCCCTGCAGGATTGAGTTTGCCACTGCGGCGACAAGGCGGAGTTTGAAAGTGCGACCCTGCTCGTCTGTGTAGTCGATCACATCGCCAACCTTTTTGCCAAGGGCCCATGTAATTGATGCAATATCGCCGATTGCAGGGACCTCGTCTTTCGCGATGCCTGCAACATTTCGGTCGAGGAGCATCCATGGCCGCTCTCGAGGCAGTCCGGGGGCGACTTTTGCGAAAACAAACGCTTGTCGTTTGTCCAACAACTCCGGTTGTACGCCCAGCAAGCGGGGCTGTGTCGGGCGCGCCGGGTTCAGACAGCTTGCCTCGTCACCGTCTTTTACCCTGAACGGAACCACAGAGACACCCGCGAGCGCCTGCGAGTCAAGACCATAGACTTGCCACCCTTGATCACTGTCAAGATCATACAGGACAGGGTGCGTTGATTCGCCAACAAGGACAAATCCACCTGTTCCCGAGGCTCGCTTGCCGGCTTCCGGGACGGCTTCGAGCCGAAAGACCCCGATCGAAGCGACTATGAAACAACCGCATGCGAGCATGCCAATTACAGCCATGCTACGTCTCCGCTTTCGGGCGAGGTTTCGGTACCCGAGCATCCATAAGCTTAGGCGTTTCTCTTGTTGGGTTTGGTCTGGCTGCGAAAGAGCGGCTGCGAACATCGCCATGAACCCGGTCAACGCCAGTGCCCCACCAGAAAAGAAAAGCCCGGCTTGTGCGATATCCAGCCCTGCAAGCGAAATGATGGAAATCACGATTGCACAGAGCACGCAAACCGTGCCGGTGATCATCAGCAGGCGGCGTCGATTGCGAGTGGTTGAGACAGTTTCCTCCGACCATTCCAGTTCTGGGCCGCGCGACATCAACACGTGCACCGGCTGGCGCGTGTGCCTGCGCAGCGCCATCCAAAACGTTCCCCAGCAAACCACCATTGCGCACGCAGCGCCAAACAACAGTGTCTGTGTTTCGGCGTGGTA
>Ga0209162_1002703_pt1 | contig 15121 bp, 11 predicted proteins | sample YNPNPMetaG_FD_187121 | JGI IMG/M metagenome (GOLD analysis project Ga0209162, IMG submission 187121) | Anoxygenic and chlorotrophic microbial mat microbial communities from Yellowstone National Park, USA - YNP NP MetaG (SPAdes) (version 2) ... | reverse complement strand
CCAAAGGAGGGGATGCCCCGTCCGCTTGTCCCGCACAAAAAGCATGTCCGGGCCGACGAGATAAGCACCATTGGTCTTGTGGCGTATGTAATCCCTGTCATAGATACCGATTTGGTTGACGATCAGGTTGGCCATGGCGAGAAATACGGCGATATCGGTTCCCGGCAATATGGGGATCCACTCGTCGGCATCCCCGGCGGCCCGAAATCCAATAGGATCCATGACTACGGTCCTCATCCCACGATCCCTGGCCGCAGCTGCGAGCCTCATCGAGGTCGCCGCCATGCGCCCCCCTCCGTGCCCTTCGTTCCCCCCGCACCGAAGGAGGAAATTGCAGTACCGGTAGTCCGGCAGGATGTCCCAAGCCGCATGCATGAGCGCCCCTGCATGATGGGCAGCGGCCCCGCACTGAGACCCGACACCACCGAAGGCCTGATTTCTGCTACCGCAACAGATAAAGAACCCGCTGTGGTAAATGGTCGCCTTGAAAGGCGTGCCTGGCCCCGGGGTGAAAGACCAGACGATGGTCCTGGGATCCTTGCTCATTGCCGCCTTGATCCTCTCGGCGATAGTGCCCAATGCCTCCTCCCAGGTGATACGCTCCCACTCAGGGTCTTCATGGATCCCCTTTCTGGGATTGGTCCGCTTGACCGGAAAGTTGCATCGGTTCGGGTCATGGTAGTCCAAGACCGTGGCAACACCCTTTCCGCACATCCCCCCTTGGCCACCCAGATCGCTGTCCGGAACTCCCTCGATAGCCACGGGAACGCCGTCGACCACCCTTACCTTGACGCCACACAGGTTGTAACACCCTGCGCAGACTGTGTAGCGCCAAACCTCAGAAGAAACCACGCTACTCCCCATACCCTCCACTCCTTTCCCACGCGCGTTGTCGTTTGGTGCCAGGAAAAAAGGGGCCAGCCTCCTCATGACAAATCCGCGGACGGCTGTGAAAACGCAGCGCCCCGTCCACCGAAGCTGACAACCTTGAGATCCTCCAGTCCCATAGCCGTTCAGGGAGAGTCAGACACAGACGCCAACAGCGGTGCGCGAGCGGTCGGAAGAACTCGAGCATGAACAGGAGATCTGGATACGAGCGATATTCTGAAAAGCAAAGTTCATGCCTTACTGTCCATTCCCAAAAAAGCCCGCTTCTACACATAGTTAGCTCGGCGCGCGTGGAAGCCTTCCTGCGGTTTCGGAAAGTTTTGTTTCCGTCAAACCCTTTTCTTTCCAAGAGGGTTCAGACGAACCGCGGCCACACCCAATCCCGCCCGACCCGGCTCATCTAAGGATATTCCTCCAAGGTTCGCGCGCCCTCTCCGCATCTCTCTCGGCCCTCCAACGGTGTGATCGATGATTGCCGAGGACAAGCCCTGAGGCATTTCAGGGCGCCTTTTCGGCATCCTTTGAAATGGAAAGTTTTCTTTCCATGTCCTTCGATTCGTTCGGTGTCCGAATACTTCCTCCTTCCATGGCCCGCACATCCATCCCCGCCGGGACCTGAGTCCTGTCTAGCCCGGATTAGTCTCCAAAGTCCGTAACTTCGGGGGCTGCGCTTCCAGGCCCCCGATACACTTCGAGATATTCCAACTCAAAGCAGAACTAAATCTGAAACCGATAAGCAGGGTGCTTTTGAGTATGGACCGGTTGTCCAAACATGTCGTTAAGATAGCCCGCATTATCCACTGATCGCGAATAATGCGAGCTAGAGGAAGGCCTCGCATGCAACGGGGAAACCCATGCCCCCTGGCCATAGGAATGGAGGGCCCTTCTCCAGAAGCTGAGCCCAGAGGGGCTCGGCACCTTCCCCCGAGAATCCACCTGCGTTCGGTTGATGCAGATGCGTTGCGCAAAAACTCTTTCAGGCCGGCAAACCTCACACGGCTTCACGGGAGAGCTGTCCCCCTTTCATCCGACTCTTGGCCACCATGCCCGAGGCGTCGTAAAGGATACGACAGCAAATAAGCTTGGGGTCGGGAGAGGATTTGAAGCGCAACAGAGTAGGTTAGTCGCCTAGGGCTGGCAAGGAAGGAGCATGGATAACTGGCAAACTATCTTCGCGACCAGGAGGACCGCCAGGAAATCGCCGTGTCCCGATCAGACCCGGGAATCAGACCCACGAATAACTTCAGACCGGGAGCCGGACGTTACTGCGCGAGTCCTCCCTCTCAGCCAGTCTATCTCCCTCTCGCCTTGCAAACCGCGTGCGGATGGCCTGTTGGAGGTGTCTGCGCAGGTCATCCCGGCTGAGAAGAGCATGAACCTTCCACCCCGCGCCTACCTGACCGATCTAAAATGCCTGGCCTGGTTCCGTGAGGCCGCTACAGCCGACTTCTGGGACCGCCACTGGGAAACGGAGGGCGTGCAAGGACACCTGCTGCGCGCCAGCGGCGAGGGCTTTTTCGTTCGGATGGTGAAACGGCATCTCCCTCGGGGAAGCGCCTTGGTCGAAGGCGGTTGCGGTCGCGGCCAGCTGATCCGCGCGCTTCGGCTCGCTGGTCACCGGGCTATCGGTATCGACTCCGCCCAGCGCACTGTGAAGGCCGTCCATGAAGCCATGCCGGAGCTGAGCGCGATCATGGCAGACGTGCGTCACCTCCCCCTCGAGGAGGCATCCCTCGACGGTTACCTCTCGGTGGGCGTCATAGAGCATCTCTGGGAAGGCTACGGGCCAATACTGGCCGAGATGGCCCGCACCGTCCGGCCGGGAGGCTTTTCCTTCGTCTCGTTCCCATACATGTCTCCTCTGCGCCGCCTCAAGGTCCGTCTCGGCGCCTATTCCACCGGGACCAAGGAACAGTACCGGGCATGCCGAGATAGCTTCTACCAGTTCGCCCTGCCGGTCGCGAAGGTGCAGGGGGATCTCGAGCGTATGGGGTTTCGTCTGGTCGAGCGCCTCGCCTATGACGGCATAAAAAGGCCTCAAGGATGAAGTGTCTTTGGCAAGGCAATGTCTCCGATGGCTATACAACGCAAGACGAGGCCATCGTTTGCGTTCTTGCATCGACAGACTTTTGAGAACCTTCGCCTCGCACTGCGTGGTCCTCGTCATGCGGAAGAGCCCGGAGGGCTCGTGAATATCCAGGCCCCCGCCCCCCCTAGGGGGACCATCAATGGCGGCATCGAACCATGCGAAGAGAGGATGTCACCGGAGACGAAAAGGAAACACTGTCTTCTACCATGCAGGATGCCTGGTGAATGTGATGGCGGAGCAAGGGCTCCTCGGTTCCGTCGACAGGGGCAAATACGACCTTCATGTGGCGCGTGTCTGGGGGAAAAGAGAGTGCATCCGAGAGGCGGAGGGCCTGGGGATCGAGGGCGTTTTCGCGGTCCGGGCATGGGTTGTGGGGGGGTGGAGAGGGGACCCCGGAAGACGCCGTCGAGATCCCGCCTCACCCGACCCGGTGCGATCAGTCGGTACCCCCTCCCAGGACAGCGAAGAGCCGCACCCGGTTGGTCAGGCTCAGGAGCCTGACCGTCACAAGCCCTTGTTCGGCGGCAAAAAGGGCGCGCTGGGAGTCGAGCACCGTGAGGTAAGTATCTATCCCCCTCTCGTAGCGCAACCGGGCGAGGCGGTGCGTCTCGGCCAGCGCCTTCACCAGGGATTGCTGCGCCGATAACTGTTCCTCCACGGTCCCCTGCACGGCCAGAGCGTCGGCCACCTCCCTGAACGCCGTCTGGATCGCCTTTTCGTACTGGGCCACGGCGACTTCACGCTCCACTTTGCTGGCCTCATAGGCCGACCATGTGCGCGCGTCGAAGATGGGCAAGACGATCTGCGGCACGAAGCTCCAAGCACGCGAGCCACCCTTGAAGAGCCCCGTCAGCTCGCCGCTGGCGGTGCCTAGCACGCTGGTGAGGGAGATCCTGGGAAAGAACGCCGCCCGGGCGGCCCCGATAAAGGCGTTGGCGGCCCTGAGCCTGTGTTCGGCTGCCATGATATCCGGCCGGCGCAAGAGCACCTCTGAGGAGATGCCCGCCGAGACCTGACTCGGTGGGGTGATGTCGCCCAAGCTCTCGGCCAGGAGCTCGGCCGGCACCTTGGCACCCACCAGGAGGTTCAAGGCGTTCTCGTCCTGGGCCACCAGTTGGGTGAATCTGGCTACCTCTCCCCTGGCCGCCTCGACCTGCGTCTCTGCTTGGCGCAACTCGATCTCAGATGCCAGTCCGATCTCGTATCTCTTGAGGATCAAACCGCGGATCCCCTTCTGGGTCTCCAGGGTGGACATTGCCAGTCGCAGGTTCTCTCTGTCCGCAACGAGGGTGAGGTAGGCATTGGCCACGGCCGACACGAGCGAGATCTGGGCGCTGCGCCGGGCCTGTTCCGTAGCGAAATACTCCTCCAGGGCTTGGTCCTTGAGACTCTGAATGCGGCCGAAGAAGTCGATCTCCCAAGAGGCGATACCGAGCTCCACGCTGTACTGTTCGGTGGTAATAGCCTTTCCTGTGGGGGAGAGATCGGCCGGAAGGCGGTGCCTGTCTCCAGTGCCTGCCGCGATCACCGAGGGGGCCAGCTCCGCCGTCCTGATCCCGTAGATCGCCCTCGCCCTTTGAACATTCAGGGCGGCGAGACGCAGGTCGCGGTTGTTGTTCAGTGCCCTTTCCACTGTATCCCGGAGCCTGCTGTCAGCCACGAACTCCTGCCATTTCAGCTCCGCAGGATCGCGCCCCATCGTTTCCTTGTAGGCCGCACCGCTCGGCCATTGCCCCGGCACCGGGGGTTCTGGCCTGTCGTATCTGGGGGCGAGGGTGCAGCCCCCCGCCAGGATCCCAGCGACAGCGAACAAGAAGAACCGGTCGCCTCTCATCCTGAAGACCTCCCGTTCATCGAGGCCGACTCCGGCAGATGGCGCCTATCCCTCCTGCCAAATGCCTTCTCTATCGCCACGTAAAACAGGGGGACGAACACGGTGACCAGGAAGGTCCCTGTGATCATCCCCCCGAGGACGGAGGTGCCGATGGCCTTCATGGCCCCTGCCCCCGCGCCCGTCGCGAAGGCCAGGGGCAGGACCCCGAAGCCGAAGGCGATGGAGGTCATCATGATCGGTCTGAACCGCAATCTCGTCCCCTCCAGGGCGGCCTCAACGACCCCCATGCCGTCTTCCAGCCTCGCCTTGGCGAACTGGACTATGAGGATCGCGTTCTTGGTGGTCAGGCCGAGGGTTGTCAAGAGCCCGATCTGAAAATAGACGTCGTTGTGGAGCCCTCGGAGGGTCGACGCCATCACCCCTCCGATGGCACCCAGAGGGAGGGCCAAGAGGATGGATATCGGGATGGGCCAACTCTCGTAGAGGGCCGCCAGGCAGAGGAATATGACGAAGATGGAGAAGGCGTACAAGAGCGGCGCCTGGGACTTGGCCATCCTTTCCTGATAGGAGAGCCCGGTCCATTCGAAGCCGACCCCTGGGGGAAGCTTGTGGACGATCTCCTCCATGGCGCGCATGGCCTCGCCAGAGCTCCTCCCCGGGGACGGCTCTCCCCAGATATTCATGGACGGGAATCCGTTGTAACGCTCCAGCCGAGGAGACCCGAAGGTCCAGCGAGCCGAGGCGAAGGAGGAAAAGGGTACCATCTCCCCGGAACCGTTTCGGACATAGATCTGCTCCAGGTCTTTGGGAAGCATCCGGTAGGGGGCGTCGGCCTGCACGAAGACCCGTTTGACACGGCCACCCTGGATGAAGTCGTTGACGTAGGCGCTGCCGAAGGCCGCAGAGATGTTGTTGTGGATGGAGCTGATAGGGACACCAAGGGCGCCGGCCTTCCCCCAATCGACATCGATACGGTACTCCGGCACATCCTCCATCCCGTTGGGACGCACGGCCGTCAATCTGGGGTCCTGCGAAGCCATGCCGAGGAGCTGGTTGCGGGCCGCCATCAAGGTCGCGTGCCCCAGGCCCCCACGGTCCAGCAACTGGAAGTCGAACCCGGTGGCATTTCCCAGCTCGATGACCGAAGGGGGCGGGAAGACGAACACCATGGCCTTCCGGATGTTGGAAAACGCGGCCATGGCCCTCGCCGCAACCGCCTTCACCCTCAAATCCGCTCGGCCCCGAAGCTCCCAGTCCCTGAGCCTGATGAATACCATGCCGTTGGTCTGGGCCCTCCCTGAAAAGCCTATGCCGGCGATGGTCGTACAGGACTCCACCGCATCCCTTTCTTCTTCCAGGAAGTAACGCTGGATGTCGTCGAGAACCTCCTGGGTCTGCTCCAGGGTCGCCCCGGTGGGCATGAGCACTTGAGCGAGGAGCGTCCCCTGGTCTTCCTCGGGAAGGTAAGCAGTGGGCATGCGGAGAAAGAGGACCCCCAGAAGCGCTACCATCACCAGATAGATGAACCCGTAGCGCAGCTTCCTGTCGAGAAACCGCCCGGCCAGCCTCACATAGAGGTCCCTGAAACGGAAAAAGGTCCTGTCGAACAGGACGAAGAAGGGGCGCAGCAAAGGGGTGGCTGCCTCAGCGGGTTGGTGCCCCGCGGCCACAGGCTTGAGAAGCGATGCACACAGCACCGGTGTGAGCACGAGGGCCACCGCGACGGACAGGAGCATCGCCGCCGCGATGGTCACGGAGAACTGCCGATAGATGACCCCGGTGGAGCCTCCGAAGAAGGCCATGGGCCCGAAGACGGCCGAAAGGACCAGCCCGATGCCGATCAGGGCGCTCGTGATCTGGGCCATGGACTTGGCGGTGGCCTCGCGCGGCGGGAGCCCCTCCTCGCTCATGATCCGCTCCACGTTCTCCACCACGACGATGGCGTCGTCCACCAGCAGGCCGATGGCCAGGACCATGGCGAACATGGTGAGCATGTTGATGGAGAACCCGAAAAGCCCGAGGATTGCGAAGGTGCCCAAGATCACCACCGGGACCGCGATGGTCGGGATCAGGGTGGCGCGAAGGCTCCCCAAGAAGAGCCACATGACCAAGAAGACCAGGAGGATCGCCTCCAGGAGGGTCTTGACCACTTCCCCGATGGCCACCCGGATGAAAGGGGTGCTGTCGTACGGGTAGACGACCTTCATACCCGGCGGGAAATAACGGCTCATCTCCTCCATCTTCTTCTTTACCGCGTCGGCAGTGTCCAGGGCATTGGCGCCGGAGGCCATGCGGATGGCCAGGGCAGCGCTGGGTTTCCCGTTGTAGAAGGCCTGGATGTCGTAGAAGTCGGTGCCCAATTCCGTTCGGCCCACATCCCTGATTCGGACCATGGAACCGTCCGGGTTGACCCTCAAAGGGATGGAGGCGAACTCCTCGGGTGTCTTGAGGAGGCTCTGGACGATTATGGATGCGTTGAGGCGCTGGCCTTCCACCGCGGGTGCCCCGCCCAGCTGCCCGGCCGAGACCTCCACGTTGTACGAACGGACGGCCCCGATCACGTCCTCCACGGTCAGGTGGTAATCGGTGAGTCTGTCGGGGTTGAGCCAGATGCGCATGGCATACTGGAAACCGAATACCTCCACCTCGCCCACGCCCGGCACCCGCGCCAGGACCTTCTCCAGGTTCGACTGGGCGTAGTCTCTCAGGTCGTTTCCGTCCATGCTGCCGTCTTCGGAGATCAGACCGACCATCATCAGGTAATTCCGTGTCGCCTTGCCTACCATTACCCCTTGGCGTTGCACCACGTCGGGGAGGCTCGCCATGGCGAGCTGGAGCTTGTTCTGGACCTTGGCCCAGGCGAGGTCCGGGTCCGTCCCAGGCGCGAAGGTCAGCTCTATGCGGGAGGTCCCGGCGGAATCGCTCGTGGCGGACAGATAGATCATCCGGTCCAGCCCTGTCATCTTCTGCTCGATGATCTGGGTCACGCTGTTCTCCACGGTCTCGGCCGAGGCCCCAGGATAGAAGGCCATGATGTAGATGGACGGAGGAGCTATGGGGGGATACTGGGATACGGGCAAATTGTAGATGGCCAGGGCCCCTGCGGCCATTATGACGATGGCTATGACCCAAGCGAAGACCGGTCGCCCGAGGAAGAATCTAGAGAGCATGATGCGCCTCCGTCAACTCGATTTCGCAGCGGCAGGCGGGGCGGTGTCTGGGCCGCCAGTCCCCTTCCTCTCGGTTTCTTCCAAGGGAACTGTCCTTACGGAGGCGCCGGGTCGGACCTTCTGCGTCCCCTCGACGATCACCATATCTCCAGGCGACAGGCCCGTGGAGACGAGCCATCTGTCTCCCACGGCCCTGTCGAGGGTCAGCATCCGCTGCTCCACCCTTCCGTCTTTGTTCACTACCAACGCGATGGGATTCCCCTTCGGATCCCGCACAACGGCTTGCTGCGGGACCAGGATTCCCCTCTCATTGGTACCCTCCTTGACCAGCGCCCGGACGAACATCCCGGGGAGCAAGACCCCTTCCGGGTTGGGAAAGACGATCCGCAAGACCACGGAGCCGGTGGTCTGATCCACCGTTATATCCCGGAACTGCAACGCCCCTTCCAGGGGATAGAGCGCCCCGTCCTCGAGGAGAAGCTTGACCTCGTTGGGCCTTTCCCCCCCCGGACTCAGCCCCCCCTCTTCCAGGCGCCGCCTCAGCCGCAAGAGTTCCACGGTGGACTGGCGCACGTCCACGTATATCGGGTCCAGTTGTTGGATGGTGGCCAGGGCCATGGGCTGGTGGGCCGTGACAAGGGCCCCTACCGTGACATTGGACTTGCCGATGCGCCCAGAGATGGGGGCGGTGATCTTGGTGTAGCCGAGGTTTATACGCGCCGTCTGAAAGGCGGCCTCGGCCTGCTTTATGGCCGCCTCGGCCGCGGCCACTGCTTGCCGATCGCTTTCCACCTGGGCCTCTGCCGCCCGCAGCGTCGCCTCCGCCACCTGTGCGTCCGTTGCCGCCTGGTCCCGCTGGCTGGCGGAGACCGCCCTTTCCAAGAACAGCTCCTCGAAGCGCTCCAGATTGGTCTTGGCCAGATCGAGGGTCGCCCTGTGCCTGGCCACACCGGCGATGGTCGCCTGGAGCGCTGCACGGGCCCGTTCCGCGGCCTTTCGCGTCGCATCCAGGTTGGCCCTGGCGCTCTCGAGGGCCGCCTGAAACGGGGCCGGGTCGATCTCGTACAGGACCTGCCCGGCCTTGACGTCCGAGCCCTCGGTGAAAAGCCTGTTCTGGATCAGGCCGCTCACTTGAGGACGGATCTCCGCCACGAGGTATGGAGAGGTCCGACCAGGAAGCTCGGATGTGAGGACCACAGGCTGGGGATGGATCGCCATGACCGCCACCTCTGGGACGGGAGGTGGCGGGGCCGATTTTCCCTCCTCGCACCCCCCAAGCAAGAATACCTGGGACAGGACTGCGAAAAGAGAGAGCCACTTCCGATTGTCACGCGCCTCGTCCTTCCGAGCCTTCATGAGTCACCTCCGAGATCCACTTCCATCTCGCGCCATGGGCCGAGGAGATCTCGCGCGAGGCCGCGGGCCCACCAGGCCTTTCAACAGGATGTTCAGGATCACGTCCGGGTCCTCCGGATAGGGGTGACTCTCGGGATCCTCCAACCACAGGAAGAGAAAGGCGCTGGTCAGGCTGTCGAGGGCCACCGCCAGGTGGAACGGCTCGGCTATTCTCCTTATCCTCCCGCCTTCCATCCCTTCCTCGAAGACCCTGGCGAGGGCCCGGAGAAATCCGCTGTGCCGCTGGCGTATCTCCCTGTCGAGACCCGTCCTGATGCTGAAGCTCACCCCCCTCGTCTCGCCGAGATAGAGGCGGATGAAAGGGGCACCGGCCCGAAAGACCTCTCCCATGGCCTTCACGTACCTTCGCAGCTTGTCGATCTCGTCCCCGGGTCCTTCGATGGCCTTGGTCGCGGCATCGTGGAACTTTTCCGCCTGCTCCAGGATCAAGGATCGGTAGAGGTCCTCCTTGTTCCTGAAGAACTTGTAGAGCGATCCGATGGCGAACTCCGCCCTATCGGCGATTTCGTGCATGGAGACGTTATGGTAGCCTTTCTCCGAGAAGAGCTCGAGGGCACCGTCCAGGATCTCCTGACGTTGCCGCAATCTCTCCCTTTCCCGCCTCGAGGGCCTCCGCTCCTGCGCCACTTTGCATTCCCCTCGCAAGCATCTTTCACGTTTTGAAAGCATGCTTCATGATTCGTAACGGCGTGTCAGTTTACCCCATCGGACCAGCCACGTCAAGTCGCAGGGCGGTGGCGAGCCCCTTCAAACCGGACGCCGACCTCACGCTACGGGCATGCATTTCCCTTCACGGGGGGGCCCTTTGGCCCTGCGTTCCCAGGGTGATAGAATGTCCCGAGTGTGCGGCCATGCATCCAAACGCAGCTGATTCGGCTCATCTCGAAAGGAGAGCTGCCCATGGACGACAGGATCAGGGAGGCGCTGCACGAGGCCTACACGGCGGAGGCAAAGGCGGCCTTGAGGCTCAAGGTCTTCGCAAAGAAGGCCGAGGAAGAGGGCTACCCCCAGATCGCCAAGCTCTTCCGTGTCATCTCCTTCTCGGAGGAGATCCACGGGGAAAGGGCCCTGCGGGTCCTGCGGGAGATCGGCACCACCGAGGAGAACTTGGAGGAGAGCTTCCAGTCGGAGACCAAGGTGGCGCAAGTGGCCTATGACAGGTTCCTCAAGATGGCCTACGAGTTGGGAGAGAAGGGGGCAGCCTGGCACTTCACGGTCAGCAGGGACGTGGAGGAGACCCACGGGAAGCTTTACAAGGCGGCCCTCAACCACCTGATGGAAGATCGGCAGACCACGTATTACGCGTGCTCTGTCTGCGGCTTCGTTTCGGACGGCGTCTTGCCGGAGACCTGCCCTGTGTGCGGGGCACCCAGGGAGAAGTTCATCCGTTTCGAGTGAGGACGGGGCCTGAGAGGATCCCGGCCTCGCACTCGGCGCAACTGGTCACCGGGGCGGTGGCGGCATTGGCACATTCGGTCTGTCTCGTCTATCTCGTCTATCTGGTCTATTCCGTCTATTCCGTCTGTCTCGTCTATCTCGTCTATTTCGTCTGTTTCGTCTATTGGGCCTATTTGGTCTCGACAAGAATCGGTCGGCCTCAGCCGAGCTTCGGCCGAGAGGGCTCCCCCAGGTCCAAATCCTTTGGAAAATCGAGCGCCGAAGAACGGTGATCGAATCCTTGTGGACATCCAAACCTGTGAACATTGTGGTAGACTCACTCGTAGCTGACCTCGGCGTTGTTGGATTCACTTGCTCGGCCAACATGTGGCTCTGGCCTCCCTGAGGACAACCCACGGCGAAGCCGAGGTCAGCCCCTTTGGACGCGGAAGTCAATATGTCTAGGTGAGAAGCGAATGAGACGTAAAGATAGAGCAATGGAGGCCGAGGAGGCAAGACGCTTACTCGAAACAGCCGAATACGGTGTATTGTCCATGGCATCCTCGGATGGAGTGCCTTACGGCATTCCCCTGAATTTCTCATTTGTCAAGGACTGTATCTACTTCCACTGCGCTCCAGAAGGGAAGAAGATCGACTTCCTCTACGCCAACAGGAAGGTCTCGTTTTGCGTGGTTGGCAGGACAGAGGTGATGCCTGAGAAGTTTGGCACAAAGTACGAGAGCGTTGTTGCCACGGGCATGGTGGAAGAGCTCTTCGAAAAAGACAAGAGGGAGGGATTGATCTCGCTGCTCAGGAAGTATTCGCCCGATTACATCGAGGAAGGGGTCGATTACATCAACAGACTTTTCGATAAGACCAAGGTCTTCAGGGTCTGCCTCGAGTCCATCACGGGCAAGGCCCGCAGATGATGGGACACGTGAAGAAACAAATCCCCAGCGGCCCGCCGTCGATCCGGATCGTTAGCCCGCCTCCCAGTACGAGTACAAGTTTTTGCGTGCGGATGCAAATACGGCCGGGACCACGGCAGGACGGACGCCTTTTATCATTGACGCCGCCTGGTCTATTCACTAATCTAAGCTCTTGGCCTTCGAGAATGGGAAAAGGCAAGTTCCGGAGGAAAGCGGCGATGAGAAGGTTTGTTCCCGAGAGGCTCCGCGATCTCTCTCAGGAGAGGCGGGCGGCCATACTGAAGAGGTCCATGGAGGATGTCACCGGCATCTACCCGGAGGTGCGTGCAATTCTCGACGACGTTCGTGTTCGCGGCGATGAGGTCGCTATCCGTCACTATCGAAAGCACAAGAGGGATATCACCGTATCGGACCTCGAGGTCAAGCGGGAGGAGATCGACGAGGCTTATGCCCAGGTTGACCCGAAGGTGACGGAGGCCCTGAGAAAGGCTGCCGCGAATATCCGGAAGTTTCATCAGGCTCAGTTGGAACGCGAGATGTGGTCCATCGAGATCAGCCAGGGGATCCTCGCGGGGAGGGTGACACGGCCCATCGAAAGGGTCGGCGCCTACGTCCCTGCTGGAAAGGCCCCCTATCCTTCCAGCGTCCTGATGAACATCCTCCCTGCACGGGTCGCAGGGGTCAGGGAGATCTATGTCTGCACTCCTCCCCAGGAGGGTATGCGAGCAGATGCGTCGATCCTGGTTGCGGCAGACATTGCAGGGGCGGATCGGATCTTCAAGATCGGGGGTCCGTGGGCAATCGCCAGTCTGGCTTACGGCACGAAGTGCATACCGAAGGTCGACAAGATCGTGGGGCCTGGAAATCGATATGTCACCGCCGCGAAGATGCTCGTCTTCGGTTCTGTGGACATCGACTCCCCGGCCGGACCGAGCGAGGTCCTCATCCTTGCCGACGAGAGCGGCGATCCACGCCTGACTGCTGTAGATATGCTTTCCCAGCTCGAACACGATCAGGATGCGGCTGCCGTGCTGGTCACGACTTCAGAGGACCTTGCTCACGAGGTCTCGCAGTTCATCTCTAGAGAACTCGACCGGCTCCCCCGCAGGGAGATCATGGAGGCTGCGCTTTCGAAGAACTCGGCGATCCTGATCGCGGAGGATATGGGAGAGGCCATTCGCTTCACCAATGAGTATGCCGCTGAGCACCTTCAGATAATAGTCAGAGATCCTTGGACCATCCTTGCAAGGATCGATCATGCGGGCTCGATCTTCCTCGGCCCATATGCCCCTGTTCCGGTCGGAGACTATGCCTCAGGCACTAATCACATCCTTCCGACTGGCCAGTGCGCCCGGATGTTCAGTGGGCTCTCGGTGGACGATTTCATCAAGAAGCCGACCTTCCAGTATGTTTCGAGAGAAGGGCTCGAGGGGTTGAAGGACACGATCGTGACCCTCGCAGAGGCAGAGGGGCTGATGATGCACGCCCGATCCGTCAAGGAGCGGTTTCGCACGGATGGAAGCTGAAGCTGGAGCCTCACGCGGCACATGCATTCCTGATGGGATCTCTCAAACACGGGCAGTGCGACTTCCACCACCTCTTGCCTTGTATCCAGGAGCCTCTTGATCGCTGGATCCCGATCGCGCCCGGCATTGCGCGGACACCTCCCCCGGGGGCTTCGCGCCCCGACCCGAGGCGGTGCAGATCCGTCGAGAGAGACGGTGGGGTCCGCCCTCGTCGGCAAACAGCACCATCGTTAGCGGCATGCACTGGTGGGGGCTTTCCCGTCTCGGCGGCGAGCCATGGCTCAAGGGAGCTTCTAGCGCAGGCTGGCGGCCATCCTGAGGGCGGACGTGAAGGGATACAGCCGTTTCATGGGGGGGGACGAGGCGGCAACGGTGAGGACTCTGACGGCGTATAAGGGGGTCATGTCCGAGCCGCTTCAACAGCGCCATGGCCGTGGAGAAGGAGATCCAGGCCCGAAATGCCGAGCTGGAGGAGAACCGGCGCATGCAGTTTCGGTCGGCATCAACGTATGCACCTCGAGGAGTTCGACAGGGCCATTGAGGAAGCCGAGAAGGCCCTGTCGCTCTGCCCCAATTCGGCTTCGACGTATTTCGCGTTAGGAGCCGTGCTTTACAAGGATATCCTGCGGATCAGTCCCGGAACCATCGCTTGGCCCATGCCCTGAGCAAGGCCGGGTTAAAGGAGGGGGCGGGCACGTTGACGGGGGGAAATGATCCGTGTATGGTAAGTGCATGATCTTTAGGGAGGACCAAAATGGCCGTGAAGACCATCACAATTGACACGGATGCCTATGATTTGCTGGCCGCTCAGAAGCGTGGCCAGGAGTCATTCAGCCAGGTCATCAAGAGGCGTCTGCGGCCTTCCCGAACGGCTGCCAACCTGTTGGAACGGCTGGACGAGGTCTGTGTATCCGAGGAGACTCTGAATCGGTTGGAAGAGATCGTGCATGCGAGAGAGGAGTCACCCGTGGCCTCACCATTTTCCTCAGATGAGGCTCGCTGATAGATGTTTCTGGATACGAGCTTTTGCATAGACTTGATGCGGGAGCGTCACCGTGGCGAAGAGGGTCCTGCACTCAGAAAACTGGCATCACTGGGCCAGACCCCTTTGTATCTATCCCTCTTTGTCCTCTGCGAATTGAACGCAGGCGCACGGCTCTCCTCTCGGCCGGAGGAGGAGATTCGGAAAGTGCAACGCCTCTCCGAGTTGGTAGAGGTCGTCCTTCCCGATCGTGCATTTGCCGTAGCATATGGCGAAACGGAGGCGTTCCTTCGTGGTCGAGGCATGATCATTCCCACGATGGATCTGCTGATTGGCATAGCGGCCAAGGTGTACGGGTTGCCTGTCGTGACCCGGGACGCCGTTCATTTCGCGAAGATTCCAGGCCTAGTGGTTGAGCAGTACTGATTGAGGCGCAAGGCTTCGACGGATCCCACCCCTCGACTTCTGGAGTTGGACATGCCTCCGCATTTCCAGAGGGTCCACTCTCCCCACCTTGTCCGAACGCCACTTCTGCTTGCCTAACCCCGATTCCCCTGACCGGGAAGGAGGTTTGCCATGAATCCGGAGTGACTTAAGCGCAAGCTGGAGGCGGTCTCCAGCGCGGACGTGAAGTTATACAGCCGCCTCATGGGGGAGGACGAGGAGCGGACGGTCCGGACCCTCAAAGCGCACGCGGAAGTGCCGAGGGTCCACGATGTGGGCGTCTGCAAATGGTCACGGGGCGCGTGACGGCATTGGCCTATTCCGTCTATTTCGTCTGTCTCGTCTGTTCCGTCTATTCGGTCTATCTGGTCTATTCCGTGCATTCCGTATGTTTGGTCTGAAGATGAAGAAGACACGGGACTGTCAGGTCTTCGGGGCCCGATTCCCGAGGGATTAGGACTCCGGG
>Ga0209162_1002701_pt1 | contig 15126 bp, 14 predicted proteins | sample YNPNPMetaG_FD_187121 | JGI IMG/M metagenome (GOLD analysis project Ga0209162, IMG submission 187121) | Anoxygenic and chlorotrophic microbial mat microbial communities from Yellowstone National Park, USA - YNP NP MetaG (SPAdes) (version 2) ... | reverse complement strand
AGTATTGTGGTGGATGGGTTGACAGCGCACAACAGGGAGGAAAGCCCGAACAGGGCGACGCCCATCAGGAACACCCTTTTTCTGCCCAGCATGTCCGCCAGCCGCCCGAACGGCAGTAAAAACACCGCCGAGGTGAGCAGATACGCCGAGATAACCCAGCTAATTGTAACGGCGGTAGCGTGCATCTGTCTGCCAATCGCGGGGATAGCTACGTTGAGGGCGCTGCCCATAAAAGGTGTGAGGAACGAAGATAAACCGGCGGCAATCAATACAGTACGTTTCTCATTCGGCATGTTCTGCTTCTCCTGCAGGATGTATGCTCATCTATTATGGGGTCGGAGGGCGATTTTCCTGTTGACGGCTCGCCCGGATGCGATACATCTGCTGCTCCAGCCGCTGTTTGGCGAACTGGTAATATTCCGGCACAATCTCAAACCCAATGTAGCGCCTGCCCATCTGTTGTGCGATAACCGCCACCTGTCCCGACCCTAGGAAGGGGTCCATGACCAGGTCTCCCTCCACCGAAGAGTATTGCAGGATTTTCCGCACCAGCTCCGCAGGTAGTTTGGTGGGAGTCTTGATGTCGCCGTTCCAGTACTCGCGTGGGATAACCCATACATCCTCCATGTCGCGATAGCGGGGGTTCCCGTCTTCTGTGCGGGTGGCGGGGAAGCGAGAATCGGGATAGAACCGGCGCAACCGGTCGTTTTTGCACACATAGAGGGTATGGTAGTGCGAGGTCACAAATCGCCGCCTGGTGTATACCCCGAACTGATACTTCCAGATAATATGATTGACGGTGATGAAGCCGGTCTCATGCAGGGCGTTCAGGATGTCGCGCAGGTTGTTCCACCCGGAGAAGACGTACATACTGCCCGAATCCTTCAGCACACGGTATGCCTCCTGCATCCAGCTTAGGGTGAAGGTGTAGTACTCCTCCTGCGGGATCTCATTATAGCCGTCCAGCACACGCTCCTGAGTGCGGTTGTAATTGCTGCGGCGGGCGCGGAAGTCAATGGCAAAAGGCGGGTCGGTGACGATGAGGTCTACACTGCCCCCCGCCATCTGCTTCATTCCCTCACGACAGTCCATCAGGTAGATTCGGTCGCATTCTATCATTGTTACTCGCTCTCATGAAAGGTTTTTGCTTCATCTAGCATTTCGATTCTATCAGAATGCACCCGTAAACGCGCAGGAACCCTCGTATCCTCTCGCGAAACACAAAACACAACCGGCGGAGGGCGACAACATGACAGGGTTCACAGTAGACCGATGGCAATTTCGCTATCCGGGTTTCGTGATTGGTGCGTGGTGGGGACCAGACGCCACCGATGCCGAGCTGCGCCTTTATCACGAGGCGGGCTTCAACGTGGTGATGGCGGGCAGGTATATGCAGCTGGATGACTATGCCGACCCCGAAAAAGGTGTGCGCGAACTCGATCTGGCGCGTAAACACCGCTTGTGGGTGATGTTTGATACCTACACCAAAAACGACCGTCCCTGGGGCGGCAAACGCAGCGAAGAGCCGTATGAGCATCCTCTCCATCATCCTGCCAGTCTGTTAGAGTTGCAGTGGCTCTACGAACGGCTTGGTAAGCATCCCGCCCTGCTGGGTTTCATGATTGGCGATGACCAGGGAGAGGTGACCCCCCGCGCGGCACAGTGCACCCGTTTTCTGTTCGAGCAGCCCAAGCCACATCTTATCCCCTGGTTGTGTGGGTGGATACCGCCTGAGAATCTCGCCCGCCACAACAATCCGATTGCCAACCCGCAGATATATCCCACGCTCTACGAGTGGCAGCTCTCCGCGGAGCAACTCGCCCTGCGTTACGTTCGTGCATACGCTTCCTACTGGCGCCAGTGCCATCAGCACGGTGTGGCGTTCTGGCCCATGTTCAATACCACGCATCCTGAGAACGGCAAAACGGGAAAGGATATGTTCGGTTATCTGCCCAGCGACTCGCTGGTGCGCTTCCCCGCCTATCTGGCGCTAGCGTACGGCGCTCAGGGTATTTGGTACTTCACCTACAACGGTGGCGCTATTCAGCATCTCGGTCCGTTTCAGAGCCTCCCGGAAGCACGGCAGGCATTGACCTCGTTGTATCCGGTGGTCAAGGAGGCGAATCTGCGAATCGCTGCCTGGGGCGACCGGATTATCGGGCGGACGTGTGCCAACGTGTTTGCCACCGCGTTCCCACAGGAGCAACCGCCCCCGGACAACCCGCCTTTTGTTCGCCCCTCGGAAGAGCAAATCGTGCAGGCGATGGACGAACACCTGCTGGTGGGTATCCTGTCCGGGCACGGCAAACCTCCCCTGGCGATGGTGGTGGACTGCCGCGTGAGCAAGGGCTGGAACGACCTGTCCCCGCGCGAGGTGGAACTGCGCTTCGCCCGTGAGGTGGAGCGCATCGACGTGCACGAGGGCAGGCGGGTACGTTCCATCAAGGGCAATACCGTACGCTTACGCCTGCAGGCAGGTGGCGGGCAACTTCTCGAGATTCACGGGACGTTACGGGTAGCGTAAGGGCGCTATCCATACCGCCCGAACTCGTCGAACGCCTCGTACATCGCCACGATGTTCTCCCAAGGCACCTCGGGACCGATTTCACCGTGCAGGATGAGTCCACCGTTGAACCGCCCGAACAGCTCCACCGTCTCCTTCACATGCTGTCGCACCTGCTCCGGCGTGCCGAAGGGGATGATGTACTGCCGGTCTAAATCGGAACGCACACACACTCTGCCCGCCAGCTTTTCCTCCAGCAGCTGGCGTGGCATCAGCGGGTGCTGGGGGTTCAGCACGTCCACCCCTATCTCGATGAGGTCATCCCAGATGTCCACGGTCCAGCCGTCGGTGTGGAAGAATATCTTCTTGCCCGCGTGCTTAATCGGCTCGAACATGCGGGCATAACGCGGCTTGAAGAAGGAACGCCACTGGCGCGGGCTAATCAGCAACCTGTCCTGCGCACCCCAATCGTCCGCAAAGGTGATGCCGTCTACACCTGCTTTCAGCCACTTGTGGATGTGCTGCAGGTTCCATTCCACGAGGCGGTCTACCAGTTCGTGCAGAGGCTCTGGCTCTTCCGCAAGGTCGAGGAACAGCTGCTCGCTGGTGCGAAGCCACTGCATCTGCTCGAACAGCGTGCCTCCCCCGCCGGTACGGAACCAGTCGCATTCGGGCGATTGCAGGCGTCGAGCAATGTCCTCGAACACGCTGTCGTCGGGCACAGGGGGGAACTGGTAGTCGCGCAGCTGGTCCCAACTTTTGAGGGGAGCCTCTTTCACCTCGCCCGCACTGTAGCCTTTGCGCCGCAGCCATCGGCAGCCCCACTGGTCGACGTATTCTTCGATATCGCCTTCCACCTGCGGCTCTGGCGGTATGGTGAAGTTCCGTGCCCCGAAGTCGTCGGGGCGCGCGTTGAGAAAGTCCACCAGCTTCTGTCCGTGTCGCCAGAACGCGCCCGGAAACACGGCATGTTGAGAGGGTACGCGGTCTGGACCACGAAACTCGATAGCAGCCAACACCCGTTCTCGCGAAGTCATCATCATCTCCTGAAGCGAGGGTCGGGTACGCGATTCGCGACGGGGCGTGCTTTTTCCTGTGGGGCAACCGATGAGAACGGAACTCGCGCATACGCTGGCTATCTACTGTTCGGATGGGCGTTTCGCTCCTGCCTGTGAGCGGTTTATTCAGCAGACCCTGAGCGAGGAGTGGTTTGACCGATTTGTGGTGCCAGGGGCGCGGCGTGGCTTCGTCTGGACGTTTTGACGGTATGGGAGAACCATGTCGCGCGACGCCACATCGGTTTCCTGATAGAGGCGCACGGCGTTCGGCGAGTCATCCTTATCGCGCACCAGCAGTGTGGCTTTTACGAGCAATTACGACTCACTCCGGAACAAACCGTGAACAGGCAGGTGGAAGACCTCCGTACAGCCATACGGTTTCTACAAGAAGAGCATCCGGGCATTGCAGTGGAGGCATATTACCTGCGGGTTGCCGACGGGCAACCGATTTTTGAACGTGTTCAAGCTTCGCTATTTGGACACGCCGAAGGCTCAGTGGGTAAAAACTCTCCCTAAAGCGTGTTCGCGCAAGAGCCTGATGTGTATCCCAGCGGCTGAAAGTGCCGGGCAACGCTGGAACCAAACCTGCCTTCCCCGTCCAAACTGCATTGAACCCGGCTCCCACACCTAACGGGCGCTCTGGGGTACTGGAGCCATCATGACTTCGAGATGTTCGGCATAGTACTCCACCCAGTACACGTTGCCAGCGCCGTCTACCGCATACCATGCGACTTCACCACCCAGAGGTGGGTACGAGAATACGGCACGCACTCCGACGAAGTTTCCAGCAGCATCGTACTCCACGATGGTGTAACCGAGCCGGACATGGAAGCTGGGATCGTCGGGCTTACGTGACACGCGGAAGACTCTCAGCGGTGCTCCGACACGATAAATGTGACCGCGGTTGTCTATGCCAGCCATGTCAACCCACGCCATACTGCACTCGAAATCCGATGGTTCAGAAGGAGGTAGGGAGATACGCCGAACCAGCGACCCTTGCGCGCTGTATACCGTCACAACGAGACGCTCACCGACCGTTACCTCATACGAAGATTCCGTGCGCTTTCCGCTCACGTCATACCATTCCCGTCCAACGCGACGCGTTCTCGGGGTAGATACCCGCGCACAGTGGTAAAGACGCCTGGCGCGGTCATAAAGCCTTATCTTCAGCAGCTCCTTCGGCAGGGAGACAATCTGCGGTGTTACCTGCCCGGAAGGAATACGGACGATGTACGGACGGCACTTTTCGCACTCTTCGTGCTCGGGAAGAAGATAAACATCCCCCCACGGCGTCACCCGAAACTCCCCGTGCAACATGTCCCAAAGCATGTCCAATTCTCGTCCTTGCGACAAGTTGAGTTCCAAGGTCTGCTCCCAGTCCGAGCGGTCTTCTGGAAACTGAATGCGCAGCAAATGGCGTACAATGTCCCCTTCTCGCTTCCGTAAGCGTCGCCCTGACGAGTCGTAAATGCGGATAACGTTAAGCCCTGCTCCTCCAAGCACATAAATCCTCCCGGAGGTATCCACCCCCATCATAGCAATGCGACGTGTGGGTTCCGTTTTCATCAACAGGTTACCGCGGCGGTCAAATCGCTTGACGCAGTCGTTCTGGTCATCGCCTATGTATATGGTGCCGTCATCGGCGACAACAAGGGCAGACGGACCAAAGTAGCCTCCTTCCCCCTTCACGACCCCAACTTGTGTGTCCGCTTCGCCGTACTTTAATGCGAAAAGCGTCACCGGTTGAGTAAGAGCGTTCGGTGGACGGTCTGATTGAGCATCCGAACCGCTTACTGGCTGATTGATGCTGCTGTTCATCAAAACGGCTGTGATCGTCGCCAGTGCACCTGCAAAGTATTTGAACACACTCACGGGAATCCACCTCCTTCTCTTTATTGTCCACGCCACACCAGACAACGAGGCTGGTATTGGTCATCAGGGTATTTCTCAGAGAACTTCTCCACTGGATGGACGTGAACCATATCGAACTGGCCGCAAGCGTCAATAACCTGGTTGCTTCCACCGTTCCCTGGACCCACGTCGTAAGTGCCCGGTGTATATCTGTAAACAATCACAACATGATGTCCAGGGTACGCCAAAATATCCCCGGGTTGCAAATTGTTGTTGTAATCTGCAATCCGCCTACTGTAGTAGTCAGTACATAGTCCTGTGACGTTGGTGCGCCACGGATTCCAGTTGTATCCTGCCAATCTCGCTGCGGCACACACCAACCCGCTGCAGTCTATTCCATAGCCATCATAGCCGTCACTGCCAGGCGACCTATCGGCTTGGTTGTCGGAACGCCCACCATACCAGTGTCCACCCCATTCGTACGGTACAACCCGGAAAGAGGTTACCCATTGAAGAAAGGCTTGCTTGCGGGCATTCGGCGAGGTTGCATGTGTATGCCTAAAGCTAATCCGCACAGCATACTCGGTTCTCTCGTCGCAATTCTGGCTCCATGTACGGGACCAAACCGCAATGTCTTCGTCTATGTTGGGATGAAGCCAGTCGCCGGGAGTCGGCTGGTAACTATATCGCATCATGTGTGCTACGCCACTGTGCGTGCGTTCCGTCCAGGATAGGCGTAGGCGTACTGCAAAGCGAACCGTAACCCCGTTTCCAGGTTGCTGGAGGGAATCTGTTCCCCATCCGAAGTGAAGTGGCATATACGGTGGGTAATATCTATATACTGGGTCTGCCCCTTGCTTTTGGCGGTCTGTTAACTCGGTTTCTTTATCGACTTGAGTGACCAGCCTGTACCACGAGAGGCTGATAGCTATCCCCCCCGGCCAACGGTATACTCGCTGCGCCGGGTCCAAACGGGGTAAAGAATCCTGCTCCCAAATGATGGGGTCCCCATCGGTACCAGTCGCAAACCAGTAACCATCGTTCTCAAACCACTCACTGCTGCTGTTCCTGAACCCCATGCCGCAGAAGGCGTAGTATCCCTGCCGGGTACGGACCCATACGATAGCCCTGAGCGCTATTGTGTCCGTGGTAAAGGGATAGGCTCGAGAGCGTTCTGTCAGGTTACGGTAATATACCCGCACCTTGTCTATCTCCATGTGCAGTTGCGCATTCAGCGGCAAGGCAGGTTTTCGCCGGTGATGCTTCTCCTCTGCCACATGGTCATCCACTGCGTGAACCATAAACAGATATTCGCCGGGAGTGACCATCAGGCTCACCGGCACGCGCACCAGAACCCCATGCTTCACCCCAGATGCACTGGCGGTCAAGCCGTCGGGCTGGTGGTTGTGCTCCACACAGGGCAATTGCGCCAAATCCCACGTGCCGATGCGCTGTAACTCGGGGTCAAACAGCCATATCTCCCCACGATGTGCGTTGGTGTTCAGGCTGTCTTTCAACACATACCAGCGGATGAAGTAGAGATGTTCATCGTCGGTCTCATCCTCTGGCGTTTCCCTGTCATCATACCCCCAGTACTCGGCATACAGCATCGGCTCGTTGTTCTCGTCAACCGCCCGCTCAATGAACAGGTAGTCCGACCGGTTGCTATCCCTGTCCGGCGGCGCACTGCCATAAATGTACGCACCCAACCGATATACATATACCCCCGCAGGCGCAACCGTGCCGTCATCCAAACGACCATCCCACGTCCACGACCAGCTGCCCGGACGAGAAACGCCATCGAACTGTGGAGCGAAGATGGGGTTTTGATTGTCCTCGCGGCGGAATATTTCCAGCTTCACCGTGCACGTCCCCGCCTGTGCGTGCTGCAACTGCGCCGAAAACACCACACCTGTCATCTCGTCCGGCTTCCACACAAAGTAAGGCTCCGGGCGACTGTCCACCAGCAGCAGATTGCTCATGGTCAGTGTCATACTCACAGGAGGAGAATTGACTGTCCTCCTGTCATTGGGCGGGGGATTGTTCGTCTGCACAAGGTAGCTCACCGTTACATCAATCTGGTAGGTAGCGTTATGCCCGGCAAAGTTGACAAACGGGCTTTCCAGCACCACCACGTTACTGGTCGGGTCGCCATACTGTGGATCAGGGTTAACACGTTGGAACTCTGCCAACTGCCCAGAGGTGACCGCATGAGCGTTGGTCAGTTCCCGGATGGACTGCTGGGTGACGCTGGCGGTAATAATGCTTCCTTCGCCCGGTTCGGGTTGTACCACGACACGCACGGCAAACTGCCCGCCGATGGTGGCTCCGGAGTTGGCAACCACTGCGCCTTGTCCGGAGTTGGTGGAGGGATACCACAGGGCATACATTCTCACCGAGGCGGAGGCGCTGGCGTTAACCAGCAGGGTCGCAGTGAGGGCAGCAAATGCGGAGAGGGCGTTCAGTACCACCCCCGTTTGAGTAGCAAAGCAAGACGTTTCATCTTTTTTGCTCCTTTCACGAGGGGTAGATATCTACTCACATGATACAGCGCTTTTCGGGAAATGTCAACATTTGTGAGAGGTACTCGAAAACCGCTGGATGCCATCGGTGGCTTAAGGAGGCGGAATCTTGCAGAGGGTCGGAGAATGCAAGATATACAGGCGAAGTGCCAACATTCCGGAGGAGAGGTTAAAACGATGGCTGAAGTCAAGAAAGCACGGATCGCGTTCGTGGGGTGTGGAGGACACGCGACCCATTCGCTCTTTCCGGCGGTGCATCGGATACCGGAGATGGAGCTGGTGGCGGTGTGCGACCTGCGCGAGGAACTGGCGCAACGCAACGCCCGCTGGTTTGGGGCGCAGCACTGGTACACCGATGTCGCCACCATGCTGTCGAAGGAGGAACTGGATGGCGTGGTGATTGTGGGGCCGCCGCAAATGCACTACGAGGTGGGCAAGCAGTGTCTGGATGCAGGGCTACCCATCTTCGTAGAGAAACCATCCGCGCTTTCGTATGCGCTGGCGCGGGATCTGGCAGAGCATGCCGATCGCAAAGGCTTATGGGGTGCGGTTGCCTACATGAAACGGTTCGCTGTGGGCTACGAACTGGCGAAGCAGATTGCCCGTCGGGAGGAGGAGTTCGGGCGGGTTACGGTAGTGGAAATCCGCTTTTCCAACGGTCCCTATCCTGCCATCTGGGGCATCTCTCGGGCGGCGGAGGCGTTTCTCATTGGGCAGGCAGTGCATCTGTTCAATTTGGCTCGCTACTTCGGCGGCGAGGTGGAGGAGGTCTACGCCTGCCTGCACGAGGTGGAAGAGAACCGCTTCGGTTACGCCATCAACCTGCGTTTCGCCAGCGGTGCGCTGGGTATCCTGAACCTGAACGCGCTGGAGTCTCCGACATGGAAGATTCACGAGCGCATGGCTTTGACAGGGGTGGACTGTTGGCTGGAGGTAGAGGATATGCTGCGCCTGCGCTACCGCCCGCGTGGGGAGCCGATTGCAGAACCGCATATTGGGGGCAGGAACCAGTGGATCGAGTGGCAGCCCGACTGGACGGAAATCCTGCGGGTGCATGCGGCGGGCTGCTTTGGATACATGGGCGAGCTGCAGAACTTCGCACGGAGCTGTTTGGGGCAGGAGACGCCGCGCAGCACGCTCTGGGACGGCGCAAAGGACCTGCAGGTCGCCGAAGCGGTATGGCGCAGTGCCCAAACGGGAGAGGTGGTCTCATTGAGCGACAGGACGTGAGTTCTGGAAACCGTGCTGGTCTGCCTGCTGGCGGAGCTATTTCCGGTGTGGTAAACTGAAGCCGGAACGTACCGGAAGGGGGCGATGCAGATGGTGCAATCCACCGTGCGCACTCATGCGATACGCATGGCCTACGAAGAGTTCCTGCGGTGGAAGGACGAAGATACCCATGCCGAATGGGTAGATGGGGAGGTCATCCTGACGATGCCGCCCAAAGACAGGCATCAGGATATCGTGTTGTTCCTGGCTTCGTTGCTTCGCATCCTGCTGGATTTGACGGGAACGGGCAAGGTTCGCACTGCACCGCTGGAGGTTTACCTGCCTAAACGCCCGGCCTCCCGCGAACCGGACATTGTGGTCGTGTTGGAGGAGAACCTGCGGAATCTTGGCGAGGAGCGCTTCACCGGCGCGCCAGACCTGCTCGTGGAGGTGATTTCGGAGGACAGCGTACGGCGAGACCGTGTGGAGAAGTTCCTCGAGTATGAGCGCGAGGGTGTGCGAGAGTACTGGCTCTTCGACTCGCGTCCTGCTCACTATAGTGTGGAGGCTTTTGCGCTGGAAGCCGGCGTCTACACGCCGATTGGAGTCGACCACGAGGGCTGGCTGCAGAGCCTGGTTCTGCCCGGCTTTCGTGTGAAGCCCACATGGTTCACCAGCGAGTCCTTGCCCGACTCGCTATCTGCGCTGAGCGAGATGCTCTCGTCTGAACTGAAAACCCAGCTTAGGCAGCGTCTAGGGGGAGAGTAGCTGCCTTTCAGCAGGGAACCGCCGCTCCGATGGAGAAACGTTCGACAGCGCAAACTCCACCTACTGGAGTAATTGAATGGAACACGCCAACCTGCAGATTTTTATTGCCATTGTGCTTTTTTCGTTCCTGATCCTGTGGAAGATTCTCACCGCGCGACGGGGCAAGGGCGGCTTCATCCGACGCATCCCAGGATTGAACGAAATCGACGAAGCCATCGGGCGGGCGACCGAGATGGGACGCCCGATGATTTTCCACCCGGGCGTTGGTGAGGTGCAGAACGTGGGCACGCTGGCGGCACTGGGAGTGCTGGGGCACGTCGCGCGCAAGGCGGCGCAGATGGGCTCGCGGGTCATTGTGACCACCGCGATACCGGTAGTGGTGCCGGTGGCAGAGGATATCGTCAAGCAGGCTTACACGCAGGCGGGTCGCTCCGAACTGTTCAACTCCGAAGACATTCGCTTCCTTGCAGCGTCAGGGGACCAGCTGGCACTTGCCACCGCCAACGTGATGGAACAGGAGAAGACCGCCGCGCATTTCTTCTTCGGCATGTACGACTACACATCGCTCCTGCTTACCGAGCCCGGGCAGCGCACGGGTGCAATCCAGATTGCTGGCACGGACCAGTATTTTCAGGTTCCCTTCTTCATCGCCAGCTGCGACTACACGGTCATCGGGGAGGAACTCTACGCCGCCAGTGCCTATCTCACGCGCGAGCCGACCATGTTGGGTAGCTTGATTGGGCAGGACTACGCCAAGATTATCGTACTGGCGGTCATCGTGCTGGGGGCACTCAGCACTACCTTGCTAGGCAGTCAGAACTTCTTCGTGCAACTGATAGGGGTGTACCGGTAGCCATGACCAAACGCCGATTCATCGCTCTGGTCACGTTTTTGGCAGGGCTTTACTACTTTCTGGAGTTCGTCGTACCGCCTACTATCCCGTGGCGCACCGTGCGGGGGGAAGTGGTATCGGTATCGCCGCAGAGCATTACCCTGCTGGTCAATGGGCAACAGCAGCAGATACCAGTGGAACCGACGCTTAAGGTGTATCGTGAACGCCCCACAGGCGCACCCGAGAGCGTAGAGCCTGCGCAGTTGCGCCCGGGTGACCGCGTCAGCGCAGGACCGACTACCTACCTGTCGGACTGGCTGACTCCGGTGAACAACTTCTTCATTGTGCTGGGCTCGATGGCGTGGGGCATGGGGCTGATTAGCCTGGCGATGGTGCATTCGGGTAACATCCGCCGTCGTCGCCCGGAGTGGTACGGCAGTGTGGTGTTCTTTTTGGCGGTAGGTGGAGGCATCGTGGCAGGACTGGGCTACGGCGCGGAGGGCGGCTGGCTGAAAGAGGCGAACGACGTGGTGTTCAACTACCTGTTGCGCCCAATGAGCTCCACGGTGTTTTCGCTGCTGGCGTTCCACATGGCGACCGCTTCCTACCGTGCGTTTCGGGTGAAATCGGGCGAGGCGGCGCTGATGATGACATCGGCTTTCGTTGTGATGCTGGGACAGATACCGATTGGGTTGTGGCTGACGCATGGGCTGCCTTCGTTCCTACAGCTGCCCGTCATGGCGCAGTGGGTTCTGTATATCGCCAATTCGGCAGCGGTGCGGGGCATGTGGTTCGGCATGATGGTGGGTGCGATTGCGGTGGGACTGCGCTTCTGGCTATCACTGGAGCGGGGAGCCTTCTTCGACAGGGAGCTGTGAGAGATGGAGTGGCTTGCCAGACTGCAGAGCATCGACCGACGCTGGATTTACGCCGCGATATGGGTGGCGTGTGCGTTACCGTTTGTGGTGAACATCAAGCTTCCCGTGTACGTCTCTCCGGAGACGCGGCGACTGTATGAGTTCATCGAAAAGTGCCCGCCGGGCAAGGTGATTCTGGTGGACAGCGCGTGGGATGCGGGCAGTCAGGGCGAGAACTGGGGGCAGGTGGAGGTGGTGTTCGAACACCTGCTGCGCAATCGCATACCCTTCATCATCACGTCAGTGGAGATTACGCCGTTGGGACCGCAGTTCGCCGATCAGGTCATCGAGAGGCTGGTGCGCGAGAAGTTCCCCGATCGCAAGTACGGCGTGGACTGGGTGAACCTCGGTTACACCAAAGGCGGCTGGCAGGCGATGCAACAGATAGCCAAAGACATCCGCCAGCAGTACAAGAAAGATTCACGGGGCTACTCGCTGGACGATGCAGAACACCTGCCGCTGATGCAGCGCGTGCGCAATATCGAGGACATCTATCTCATCTACTCGGTGACCTACTCGCCGCTGGAGGACTGGATCCCCTTTATCCACGGCGTGTACGGCACGCCCATCGCTTTCGGCTGCGCGGGTATCCAGTCCACGACGTACTACCGCTACCTGCTGTCGGGGCAGCTGGTGGGGATGCTGGTGGGCGTGCGCGGCGCGGCGGAGTATGATGCCCTCCTTCATCCGAATCTGCGCGACCGCAACAGCATGGGCACGAAACTCATCGTGCCGCAGGCGTTTGGGCATCTGGTGATTATCGTGGCGGTGATACTGGGCAATATCGGCTACTTTGCCGCCCGCAGGAGGAGAGGCTGATGGAAGAGATAGCACCCTGGCAAATCTGGTTGGCAGCTATCGTGACGCTGGGAATCTATTCGTATCTCATCAGCGACAACAAGCTGTATCGCCTGCTGTTGAACGTGATGATTGGGCTGGGGGTGGGCTACAACTTCATTATCATGTGGAAGCAGGTGTTGCAGCCGTTGTGGTGGGAGCCGATGACGCGGGGCTTCGCGGCGGTGTTCAACGGGTTTGCGCCTGGCAGCGCAGGGGCATTGTGGGTGCTGGTGGGGTTACTGGGTACGCTGTGGTACTTCCAGTTCAGCCGCAAATACCTGTGGCTATCGCGCATCGTGATTGGCATGACGCTGGGCGCGGGGGCGGGCGTGGTGTTCAAACAGCAGCTGCTGATGAACATGCCGCAGATTGCCGACTCCTTCCGCCCGCTGATTGCCCGCGCCGACGGCACGCCGCTGGTGGATGGAAGCACCGCCCCCCTGTCGCTGTGGATGTCCCTGAACAACATCATCTTCGTCGGCACCATCGTGTGCGTGATGGTGTACTTCTTCTTCTCCTTCGAGCATAAATGGGCACCTGTGCGCCATACCGCGCGTCTGGGACGCTGGCTGTTGATGGTCAGCTTCGGTGCGTTCTTCGGCAACACCGTGATGACCCGTATGGCGGTGTTCCTGGAACGGCTGCAGTTCCTGCTGATGGACTGGCTGCGCGTCGGGTAGCTATCGTCGGCACTTGCCTGCGCACGAAGAATGCGTCATAATGTAGCAGGGGTGATAAAGATGGCGTTGCCTGCACAATCGGTTCCGCCTGAGAAAGTCAAACTAACCTACGAACAGTTTTTAGAGCAGCTGGATGAAGACACCCTTGCCGAGTGGGTGGACGGGGAGGTGGTCTATTTGTCACCTGCAAGTTTAGAGCATCAGTTGCTTTCCGACTGGCTAGTGCGCTACATCAACGAGTTTTTGGACAGGACTCGTAAGGGAGTTCTAGTCTCTGCCCCCTTCCAGATGCGGTTGTTGCGCAGCGAGCGTGGGCGCGAACCCGACCTGCTGTTTGTGGCGAACGAGAACCTGCATCGCCTGCACGATACCTACCTGGAAGGCGGCGCGGATTTGGTGGTGGAGATTACTTCTGCCGAGAGCCTGTTGCGCGACCGGGGCGAGAAGTTCGCGGAGTATGAGTTAGAGGGCATTCGGGAATACTGGGTGATTGACCCTGAGGGGAAGCGGGTGGACTTTTTCGTGCTGGGTGAGGACGGTCGTTACGAGCGTCGTCGTGAGGATGCGGAGGGTGTGTATCACAGTGAGGTTTTGGCAGGTTTTCGGTTGCCAGTGCGCTGGTTGTGGGAGCGTCCGCCGCTGATGGAGGCGATTCGGCTGTTTGACAACGAGTGAAGCGTGTGCTATAATCAAGGGTGCGTGGGCGGTTGGCGCAGCGGGAGCGCGCCTCGTTGACAACGAGGAGGTCAGTGGTTCAAATCCACTACCGCCCACCATACTACATCTGGTGTGCTTTCCTCGTCCTCTCCCACTACATCTTGTGGTTATGACCTGGTGAACAAAATACCAGATTCCCGTGACGAGACGCTCGGAAAAACCCCCAATCGTGCTTCCAAATTGCGTCGCAGTCATCTGGGGAATTGACAGCGGTGACAGATGGTGGTAATCTGGTACCGCGTTCAGCACCCCAGCTGCTGGACGCACTACCCCCACTGGTGTCTGGTTCACCAGTGGGGTTCTCTACTCTCATCTTAGCACCCCACGCCAAAGCTGTCAAGCAGTTTCTGCAAAATCTCCCAAAATCTTTCAAACCATCTCACCAATGGTAGACGTTTGTACCCCCGTACACTGTACGTACACCTTAGACAAAAGTCTACATTCCGACGCGCGTTCGTAATGCTGTGCAGGAAAGTGGGGGTCTCCCACAGAACCGAACCGTGACAATCGCATACCGTGAATGCTCGCCGCGCCGAACGCAAAGACGTCTGTTGGGGTAACCATACAAACGTCTTTGCTTTGCTTCTGGGACGTCTCCAACCCGAAGTGTCGGAGTGTCGGAAGTATATATATACCGACACATCCGACAGATGGGAGAATGTCCACCCATGCGCTTTTCGCTTTCGCGTTCGATCTCTATTGGTACAGAAAATCGTTCGATTTTCGCGCATGGTAAGGTGTGCTGGTGCGTTCCAGAAAGCCCATACAGCACGTTTTCTCGTGAAGATGGTCTACCACACTACCTCACGCGAAAAGTGCGCTGTACGCGCCTTCTGCACGCCTAGAACAGCGTTTTCTGCTTCGGGTCTTGCTTGAACCATTGATTCAACGGCAGTGCCCACTGCACGCCGTAACCGCGTTCAATGCGCACGCCATGCGTCCAGAATCTGCTAATGCTGGACGTAAACGTACAACCCGTGTCGGTGTCTAACACTTGCACCAACGTCACCCCGTGTCGCTCTGCTTCACGTAGAATCCGCTCTTCAAATGCCCATGCGGGGGGTCTGCGCAACTGGTGACGCTGTGCCGATGCTTTCCGCTTCAGAATGCCGTCTTCCAGCACACATCCACTGTGTCTGCCGTCGGTAGTGTAGAGGACTCGACGGGTCGTCTGTGGAACCGTAGCCATACGACACACTCCTTTCTCGTGGTGTGGGTGGGGGGACGGA
>Ga0209162_1002696_pt1 | contig 15140 bp, 10 predicted proteins | sample YNPNPMetaG_FD_187121 | JGI IMG/M metagenome (GOLD analysis project Ga0209162, IMG submission 187121) | Anoxygenic and chlorotrophic microbial mat microbial communities from Yellowstone National Park, USA - YNP NP MetaG (SPAdes) (version 2) ... | reverse complement strand
TCTACGATTCGGTGATGCCCGGCCCCGACGGCGATCACTGGTTCGCGGCCGAGCTGAGCCTTCCCCCTCCCCTGCTTTCAGAAGCTCGCGACGCCGACCCCTCCCCCGCTTTCGGGGGAGGGGCTGGGGTGGGGGCGATGGCGCCGGCCGGCGCAGCGGTGACCATCACCGTGCCGCTTTCGCCCTCTCTGCCGGCCATCTCCGCGCCGACCGTCTTGACGATCGCCGGCAGCGCCTACGGCGCCGGGCCGCATCAGTTCCGGGCGGCCATGGGCGGCGCGGTGCAAACCGTGTCCTGGACCGGCGCGGGCAATTGGACGCAGGTCGTCACGTTCACCTCCGACGCACCGACGGTCGAGCTGGTCGCCCTGCCGCAGGCCGATCCGATCCTGCTGGACAGCGTGCGCTGGCAGCGCAGCGTCGCGCTCGACGCCGGCGGCCGGGGCGCGACCTTTACCGGCCTGCCGGACGCCGGCCATTATCGGATCGTCAACGCGCCGGCCGACGCGATCTTGTACGACGTGACCGACCCGGTCGCCCCCACCATCCTGATCTTGCCGGCCGCGCCGACCCTCGACTACCAGGACAACCGGACTTCCCGCGCCTACCTGCTGGCCGGCCCCGGCACGCTCTTCGACGCGCAGGTGAGCCGCCACGCGCCGGCCGATCTGGCCCCGGCGGCCGGCACCGATATGATCATCATCACGCCGGCCATCTTTCGCGATGCGCTGGCGCCGCTGGTCGCGCTTCGCCAGGGCCAGGGACACGTCGTCAAAGTGGTGGCCGTGCAGGACATCTACGACGCGTGGACCTACGGTCGGACATCGCCCGACGCCATCCGCAACTTCCTGCGCCACGCGGCCGCGACGTGGAGCCCGCCGCCCTCTTACGTGCTCCTGGTGGGCGACGGCACGCGCGATCCGCACAACTACACCGGCCGCAACAACGACAACTTCATCCCGCCCTACCTGGCCGCGGTGGATCCGTGGCTGGGCGAGACCGCCTGCGACAACTGCTACGCCCAGTTGGACGGCGACGACCCGCTGAGCGACCTGTTGCCCGACCTGGCGATCGGCCGGCTGCCGGTGAACGGCGTCGCCGACCTGAACGCGGTGATCGGCAAGATCATCGGCTACGAGACGGGGCCGAACCTGCCCGATTGGCTCGCCCGCGCCGTCATCATCGCCGACAACGCCTACGAGGCGGACGGCTCGGCCGATCCGGCCGGCGATCTGTGGGCGCTGGCCGACGACGCCGCCGCGCGCCAGCCGGCCGGCGTGGACGTGCAGCGCATGTACTACGATCCCTCGCCCTTTACCCCGCGGCCGGCCTGGCACATCGCCGATCCCGTCGCGGCGCACCGCCGCACGCTGGAGCTGCTCAACGCCGGCGCCGGGCTGGTTACCTACATCGGCCACGCGCACCATTGGCAATGGGCGTTGACCGACCTGGCCGCCGATCCGCCCTACCTGTTGGGCTTGTACGACGTGGACACGCTGACCAACGGCAGTCGCCTTCCCATCGTGCTCGACATGACGTGCCTCACTGCGGCGTTCCAAACGCCGGCCTACAGCAAGACGACGTTGGACGAGCGCCTGCTCCTCCACGCGCGGGGCGGGGCGGTCGCGGTGTGGGGCTCCACGGGCCTCGGCGTGGTGTGGGGGCACGACCGGCTGGAGGCCGGCTTCAGTGCGGAGCTGTGGCGCCGCCCGGCCGGCGACGTCACGTTGGGCGCGTTGACGGCGGCGGGCTATCGCGAGCTCTTCGAGCACGGGACCTGTTGCTCGAGCGCCGCCCGCACCTTCGTCCTGTTGGGCGACCCGGCCATGAAGGCGCGAGTATACGCAAGACGCTCTCTCTACCTGCCTTTGATTTCCCGATGAGGCCGCCGACGGTCGGTTTGGCAAAAAAGGACAGGGGGTGTAGAATAGAATCATCACATCTCATGTGATGGGCTTACAGGGCTATCTGGAACGCCAGCCGACCGAAGCGCGGAGCGGTCGCGTGGCCACTGCCGGAAGGCCAGATACGGGCTTTCCGATGCAGGAGAAGGAGGAAAGCCATGCGCACCCGACTGACGGCCGGTTTCGCGGCGACGATCATCGGCATCGTCGTTTTCTCCGTGGCCTTCGCCGCCACCTGGACAGAACTGCGGCCGCTGGGCGATACCAATCAGAACTGGAACGCGGCCGCCTCGAGCGCAGACGGCACGCACCTCATCGTTGCCGTTCACGGGGGCCATCTCTACACCTCGGCCGATTCCGGCGCCACCTGGAACGAACACCGGCCCGGCGACGGCAGCGCCCGCCGCTGGTTTACGGTCGCTTCGGATCAAGACGGGTCGCATCTGATCGCGGCGTACGAGACTGGGGATGGGCGACTTTATACCTCTTCGGACTACGGAGCCACCTGGATCGAGCGCCGGCCGGCCGGCGATACGGGCGTGAACTGGCAATCGGTCGCCTCGAATGCCGATGGTTCGCGCCTGATCGCGGCCGCCAACGCCGGGCGCCTGTATACCTCCGCCGACGGCGGCGCGACCTGGACCGAACGTCGGCCGACCGGCAACGACGAAAACCTGGACTGGCAAGCCGTCGCGTCGGACGCAACGGGCTGCTACCTGGTTGCGGCCGTTTACTGGGGCCGGCTCTATACCTCGGCCGATTGCGGCGAGACATGGGTCGAACGCCGGCCGGCGGGCGATACAGACGCGCCCTGGTACGCAGTCGCGTCGAGCGCCGACGGCTCGCATCTGATCGTGGGCGCTTACGGCGGCAGGCTATACACCTCGACCGATTACGGAGCAAGCTGGACCGAGCGCCAGCCGGCCGGCGCCGGCAACCGAAATTGGATCGCCGTTGCATCGAATGCCGACGGCGCCGTCCTGGCGGCGGGAATCTATGGCGGTCGCCTGTATATATCAACCGACGGCGGCGCCAATTGGAGCGAGGAGCAGCCGGCCGGCTCGGTGAATCAGCTGTGGCGGACGCTCGCGTCGGATGGAAGCGGCTCGAAGCTCATTGCCGGCGTCTACGGGGGTCGCCTCTACGCTTCCAGCTCGATCGCACCGGGTGCCACCCCCACCCCGACACCCACCGGCGGCCAACCGACCGCTACTCCGACCGCCACATCCACGCGCACGCCGAGCGCGACGCCCACGGTCACACCCACCGGCGGCCAACCGACCGCTACTCCGAGCGCGACGCCAACCGCCACGCCCACGACGACACCGAGCGCGACGCCAACCGCCACACCGAGCACGACGCCAACCGCCACGCCGAGCGCGACGCCGACCGCAACGCCGACTGCCACTCCGACCGCCACATCCACGCGCACGCCGAGCGCAACACCCACGGCCACGCCCACCGGCGGCCAACCGACCGCTACTCCGAGCGCGACGCCAACCGCCACCCCGACCGCCACACCCACCGCGACGCCGACCGCCACGCCGACCGCCACGCCCACGGCCACGCCGAGCGCGACGCCGACCGCCACGCCCACGGCGACACCGACCGCGACGCCGACGGCGACGCCGACGGCCACGCCCACGGTTACGCCGAGCGCGACGCCGACCGCTACGCCCACGCCGTCCGCGACACTGACAGCTACACCCACGGCGACGCCGACCGCGACGGGGACGCCGACCCCTTACCGTCTCTATCTGCCGTTGATCAGGCGATTCTAGCTTTACAAACCGCAACAATGCCATTGGACAACTTCCCGATTCTCAGTAGATCACAGATTCAAGCTCAGAGGGGGTCTGTGACCCCCGACCGCCGGTCACAGACCGGCTTGGAGCAGCAAAATTGCGATCTACTGATTCTGGTGTATGATCCTGACACACTTCATCGCCAAAGGAGACCGCCGCCATGAACTGGGATGAATTCTTCAAAGCCATGATCGCCGAGGAACACGCCGCCTACGCCAAATACGCGGCCGCCGCGGCCCAGGCCGGGGACAAAAAGCTCAAAGAACTGCTCGAACAATTCCAGTACGAAGAAAGCGTCCACGCCGATCTGCTCGAACGCGAATACGAGAAGTGGCGCAAACAACAGGCATGATGGCCGCGAACATGACCTGCGTCATTGTTCGATCGGGCATTCTCTGGCATACTTATAGTGTCACATATAGCACAGGCTGACGATGGCCTGGGTTCGGCACAGGTGGTGAGCGCCTGCCCATTTCGCCGCGCGCGAGGGGCGGGCGTTTTCTTTAATCGCGGAGCAAAACGTGCGAAGCTGTTGGCAGATCCGACAAGAGCTAACCGCAAAAACCGGCGAGGGCCAACCCGACGGATGGCTGGTGCAATGCGCCGACTGCGCCATGTACCTGAGCGACCAGTCCTGTTGGGAACAATGCAAGGGTTCGCCGTGTTGCTGCGCACCGCTCCACGTCACCTGCGATTTCTGTGCGCTTTACATCGAACATCGCCGCGAGATCGCCCAAATGCTGCAAACCACCAAAGATCACGTGTCAACGAATTCGTTGACGAATACAACGAATTCGTTGACGAATACAACGAATTCGTTGACGAATACAACGAATTCGTTGACACCGACAACAACGAATTCGTTGACACCGACGCCGCAATCCATTCCGATCAAAGGAGATGTGTCAGCAACTATGGAAAAGTTACAATTCAATCTTCCTGACATGTGGGCCGACCACCATGTGCTGAAAGTGCGGGCCATCCTGACCAACATGGCCGGCGTGCAGGACGTGGTGGCCAGCTCCGCGTTCCGCATGGTCGCGCTGACCTACGACCCCGCCACGGTCACGCCGGAGCAGATCGCGGCCGCGCTGGAATCGGCGGGTTACCCCATCTCGACCGACGGCGCCGGGGTCATCGCCGAAGCCGTTCCGGTGGCTTCCGGCCAGCGCGATCCGGCCTGGTTCCGGCTGGGCCTGCGCCAGTACCGGACCGACGAACGAGACCTGAAGACGAAGCGATAAGGAGAACGATCATGGCCAAGGCCAAACTTATCCCCAGCATTGATCCGGCCGCCTGCCAGGTGCTGGAATTTGCCGAAATCGCGGGCATCACCACGGCCTTTGCGCGCGCCAGCGACATGAAGCCGTGCCCCATCGGCAGCGGCCAATCCGGCATCTGCTGCAAGAACTGCTACATGGGACCGTGCCGTCTCACCAAGGATGGCCAGGTCGGCGTCTGCGGCGCAACGGTGGACACCATCGCGGCGCGCAACTTCGCGCGCGCCGTGGCCGCCGGCGCGGCCGCCCACTCCGATCACGGCCGCGATCTGGCGTTCACCCTCCAGGCCGCCGCCCTGAACGAGGCCGCCGGCTACACCATCCGCGACGAGGCCAAGCTGCTTGCCGTCGCCGCCAAGCACAACATCCCCACCAAAGGCCGCAAGATCAACGAGATCGCGCTTGACGTGGCGAACAAGGCCATCAGCGAGTTCGGCCAGCAGCGCGGGGAACTCTCCTACATCTCGACCGCGCCGGCCAAGCGCCAGGCAATCTGGCGGGAACGCGGCATCGTCCCGCGCGGCATCGACCGCGAAGTAGTGGACATCCTGCACCGCACCCATATGGGCGACGACCAGGACCCGGAACACATCCTCACCGCCACCCTGCGCACGGCCCTGGCCGACGGCTGGGGCGGCTCGATGTGGGCGACCGACATCTCCGATATCCTCTTCGGCACTCCGGCCCCCCTCGTCGGCACGGTAAATCTGGGAGTCTTGCGCGACGACGAAGTCAACATCATCGTCCACGGCCACGAACCCACCCTGAGCGAGATGATCGTCGCCGCGGTGCAGGACCCCGAGCTGATCGAATTCGCCCGCAGCAAGGGCGCCAAGGGCATCAACCTGGCCGGCATCTGCTGCACGTCCAACGAGATCATGGTGCGCCAAGGCATCCCCTCGGCCGGCAACTTCCTGCATCAGGAGCTGGCGATCCTCACCGGCGCGGTCGAGGCGATGGTCGTGGATGTGCAGTGCATCATGCAATCGCTGACCGCCGTGGCCAAGAACTTCCACACGGAGATCATCACCACCAGCCCCAAGGTGAAGATCACCGGCGCCACCCACATCGAGTTCGACGAGCATCACGCCCTGGACATCGCGCGCGATATCGTCCGCCGGGCCATCGAGAACTATCCCAACCGCGGGGAAACCCGCATCCCGGAGATCTCCGAACGAGTCGTGCCCGGCTTCAGCCATGAGTATCTGAACTACATGCTGGGCGGCTACTACCGCGCCTCCTTCCGGCCGCTCAACGAGGCCATTGCGACCGGTCGCATCCGCGGGGTGGCGGCCGATGTCGGCTGCAACAATCCGGGCACCACCCAGGACAAGGAGCACATGGAGATCATCGGCGAGCTGCTCAAGAACGATGTCCTGGTGGTCACGACCGGCTGCGGCGCGATCGCGGCCGGCAAATACGGCTTTCTGCGCGGCGAAGCCGGGCTCGAAAAGGTGGGCCCCGGCCTGCGCGAGATCTGCGAGGCCATCGGCATCCCGCCCGTTCTCCACATGGGCTCCTGCGTGGACAACTCCCGCATCCTCACCGTCCTGACGCAGATGGCCACCGAGGGCGGCCTGGGCGACGATATCAGCGATATCCCGGCCGTGGGCCTGGCGCCCGAATGGATGAGCGAAAAGGCGCTCGCCATCGCCAGCTATTGCGTGGCCTCCGGCGCCTATGTCATCATGGGCATCCGCTCGCCGGTCGAGTTCTCCGACCAGGTCACCGAGATCATGTCGAAGGGTTGGGAAGCCCAGTACGGCGGCAAGCTGGAATTCATCAGCGATTCGGCCGAGGTCGTCCGCCGCGCCCTGGAGCACATAGATAAGAAGCGCGCCGCGCTCAAGCTCCCGGCCTACAACCCCGATCGCTTCGGCCAGTCGGGCGATGTGCCGCTGCGACCCTACTTCGAGCTGCCGCTGGAAGAACAGATGGCGGAGCTGTATGGATAACAGGTATTAGGTATTAGGTATTGGAGATCAAAGGGACGGCAGAAAGCCCAATCCCCAATACCTACCTGTAAAGGACGGAGGAACACCTACATGTCGCGATATATTGCTACGCGTGCCATTCGCGGCGCGAATCTGATCACGCGGGAAGCGGAAGCGCTCCTGAACAAGGCGCTGAAGGAGCTGGGGCCGGAAACGCCGGTGGCATTCCCCAACACGGCCTACTATCTGCCGACCATCCTCGGCATGACCGGCCGCGAGGTAACCAAGCTGGGCGACCTGCCGCCGGTGCTGGAACATGCCAAGGAACTGCTGCACCCCGTCCCCTCGCCTCAGTGTTGGACCCCCTACCTGGGCGAGACGCTGGACTGCGGCATGGCGACATTGCTGTCGGCCGAGATCATCGAGGCGGTGCGCTTCGTCTACGGCGAGGAGCCCGGCGTGATCCCCGGCTTCCACGCGACGGGCGGCAGCTTTACCAGCCCCGAATTCGCCGGCGAAGGCGGCAACGGCACCGGCCGGCTCAACGGCCCCATTGACGACATCCAGTTGCGCTCCTGGGGCATCCAGCTCGTGGACGGCCGCATGCCCGGCTTTGCGGCCATCGTCGGCGCGGCCAAGAGCAACGAGGTCGCGGTCAAGATCGTGCGCGAGCTGCAAAAGCGCAACATCCTGATCTTCCTCTCGGGCAACGTCAACGGCCGCTCGATCATCCACCAGCTCATGGAAGAAGGGGTCGAGATGGGCTACGACACCTACATCGTGCCGTTCGGCCTGGACACCCTTTCGGCCATCTACGCCATCGGCTTCGCCACCCGCTCGGCCCTCACCTTCGGCGGCCTGAAGGGCGGCCAGGCGAAGGACATCCTGCTCTACAACCGCCAGCGCGTCTTCGCGTTCGTGCTGGCGCTGGGCGAGGTGGACGACCTGAAATATGCCGCCGCGGCCGGCGCCATCAACTACGGCTTCCCGGTCATCGCCGACACGCGCATCCCGCAGATCCTGCCCACCGGCGTGACGACCTACGAGCACGTCATCTCGATGCCGTTCAATGAGATCGAGGGCAAGGATGACCTGGAGCGGGCCGAAAAACTGGTGCAGAAGTGCATCGAGGTGCGCGGGGTGAAGATCAAGCTGGCCGAGGTGCCCATCCCGGTGCCCTACGGCTCGGCGTTCGAGGGCGAGGTGGTGCGCAAGAAGGATATGCGCGTGGAGTTCGGCGGCAAGTACAGCCGCGCCTTCGAATACCTGCGCATGGTGGACATGGACCAGGTGGAGGACGGCAAGATCGAGGTGATCGGCCCCGACTTCAGCCATGTGCCCGTGGGCGGCGCGATGGACATGGGGATCGTCGTCGAGGTGGCCGGCCGCAAGATGCAGAAGGACTTCGAGCCGGTGCTCGAGCGCCAGATCCACTACTTCATCAACGGCGCAAGCGGCATCCAGCACATCGGCCAGCGCGATATCACCTGGATCCGCATCAGCCAGGCCGCCGCCGACAAGGGCTTCAACCTGCGCCACTTCGGCGACATCCTGCACGCCCGCTTCATGTCCGACTTCGGCGCCATCGTGGACAAGGTGCAGGTCAAGATCATCACCGATCCGGCCCTCCACGCCGAGTGGCTCCGGAAGGCGCGCGAGGCCTACGACTATCGCAACAACCGTCTGGCCGATATGACCGATGAGTCGGTGGAGGAGTTCTACACCTGCACCCTCTGCCAGTCCTTCGCGCCGACGCACGTATGCCTGGTGAGCCCGCAACGGCTGGGCCTGTGCGGCGCGTACAACTACCTGGACTGCGCGGCGTCCTATCAGATCAATCCCACCGGCCCCAACCAGCCGGTGCGCAAGGGGATGGTCATCGACCCGGTGAAGGGGATCTACACCGGCCTCAACGAGATCGCGCAGCAGAAATCCCAGGGGACGGTGCAGGAAGTGGCGATGTATTCGATCATGACCAGCCCGATGACCGCGTGCGGCTGCTTCGAGTGCATCGTGATGCTGATCCCGGAGGCGAACGGCGTGATGGTGGTGAGCCGCGAGGACACCAGCATGACCCCGGCCGGCATGACGTTCAGCACGCTGGCCGGCATGGCGGGCGGCGGCCTGCAGACGCCCGGGGTGATGGGCGTGGGCAAGTATTACCTGACCAGCCCTAAGTTCATCTCGGCCGACGGCGGCTTCAAGCGGGTCGTCTGGATGTCGAGCATCCTGAAGCAGACGATGGCCGAGGAGCTCCAGAAGGTCGCCGAGCGCGAAGGCGATCCCGACCTGATCAGCAAGATCGCCGATGAGACGATCTGCACCGACGTGGACGGCCTCCTCGCCTACCTGACGGAGAAGGGCCACCCGGCGCTGACGATGGACCCGATCTTCTAGAAGCCGCGTGCGGGGAAAGCTCAAAAGAAGGGGGTTTTGGGGCGGCTTCGCCGCCCCAAAACCCCCTTCATAATTGCAGGAGTTACGCAGTAGAGGCTCCCAGCCGGTCTGCGACCGGCGTCATCGGCTTGCAAGCACCGTCTTGGCCGGCCAGACGGGGTCGCAGACTCCTGCAAGCAGGTAGTGCGTAAATCCTGTTTTACATTCGCAGCTTCCCCAGCAAAACCCGCGCAAACTCCACCGGGTCCGCGTGGATGTTATAGTCGGCCACGGCCGCGATCGGCGCCGACGGATCGGGTTGCACGGCGACCACCAAGCCGGCATCCTGGATGCCCATGAACAGGTTGGTGTCGCCGTCCATGCCGAGCGCCAGGAACAGCCGTGGGGCCACGCGCACGCCCGTCAATCCGATGAGCTGATCTTCGGTGATCCAGCCGGCGTCGAGCGCAGCCACGTCGCCCCCCACGGCCGCGCCGAGCGCCTGCGCCAGTTGCGTCGCCAACGCGAAGCCCTCGGCCGTCTTGAGGCCCAGGCCGCCGGCCACGATCACGGCCGCGCTGGCCAGGGTGAGAGGCGCCACAGGCAACGCCACGGTCGGCCGCGGCGCGGAGACAGGCCAGGTCAACCCGGTCTCCTCGACCGTGCCGGTGCGCCACGGCTCGTTGAAGGCCGCCGGCAACCGCGTTGTATCCACCACGGCTACGGCCGGCGCGGCGAGCAACGCCACGCGCTGGCGAGCCGCGTCATCCAACACCGGCTGATGCGCCACCACGCGCTGGTAGATCGGATCCACTTCCAGGTCGGCGGCATGGCCGCACAAGCTGCCGTTCAGCGCCTGCGCCAGGCCCGGCCCCAGCGCCCGGCCCGACCGCGTGGCCGGAAAGAGCACCACCTGCGGGCCGCGTGGCCGGAAGAACTCCACCAGATCGGCCAGGGCGGGCATGCCGCCGGCCACCAGCACGCGATCGGCCCCGGCCTTGATGGCCCGTTCCCCGTCCGCGGCCCCGGCGTCGCCGGCCATCAGCAGGTACACATAGGCGCCCAACGCATCGGCGAGCACGCGGCCCTTGCCGATCAGGCGCAAAAGGCCGTCATCGAGCCGCCCGGCAAGCGCAACGACCCACACGCCACCGGTCTCGGCCGTCGGCTGCTCGCCGGCCGCTGCGGCGCCCATCAGTGCTTCATAGTACGACAGATCCAGGCTCATGGTGCGCCTCCTCTACGCGGCCGCCGCAGAGATCAGCCGCTGCGCCTTCAGGGCGGCCAGCAGCTCCTCGGCGGCCGTCGCGAGCGGCCCGGCGATCACCTGGCCGCGCGTGCGCTCCGGCGGCAAGACCAGGCCGCCGACCTCCACATCCGGCGCCAGGTCCTCGGCCGTCAGGCCCAGGTCCTGGGCGGTGCAGGTTGCAAGCAGGCCCGGCGCCCAGGCGTTGGCGATGCGCGCCGGCTGCGGATAGCGCGGCCGTTCGATGCCGGCCGCGATCGCCACCACCGCCGGCAGCGCCAGCGAGATGACCTCGCCCACGCCCGGCCCGACCGCGGCCGTGGCCACGATCCCGCCATCGGCCGCGGCCGCCAGCGACACCACGTCGAGCGCCACGGGCCAGCCGAGCGCGGCCGCCAGCCGCGGAGCCAGGCCGCCGGCGCCGTCCACCGCGGCGACCTGCCCGGTCAAGACCAGGTCCACCGGCGCCAGGTGGCCGATGCCCGCCGCCAGCGCCCTCGCCACGGCCCGGCCGGTTGCCGACGCCAGTTCCGGCCCGGCGATCAGCAGCGCGCGGTCGGCGCCCATGGCGATGGCCTCGCGGCCCACGTCTTCGGCGTCGGCGTCGCCGACCGTCAACGCGATCACCTCGCCGCCGGCCGCCTCGCGCAGGCGCAACGCCGCTTCCAGCGCGTAACGGTCGGCCGGGTTCGTGATCTTGACCGCCCCGCGCAGGTCGAACTCCTCGCGGCTGCGCGAGATCTTGACCGTGGCCGGGTCGTATGTCTGTTTCACACACACCACGATTCGCATGGCAAGCTCCTTTACGGCCTTACCCGCACGCCGTAGGGCCGCATCACCTGCTCGGCGATGACGATGCGCTGGATCTCGTTGGTGCCCTCGAAGATCTCGGCGATGCGCGCATCGCGCCACATCCGTTCCACCGTGAAATCGCGGCTGTAACCCAATCCGCCGTACACCTGCACCGCGCGGTTGATCGCGCGCGAGGCCACCTCCGAGCCGTACAGCTTGCACATCGCCGCCTCGCGCGTGTAGGGCTGATGGGTGTCCACCATCCACGCGGTGCGATAGACGAGGGAACGCAGCGCCTCGATCTCGGTGGCGGTATCGGCAATCATCCACTGGATCATCTGCTTTTCGGCAATGGGCCGGCCGAACTGCACCCGGCCCGCGGCATAGCGGCACATCAGGTCGAGCGCGGCCGATGCGCCGCCCAGACACGCCGCGCCCAGGCCGAGCCGACCGGTGTCCAGCGTCTGCATGAAGGTGATGAAACCGGCACCCACCTGGCCCAACACGTTGGCCGCCGGCACGGCCACCTCGTCCAGGATGATCTCGGAGGTGGCGCTGCCGCGAATGCCCAACTTGTGTTCGATGGTGCCGACCGACAGGCCGGGCATGCCCTTTTCGACGATGAAGGCGGTCACGCCCCCGCGCGCGCCGAGGGTGGGATCGGTGACGGCCAGGACGGTCATCACGTCCGCGATGGGGCCGTTGGTGATATAGATCTTCGACCCGCTGATGATCCACCGATTGCCGTCTCGCACGGCGCGGGTCTTGATCGAGGCCGCGTCCGAGCCGGCGTTCGGCTCGGTCAGGCAGAACGCCGCGATCTTGCGGCCGGCGCACAGGTCGGGCAGGAAGCGGCGCTTCTGCTCCTCGTTGCCGCCCAGGTAGATCGCCATGACGCCGATGCCGATGTGCGCGCCGATGATGGTGGCCGTGCTGGTGCACACCGCGCCGATGGCCTCCATCAGCAGGCAATAGCCCAGCTCGCCCAGCCCGGCGCCGCCGTACTCCTGCGCAAACGGCACGCCCAACAGCCCGTTTTCGCCCAGCTTGCGCACCAGTTCCATGTCGGGCCAGCCCTGGCGATCCATCTGGCGGGCCCTGGGCAAGACTTCCTGGGCGGCGAATTCCTGCACCATCTTGCGGAAGAGCTGATGGGGCTTGGGAAGTGTGAAGTCCATATAGCCTCCCTCTACACCGGCATGGGGGCGAAGTAAACTTCGCCCTACACGGTAGGACGAGATTCATCTCGTCCCGCACCGGCATGGGGGCGAAGTAAACTTCGCCCTACGGTCGCACCTTGACGGCCGTGCCGGCAAACAGGCCGCCGGCGATGATGATCTGCTGGATCTGGGTCGTCCCCTCGGCGATCTCCAGCGCGCGCGCATCCCGATAGTAGCGCTGGATCGGATAGTCCATGATGTAACCGTAGCCGCCGTGCACCTGCACCACCTTGTTGGTCACGTTGCCGGCCATGCGGCTGGCGAACAGCTTGGCCATGGCCGCCTCCTGCGTGAAGGCCCGGCCCTGGTCGGCCAACCAGGCCGCCCGCCGCGCCAGTCCCTCGGCCGCGGCCACTTCGGTGGCGCAGTCGGCCAGGTAGCCCTGGATCGCCTGCTTGTTGCCGATGGGGCCGCCGAACTGGACGCGCTCGCTGGCGAACTTGACCCCCAGCTCGACCGCGCGGCGGGCCAACCCGACCGCGATGGCCGCCAGTCCCACGCGGCCGTAGTCGAGCGTCTCGAGCGCGATCTTATACCCCTCGCCTTCTGCGCCCAACAGGTGATCGGCCGGGATGCGGCATTCGTTGAGGTAGAGCCGGTGGATGCTGGCCCCGCGCACGCCCAGCGTCTTCTCGCGGCCGCCGACGACCAGCCCGGGCGCCTCGCGGGGGACGACGAACGCGCTGAGGCCGCGGGCGCCGGCAGCGGGATCGGTGGCCGCGAAGATCACGAAGGCGCCCGCGATGCCGCCGTTGCTCACCCACGTCTTGGCGCCGTTCAACACGTATTCGTCGCCCCGGCGCGTGGCCGTCGTGCGCAGGTGAGTCGGATCGCTCCCCGCGCCGGCCTCGGTGAGGGCGAACGCGCCGATGCGTTCGCCGGCGGCCATCTCGGGCACCAGCCATTCCTTGAGGCCGGCGGCCCCGCGGCGCAGGATCGTGCCCAGGGCCAATGTGTTGTGCACGTGGAGCGTCAGCGCGGTGCTGGCGCACTCCGCGGCCAACGCCTCGAGCAGAAGCGTCAGGGTCAAAAAGTCAAAGCCGGCGCCGCCATAGGGCTCTTCGGGCACCATCACGCCCATGAAGCCCTGGCCGGCCGCGCGCTTCAGGAGGCGCGGCGGCAACGCCTCTTCCCGATCCGCTTGTTCGGCCACCCGGGCCACCTCGCGGGCGGCGAACTCCCGGAACATCTCCCGCGCCATCTCTTGTTCCCTGGTCAAAGAGAAGTCCATAGCCCTCCTTATCTCCGATCCCTAATCGCCTACATCCCCTCCCGCTCGGCGATCAACCCGGCCAGGAACGCCCGGGTATGTTCAACGCGGGCCAGGTTTTCGCCGCCGGCCTGGGCCAGCGAAGCGGCCTGGTCGGCGACCTCCCGATACGTTTGGCGGACGATGCCCAGGTTGACGACGGCCAGGCGCCGGATCAGGTCTTCCCAGGCCGCCACGACCTGGGGGTTGGCGTGGTTATGAAGCTTCAGCGCCACCTGATGGGCCGGCGAGCGGCCCAGGTTGGCCGGCACCGCTTCTTCGAACTGCTTGCCGGCAATCGCATAGTAGTAGCTGGCCATCGGGTTGACCAGCCGCTGGATGCGTGGCCACACGCAATCGGCCTCTTGCGCCAGGCCGAAGAACGCCAGGTAATACGGGATCGCTTCGCTGTAGTTGCCCGACACGAACGCGTGGCCGGCCTTCACCGAGCAGTAGCTTGCCAGGTACCACTTCAGGTCGTCGAAGCCGGCGCGCGCCTGCGGCATCCGCAGCGCCTCGAGCTGGATGCGGGCGGCCTGGAGGTAGCGCTGCGCGCTGCCGGCGAAATCCTTCTGGCGCAGCTCCGAGCCTTCGCGGAAGAGGCTCTCGGCCGTATGGGGCGAGACCGGCTCGTTGGCCGGCAACGGCTCGCGCGCCAGGTGATCGGCCGGCAACGCCAGCTCGGGCCGCTGCAACAGGCGGCCGATCTGTTCCGGCGCGATGCTATAGCCATCGCCCTGGGGCACGATCTTGCCGTCCGCGACCAGATCGCGGCACAACCCCACGACCGCGTCCTTGCCCGTATCGGCATCGTAGAGGACCCGCGTCAGGTGCGCGGGATCGAGCGGCATGCCGCCCTCCACCAGCCGCCACACGTAGACGCGCTCGCAGGCGCGCACGAGCTGGTCGAGGCCGGGCAGTTCCGCCTGGAGGATCGGCGCATGGCTGCACGGCTGGCCGCCCGCGAAGCGGAGCGCGGCGCTCATGATCAGCAGGCGCATGACATCGGGCACGGCCAGCTTCAAAGGCAACGCGTTCTCGGCATCGTAGCGGTCCTGAAGCAGGTCGGCCGCATCGTGCAGGGAAAGCGCCTCGGGATGGCTGCGGACGGTGGCCAGGAAATCGGCCGCCACCCGACGTCGGGTCGCGCCGTCCACAATGCGCAGGCCGGCATCGCGGAAGAAGCTGCGATAGCGCTGCTCGAGCTCGCTCTGCGAGCGGCCGGCCTGGGCCGCGGACGCCCGCGCCCCCGCGCCGGGTCCCTCGGCCGCCCCCCCGGCCGAGGAAGCCCCCCCGGCTCCCGAAGTCTGGGGAGATGAGGAAGGCCCCCCCGC
>Ga0209162_1002693_pt1 | contig 15155 bp, 13 predicted proteins | sample YNPNPMetaG_FD_187121 | JGI IMG/M metagenome (GOLD analysis project Ga0209162, IMG submission 187121) | Anoxygenic and chlorotrophic microbial mat microbial communities from Yellowstone National Park, USA - YNP NP MetaG (SPAdes) (version 2) ... | reverse complement strand
GAGTTCCTCCGGGACGAGCTTGGGACTTGAAGCGTAGTTCATGCACCTCCGGGGCGAACAAGCCGACGCACCGGGTGCCGGTTCATAATGCGTTCCCAGGCCTTGAAGGGTGGTGCGTGAACCTCCGGGGCGAACAAGCCGTGCCATCGTTTGGCGGAAGAGGCTAAAAGCCAATACTTTGTTTATCTTCGCCCAGGCATGGTTTTTCCGCGTTAAAGCAGGGACAGGAGGAAAAAGAGGTTATTCGATGAATATTGCAAAATCCGCCATGAGCCAATTCGATCGCTTGACAGTGGGGTCATCACCCAGGATAATCTGTTCTCATCGAGGAAAGGCTGGTGCCGGGATGAAGAACCGGGAAGGAAAGGGTAACTTCTGGTGGTGGTGGCGGGGCCGCCGCGGCGGCGCCTGTCCACCGTGCTGAGTACGTGAGGGCGGGCGCGAAGACCCGGCCGCGGCGGCGAGGATGGCCCCGCGGCCTTTTCATATGGGATGAACCTAAGGGAACAAGGAGGTTGGATGATGAGTGGCGATGACCGTATCGTGCACCTGGGCCAGAAGCATATCCCCGAGGCCTGGTACAACGTCCTGCCGGACCTGCCCAAACCCCTGGAGCCGCCGCTGCACCCGGTCACCCGCCAACCGGTGGGTCCGGACGACCTGGCCCCCCTCTTCCCCGTGGGCCTGATCATGCAGGAGGTGAGCCAGGAGAGGTACATCGAGATCCCGCCGGAGGTGCGAGAGATCTACAAGATATGGCGGCCCACCCCCTTGCAACGCGCCACCCGGTTGGAAAAGGCCCTGCAGACCCCCGCGCGCATCTATTACAAGAACGAAGGGGTCAGCCCCGCTGGCAGCCATAAAGGGAACACGGCGGTGGCCCAGGCCTATTTCAACAAGCAGGAGGGGGTGAAGCGCATCGCCACGGAAACGGGGGCGGGCCAGTGGGGTAGCGCCCTCTCCATGGGATGCAAGTTCTTCGATATCGAGCTGCAGGTCTACATGGTGCGGTCCAGCTACCAGCAGAAACCTTACCGCCGCGTGCTCATGGAGACCTGGGGGGCGCGGGTCTTCCCCAGCCCCAGCGACCACACCGAGCCGGGGAAGAAGATACTGGCGGAGGACCCCGAGACCCCGGGCAGCCTGGGTATCGCCATCTCCGAGGCCATCTCCGTGGTAGCCAACGACCCCGATGCCAAGTACTCCCTGGGCAGCGTGCTCAACCACGTCCTGCTGCACCAGACGGTCATCGGGTTGGAAGCCAAGACCGCTTTTGAGCTCATCGATGACTATCCCAACGTGGTCATAGGGTGCTGCGGCGGCGGCTCCAACCTGGGGGGTACCGCCCTTCCCTTCCTCAAGGACCGCATGGAAGGAAAGGACATCCGGCTGGTGGCGGTGGAGCCGACCTCCTGTCCCACCCTCACCGGCGGGAAGTACGAGTACGACCTGGGCGACTCGGTGGGGATGACCCCGCTCCTGCTCATGTACACCCTGGGGCACGATTTCGTCCCGCCGCCCTCCCACGCCGGTGGACTGCGCTACCACGGCGACTCCCCCATCATCAGCCTGCTGGTGAAGGAAGGGCTGATGGAAGCCCGGGCCTACCACCAGACCGAGGTCTTCGAGGCGGCAGTGCTCTTCGCCCGCTGCGAAGGCTACGTCCCGGCTCCGGAAACGGCTCACGCCGTCAAGGCCGCCATCGACGAGGCTGTGCGCTGCAGGGAAAGCGGTAGGGCGGAGACCATCTTCTTCAACTTCTCCGGCCACGGCCTGCTGGACCTGGCGGCCTACGACGAGTACCTCACCGGCAGCCTGGCCGACGTCTAAGATGGTTCTGATGTGGCGCGGGCTCTCCACGGGGGCCCGCGCCCTTCTCTCTCCTACCCTTCGGCTCACAACAAACCGCTGATCCCGCGCAGCGGTCCCGCACGGGCACGATGCTCCAGGCGCAAGGGGTGGATTTCTATCGAGTGGCGATTCCGTGAACGATCCCTAGAAGGGCAAGCGGCCCACTGAGCAGAAACGACGGTGAGCGTCGGGGCTCCGAAGGCGGAGGGCGTTCCTCAGGCGCCGAAGGGGCTAACCGGCTTCCCCTGCAGCGCCTCCATGTAACCGACGATGGAGTAATAGATGGCCCGGTCGAAATAGAGGACCACCTGGTTGTTGAGCTCCAGTGCCTGGTACAACTCCAGGTTGGTCTGGGTGAGCCCCTCGGAAAGGACCTCCAGCCAGAGGTATCTCTTCAGGAGGATGATGGCCATGACCACTTCGTCCAGGCCGAAACCCTCGTTGTAGCGCTGCCTGCCCAGGCTCATATAGAAGAAACGGATCTCCTCTTGCTTGGTCTCCGGGGACAACCAGTATCCCAGGCGCTCATATACGGCCATGGCCCGCCGGAAAAGCTCCTCCTCGGAGAAGTGGTGGTAGGTGGGGGTGTACCTGGATTGCCGGACCTCCTTGAGCCACAGCTTGGCGACCTTGTCCGCCCTGGTCTCGATCATTTTCACGAATCTTCTGGTGAGCAACTCTCCAACCTCCCGCTCGGGTTTCGGTCCGTTCCTCGGGCAGGCGAACGACGATGACATTATAACCGCTGGGCTCCCGGGAGCGGAAGAAGCAGGGTCATCGTGACACAGCGCGGCCGATCTACCCCCGACCGCGCACGGATGCTTACCCCACCACATCCGCCACCTACATATAATAAACGAGGTCCCCCGAAGAAGGCGGGCCCGAGGGAAAGCCACCGGGGAGCAAAGGAGGTCGCGTTGGAGCTGGTGCTGGTCAGGCACGGTGAGACCGAGTTCAACCGGGCGGACGTCTTCCGGGGACGCGCCGACCCTCCCCTCAACGAGAGGGGCCTGCAGCAGGCCCGGGCCGCTGCGCGCAGCCTTGCCACGGTGGAGTTGGAGGCGGCATATGCCAGCCCCCTGCAGAGGGCCTTGCAGACCGCCGGCATCATCGCCGGACCGCACGGGCTCAAGGTCCAGGCGGAACCTCTCTTCATCGACGTGGATTACGGGGAATGGAGCGGCAAGAACATCGATGAGGTGAAGAGAGGCTGGCCGCAGCAGTTCGACCTCTGGCGCAAGGACCCCGAGTCCCTGCGCTTTCCCGGTGGCGAGAGCCTGGTGGAGGTGGGGGAGCGCCTGTCCAGGGGCCTGGAGTCGCTGAGGGAACGGCACCAGGGGCCGGTGCTGCTGGTGGGCCACAAAGTGGTCAACCGGATCATCCTCTGCATCTGCCTGGGGCTGGGGCTGGAGGGGATCTGGCGGTTGGACCAGTCCAACGGGGCGGTCAACATCATCGCCGCCACCGAAGGCGGTTGGATGTTGCGCCGCATGAACGACGTCTCCCACCTGGAGGGATGCACCAGCCCCGACCAGAGCACCTGAGGCAGGGTGGCGGTGGTCCCCGGCGAAACCGCGCCCGGCCGGGGCACGACCGACCCCTACAGACGCCGTGGAAAGGCCCTCTCCTTGAGGCGGCCTCCGAGGCCCCGGGCGCAGAACGCCCTCGGCATCCAAGGATGGCTCCTGGAAGCCCCGGCAGCCGGGGCATATAATGTAGGGGTCCGTGGAGGTCGGAACGATGAGGATAACCACAGTGGACTACCGCCTCAAGAGGGACGCGGTACTGAGGGACTACCGCTGCGGCCGCCTATCCCGCTGGGACGTATGCGATGCCCACCCCGAGCTGGGGCGCATCGCTCGCAACATCGGCGAGGTGACCCGCCGCGACTGCCCGGTCTGCTCCCGGGAGAAGCTGCGCCGTGTCAACTTCGTCTTCGGCAAGGAGCTGGCCGACAACAACGGGCGCGCCTACCCCCTCCGCCAGGTCTTCAACGGCCTTCGGGAACTCTACCGCGATTTCACCTGCTATGTGGTGGAGGTGTGCGTGGGCTGCCAGTGGAACCACCTCCTGGAGAGCATCCATATAAGCCAGTCAAACGATCATCGAGCGAGCGGAGACCAAAGGAGGGGCCATGTGTGAATCCCACGCGTTCCTGGTCAGCGGCGAAGGGCAGGAGCTGGTGCTGGAGGACGTGGTCAGGGTGAGCGAGGAGGGTGGGGAGGTCCGCCTGGTAAACATCATCGGGGAGGAGAAGTCCTTGCCGGCCGAGGTCGCCGTGATCGACCTGCTCAACCACCGCATCCTCCTGGCCCCGCGAGGTTGAGCCGGCCGGTCTGTCGCGGAAGGAGCGAGCAATGGAGTTCGACAGCCGCAAGCGCCGGGAGATATTCGACTCCATCCCGGGGAAGACCTATGACCTGCTGGTGGTGGGAGGGGGCATCACCGGGGCCTGCATAGCCCGGGATGCCGCCCGGCGGGGGCTGAAGGTGCTGCTGGCGGAGAAGAACGACTGGGCCTTCGGCACCTCCTCGCGTTCCTCTAAGCTGGTGCACGGGGGGCTGCGCTACCTGGAGATGTTCGACTTCAAGCTGGTCTTCGAGGCCTGCCGGGAGAGGCGGCGGCTGCTCATCAACGCCCCCCACCTGGTCTGGCCTCAGCCCTTCACCTTCCCCGTGTACCGCGGGGACCGCAACGGCCTCATCATCATCGGCATGGGTCTATGGCTCTACGATGTCTTGGCGCTGTTCCGCAACGTGCGCAACCACCGCATGCACGGACCCCGGCGCATCCTGGAGGTGGAGCCGGAGCTGGACAGCACCCGCCTCAAGGGGGGCGGGGAGTTTTACGACTGCGCCACCGATGACGCCCGCCTCACCCTGGCGCACGTGCAGTCCGCCTGGCTGGAGGGGGCGGATTGCGTGAGCTATGCCCGGGTCACCCGCTTCCTGCGCCGCGGCGACGGCACCCTTTGCGGCGCTCTTATCCGCGACGAACTCGAAGGGGCGGAGGTCGAGGCGGAGGCGAAGTTGGTGGTCAACGCCACCGGTCCCTGGACCGATAAGACCTGCTGGATGGATGATGCCGGCGCCTCAGCCAAGCTGCGCCCCACCAAAGGCGCCCATGTCATCGTGCCGCGGAGCCGCGCCTATACCCGTAATGCCCTTCCCATCATGTCCCCACGTGACCAGCGCCTGCTCTTCATCGTCCCCTGGGGCGATTTCTCTCTCATCGGCACCACCGACACGGACTATGAGGGAGACTATGACGAGCTCTACGCTGACCGCGCCGACGTGGACTATATCCTGGAGGCAGCCAACGCCGCCCTGCCCCGGGCCAAACTGGACACCTCCGATATCATCAGCACCTATGCCGGCCTGCGGCCCCTCATCTGCGAGCAGGGGAGCGAGGGCATCTCTGAGTCGCAGGTCTCCCGAGAACACAGCATCTACGAGAGCCCCTCCGGCCTCATCACCATCACCGGCGGCAAGCTCACCACCGCCCGCTCCATGGCCGAGGAGTTGGTGGATCTGGCGGCGCGGCGGCTGGCCGAGCGTTTCAGCATGCAGGGCATCCCCCGCTGCACCACCCGCTATGCGGGGGTATACGGCAAGGACGGCGCTCACTTCCCCTCGCGCCTGCACGCCCTGGGCAGGGATTGGCAGGTGGACGACGACGTCCTCTGCAACCTGGCGGCCCTGGGAACCGGGGCGGTGGAGGTTCTGGCCAGGGTGCGCAACGACCTCTCCCTGGGGGAGAGGTTGCACGAGGACATCCCCTACATACGGGCCATGGTGGAATATGCGGTGGACGCGGAGATGGCGCTGACCGTTGATGATTACATGGTCCGCCGCAGCCGCATCTACTACGAGGCCCCCGACCAGGGTCTGGAGGTCCTGGACGAGGTGGCCGAGATCATGGGGAGGCGCCTGGGGTGGGACGAGGAGGAGCGGGAGCGACAGAAGGCGGCATACCGCCATACCGTGGAGCTCTCGCGCCGGTATAAGGGCTGAGGGCGGGCTCTACTGGACCTCCCAGTAGTCGCCGTCCCCGACCACCTGGCCCCTCATCACCCTCCACCTTCCGTCCAGCCTTTGGAGGACGAACTCGCCGGGTTTGTCCTTGAAGCTCTCCACTTTCCACTCGGTGGTGTCGAACATCTCCTTGCCGGTGTAGCGCACCAGGCCATCGACTATCCGCACAGTGGCCTCGTCGCCCCCCCAGCCTGGATCATCAGCCTCCGGAGGATAGGTCTCGAACCTGAGGTCCTTGAACTCTACCTCCCAGTTCGGGGAGTTCCACTTCTCCCGCAGCTTATCCATCTCCTGTGGGTCGGCGAGGACGCTGTCGGGGAAGAGGGCGGGGGCCGCCACTTCCACGAAGGCATCAAAATCCCTGCCGCTCTCTGGATCGCGGTCTATCCACTCCATGGACATGAGCAACTTCTGGACCGCCGCCACCGGGGTGGACTGATCGCCGTTTCGCGGGTCCTGGAAAGGCTCTCCCGCCTGGTACTCGCCACACCCCGCCGCCAGCACCACGGCCGCGAGGGCCGCGGCGAGCGCCCACCACAGTCGCAACTTCTTTCCTCTCAACCTTCCTCCCTCTCCCGTCAACGTCCCATCGCCGGGGCTGCTGCCCCTGCCATCAGAGGCCCTCCTCGGTCTCGGGGAACTCGCTCCCCCCTTCCACGCCCTCCGGGTAGACATCGGGATAACCCGTCTTCACCGGGTCCTTGATCTGCCACTTTCCGTCCTGCTTGAATAGTTCGACGGTGCGGTTGTTGACCGCGAAGTCCACCCCGGGCGAGGGGGGCATGATGTCGTCCTGCCAGAAGCCGCGCAGAAAGCCTCCCACCAGCCTGACCCGGGCGTAGTCGCCCTCCTGCGCCTCGAGCTGGGTGCGGATATCCCGGACCTCGTAATGATCGTAGTTCATGTAGGCCTGCGCGGGAGGTTCCTCCGCTTCGCCCGCCTTCACCGCCTGGTAGTATCCCAGGTCGGTCAGCTTCAGATAGCCCATGATGTCGCGCTTCTGGATGGCCTTGAAGAAATCGTGCACCGCCTTCTCCGGCTCGCTCAAGCGCTCCCCGCCGCCGAGCACCAACGCCAGAACCACCGCCAGCACCACCAGGACTCCTAGGAGGAGCAGCCCCATCCAGGGCTTGGTCCTGCGGGCGGTGCGCCTTCTCTCCAGCCTCTCCGCGTCTATCCCGCGCTTCTCCGCTTCGCGGCGCAGCCTCGCCGCCTCACGGGCGGTCTTCCGCTTGCTCAGAGTCCTCTCCTGGACCACCTCGGCGATCCTTTCGCCGCACTCTTCGCAATAGCGGCGCCCCTCCGGGTTCTGGTATCCGCAGTTCGGGCAGATCAAGCGCCTACCTCCGGGTCCTCGACTGCCGGCCGCCGCGCCCGCCACGAGTCCGGGCGACGGTGGCCCTTCCGCCATCTTTATTCTACATTGACCGGCTTTTTCCTGAGGTGGTTCCCAGTCGCCCCGACCCGTCCCTTCCGCGCCATGAGGGGTGTGGTTGCGGGAACCCTCGCCTCCCGGGACCGTTCATCTATCGCCGAGGTCTCCTTGCAGCATCCCACCCTTCGCTGACCACGCTGGCCAAAGGGGCCTTTCCTATGCTCCAGCCAGGTTTCCCAGCTTTCACCGGCGCGTCCCGCACTCGGGGCAGAAGGCCGCGTCTGCCGGGATGTCCCTCCCGCAATTCGGGCAGGCGACCGTGGCGACTACCGCTGCCGCGGCCGGCTGTCCCGGCGGTGGAGGAGGTGGGGCTGGTGTCGCTGCGGCCGGAGGGGGCGGAGGGGTCGCACCTGCCGGGACAGCTGCTCCGGGCGGAGCGGGAGCCTGCGCCGAGGCGGCCCGGGCCGCCGCCGCCGCCTGCTTCTCCGCCTCGATCTGCTGCTGCAACGCTATTATCTGCCTTTCTACCTCGAAGATGCGCTCCGCCTCCGCCCGCAGGGCGCCCTCGTCGAGCCGCCCCGCCCGGAACTGGTCGAGCAGAGCGAATCCCAACTGCTTGGCCATATCGTCCCGCTGCTTGTTGAGCGAGTTGAGCTGAGCCGTTCCCTTGGTCCCCTTGATGGCTCCGTCCAGCTGCGCCCCCAGCTCCTGCGCCTGCTCCTTGATCTTGTCGAAGAAACCCACTTTCAGGCCACCTCCCCTGGCTGTTTCGACCGCTCTAACCCTGTCTGTCCGCGTGCCCGCAGCTTCTTCCCCCGCTCCCTTTAGCTACGTACCGGCAGGTCCTCGCCGGTGAGCCTGCGGTGGATGCCCCGGGCCGCCCGCTTGCCCGCGCCCATGGCCTCGATCACCGTCGCCGAGCCGGTGACGATATCTCCACCGGCGAAGACCCCGGGCATGGAGGTCTCCCCGGTCTCCTCATCCACCATTATATAGCCCCAGCGGTTGAGCTCGAGGCCGGGTAGGGTGGAAGGCAGCAGGGGATTGGCGCGGGTCCCGATGGCCATGACCACCAAGTCGCAGTCGATGGGGAATTTGGAGCCCTTCACCGGCACGGGGCGGCGCCTGCCGCTCTCGTCCGGCTCACCCAGTTCCATGCGCAGGCAGGTCATGCCGCTCACCCGGCCGTCCTCTCCGTGTATCTCCACCGGGAGGGTGAGGAAACGGAACTGCACCCCCTCCTCCACGGCGTGTTGCACTTCCTCAGCGCGCGCGGGCATCTCCTCTCGGGAGCGCCGGTAGACCAAAAAGACCTCCTCCGCCCCCAGGCGCAGAGCGGTGCGGGCGCTGTCCAGAGCCACGTTGCCTCCTCCCACCACCGCCACCCGGCGCCCCCGCTTGATGGGGGTGTCGTACTCGGGGAAGAGGTAGGCTTTCATCAGGTTGGAGCGGGTCAGGTACTCGTTGGCCGAGTAGACGCCGTTGAGGTTCTCCCCCGGTATGTTCATGAAACTGGGGAGCCCTGCTCCTATGCCGATGAAAGCGGCCTCGTATCCCTCCGCGAAAAGCTGCTGCAGGGTGAGGGTGCGCCCGATGACCTGGTCGTAAATGAACTCGACCCCCAGTCGGGTTATGTAATCGACCTCTCGGTGGACGATGCGCTTGGGAAGGCGGAACTCGGGGATTCCGTAGGTTAGCACTCCCCCAGGGGCATGCAGCGCCTCGAACACCGTCACCTTATGGCCGGCCAGAACCAGGTCGCCGGCGCAGGTCAGGCCGGCCGGCCCCGAGCCGATGACCGCCACCCTGCGTCCGGTGGAAGGCAGCTTTTCCGGGAGGTGCAGCGCGCCTTTCTCCGCCTCCCAGTCAGCCGCCAGTCTCTCCAACCGCCCTATGGCCACCGGCTCGCCCTTCTTGGCCAGCGTGCATACCTTCTCACACTGGTCCTCCTGGGGGCAGACCCTGCCGCAGATGGCAGGAAGGCTGTTGGCGGCCTTGAGGGTGGCGATGGCCGAATCCAGGTTTCCCTGGGCGATCTCATCAATGAAGCGGGGTATGTCGATGCCCACCGGGCAGCCGGCCACGCAGGGGGCCTTCTTGCACTGCAGGCAACGGGAGGCCTCTTCTCTCCCCTGCTCCAGCGAGTAGCCCAGGGCCACCTCGTTGAAATTGGATATCCTTCCGGGCATGTGCTGTTCGGGCATGGGCGTCCGTGGTCTGCGATGATCGCTTCTGGCCATCCTCGGGTTTCCCTCCCTTCAGGCAGCTCGAATGCGGGTCAGAGCCCGACTACGGGACCGTAACATTATACACGATGGTCGCGGCACCCCTGCGCCCGCTGGCCCGCTCCGCAGCCAAGCTGTCGGGTGGCTCGCCTTAAGCCCGAGTCCCGAGGGCGAACGGGCTGCCATCCATCTTATTTCGCCCTCGGACCTGCCGCGGCGATGTAGGTAGCGCCCGGCGAGGAACCGCATCTCTCTGCCCCCCATCATAATGATGCAGATAATTTCCGCGGAAGGCGGCGAAGGCGACCGCGTGGGCCGGCACATTCGAAAGGCCGGGCTTCCAGTAAAGAGGGGGGATGAGCATGGAAGGGATGCGGGGGTCGGAAACAGGGGAGGCGCTGCCAGGACGGAAGAAGGGCCGGAGGGGGAAAGCCTTGGCCCTGGGGGCACTCGCCGTGGTCACCGGGTTCATGGTGGCGGCGGTGGCGCTGGCCTTCACCGTCGATACCGTAAAGGAGGATGAGGGAGAAACCTCCGCTTGGGCCACCCAGGAAGAGGGCGCGGGCAGTAAAGGATCGGCTTCCGAGGCCCTTTTCAAGGGAGATGCGGATCGCGCCGCAGGGGTCTCGTCTTCCGGCACCTCATCCAACGAGCTGCCCGACATCCAACCCCGGGTCATCCGGACGGGAAAGATCACCCTGGAGCTGGAGAAAGGGCTCTTCCAGGAAAAACGGGGCGAGGTCTATTTCCTGGTGGAATCGGCCGGTGGCTACGTCCAGAGCGAGAACACCGGCGAGAGCAGCGGGGCAACCCGGGGGACCTTCCTGTTGAGGGTGCCCGCGGACCGCTTCGACCAGGTATTCCTGGAACTTTCCCGGCTGGGTAAGCCTATATCCAGCGAGGTCGCCGCCCAGGACGTCACCGAGGAATACATCGACCTGGAGGGGAGGATCCGCCACTTGGAGGCGGAGGAGCAGTTCTATCTCGGCCTCATCGCCCAAGCCAGGACCGTCCAGGAGATGATCTCCATCAGGGAACGACTGGACTCCGTGCAACTACAGAAGGAGCAGGCACTGGGGCGCAAGAACTACCTGGACAAGCAGATCAGCTACTCGCTGATAACGCTGAACCTGGCGGAGGCGATTCCTGAAAGCGTTTCCAACAAGGGCTTCTGGGGCCGCATCGGCGAAGCTTTCAAGTCCTTCGGCAGGGCCTGCCGCGAGCTAGCGGTGGGCCTGGCTTACGCTCTGCCCTACCTGGCCGCCCTGGCCCTCCTGATCCTGCTTGTCATGACGGCCCTCCGGAAAAGGCGCGGCAGGGAGAATGCGGCTCCCGGCTCCTGAGGTCCGTTCTGCGGCCTCCCCTTTTCGCGTCCGCGGCCATGCGCGCACCTTTTACTGCACCCGGGCGAAAAGGAGCCATCCGCGGCCGAAGTCGCGGCAGGAGAAGCGGGGGTCGCTCTTGAGCTTTTCAATGCCCTCCTCCAGCCCTTTTTCGCTCAGCGGGTAGTAATTCAGCCGGGGGTTGATGACCACGAAGGCAGCGTCGTCGAGGGGGCGCCTTTCCTGCAAAAAATCGATCAACTCCAAGTTGGTATGGCTCAGACCCTGCCGCAGCTCCCCATCGCAGTAAACGAAGACCTCATCCCTCAGGGACAGGTGGGGGAGGATATGGCTCTGGGCCACCACCGGCGCATCGCCCGGTATCTCCCGCAGCAGGCGGTAACCGTTCAGGGCCTGCGGCACTTTCTCGAGGGGGCACAGGTATATCCAGAACCCGGCGAAATAGGCGAGAAAGACCAATGCGCCCAGCGTCCTCATGGCCCCGCAGGCCCGGTCGAGGTCGAGCCGGCGCGAAAAAAGGGGCAGGCCCCGGCCGTCCTTGCGTCGCGCCTCCAGCAGGGCCAGCCCTTCCACCGCAGCGACGGCGAAGACCGCGCCGAAGAGGGCGTTGTAATGGCAGGCCGGGCTCCAGTGCCCCGGGAATGACGAGAGGAACCGCTGGAGCAGGTAGGGGATGCCCACGACGGAGAACCTCCCCAGGAGGGGAAGACCCAGGAAGGGAAGGACCATGGCCGCGAGCACCAGCATCTTAACGGGGGGCCAGAAGAGGTAGCGGGCCAGCAACCAGGGCCTGGTGAGCAGCTTCAGGGCGGCCGCGCCCATGCTGGGGGCGATGTGAGCATACTGCTGCCAGTACACATATTCGCCTCCCCAGAGATTGATGCCCGGCATGATGAGCCGCGTGACCGCCAGGAACCACCCCAAGGAAAGGGCCGCGATGGAGAACCCCAGGAAATACCTTTTGCGCAGAAAGACGTAGAGCCCGAAGGCCGCCACCGTGGGGACCATGGTCTCCTCCACCAGCAACATCGCCAGCACCATGACCATCATGGCGAACGTGTTGCCCCTCTCCAGGAAATAGCAGGAGAAGGCCAAGAGCGGCAGCATCATCATGATGGGGTGGAAGTCGAAGATGATGGCAGACAGCACCCCCCAGAAGCAGAGATAGGCCAGGGCCATGGCCGTGGAGCGGCGCGGTGAGCCCAGCCTCATCTCCGCCAGCCGGTATATGGGCCAAGCGGCGAGTGCCGTGAGGAACGCCTGGGCCAGCAGAAGCATCACCGGGTCGGCCCATACACGGAAGAGGGGGGCGAAAGCCATGAGGGATGGGTGGAAGTGGTCTCCCAACAGGCAGGGGACGCCCCTGACCGTGTTGAAACCCATCTCCAGCCTGCTGTACTGCCAGACCGCCTGGCTGAAAATGCCCAAATCCCAGGCGGAAGAATAGAAGACCAGGTGCCGGTAGAAGCTGCAGGCGAAATAGAGCAGGGTGAAGAGCATGATCAGGCGGGTTATACGCGACTTCGGCAGCAATCGCATCGCATGCCGCCTCCAGGAACCCCCCTTTCCGCGAATCCGCCCAAGCGGCGGCGAGGTTTGGGGATCGCTCGCCGCGCCGCGCCGCCTTTCGGCATCCTCGCGGGCGGGGCACATCTCCCCGCCCTCCATGGAAACTGCCAGGTCCACGCGGCTTCGCATCTCTCAGCCTCAAGGGCTCAGGTCGTTGTTGAAGAACATGTAGGAGGTGGCCAGCGCCAGGAGTCGACGGTTGTTGCGGTCCCATTCCCGCATGCACAGGAAGGGGATGACCCAGACCATGTACCAGGGATAGAGGTAGGAGGCAGTGATCAGATAGGCCACCAGGGCCAGGGTCCATGATTCCAAGAGATCCTCCCGGGACCGGCAGCGCAGCGCCAGCATGGCGAAAAGGGCCAAGAAGGTTAGGGTGAGAAGAAGGCGGGCACAGCTCCATCCCAGGGAATGGGCGCGCTCCGCCGGCAGGCGCAGGACCAGGGAGAAGATGTAACCGAGGAGCCGGGCGAGAAGGGAACCGGTGCTGCAGGGTGTGGTCAACTTGAGGTTCTCCCGCGTGGTCTGCAGCGTGGCGGCTCCCTCCCAGAAGGGGGCGAAGAGGACGGCGGTGGTGATGAGGATGATGAGGGCGCAGACCGCCGCCTCCCTCAGGCGGTCGCGCCAGCGCGCATGCCTCCTGAGAAGGTAGAAGAGGAGGATGACCAGCAGGATGGCGGTCACGTACTTGGTCAGCACCGAAAGGGTCAGCGAGAACACCGCTGACCGCTCGTGGCCGGCCAGAGCCAGGTAGAGAGCCAGCACGGCGAAGAACGCCATCATCACGTCATTGTGGCCTCCCCCCACGGAATGGATCAACACCAGGGGATTCCAGGCATACGCCACCGTGCCCGCCAGGCGCCGCTGTGGATAGAAGCGCCCCAGCAGCTTCCACAAGAGCAAAGCGGTGCCCAGATGGAAGGCGGCCATGGCCCCCTTATTGACATAGATGCTGCTGATGAGGCCCTCCCCGGACATCTGGGCCAACCCCGCGGAAAAGAGGGTATAGAAAGGGCCATAGACGATGGGGGTGTTCTTCCAGTAGGTGCTGATGGTGGTGAAGGCGGGGTCGTTGATGAACCTCTGGGGGCTCACCACGTAGGGATTGGCCCGGTAATGGGCGACGATCTTCCCGTAGTAGATGTTAGAGAAGATGTCCCGGCTGAACAGGGGCGGCGCCAGCAGGAGGATAGCCGCGGCCCCGGCAGCCACGGAGAGGATGGCCGGCAGGCGCTTGTCCGGGCGCCTGCGGAAGATGTAAACGGCCCAGGCATAGGCGAGGAGAAGAAGGGTCAATACCGCGTAGGTGCCCCCTCTCAGCTGCCCCAGGGAGGCCCGGTCCAGGCCCAGGCACTTGAATGCGCCCAGCAGGAAGTCGTTGCGGTAGGCGGCCAGCTGAACCGGCGAGAACTTACCGGCGCAGTTGATGAAGGAGAAGGATAAGGTGGCCAGAGCCAGGTAGAGGAAGAGGTTGAGGCAGATCATCCCCACGTAGGCGACTTCGCCGGAGAGTTCGGGCCTTCCCGAGCGCACGGTGGCGCAACCTTTTCCTGCCATCCCGGCCCTGGCAGATCTCGACACCCGCCCCTACTCCCCGCTCAAGGGCTCGCCGGCCCCAGCCGGGAGCGGCTCTCCGTAGGCCCTCAGGTATCCGTCGCGGGAACTGACATAGATCCTGCCGCTTGCCAGCAAGGGAGGAGTCCAGGGGGCTTCCGCCAGTTTCCACGACCCCAGCATCTTCCCATCGGCGACGTTTATCCCGTAAACGCCTCCAGTCGAGGTGAAGGCGTAAGCCGCCCCCGCTCCACCCAACAGCGGCTGTTCGACCGGCTGCCCCAGGCCCACTCTCCAGAGCACCTCGCCGGTGCGCCTTTCCAGAGCATAGACGCTCCGTTCGTAAGTGGCCATCAACAGCACCTCTCCCGCGGCCAATGGCGCCTGCCATACGAATTCTTGCAGCTCACGCTCCCACAGCTGAGCCCCGTCCTCCGCCCTGAAGGCCTGCGCCTTACCGTCGATACTAACGTAATATACGGCGTCCCCATCCGCCACCGGTGAGGCGAAGACCACCCGTCCCGTGTCCCTGGCCCAGGCCTTCTTTCCGGTGACGATGTTCAGCGCCACCGCTTCCCGGTCGTAGGTGCCGAAGTGCAGGCTCCTGGTCCCGCAGGCCGGGGGGCTGGCCACCCAGCCATGGGAATCGTGGGTCCAGAGCCTGCGGCCCCCTTCCGCCTCCAGACAGTGGACGGCGGAGGTCATGCCCATGTCCACGGCCACGTACAGCCTTCCGCCGCAGAACACCGGGGCGGAGAGGACCTCGCCGCCCGCTTCGAAGGACCAGGCGACCATGCCGCTGGCCGCGTCCAGGGCATGGATGAGCCCGTTGGAGCTTCCGAAGAACACGCGTCCGCCCGCGATGGCGGGGCTGGAGGTTATCCACCCTCCGGCATCATAGCGCCAGACCGGCGTCCCTTTCCCCGCGTCCAGGGCGACCATTTCCCCGCCGGTGGAGGCAGCCAGCAAGAGGTTTCCGTCCGCGGCAAGAAAGCAGGGGCTTCCCATCCTGGTTTCCCATAGAAGAGCCAGTTCCTGGTGGGACGGCTCGGGCTGCTGTTCCCCCCCTCCGCTCATATCGTCCCCCTCCGCCCGAAACCTCGGATTCGCCCGTATCTCCACCGGCCCGGCAACTCCGGATCCGCCGTTGAAACCAGTGGCGAAGCGGAAGGCGCCGTAGGAGAGGATCAGGGCGAAGAGCAGG
>Ga0209162_1002687_pt1 | contig 15167 bp, 15 predicted proteins | sample YNPNPMetaG_FD_187121 | JGI IMG/M metagenome (GOLD analysis project Ga0209162, IMG submission 187121) | Anoxygenic and chlorotrophic microbial mat microbial communities from Yellowstone National Park, USA - YNP NP MetaG (SPAdes) (version 2) ... | reverse complement strand
GTTCGAAGATCACCCCGTCGGGTGCCGCAGGTTCGAAGCGGTGCCGGACGCCGGACCAGACGATCATCTCCCTCCCGGTCCAGACGGCGGCCGGTGCGATCCGGTTCGTCGCGTCGAAAAGAGTTGACGGCAGGCGCAACCACTCGTCGGTCGCCGGGTTGTACCGTCCGCCGCTCGACTCCGCCGAAATGTCGCCCGTCCCGGAGGTTCCGCCCACGACGATCATCTCCGTCCCGGTCCAGACCGCGGCGAAGCGGTGACACCCGGAGACGGAAGGCGGCGGGACGGCCATCGTCTGCCAGGCGTCAGCAACGGGGTCGTACCGCCCGCCGCTGGAGAAACAGTTCGAGCCGGCCTGGCCGCCCCAGACGAGGAGCTGCGTTCCGGTCCACAGGCCCGCGGGATGCCGGCGCGGCATCGGCGCACCGGAGGTGGACGTCGGGCGCCAGCTCGGAACACAGGCACCCGCCCAGCAGGTCTCGTCGTCCGTGCAGGCGAGCCCGCAGGCCCCGCAGTGGGCCTCGTCCACCGTTGCCTCGATCTCGCAGCCGGGAACGTCCGCGTCGCAGTCGAGGTAGCCGGTCTCGCACCGCACCGTGCAGCGACCGTCCTCGCAGGCCAGCTCCGCGTGCGGTCCGCCGTCACAGGCGTTTGCGCAGGACCCGCAATGGTCGAGAGCCGTGATGTCGACGCACGAACCGGCGCAGCAGAGGCGACCCGTCGCGCACGGTGTGTCGTCGTCGGCCGTCCTCCACGTGCAACGCTCGGCCGACTCGTCGCAGTACCCGAGGTGGCAGGGGTTGCCGTCGTTGCAGTCGCGGTCCGCGTGACATTCGACGGGCGGGACGTCCTCGAGGGCGACATCCTCGGCATCGGAGCTGGCCCAGCGGATCGCCCCGCAGATCAGGGGGGCGGGACGTCCTCGAGGGCGACATCCTCGGCATCGGCGTCCTGCGCGGCAACGTCGTCCTCGGCCGAGTCGGCGACACCGTCCGGCTCCGTGCGCGCGTCTTCCGCCGTCTCGCCGCCGTCGACGGGCGCGGGTCCGTCTTCGAACGGGGCGTCCGCCCGATCGGCGGGAGCGTCCCCCCCGTCCGCGGCGGGTGACCAGTCGTGGCTGCAGGCCACGATGCCGAGGGCCACAACGGCCGCCAGGACCGGCGAACCGGCGGCCCCGAGGTTCCGGTTCCCGCCGCCGTCCCTTGCTCTCGAACCCGCTTGCATTGCCCCGTCCCTTTCCGCCTCCCGGCGTGTCCAATCCGACAGAGGGATTCTAGCCCGTTCGGCGCGCCGCGACCACCTCGCAGGTCCGACCCGAATCCGGCGCAAGCGCGAGCCTACCCCGGAGCGTCGCCGGGGCGTCGTGCCGCCGCCGCGAAGCGTCAGCCCAGCCCCCTGGGGCTTTCCCCGACCGGTGCGACGGACCTTGCGGGAATCCGTGCCCGCGGCGATGCTCCGTGCCACCGGTGCCGCGCGCTTCCCCACCGGCCGAACGAGCGCGACGGCGGAGTCCGGGTTCGGGGGGTCCGGCGCGGCCTGGGGGAACGCCGGTCCGTCGCCGGGACGGGTCGGCGCGCCTACCGCACCGCCTCGTCCCCGAACCCCGTCGCGTGGTTCACCCGCCGCGCCAGCGCGAACAGCGCATCCGCCAGGCGGTTCACGTATTGAAGGTACAACGGCTCGACCGGATCCGCCCGGTGCAAGGCAACCAGCCGCCGCTCGGCCCGCCGACACACCGTCCGCGCCATGTGCAACAAGGCCGCCGCCTCGTGTCCCCCGGGTCGGACGAAATGCCGCAGCGGCCCGCATTGCTGGTCGACGTCGTCGAGGATCGCCTCGAGCGCCCGGACCCGCGCCTCGTCGAACGGCACGACAAGGGTCGGCGCGGCAGGAGCGGCCAACCGTGCCGCCAGCGCGAACAGGTCGCCCTGAATCGCCCGCACCGCCGCGCTCGTCGGCTCGTCGGGGCACCGCGCCACCACCAGCCCCAACACCGAACTCAGCTCGTCGATCGTCCCATACGCTTCGATACGCAGGTCGTCCTTCGGCCGCCGTTCGCCCCCGATGAGCGCCGTGGTGCCGTCGTCGCCGCGTGTGCCGTACGTTGCCATCGCCTCACCCTCCCCGCGCCGGTGGTTCGGGACACACCCGAGCGCCCGGCTCCGGACAGCACCCCGCGAGGAAGCAACCAGCGTCGACCCGCTTGCCGCCTTCGCGCTGCACCTCGAGCAGTTCGAGACAGGTGTCCGCGGCCCCGACGACGAACCGTCGGCCCTGAACCAGCACGACGCCGGGGCCCGGCGAGGCCACATGGGGCAGCAGCCGCGCCCGATGGACGATGATCCGTTTTCCCTCGAGGTATCCGAAGGCGCCGGGCCACGGCGTCACCGCCCGGATTCGCCGGTGCACTTCCCGTGCCGGCCGGTCCCAGGAGATCGCTCCGTCGCACTTGTCGAGCGGCGGGGCGAGCGTCGCACCCTCGGCCGGCTGCGGCCGTGCCTCCACCGCCCCCGCCAGCCACCGCGGCAGTTCGGACTCCACCATCTCCGCCCCCAGCACCGCCAGTCGCGCGGTCAGTTCGCCCGTCGTTTCCTCGGGCCCGATCGCCGTCTCGCGCTGCGCCAACACCGGACCCGTGTCAAGCCCTTCCTCCAGCCGCATCAACGTCACCCCCGTGCGCTCGTCGCCCGCCAGAATCGCGTGCGCCACCGGCGCCGCCCCGCGGTGTCGCGGCAGCAGAGAGAAATGCACGTTGAGGCACCCGTGCGGCGCTGCGTCCAGAATCGACGGCGGCAGGATTCGGCCGTAGGCCACGACGAGCAACACGTGCGGGCGCAGCGTGTCGAGCAGCGCACGGACCTCCGGCCGGCGCACCCCCGGCGGCTGGTGCACCGGCAACCCCATCTCCCGCGCCGCGACCGCGACCGGGGGAGAACACGGGCGGCGTCCCCTTCCCGCCGGCCGGTCCGGCTGCGAGAACACCGCCACCACGTCGCCGATCCGCACCGCCGCCCGCAGCGACGGTACCGCCGCCTCCGGGCTGCCCAGGAACACGATCCGCGGACTCACCGCACCTCGGCCCCGGCCGCCGCCGCGCGCTCCGCCGCGAACTTCGCCATCTCCCGCCGGATCATCCGTTTCTTGAGAAACGACACGCGATCGATGAGCAGCCTCCCCTCCAGGTGGTCGTACTCGTGCTGCATCGCCACGGCCAGCAAGTCCTGCCCCTCCAGCACGAACCGTTTGCCGTTCCGGTCGAGCGCTTCCAGCACCGCCCGCCGGGCGCGCGTCACCTCCTCCGAGATGCCCGGGAACGAGAGGCACCCTTCCTTCCAGGAGATCTCCCCTTCGAGCGAGACGATCCGTGGGTTCACGAACTCGCGCAGCTCGCCGCCCTCCGGCGACTTCAGATCGATCACGAACACGCGCAATGGCACCCCCAGCTGCGGTGCCGCCAATCCCACGCCGGGTTCGGCGTACATCGTCTCCGCCAGATCGTCGAGCAGTTGGCGGATCGAATCATCGATCCGCTCCACCGGCCGCGCCTTCTCCCGCAGCCGCTTGTCCGGGTAGATCAGCACGTTGCGTATCGCCATCGGGTCACCCGTCGCGAGGGCAGCTCCTCCGCGCCGCCTCGCAACCGCGAGACACCTTAGTCCCCGACCGCGCCGACGGCAAGGGGTGCCGGTGGCCGCGGATGGGCGGGGTTCCGCGTGGGCACGGAACCCGGGCGCCGCCGCCCCGCGCCCGAGGTCGGTCGGCCTGGAACGCGCCTCCCGGTTCCGCGCCACCGCTCCCCCGCCGCGGCGCCGGCCGGTTCCCCGCGCAACACCCCGACCGCCAGCCGCGATGTCCCGCGCCGCCCGCGACAGGAGGATCACCGATGCGCGATTCGACGACCGGCCGCCCCGTTCCGATCGAGGACCCCGGCCCCGTCGCGGCCGGAGGTACCGCCCCGCCGGACGACCCGACCACCACCCGCGGCGGCGCTCGCGTGCGCCAAACCATCCGGCGCCAGGCCGAGGTGCTGCGTCATCCGGACCGCTTCCCGCCCCGACTCGTCTTCGAGGCGTTGGCGTATCTCTACGCCGCGTACGCCCTCGGCAGCCAGACGGCGCGGACCGAGCTGGAGGCCCACCTGCGCCGCCACCGCAACGTGCCGCCGCCCTCGCCCGCCGTCGCGCTGGGGATGGCCCGGGGCTTCCGCCGGCTGGCCGCCGAGATGTCCTGACGACCCCGCCGCGCCCCCGCTCGTCGTCCGGACATCCCCTGTTGCGCCCGTTCGACAGGCGCCGGCGCGGGCGGAGGCCCACGGTCCGGTTCCGGAAGCCCGGCGTGTCGCCGACCGCGACCGATTCGCCCGCACACGCTCAGTGCCGGTACGGCGCCCGCACCACCTCCACCTCGCGCTCCGTGTCACCGCGTCGGACCCGCAGGCGGACCCGGGAGCCGACTTCGCCGCGCAACGCCGCCACCACCTCGCGCACCGACAGCCCCGCCACCTCCCGCCCGTCGATCGCCAGGATCTCGTCGCCCGGCTCCAACCCCGCCGCGGCCGACGGGCCGTCCGGCGGCACCTCGCGGACCACCAGTCGATGCTCCGCGGACGAATGCCCAAGCACGGCGCCGATGCCGCCGGGCCACGACTCGCCACCGCGCTCGCAGGTGGCCCGGAGCGACAGGACGAGACAGGCGACGAGCAGCACGGCGCGGCCCAGGACGCCCCGGCGCCCCGCCCGCGCCCCGGCCGATCCCGTCGCCCGGCTCGTTCCCGCGGGCCTCGACGGCTCAGTTCCCGGCGTCCGCCGGCGGCACATACCCGACCTCCGGCGCCCGCGGCGGCATCGCCGGCGCCGGACCGTTCGGCAACGGCACGCGCGCGAGCTCCGCGTCCAGCTCTGCCACCCGCGCCCGAAACGCCTCCATCTGCGCCGGCGGCACCGGCCGCGCGCGTTGGGATCGAAGATAGGTTTCGGGATCGACGAACTTGCCCTTCACCTTGATCCCGAAGTGCAGGTGCGGCCCCGTCGAGCGGCCGGTACTGCCGACGTAGCCGACCAGCTGCCCGCGGCGGATCGGCATCCCGTCGCGCAAGTTCGGCGCGTAGGCCGACAGGTGCGCATAGTAGCTCATCATGTCGCCGGAATGCTGCACGACCACCAGCTCGCCGTTCGGTCCCTTCTCCCCGTGGAAGGCGAGCACCCCGTCCGCGATCGCGTAAACCGGCGTGCCGGTCGGCGCCACGAGGTCGATTCCCTCGTGCGGCTTGCGCACGTGGAGGATGGGATGCATCCGATTCGGGTCGAACCGCGAGCTGATCGCCTCGTAGCGGCACGGCGCCGCCAGGAACACCCGCTGCACCGAGCTGCCGTCGGCGGCGAAGAACCGCGTCTTCCCGTCGATCTCGAAGGCGTACGCCTTCACCGACCCGATCAACTGTCCGACGTATTCGAAGGCCAGAACCCGGGTGTAGTGGTGAAACCGGCCCCCGACCCATCGCTCCTCCACGAGCAGCCGGAAACGGTCGCCCGGCCGCACGTCGCGCGAGAAATTGATCGAGTAGGAGAAGATGTCGGTGACCAGGGGCATGATCGAGGCATCCAGGCCGGCGGCGACGAACGACCGCGCCAAGGAGCCCTCGACGCGCCCCGCCGCCCGCGTCACGCGGTCCTCCACCGGCACCTCGACCCGGTGCGCCACGAACGACGCCTCGCCCGCCCGCACCACATGGTACATCTCCGTCTCGCTCCGCGAGTACTCGAACATCCGCACCGTTCCGTCGGCGGCGCAGAACAGGCGGTAGCGGTCGTCCGGTCGGATGCGCCGGAAATCGAAGAGCTGCGTCCGGCGCACCGCCTCCGCGATGGCCGCGACCGCGTCCAGGTCGCGCGTGTGCGACCGCACGACCTCGAAGAACGTCCGCCGCCCGAACGTCCCCTCGAACACCTGGATCCCCTTGTCCCCCGGCTGCGGCTCGACGAAGATCGTTCCGTACCCGGGCAGGCGGCGGCAGGCGTCGGCCAGCGTCATCGGCGGCGACGACGGCGGAGCCTCCGGCCCGTCGTCCTCCCCGACCGCATCGAGGTCCGCCTCCGTCCAGGCTTGCGGCCCGGCCGTCGCGGCGGCCCCCGCCGCCGCGGCGGCCGTCGCCACCACCGTCGGCAGCGACGCCCCCGCCGCGGCCCGGGCCGCGGGTCCGGGACGCACGCCCAGGAACGTCATCGGCACGACAAACACCGTCCCGAACACGAGCGCCACGCAGACGAGCACATAGGCCCGGTGGTGACGCAACGCCGCCCCGGCATCCTCCGCCGACACGACCGGGGGCGGCACCCGGCGCGCGACCGCCCCCGCGGCCCTGCCCGGTCCCGTCCCGGGTCGTTCCTCTTCCATCGGGCTAGTTGGCTTCCTGGACCTCGAGCACCGTTACCTCGGCGGTGATCGACTCGCCCTCCAACGGATGATGCAGACGCACCACGACCGTGTCGATCTTGTTCTCGATCACCTCGAAGTACACTTCGAGCCCACCCGGCAACTTCGCCGAGAACCGCGCGCCGACCTTGAACTCGGTGTTCTCCGGAAAATCGCTCTTCGGCATCTCGCGCGTCGGCCCCGAGTCCTTCACGCCGAACGCTTCCTCCGGAGGAAGATAGAACGTCTTCGATTCCCCCGCCTGCATCCCCACCAGTTTCGCTTCCAGCCCCGGCAGGAAATGCCCACGACCCACCACGAACTCGATCGGCCCCTTGACCGAGGACGACTCGATCAGCTCGCCGTTCTTCTTCGTCAACTTGTACTCCAGCTTGACAATCTTGCCGGCTTCCACCTTCATGGTCCCGCTACTCCCCGGCCCGTGCGCCCGTGGGCCGCCCGGGCGCGCCGAGGGCCATCCGTCACCCCGTCGGGCCGCCGGAAACCTAGGCGAACGACGCCGGAGCTGTCAAGACGCCGCCCGCGCCGGATCCCCGCCGTGCACGCAGGCGACCGCGTTCCGCGGAGCATCGCCGGGGCGTCCCGCCGCCGACGCGAGGCGTCGGCCGATGCGGCCGCGGGTTTACCCCGATCGGTGAAACGGACCGCGCGGAAGCCCTTGCGCGCGGCGGCCCTCCGTGCCGCGCGACCCTCGGCCGGTCGAAGGACCACGGCGGCGAACCTCGGGCACCGGCTCCCCCGCCGCGGTGCTCGGCGCCGCAACGATCCGCGCCCCGGGGTTCCGACCGCAAGTCCGAGCCGGGCGGCGGGCGGCGACCCGCCCCGCGTCGCGGACCTACAGGACCCGGACCCGACGATGCCGGGACCCGAGCACCCCCAGGAAGAACGGCCCTCCGATCAGCGCGGTCAGCACCCCCACCGGAATCTCCGCGGCCCACACCGAACGCGCCGCCGTGTCGCATACCGCCAGGAACACCCCGCCCCACAACACGACCAACGGAACCGTCCAGCGATGGTCCAGCCCGGCCACCAACCGCACCGTGTGCGGCACGATCAGACCGACGAACCCGATCGGACCCGCCACCGACACGGCCCCTCCCGTCAGCAACGCCGCCCCCGCCAGCACCGCCCCCCGCACCCGCGTCACCGCCACTCCCCGCGCCGCCGCCAGCTCGTCCCCCTGCAGGATCTGATTCAGCTCCGCGGCGTGCAGCCCGACCAGCAGCCCGCCGGCCAGGAGGAGCGGCAGGATTCCCAGTAGACCTCCGTACCCCACCACGTCCAGCCCTCCCATCAACCACCGCACCATCAGATGCGACTGCGTGGCGTCCGCCAAGTACTGCACGAACAGGATGCCCGCCGAGGCGACCGTCCCGATCGTCACTCCGACCAGCAGCAACGAGCCGGCGTCGAAGCGCCCGCGGCCGGCCCATCCGAGCACCAGCACGGCCACCAGGCCGGCGCCGGCGAGTGCTCCGAGCGCGGTGGCGGGCAATCCGAGGAAGACCGCGGTCCATCCGAGACGCAGCGCGACCACGGCCCCCAGCGCCCCGCCGCTGGCGACTCCCAGCGTGGACTCCGAGGCCAGCCCGTTTCGCGTCAGCGCCTGCAGGCCCAACCCGGCCAACGACAGGCCACCTCCCACCAGCAAGGCGCAGAGCACCCGCGGGAGCCGCAGGCGGAAGAAGATGAATGCGTCCGCCGATCGCGGGTTGCCCCACTCCGCCAGCGCCCGCCCCACGTCGATCGCCCGATGCCCCACCAGCGGCGCGGCCGCCGCCACCGCGATGCAGGCCAGGAAACCACCGGCCAGCAGCAGCACCGCGCGGCCGCGGTCCGTCATCCGTCCCTCTCCCGGCCTTCCGAGTACGACGGCACGAAGACCCGCCCCGCCCCTTCCGGCAGATCGAACGAACGCACCGCGATGCCGAACGCCGCTTCGAGCCGCTCCGGCCGCAGCACGTCCTCCGCCGAACCGACCACCGGCCCGGCGGGCGCCCCGAGCAGCACGACGCGGTCGCACGACCGTGCGGCGAGGTCGATATCGTGCGTCACCATCACCACCGTCCGGCCTTCCTCCTTCCGCAACCGTTCGAGCAGCGACAGCGCCTCGACCCGCGCCCGCACGTCCAGCGCCGTCGTCGGCTCGTCGAGCAGCAGGATGGGGGCTTCCTGCGCCAACGCCGCCGCGATCAGCGCGCGCTGCCGCTCGCCCCCCGAAACCTCCGCCATCGGCCGCCCCGCGACCGCCTCGAGCCGCATCGTGCGGAGCGCCCGGCGCACCACCGCCCGGTCAATATCTCCTTCCCAGCGGCCGCGCAGGTGCGCGTAGCGCCCCATCCGCACCGTCTCGAACACCGTGAACGGCAGCCGTGGGTCGATCCCCTGCGGAACGTACGCCACCCGCAACGCCCGCTCGTGGGGCGCCAGCGTCCCGAGGGGACGGCCGTCCAGGCGAACCTCACCGGCGCGGGGCCGCAACAGGCCGGCCAGCAGCCGCAAGATCGTGGACTTGCCGGCGCCGTTCGGGCCGAGCAGCGCGAGCGCCTCGCCGGGCGGGACGTCGAACGACAGGCCGCGGAACAGCGTCGTATCGTTCCACCCGAACGCGAGGTCGCGGACTTCGATCACGGATCCGCCTCCGCCGCGGCGCGCGCCGCCGCCACCAGCGCGCCCAGTCGGGCCGCGCCGCGTCCCACCGACGGTCCCGGCACCGGCAACCACGACTCCGTCAGCACCGCCACCATGCCGCGCCGGACGGCCGGCAACCCCGGCGCCACGCGGCGCCACGTCGCCGCCCGCTCCTCGGCCGCGGCCGCCGACGCCCCCGGCATCAGTTCCACCACGAGGTCCGGCTCCGCCGCGACGATCGGCTCCAGCGACACCTGCACGAAAGCGCTCGGAGCGTCCCCGAAGACGTTCCGCGCCCCCGCGGCGACCAGCAGGTCTCCGAGGAAGTTGTCCGGCCCGGCGACGAAGAATTGCCGCAGTTCGCCCGCCGGCCGGTCGACCACCAGGACCGCCCGCACCGGCCGGCCGCCCCGCGCCGCCGCCGCGATCTCTTCGCGGAGCCGCCGTGCCAGATCCGCCGCCCTCTGCGGACGACAGACCGCCTCGCCCAACGCCGCGATCGTCCCGAAAACGTCCTCCAACCGCGTGTCGGGCACCACCAGCGCCCGCCGTTCCAATCCCGCCAGCCGCTCCGCCAGCGCCCCCTGCGTCCCGGCCAACACGACCAGATCCGGGTCCGCCGCGACGATCCCTTCCAGGTCGGGGTCGATGTACGATCCGAGCCGCGGCAACCGGCGCGCTGCGGGGGGTTCGTTCGAGTAGTCATCGACGGCCACCACCGACGCGCCGGCGCCGAGCGCGAACAGCGTTTCGGTGGCGTGGGGCGAGAGCGAGACGACCCGTGCCGCGCACCGCGTGGTCCCGTCGCGCACCGCCGTGCCGCCGCTCCAGGCGAACGCGGCCGCCATCGCCGCCGCCCCCGCCGCCGTCGCCACCCCGATCCGCCCCATCGCGCCGCCGATACACCGCGCTTCTCCGCCGGTCAACCCGCCTCTCCCCGGGGCCTTCGGGGACGCGGGGCCGTTCTCCGGGTCGCCGCCGCGAATCGCCGCCGGAATCGGCTCGGGGGCGAGCGGCCGTTCGCGGGACCGCGCGGCACCGGCCTCGGCGACGGCGTCGGCGATCGCTGCGGCGAGGGGGATCCGGGGCGTCGCCGAGGGCCCGGGCGCCGGGCGAGCCGGGGGGATCGGCGGTTCCGATGGAGACGCCTGGGAAGGGCTTCCGGTCCGGCCGGACGGGATTCACCGCCGCAGGAACGTCTCCTGCAGCCATGCCAGCTCGCGCTCCGCGATCGCGTCCCAGGTGAACCGCCGCGCCCACGGGCGCGCGTTCGCTTCCATCGTTCGCCGCAGCGGCGGGTCCGCGACCAGTCGAGCCAGCGCTCCGCGCAGCGCGGCGACGTCGCCCGGCGGTACGAGCCACGCAGTCTTTCCGGGCGCCAGGCTTTCGCGGAAGCCGTCCGTGTCCGTCGCCAGGACCGCCTTGCCCGCCGCGTTCGCCTCCAGCGCCGCAATCCCGAACCCTTCGAAGCGGGACGGCGAGCAGAAGAACAGGCAGGCGGCGAGAAGCCGCCGTTTCTCCGCCTCGTCGACGTTCGGCCGCACCTCCACCCGATCCGCCACCCCCGCCGTTCGCGCCCGCCGCTCCAGGTCCGCGACGGCGTGCGGCGCGCCGCGCCCGGCCAGCACGAGTCGCACCTCCGGATGCTCCCCCGCGATCCCGGCAAACGCCTCGACGAGCACGTCGAGCCCCTTCATGAACGGGTCGAGCCTTCCCACGAACAGCACGAACGGGGGATCGGCAACGGTGGGCGTCAGCTCCAGCAAGGCGGGATCGAAGCCGTTGGCCGAGTCGAACAGGCGGGCGCGAGGGTTGACCTTGCGAATCGCCTCCCGCACCGCTCCGTTCACCGTCACCACGTTGCGCAGCCCCGCGTGCAGCAGCCGCTCCACCGCCCACGGCAACCACCCCCACCACCCGAACCGCTCCCGGTACCGTTCTCCGACCCGGTGATGCACGACTCCGTAGAAGCGCCGCGGGAGCAGCAAGCCGGCGAGCAACGGGGCGTAGGCCGAGACGTCGTTCCCCACCACGTCGGCCCGATCGAACAGCACCCGCAGGTTCGCGTGCAGGGCGTACAGCGCCCGCGACACCGGCTCGCTCCGGCCGCCCCCGAGCGATTCGTAGCGCACGCCGTCCCGCTCGTGGGCGAAGAAGCCGGGATAGTCCCCGACGTAGACCGTGATCCGGTCCCACGCCGGACGGAACCGCCGCAGGATCTCGACGTCCCGCAACGCGCCCCCCCCGCCGCACCACGGGTTTCCGGTGTGGTCGTAGCTGTAGAACGACAGTGTGGCCACCGCGCCACCTCGGCGGACATCCCCGTCCGCCTCCTTCCGCGCCGAACCATTGAGATCACGGCGCTCCGGGACTGTCAACCGCCGCCCGCCGGCTCGGCCCGGAATCCGCAACCGTCCGCCCTGCGGCCGACGTCCTCGGAATCGAGGGCGGCGCGCGCAAGGAGATCGAGCGGTGCGGCGACTCAACGTGGGCTGCGGGCGGGACGTGCGTCCGGGCTGGATCAACCTCGATCGGGCTCCCCTCCCCGGCGTCGACGTGGTCCACGACCTGGATGCGGGCCCTCTGCCGTTCGGGGACGACGATTTCGACGAGGTGCTGTGCCGCGACGTGCTGGAGCACGTCGACCTGCTGTTCGTGATGCGCGAGCTGCATCGCGTCCTGCGTCCCGGCGGCCGGCTTCACGTCCGGGTACCCCACTTCACCTCGCGCAACGTCTGGGACGACCCGACCCACCGGCGCGCCTTCGCCCTTTCCACCTTCGACGTCTTCGTCGCCGGACATCGCCGCTCGTGGGAAGTGGACGTCCGCTTCTCCCGCGTCGCCGTCCGCCGGCTGGAGTTCGAGAAGGCCTGGGCGCTGTCCTTCAACCGCATCGTCGAGCCGCTCGTCAACCGGCTGCCGCTGCCGCGCTATCTCTACGAGGGCACCTTCCTGGCGCGCCTGCTGCCGGCCGAGAACGTCGTTGTGGAGCTGGTGAAGTGAGCGGGGTGGCCCCCGGCACGGACCTCGATCGCGACGCGCGAGACCTGCGACGCGGCCTGCGCCTTCATCTCCTCGGCTATGTCCTGCGCCTGCTCTATCCGCTGCTGACGGGGATCGTCGTCGTGCTCTACGGTCGTCGCGAGTTCGGCCTGTTCGTGACGGCGCAGGCCGGGCTGCTCGTGATGCTGCGGATCTGCCTGGCCGGCCTCGACAAGGCCGTTCTGTGGTGGGTCCCGCGCCAGCCCTCCGGCGAGGAGCGCCGGGGCCTGGCGGGTGCGTTCCTGTGGGTGCTGTTCGCCGGAACGCTCTCCGCGGCCGCGGCCGGTCTCGCCGCGCCGTGGCTCGCCGCCTGGAGCGGCGACCCCGGGGCGGCCACCCCTCTGCGCTGGATGGCGCTGGGGCTGGTGCCGATGGCCGGGATGGAACTGCTGGTCCACGCCTGCCTCGGCCGTCGGCGGCTCGAGGCGCAGGTCTTCGTCAAGGAGGGGCTCGGCGCCGCGGCGCTCCCGGCGGCCGCGGTGCTGCTGTGGCTGGCCGGGTTCCGCGCGGGCGGCCTGGCCTGGAGCTTCGTGCTCTCGAACCTTGCCGCGCTGGCCGGCGCCGCCTGGCTGTTCCACCGCTCGTTCCCGGCCGCCGCCCCGCCCGGCGCCGGCCGGAGCCTCCCGCTTCCGCTGGTGCGCTACGCCCTGCCGATGGGCCTGATGGAGCTGCTCAACTCCGCTCTCCTGCGCCTCGATGTCCTCCTCCTGGCCGCTCTCACCGACCCGGCCACCGTGGGCGTCTGGGGGGTCGTCGTCCAGGTCGGCAACGCCGTCCGCTCCGTCCGCTCCGGCTTCGACCCGCTCGTCCTTGCCATCGTCTCCCAGATCCACGTCCGACCCGATCCCGCCCGCCTTCGCGCCGCCTTCTCCCGCGCCACCGTCCTGGTCCTCGCCACCCAGGCCCCGATCTACGCCTTCCTCCTCGCCTTCCTCCCCTGGCTTCTCCCCCTCCTGGGGGAAGGCTACGGCGCCGCGGCCACCCCGGTTCTCGTCCTCTGCGCCTTCTGGGTCCTCCACGGCGCCTTCGGGCTTCACGGCCTGATCGTGCTCGGCTACGGCAGGAGCGGCCTCGCCGCCGCGAACGTCGGCGCGACCCTGGTCGCGGAGACGCTCCTGCTGCTTCTGCTCGTCCCCCCCTTCGGGCTGGTCGGCGCCGCCCTGGCGGTCGGCCTCGCCTTCACGGCGCAGAACGTCCTCTGGACCTGGCAGTCGCGCCGGCTCACCGGCGGGTGGCCCTACGACCCGGCGCTGCGCGCCGACCTTCTCGTTCTCGCCGCCGCCGCCGCCGCCATGCTCGCCGCCTGGCTCGTCGCCTGGCCCGCCGGCGACACCGTCGCCCGGGTGGGCGCCTTCGGCGCCTTCCTCCTCACCGGAGCCGTCGGCTGGCTCCGCCGGAAGGAGGGTATTCCACGCCATGCGCTTCTGTGACCTGTCGAGCTTCTATTCCGACCGCGGCGGCGGCGTCCGCACCTACCACCGCCAGAAGCTGGAATGGTTCGCCCGACACCCTGAGCACCGCTACGTCCTGGTCGTTCCGGGCGATCGGCCGTCGTGCGAACGTCTCGCCGGCGGCACGATCGTCCGCGTGCGCGGCCTGCCCCTGGCACCGGGCGGGACCTACCGCCAGATCGCCGACCTGCGCGCCGTGCGGCGCGTCGTCCGCGAGGGGTTCGACGTCGTCGAATCCGGCTCCCCGTACCTCGACGGGTGGATCGCCCTCGCGGCCGCCCGCGGCACCCACGCCCGGGTCACCGCGTTCTGTCACGCCGACGTCCCCGACGCCTACGTCGCGCCGGCCGTCGCCGGCTTCCCGCGGCCTCTCGCCGACGGCCTGGTGGAAGGGGCCCGCCGCTACCTCCGCGCGCTCTACGGACGCCTCGACGCCGTCTGCGTCGCCTCGCGCTACATGGAACGCAAGCTGCGTTCCTACGGCGTGACGAACCTCCTCCACACTCCCCTCGGGGTCGACCCGCACCGCTTCCACCCCGACCGCCGCAACCGCCTCGTTCGCCGCGACCTCGGCGCCGCCGACGGCGATCGGCTCGTCCTGTTCGTCGGCCGTTTCCACCCGGAAAAGGAGTTGGGTCCTGTGCTCCAGGCCATCCGGCGCCTCGATGGACATCCCCATCTTCGCTTCGCCCTCGTCGGCGACGGCCCGCAGGCGTCCGAGGTGCGGGCGGTGCTGTCGACGTGCCGTTCGGTGAAGGTGCTGGACTACGTGTCGGACCCGGAACGGGTCGCGGATCTCTACGCCGCGGCCGACCTCTACCTCGCGCCCGGTCCGCACGAGACGTTCGGCCTCGCCGTCCTGGAAGCGCTCGCCTCCGGTCTCCCCGTCGTCGCCGTGGACCACGGGGCCGCCGGGGAAATCGTGACCGAGGCCGGCGCCGGCATGCTCTTTCGACGCGGCGACAGCGCCGACCTCGCCGCGTGCATCCTCCAACTGCTCGACGCCGACCTCGGCCTCCTCTCCCGGCGCGCGCGCCGCGTGGCCGAGCGTTCGTACACCTGGGATCACGCCTTCACCCGGCAGATCGGGGCCTGCGCCCGTCTCTGCGGCCTCGCCCTTTCCGAACCACGACCCGCGCCCCGCCGCGTCGGCGTCCTCGAGGTCGGCCGGTCGGCATAGAATCGTCTCGCGGGGCCACCGGCTTGCGGCCTTCGGACCGCGGGGCCGGCGCCAGCGGTACTCCCGATCGCGTCGGGGAGGTCCGCGGCTCCGCGCCGGGATTCGGAGAGCGGGAAGGGATTGCCGACGGCCCGGGGTCGCCGGTACGATGGTTGGGTGACCGTCGAGCGGACCGGCGGGGTCCTGACCCTCCTGGCGCTGGCCGGGGGGCTGGGAGCGTGCGGCCCGCGAACGGGGGCGAGCATTCCGGGCGGCGGGCCGGACGCGACGGAGACGAGGCCGGACGCCGCGCCGGCGGCGGCCGAGTGCGAGCGGATGTTCGCGGCGGCGCTGGCCGCCCGAACCGACCGGGTGCTCGCCGCGGTGGACGGCGGCGCGGTCCGAGCCGCGGTCCTGCGGGCGATCCTGGAACGGATGCAGGGGGACGCGCG
>Ga0209162_1002685_pt1 | contig 15177 bp, 14 predicted proteins | sample YNPNPMetaG_FD_187121 | JGI IMG/M metagenome (GOLD analysis project Ga0209162, IMG submission 187121) | Anoxygenic and chlorotrophic microbial mat microbial communities from Yellowstone National Park, USA - YNP NP MetaG (SPAdes) (version 2) ... | reverse complement strand
GGCGAACCTCATCACGGCGGCGGGGGCCTCCCGGGCGCTGTCGGTGGACCTGCACTCGGCCCAGATCCAGGGGTTCTTCGACATCCCGATGGATCATCTCTACGCGTCGCCGGTGCTGGTGGAGTACTTCCGGAAGCTCGCCCTGCCCGACCTCACGGTGGTCACGCCCGACGTGGGGGGCATCAAGATGGCCCGGGCCTACGCCAAGCGCCTGGGGGCGGGGCTGGCGATCTGCGACAAGCGTCGCAGCGGCCCGGCGGAGGCCGAGGTGATGCACGTGATCGGCGACGTCCAGGGGCGCAACGTGATCCTCGTGGACGACATGATCTCCACGGGGACCTCGATCACGGAGGCGGCCCAGGCCTGCCGCCGGAACGGGGGGCGGGACATCTACATCTGTGCCACGCACGCCGTGCTGTCGGGGTCGGCGGCGGAGAGGCTTCGGGAGGCCCCCGTGAAGGAGATCGTCGTGACGGACAGCATTCCCCTGGACGGCAAGGAGAAGATCCTGACGAACCTGCGGGTGCTGTCCATCGCCCCGCTGCTGGGCGAGGCGATCCGGCGGATCCACCGCTCGGAGTCGGTCAGCAGCCTGTTCCTCTAGGAGACGCCCGCGTATGGTCGAGCACCTCGCGATCCAGGCCGAGGCCCGCGACCGGCTGGGGACGCGCGTGGCCCGCCGCTACCGGAAGGCCGGGAAGATCCCGGCGGTCCTGATCCGGCGGGACCAGCCGCCCCTGCACCTGCTGGTGAACGCCCGGGATCTCGACCGCCTGGTGAAGAAACATGCCCGCCTCGTCGATCTGCAGCATCCGGGGGGGCGGGACAAGGTCTTCATCCGGGAGATCCAGTACGATCATCTGGACGAGCATCCGATCCACGTCGACTTCGCGCGGGTGGCCATGGACGAGATGCTCACCCTGGAGGTTCCGCTGGTGCTCAAGGGCAAGCCCGTGGGGGTGACGGAGGAGGGCGGGGTGCTGGACCAGTTCGTCAAGGTCCTGCGCATCCAGTGCCTGCCGGACGCGATCCCGGAGCAGATCGAGGCGGACGTGTCGGCCCTCAAGAAGGACCAGAAGCTCCTGGTCCGGGACCTGGCGGCTCCCCCCGGGGTCAAGGTGCTCAACGAGCCGGACGTGCTTCTGGCGGTCGTCCAGGAGCACAGGGTCGAGGAGATCCCGGTCGCGGCCGCGGCCACCCCCGGGCCGGCGGAGCCCGAGGTGATCAAGAAGGAGAAGCCGGAGGAGGAGGCCCCCGAGGAGGAGAAGAAGAAGGAGGAGGCCCCGCGGGAGGAGAAGGAGAAGAAATAGGCCGGGGGAGGAGGGCGGCGGGCCGGGAGGAGATGAAGGTCGTTCTGGGGATCGGGAATCCGGGGGAGAGATACGCCGGGACGAGGCACAACGTGGGCTGGCAGGTGGCCGACGCCCTCTGCGGGCGGATGGGGGGGCGGTTCCGCAAGGCGGGTTTCGAGTTCTGGGCCGCCGAGGGGCGTCTGGGGAGGCAGGAGGTCGTTCTCGTGAAGACGTGGACCTACGTCAACGAGACGGGGCGTGCGGTTCCCGAGATCCTCCGGCGGTACGGGGAGGATCTCCTGGTGGTGTGCGACGACGTGGACCTGCCCGTGGGAAGGCTGAGGATCCGGAGGAAAGGATCCAGCGGGGGGCACCACGGGTTGCAGTCCGTCCTCGACGCGATCGGCCACGACGAGGTGGCCCGGCTGCGGATCGGGATCGGGGGGGGGCGGCGCGACCCGGAATACGTCCTGGGGACCTTTGGGAAGGAGGATCGGGAGCTCATTGAGCGGGCGGTGAAGGAGGCGTGCGAGGCGGTGCGGTGCTGGGCGGAGGAGGGGATCGAGGCGTGCATGACGAGATTCAACCGGAGGACGGGGCGTGAAGACCTATGAAGGGATGCTCCTGATCGACCCGACGGTGGCGGCGCGGGAGTGGGACCGGGTGGTGGAGGAGGTCGAGCGGATCGCGAAGCGGAACGGAGCGGAGGTCCTGCAGATCTCCCGGTGGGGCGAGCGGAAGCTTTCCTATCCCGTCCGCCGGAACAGCCGGGGGGCCTACGTCCTGGCGTACTTCGCGGCGCCGCCCGGAGCCCTGAAGGGGATCCGGGCGGACCTCCAGCTGTCGGAGGTGGTCCTGCGGAGCCTCCTGCTGCGGCACGAGGGGGAGCTGCGCAAGGAACCGCCCAAGGATTTCGAGACGGCCGGGCCGCTGCCCCCCAAGACCCATGCCCCCGGCGGCGGGGGGCGTCCCCCGGAGGTCCCGCATGGTTAGGAGGGGCGGATCGTGGCGTGCGTCAACAAGGTGATGTTGCTGGGGAATCTGACCCGGGACCCGGAGCTGCGGTACACGCCCCAGGGGGCCTCCGTGTGCGAGTTCACCCTGGCGCTCAACCGGTCCTACACGAGCAAGCAGACCGGCCAGCGCGTGGAGGAGGTTTCCTTCATCGACGTCGTGGCCTGGGGCCGCACGGCGGACCTGTGCGCGGAGTATCTCCGGAAGGGCCGCCAGGTCTTCGTGGAGGGTCGCCTTCATCAGGATCGGTGGGAGTCCCAGGACGGGCGGAAGATGAGCCGGATCCGGGTGACGGCCGAGAACGTGACGTTCGTGGGGGCCCGGCCGGCGGGGGCCGGGGAGCCGGCGGCCGGGGAGAGCCCCGGCGGGGCGGGGGCGGCCCCGCCCACCGAGGGCGCGCCGCCGGAGGAGCCGGCGGCCGGCCCTCCCGTGGAGGAGCCCCCCTTCTAGGCCCGGGCACGGCCGCGGGCCGGAGGCTTCGAGGAGGTCGCGATGCACAAGGATGAGCGCGGTCCGGCGGAGACGGTACGGGAGGAGCAGCGCAAGAAGTACACCAAGTTCCGCAAGGACAACCGGTGCCGCTTCTGCCGGGACGGCGTGGGAGAAGTGGACTACAAGGATATCCAGACCCTGTACAAGCTCTGTACGGGGCAGGGCAAGCTCTACTCGCGCAAGCGGTCGGGGAACTGCGCCTACCACCAGCGCAGCGCCCAGCGGGCCGTCAAGCGCGCGCGGTTCCTGGCCCTGCTGCCGTACGTGGGCACGGGAGGTTCCTGAGCGGCGGGCCGCGCCCCAAGGAGGATCGGCGATGAAAGTCCTTCTCTGGCAGGACGTGGAGAACCTGGGCCGGCGCGGAGAGGTCGTGGAGGTTCGCGACGGCTACGCGCGCAACTACCTCATTCCCCGGCGCCTGGCCAGCGTTCCGACGCCCTCCATGTACAAGGAGTTCGAGCTCGAGAAGCGCCGCCAGGCCAAGCAGGAGCAGGTCCTGATCGCGGAGGCCCGGGCGGTCGCCGAGCGGCTGGCCCAGATCCCTTCGGTCTCCATCGAGGTCAACACCAACGAACAGGGGCACCTCTACGGTTCCATCACCCCCACGATGGTTGCCGACGCCCTTCGCGACCAGGGACTCAAGGTCGAGCCGCGGGTCGTGGAGATCCCCCAGCCCATCAAGGAGATCGGCACCTACGAGGTGGTCATCCACCTGCACCGGGACATCCGGCCGACCCTCAAGGTGTGGGTGTTGTCCACCCGGGCCGTCGCGCCTCCGGGGAAGGCCGGGGAGCCCGCCCCGGCGGCGCCGGCGCCTCCCGGGCCGCAGGCGTCTCCGGATCGTCCGTCCTGAGGTATAATATCCGAGCCGGGAGCAGGAGGGGGAGTATGACGCCTGCCGCGCGCAATCCCGTGGCGCCCGCCGAGGTGCTCCAGCCGGTCCGCGGGCCCGCGCCCGAGACGCTGCCCCGCAGCCTCGAGGCCGAGATGTCCCTCTTGGGGGCCATGATCCACGACAACGAGATCATCGGAGAGGTCGTCGAGGTCGTCGGCACCCGGGAGATGTTCGCCTATCCCGCCCACCAGATCATCTTCGAGACCCTCCTCAAGCTCCATCTGGAGCGCCGGAGCATCGACATCGTCGTGCTCAAGGATGAGCTCGCCAAGGACATGAAGCTGGAGGCGGTCGGCGGGGTGGATTACCTGGCCAGCCTGGCCGACTCGGTGCCTTCCGTCCCCAACGCCCTCGAGTATGCCCAGATCGTCCGGGACCGGTTCGTCCTGCGGAACCTCATCGAGACGTGCACCCGGATCGTGCACCAGGCCACCACGGTGACCCAGGATGTGGACGTGGTCCGCGACGAGGCCGAGCGGGCCCTCTTCCAGGCCCTGGCGCGGGGCGAGAAGGGGACCATCCGCACCATGGGGGACATCCTGCGGGAGACCTTCCAGCAGATCGAGGACATCCGGGACCGGAAGTACCGGCTCCTGGGAATGTCCTCGGGATTCTACGAGCTGGACGACGTGATCTCGGGGCTTCAGGACGGGCAGCTGTACATCATCGCGGGACGGCCCTCGATGGGGAAGACGAGCCTGGCGATGACCATCATCGAGAACGTCGCCCTCAAGGAGCGGGTTCCCGTCCTGTTCTTCTCCCTGGAGATGGCCGCCGCCCAGATCGCCCAGTCCATGCTCTGCTCCCACGCCCGCGTGGATTCCAGCCTGCTGCGCTCCGGTAAGGTGAGCGAGGCGGACTACCAGAGGCTGGTGCTGGCGGCCGGGGCGCTCCACGACGCGCGGATCCTCATCGACGACTCGGCGGACCTCTCCGCCCTGGAGCTGCGGACCCGGGCGCGCCGGATGAAGGCCAAGGAGGGCATCCGGCTGGTGGTGGTGGACTACCTCCAGAAGATGCACGCGCGCCAGGGTTCGCGGCTGCCCGAGTCCCGCCAGCTGGAGATCTCGATGATCTCCTCCAACCTCAAGGCCCTAGCCAAGGAACTCAGCCTCCCCGTCATCGCCCTGGCCCAGCTCAACCGCCAGCCCGAGGGTCGCGAGGACCGCAAGCCCATGCTCTCCGACCTCCGCGAGTCCGGCTCCATCGAGCAGGACGCCGACGTGGTGATGCTCCTCTACCGGGAGGATTACTACAACGCCGAATCGGACCGGAAGGGGATCGCGGAGGTCATGGTGGCCAAGAACCGGACCGGGCCCACCAAGAGCGTGGACCTGGCGTTTCTCAAGCAGTTCATGCGCTTCGAGAACCTGGCCGCCCGCCCGGCGTAGCTCCCGGGATCGGACCTTCCCCATCCCTCCTCCCCGGGCTTTCCCCCGAGAAAGCGTTGCCCCCGTCTCCCCGTTTCCTATAATCTGCCCCGGTGTCCCGCGATTTCGTCTCAAGGAAGGCCGCCCGCTTCACGGAGAGCGTCATCCGGGAGATGACGCGGCTGGCCGACGAGGCCGGGGCCATCAACCTCGCCCAGGGATTCCCCGACTTCCCCGCCCCTGCCGCCCTCAAGCGTGCCGCCTGCCGCGCGATCCAGGAGGACCTCAACCAATACGCCGTCACCTGGGGGGCGCCCGAACTTCGGAGGGCCCTCGCCCGCAAGTACCGGGAATACAACGGGATGGAGGTGGATCCGGACCGGAACATCGCCGTCACCTGCGGCTCCACCGAGGCGATGATCGCGGCCCTCCTGGCCGTGGTCGACCCGGGGGACGAGGTGGTGATCTTCGAGCCGCACTATGAGAATTACGGTCCCGACGTCCTCCTGTCGGGGGCCACCCCCCGCTTCGTCCGCCTCCGCCCCCCCGACTGGTCCTTCGACACGCGGGAACTGGCGCGCGCCTTCAACCGCCGCACGAAGGCCGTCCTCCTCAACACCCCGAACAACCCCACCGGGAAGGTCTTCAGCCGGGAGGAGCTGGAGTTCATCGCGGGACTCTGCCGGAAATGGGACGTGCTGGCCGTGACCGACGAGGTGTACGAGCACATCGTCTACGAGGGGCGGCACCTCTCGATCGCGTCCCTGGACGGCATGGCCGAGCGGACGATCACGACCTCCTCGCTCTCGAAGACGCTCTCCGTCACGGGCTGGAGGCTGGGGTGCTGCATCGCCCCGGAACGGATCGCCACGGCCGTCCGCAAGGTCCACGACTTCCTCACCGTCGGGGCCCCCCATCCCCTGCAGGTGGCGGCGGCGCGGTTCCTCGAGCGCCCGGGGGATCTCTTCGAGCGGCTTCCGGTGGAGTACCGGCGGCGGCGGGATCTCTTCGTCCCCGCCCTGGAGGAGGCCGGATTCCGGCCCCTGGGGAGGCCCCGGGGGGCCTACTACGTCATGTGCGACGTCTCCGCGTTCGGCTTCCCGGACGACGTCCGGTTCGCCCGCTGGCTGGTCCGCGAACACGGCGTGGCCGTCGTGCCGGGAAGCTCCTTCTACGCCGATCCGCGCGAGGGACGGCAGCAGGTCCGCTTCGCCTTCTGCAAGAAGCTCGGCACGCTTCGCGAGGCGCTCCGCAGGCTGTCCGGCCTCCCGGCGGCGGGCGGGGCGGGGTCATGAGGCGCGACTTCTCCCGGCTCCTGACCGAGCAGCGGAACCCGCGCACGCGGCACCTCGACCGTCTGACGGTGCCGGAGATCCTGAGCCTCATCAACCGGGAGGACGCCCGGGTGGCCGGCGCGGTGCGCGCGGAGCTCCCCCGCCTGGCCCGGGCGGTCGAGCTCGTGGTGGAGCGGCTTCGGAGGGGGGGGCGGTTGATCTTCGCGGGCGCCGGGACCAGCGGCCGCCTGGGAGTCCTGGAAGCGGCGGAGATGCCTCCCACGTTCGGCACTCCGCCGCGGCTCGTCCGGGCGGTCATGGCGGGGGGGCCGCGCTCGGTCTTCGCCAGCCGGGAAGGGGCGGAAGACGACGCCGCCGACGGTGCCCGCCGGATCCGCCGCCTGGGCGTGGATGAACGGGACGCGGTGGTGGGAATCGCCGCCTGCGGGGTGACGCCCTTCGTCCGGGGGGCGCTCCGCGAGGCCGCCCGCCGCCGCGCCGGACGGATCCTGGTGACCTGCAACCGCCGGGGGGTGCCCCCCTCCGCGGCCGAGGTGATCGTGGCCCCCCGGGTGGGCCCCGAGGTCATCGCCGGCTCCACGCGCCTCCGGGCCGGCACCGCCTCCAAGATGGTTCTCAACGCCCTGACGGCGGCCGCCATGATCCGGCTGGGGAAGGTCTATGAGAACCTGATGGTGGACCTCCAGCCCCGCAGCGCCAAGCTCCGGGACCGCGCCTGCCGGATCATCATGGCCGTGGCCGGGGTGTCGCGGCGGGAGGCCGCGCGCGCCCTCCGCCGGGCCGGGAACCGGAGCAAGACGGCGATCCTCATGCTCCGGCGGGGACTCCCCCTGCGGGCGGCCCGGCGGCTCCTGGAGCGCTGCGGGGGCCACCTGCGCGAGGCCCTGCGGAGACCCTTCCCATGATCATGCAGAAGCACCTCGCCCGGATGACCCTTCGCGAGAAGTGCGCCCAGATGGTCTTCCTCGACTTCCGGTTCGACCAGCCCGACTACGAGCGGACCATGCGGCTGGTCCGCAAGGAAGGGGTGGGCGGGATCCGCCTGCGCGGGGGGAGCATCTTCGACGTGACGCCCCTGGTCAATTCCTACCAGAGGGTGGCCAAGTTCCCCCTGCTGGTGGCCGCCTCCTACGAGGATGGCGCCGGTCCGCAGGTCTACGGCGCCACCGTCTTCCCCCCCAACTTGGCGGTGGGGGCCACGGGGTCGGAGGACCTGGCGTTCCTCAAGGGGCGCCAGATGGGGCTCGAGGCCCGGATCCTCGGGGTCCCCTGGGTCCTGGCTCCCGTGGCGGAGGCGAGCGGGTCCCCGGCGGCGGGCACCCGCTCGTTCGGACAGGACCCCGTGCTGGTCGGCCGGCTGGCCCGGGCCACCCTGAGGGGACTCCACGCGGCCGGCGTCCTGGGGTGCGCCAAGCATTTCCCGCCGGAGTCGGCTCCGGAGGAGTCCCTCGAGCGCCTCCTGGAGACGGGGCTCCTCCCCTTCCGGGAGGCCGCCCCGGAGGCCGACGCGTTCCTGCTGGGTCCCCGGGGCCTTCGCGCCCTGGATCCGGGAAGCCCGGCCGCGCTGTCCCGTCCGGTCGTGGGGGATTTCCTGCGCGGCCGCCTCGGGTTCCAGGGGCTGGTGGCGGTCGATCTGGCCGAGGCGGGATCCGCCGCGGGGTTCGGCGCCGAGCCGGAGGCGGTGGTGCGGGCCGCGATCGCGGGGTCGGATGTCCTGCTCGGCCCCGGGGATCCGGATCTGGCGATCCAGGCCCTGGAGAGGGCCGTGCGGGAGGGCCGGCTGCCGGAGCCCGTGGTGGACGCCGCCGTGGACCGGATCCTCGGGGTGAAGGAGAAGCGGGGGCTGTTCCGGGAGCGGCTGACGGACGTCCGCAGCGTGGAGCGTCTCCTGAAAAACGAGGAGCACCGCCGGGGGGCCCAGCAGATCGCCGACGCGGCGGTGACGCTGGTGCGGGGGGAGGGGGTGGTGGAGGGGGCCGTGGAGATCCTGGGGACGCCGGGAGGCGGCGCCTCCCCCGCGGCGGTCTTCGAGAAGGAACTGTCCCGGAAGGTGAGGATCCAGGAGGGGGCCCCGGTGCTCGTGGCGGCCGTCTTTGCCGGATCCCCCCCGTCGACCGCGGAGGTCCTGGCGGGGCGGATGCGGGAGGCGGAACGGGAAGGCCGCCGGCTCTTGGTGGTCTGCTTCGGGAATCCCCGCGAGGTCCGCGAGGCCCCGCCCTCCGCCGGTTTCGTGTGCGCCTACGGAGGGGACGAATACTGCCAGCGGGCCGCGGCGCGGGCCCTGCTGGGAGAGATCTCCTACTCGGGCCGGCTCCCCGTGGCGCTGGAGGCCTGAAGGGATGGAGGGGCTGCTCCTGGCGATCCTGATCCTCCCCCGGAGTCCTCAGGGGCCGGAGGAGGAAGCCCTGCGCGCCTGCTGGGTCCCCCCCGCCCACCTCGATCCCCATCGCGTGACGGCCCTTCACGAGGCCCGGCTCGCCGGGGCGCTCTTCGAGGGACTCACCACGCACGGAGCGGACGGGGTCACCGTGGCGCCCGGGATGGCCGAGCGCTGGGAAGAGTCGCCCGACGGACTCCGGTGGACCTTCCGGCTTCGGGAGGCGCGATGGTCCAACGGCGACGCGCTCACGGCGCTGGACTTCGCGGCCTCCTGGCGCCGGGCGCTGGACCCGTCCACGGGGTGCGTCTTCCGCGACCTGTTCCGCGTGTTCCGGAACGTGGGGCGGCACCTGGAGGCGTTGCGGGAGGAGGGACGCTCGGAGGTGGATGAGCGGGAGTTCGGGTTCGAGGCGGCCGATGTCCGGACGCTGCGGGTGACCCTGGAACGGAGGGTGCCGTGGCTCCCGGATCTCCTGGCGTTCCCCTGCTTCGCGCCGCTGCACGGCCGGACGGTCCTGGAGCAGGGGGAGGATTGGGTGCGCCCGGGACGGATCGTGACCAACGGTCCCTACCTTCTCGAGTCGGCCGGGACCTCGGGGATCCGGCTCCGGAGGAATCCCGGCTACTGGGAGGAGATCCCCGGGGCGCCGGGAGAGGTCCGGATCGAGTTCCTGACGGGGGAGGAGGCGCTCCGAAGGTTCGAGGCGGGGCGGCTCGACTGGGTGGAGGGAGGGAGGATCCCTCCGGGACGGATCGGCGCGGGGGCCCCGGGATTGGCGGCCCATCCCGCCTGGGGGGTGCGGTTCCTGAGGTTCAATGTGCGGAAACCTCCCTTCGACCGGAAGGGGATGCGGCTGGCCGTGGCCCGGGCGGTGGACCGTCGCCTGCTGGGAGGGGAGGGGCGGCCCGCGGAGCGCCTGGTCCCGCCGGGGGTCCCCGGGTACGCGGGGGGGAAGCCCCTTGCCGGCGACCCGTCGGCGGCGATGGAGGCGCTCCTGGAGGCGACGGGGGCCGACCTCTCGAAGTTCCCCGGGATCGAGCTGCTCACGACCGACGCACCCGATGCGGTGGACCTGGGCCGCCGCCTGCGGGCCCGGCTGGAGCGTGTCCTCGGGGTGGTGGTACAGATTTCCCCCATGAAGCCCCCGGCCTACCGGAGGGCGATGGCGCGGGGGGAGTTCCAGGCGGCGCTGGAGGAGGTCGCGGGGGAGGGATTCGATCCGGCCGCATTCCTGGAAGACTGGGGGACAGGGCATCCCCGCAATGCCGGGGGATGGGCGTGCCCCGAGTACGACGCCCTGCTGGCGGCGTCGCTGCGGGAGCGTGATCCGATCCGGCGCCTCTCGATCCTGGCGGAGGCGGAGTCCCTGCTGCTGTCGGAGGGGGCCGCCGTGCCGCTCCTGTGGCCGGAGCTCCGCGATCTCGTGGGGCCCCGGGTGGGAGGATTCCATCCCAATCCCATGGGACGCTGCTCCTTCAAGCACCTCCGAGTCCTTTCCCGCTGAGGCGGTTCCTCGGGGAAGTCATTCCGGGAGGGAGGAAGGGGGAAGAGGGGCGGGATGGGCGGTGGGGGGGACCAGGCGGGAGGCGGGCAGTTCGCCGCTCTTGACGACGAGCCGGGCGATCTTCGGGCGGTCGATCGCCAGGGAGAGGGCCCGGCGCACCCGCGGATCGTTCAGCGGCCGGATCCTCGTGTTGAAGGCGAGGTAGTAGACGGCGTTGAAGGGGCACTTCAGGTGGTCGGGGCGGGGACTCTGCGGATCCACGGCATCCGGGGGGGCCCGGAAGAGCCAGTGGCAGCCCCCCGTGTTGTAGATTCTCCAGGCGGCGGCGTCGTCGCGGATGCTCAGGAAGGCGAACTTGCGGAGGCGGACCTCGGAGGCCGCGCGGTAGAGGGGATTGGCCTCGAAGACCTTGCGGTCGTTGAGGATCATCGCGGTGAGGCGGTAGGGACCGTTGTGGACCAGGTTCCGCAGGTCGGTCCAGTCCCGGCCGTGCCGCTCGACGGTGGCCCGGTGCACGGGGTAGAAGATGTTGAGGCGCAGGAGATCCAGGAAGTAGGGGGCCGGATGCTCCAGTTCCACGACGAGGGTCCGGTCGTCCGCGGCCCGCACGCCGAGCGCCTCGGGGGGGGCCTCTCCGCGGCGGACGGCCCGGGCGGACCTCACGAGGAACATCCGGTCGGCATACTTCGACAGCGTCCGGGGATCCGCCACGCGGCGCCAGGCGTAGACGAAGTCGTGCGCCGTGACGGGATCGCCGTTGGACCACCGCGCCGGGCGGAGGTGGAAGGTGTAGGTCTTCCGGTCGGGGGAGACTTCCCAGCGTTCGGCGGCCGCCGGGACGGGGGAGGCGTCGCGGGGATCCCAGCCCACGAGGCCCTCGAAGAGGTGCATGAGCACCTTGAGCCCGGCGATGTCGTGGGAGAGGGCCGGGTCGAGCGAGTTGGGCTCCTCGGCGGCGTTGAAGAGGAGCACGCCGTCCGGCGGGGCTCCCTCGCCCTCCAGGGTGACCCCCTGAAGGGGATGGATGTCCAGGACGTTGGGGTGGACGCCTCGGATGAAGGGTTTCAGATAATTGTGGGCCATGTAGTGGTACACCGGGGCCACGGGGGCCTCGTCGAGGAGGATCCGTTCCGCCGCGGCCAGCGCGTTCAGCCGCCGGGTGGGGTCGGTTTCCACGTCCGCCTGGTCCAGGAGACGTTCGAAATCGGGGGACCGCCATCCTGTGGAGTTGGCGCCGCTGTCGCCATGGAAGAGGGCCAGGAAGGCGTGGGGGTCGGCGTATTCCCCGATCCAGGCCCGCCGGGCGATGTGGAAGTCGCCCGCGTCCACGCGGTCCAGGTAGACCTTCCATTCGGCGTTCTCGAGGTCCACCCGCAGACCCAGTCGGGTGCGCCACATTTCCTGGATGGCGGCGGCGATCCGCCGGTGCCAATCGGCGGTGTTGTAAAGGAAGGTGAGGCGGGGGAAGCCCTTCCCTTCCGGGAAGCCGGCCTCCGCCAGGAGTTTCCGGGCCGCCTCCGCGGGAGGCGCCGGGGGGCCGGGGGGGAGCTTCCGGCCGCACCCTGCCAGCAGGAGGGTCGCCACGACCAGGCGTTCCGCTCTCACGCCGGCCTCTGCTGGATGTCGAAGGCGTCGCGCAGGCCGTCGCCGACGGCGTTGAGGCAGAAGAGGGTGAGGGCCAGGGCCGCGCCCGGGAAGACGACCATCCACCAGGTGTTCCTCTCGGTGCCGAGGGCCGCCGCGCCCTCGCTGATGAGCTTGCCCCAGGAGGGATCGGGTTCGGAGACTCCGAGCCCCAGGAAGGAAAGGAAAGCCTCCTGCAGGATGAAGGAGGGGACCGAGAGGGTGGCATAGACGATCACGGGGCCCAGAATGTTGGGGAGGATGTGCCGTCGCAGGATGGCGGGAGCGCCCGCCCCCAGCGCCCGCGCCGCCTCCACGAACTCGCGCTCGCGGAGCGAGAGGACCTGGCCACGGACGATGCGCGCCATGGTGAGCCATCCGAAAAGCCCCAGGACGAGGAAGACGAGGAGGATGGAGCGGGACCGGAGAAGGGCCATCACGATGATCACGACGAGCATGTAGGGAAGGCCGTAGAGGACGTCCACGAAGCGCATCATGAGGAGGTCGGTTTTGCCCCCGGCGAAGGCGGAGACCGAGCCGTAGGCCACCCCGAGGAGGACGCTTGCCCCCGCGGCCAGGAGCCCCACGGCGAAGGAGACGCGGCCGCCGAGGAAGACCCGCGAGAGCAGATCGCGCCCCTGGGGGTCCGTGCCCATCCAGTACCGTGCGTTCGGGGGTTTCCCCATGTATTCCCAGTCCATCTCGCGGTAGTCCAGGGGGGTGAGCCAGGGGACTGCCAGGGTGGCGGCCGCCAGGAGGCCCAGGAGGGCGGCCGCCGCCAGGGCCTTCCGGTTGCGGGCGAACCTCCGCAGGGCCATCTGGAAGGGCGATCGGCTGGAGGGGGGCGGGGAGACGTTCATCAGCTTACCCTCACGCGGGGGTCCAGGATCCCGTAGAGCGCGTCCACGGCGAGGTTCATCGCGATCACCACGGTGCTGTAGACCAGGACGCAGGCCATCAGCAGGGGCATGTCGCGGTTGACGGCGGAGGTCACGAAATGCTGGCCGAGGCCCGGGAGGGCGAAGACGGTCTCCACCACGATCGAGCCGGTGACGAGGTAGGCGATCATCGGACCGGCGTAGGAGAGCACGGGGGTGATCCCGTTCTTGAGGGCGTGCTTGAGGAAGACCGTTCGCTCCGGGAGGCCCTTGGCCCGGGCCGTGCGGATGTAGTCGCGGAGGAGAACGTCGAGCATCCCCGCGCGCCCGAGGCGGGAGATGTAGGCCGCGTGGACCATCGCCAGGGTGAGGGCGGGGAGGAGGAGCTTGCGGAGCTCCGACAGGCGGGTCCAGTCCTCCGGCCAGCGGCCGGCCGGGAGCCATCCCAGGGTGGTGCTGAAAAGCAGCACCAGGAGGGGGCCCAGAAGGAAGTTCGGGACGCAGATCCCCACGATCGAGACGGTCATGGCGGCGTGGTCGGGCCAGCGGTTCTGGTGCGCCGCCGCGAGGATTCCCAGAGGGAGGCCGATCAGGAAGGCCAGGACGGCGCCCAGCAGCCCCAGCACCAGGGAGTTGCGGAACCCCGGCCAGACGATGTCGTTGCAGCTGAGGTCGCGGTACCACATGGAGGGACCCAGGTCGCCGCGGAGATACCCCCACAGGGCCCGGGCGTACTGGACCGGCAGGGGGCGGTCCAGGCCGTAATGCCGCTCGAAGTTGCGGAGAATCTCGGGGTGGACGGTCCGCTCGCTGGTGAAGGGGCTGCCGGGGGCCAGCCGCGTCATGGCGAAGCAGAGGGTGGCGATCGCCAGGAGGGTCAGGGCCCCCGCGGCCAGGCGGCGGAGGAGGAAGGCGGTCATGGGTCGTCGATCCTCGGGCTGCGGTAGTCCGGCCAGGCGGGTGGAACGAGGTGGTACGCTGGCCGCTGGCCCTGTCGCAGGATTCTCTCCACGAGGATCTCGCGGTCCACCGCCAGGGAAAGGGCCCGGCGGACCCGCGCGTCCCGGAGAGGGCCGGCCGTCACGTTGAAGGAATAGAAGTAGACCCCCAGGTAGGGGCCCCCGCGGTAGTCCGCCCGCTTCCGGATCTCCTCGATTTGGTCCAGCGGGAGCGTGGTCACGAAGTCGCAGGCCCCCTCCTTGTAGAGGTTCCAGGCGGTCGAGCGGTTCTCGACGGCGAGGAACCGGATCCGGGGCTGGAGGACGCGCGCCGCGTCCCAGTACCGGGGATTCCGTTCCAGCGTGAGTGATTCCCGGACCTTCCGCTCCTTGAGGAGGAAGGGGCCGTTGACGACCATGTTCTCGGGGCGCGTCCAGTCGTTTCCGTGCCTGCGGATCACGTCCTCCCGGACGGGGTAGTAGGTGAAGAAGGCGCAGAGCTCCAGGAACCAGGGGCAAGGATAGCGGAGCTCGACCTCCAAGGTCCGGTCGTCCCGGGCCCGGACGCCCACGGAGGAGGGGTCCGGGTTCCGGCCGGCGTTGAACTCCTCGGCCCCCCGGAGGTAGAAGAGCTGGTGGGCGTAGTCGGTGGGGGTGCAGGGGTCCAGGACGCGCCGCCAGGACTGGACGAAGTCGTGGGCGGTCACGGGGCGGCCGTCGGACCACGAGCAGTCCCGCAGATGGAAGATGTAGATCCGGCCGTCCGGGGAGACCTCCCAGCGCTCCGCCACGCCGGGACGGGGGCGCAGCGTCCCGGGCTCGTAGGCGGTGAGCCCTTCGAAAAGCCCGATCAGGACGCGGAATTCGGGGACCCCCCGCGCCAGGCCGGGATCGAGCGACTGCACCTCCGCGGCGTTGTTGATGACCAGGGTGTCCTTGCCCTCGACCCGGACCTCCTTGAGGGGATGGATGTCCAGGATGTTGGGATAGAGGCCCCGGACCGTCTCCTTCCAGCAGTTCTGGGTGTGGTAGAAGTAGAGGGGCAGGACCGGGGCCTCGTGCAGGAGGATCTCCTCCGCCCGGCGCAGGTGCCCGAGGCGCGCCCCGGGATCCCGCTCGGAACGGGCGGCCTCCACGAGCCGGTCGTACTCCGGGTTGGCCCACCCCGTGTTGTTGTTGCCGCTGCGGGAGGTGAACGTCTCGATGAAGCTGAACGGATCCGGGTAGTCGGCGATCCAGCTCCGGCGGGCGATCTGATAGCGGAGCCGGCTCAGGTCGTCCAGGTAGACCTTCCACTCGCTGTTGCGCAGCTCCACGTCGAGGCCCAGCTCCTTCCGCCACATGAGCTGAAGGGCGGCGGCGATCCGCTCGTGGCCGGCGTCGGTGTTGTAAAGGACCTCCAGGCGGGGAAGGCCGCGGCCCCCCGGGTATCCCGCCTCCGCCAGGAGCTTCCGGGCCCGGGCCGCCCGCTCCGACCGCGCCGGCTCCGGCGGGGA
>Ga0209162_1002681_pt1 | contig 15192 bp, 13 predicted proteins | sample YNPNPMetaG_FD_187121 | JGI IMG/M metagenome (GOLD analysis project Ga0209162, IMG submission 187121) | Anoxygenic and chlorotrophic microbial mat microbial communities from Yellowstone National Park, USA - YNP NP MetaG (SPAdes) (version 2) ... | reverse complement strand
TTCATTATGAGGGAGGTAGTCTGCTCCTGGGGATTCAGCGTGTCCGCATCCACCCCTATTCCTATGATGAGCTCTTTTATCTCTTCCTGGGCACGGATATCTGAGGGACCAAAACCGATGCCGAGACAAACTCCCAAGATAAGGATCGCCATTCTTCCAACGAAAGTTCCCTTTTTCATGCTTCACCTCCTTATCGTATTTTGGACCCGAGGATCCTCCTCGGGCTTGTCCCGGTTAAATCTTTCGTCAGACTATGAGGGCAAGAGAGCGATTTCCACTGGGTGAACCATTCGCCCTGTGATTGCGACCTTCTTTTTTCTCACAACTCCGCAAAATCGTGGCGAAGGCCAACTTCGAGACTTTGTGAGGATAACCCATCTTCCTCTGGGACGTCAACTTGATGCATGGAGGAAGCTCACGGAGATCCTTCTCGCCCCATATCCCAAGGTGGCCAATTCACGGTAAGCCTGGGTGGACGGGGATCTACCTTGTCGCCATTTGAATTTTTGAATTAAGGATAGCACCTCATGTGGCCGAGGGAGCATCTCCAGCTTCGATTGTTAAGCCCATCAATTTCGTGGGTCGAGCATCTCATCACCTTCGGGACATTTCCAGTCAAACGGAGCCATATCCCGAACCGACTTCCAGATTGCTCTTGGAAAGGATCAGGCCTATGTCATCCATAGGAGCCCCTTTGTAACTTCATCTCTAACAACGGCAGTCACGATGGACGGGAATCCTGCCCCTAAATGCGGACTCGCCCAATCCCCGGATCACCACGGCCCCTTTTCTGAGACTCGGACCTGAGGTCCAGGGCCTTTTGGAGATGTTGGGGGCGGGGAAAAATACGTCCCCCAAAGAATGTCCTGGATCCCTCAGGCCGCTTTCCCTCGGACCAAAAGGTGCTCTCTACAGATGCGCCTGTGAGTGAATGTGAGGTAGCACAGGCCCAAGAGGAGCCCACCCGCTACAATTATCGCGGAGGTCCGGTCGAAATAGAGTAGCACCCCGAAGGAGACCGCAGCCACAACTAGCCGCAACCCGAGATCCAGAACTTTCTTCTCGGCAGACCTCCCGAACATGGAAAAACTCACGCCCCAGCATCCCACGGCCACAAGCATCATGTCCAGGACCTGTCCCCAACCGGGCTTCACCACCAACTGGGACCTCACAAATATCGCGAAGGTCATCAAGGTGATGGGAAGACAAAGCCTCAGGGCCTCGTACATGGTCCTCATGAAGGAGGCCTCTGCGATGCGGGCCGATACTGCAGCGGTCAGGGATGTTGGAGGAGACAATTCTCCCCAAACGGCCAAAAGAAAACAGAAGAAATGCGCGACCCATGGATCTATCCCCAGCTTTCTCATGGGGTCTACTATGATCACGGCCAAGACTATATAAGTTGCGGTGGGAGGAAGCCCAAGCCCCACAAGCCAACCAAAAATCCAAGCCATCAAGACGAGGGCGACCACATGCCACTCCCCCACCTTGAGGAGCATGGCACCCATTCTGTTTATGAAACCAGTGACCGTGAAGAGCCCTACCATTATCCCAAGGGTGCAGAGGAGGAGGGTGAGAAACGAGGTCATCTCCGCATGGGTCATGATCATGGTCTTCACATTGGGCCAAAAGGCCTCCCTTTGGGCAGCGGCATCCCCCTTCACGTACTTGAAGAACAGGTACATGAATGCCAGCATTGAGAACATGACGACCCCTGTGTACAAACCGGCCAACTGTTCACCCAAATGGAGCACTCCCATGAATATGGTGAGGACTATTATGCCCGAGAAGAAGACCCCTGTTTTCAGCTGCTCGTATAAGGGTATTTCCGCCTTCTCTATGGGCTCTGGTGGCATGAGCCTCACGCTGATGAGATAGAGGGAAAGAGCCAAGGTGGAGTAATAGGTGAAGGCCAAGGCAAATCCCCTGACGACCACCTCCCAATATCGGACCCCCAAGAATTCCGCCATGACGAATCCCGCAACGGCCATGACCGGTGGCATTATGAGCCCGCCCATCGAGGCCGAGGTCTCGACTGCAGCCGCTATCTCCCCAGGCATCCCGTACTTTTTCATCAATGGAATGGTGAAGGCGCCTACCACACTCGCATTGGCAGCACCGCTTCCACTGACCATTCCCACGGCAGAGGAGGCCAGCACCGCGGTCTGGGGAATCGTGGCCCTGGACTTGCCCGCTATTCTCCTCATGAAATGGACCATCGCGCCCTGAGCTCCGAAGCCATTCGCGGCAGCTGCGAGGAGCAAGAAGGCCGCGATGGTGGTGAGGGCTATCTGTGCATACTGGCCATAGATGCCCGTTGAGAGCTCGACGGTGCTGGAAGTGACTATTCTGTAAAAACTAGCCCCGGGATGCCAGAAGAAATCTATGGGACTCAAATATCCAAACATTGTATAGAGCACCAAGGCCAGGTTGACCCAGAAAAGCTCGTTGTGGGCCACCCGAGAAAGCTCCATCACCAAGAGAAAGATCAAGAGTCCCATCACGAAGTCAGTCCTTGTGTAGGACCCCTGCCGCCAAATCGCTATCTCATCATACTGTGTTGTGAAGTGATAGAAGGCGAAAACGCATATCCCCATGTAGATCACAACAAGGATGTTATTGAGAAGGGGAGGTAGTTTTTTGTAAATGTAACCGTCTTGGTGCATTCTGAGTATCTGGAGCATCAAGGCAATTGGCACAAGCGATGCTACAAGCTGGCTCGCCCCTCCAAATCCGGTATAGAAATACCAACAGAGCCACCCAAACATCACTAATGCAATGGCAAACCTGAGATTCTCTATGTTCAAGCGCTCCTTTATCCCCATAGTAGCTCCCTTTCCCCTTTGCCGCCTCTCATGGCCCGAGATCCCCAACTACCTCATTGCCAACATCATCTCTTCTCAACCATCGAGAGAGGATAGATCCCCAAACCCTTCTCCCTCTACAAAGGAACTCCTAATCCCCCTTCGCACGAGAGGGACCAAATTTCCCAATCTCTCTCGCTCAAAAACGAGTCCAAAAGCCCCCGAGACCCCTCTTCCTAGGGGGAAGTGTTCTCGTGGGGCATCTACCCTCCTCCCTTTCTCCGGGCAGATGCCCTAAGGAGGCCTACCTTCCCTTTACTTGGCACTAGCTATCTTCCACTTGTCGTTCCAGGCATTGTGTTCCTTCAAGAACTTGGCCAAGCCTGGATGGACGGGAATGTCGGGATTGGCGTTTATTCCTCTCACTTGCATTCCCACAAAGTCCTTTGCGAGGGGCTCGAAGCCAGGGTCTGCCTTGACCAAATTATCCTTCTCCGCGTAGAACTTGGTGAGCATCTTATAAACAATCTCCTCGGGCATGTCAGGAAGCACATTGTACGCGAAGAGAAGGGGAACACCGAGAATCTTGCTCACACCGACATCCTTTGTGAAGACAACCTTTGGATCTATCTCCACAGGAGCGAGATTGGCGGCTGTCAGTTTCTTCACCTCCTCCTCGCTGGGGTTGACTATCTTTATGTCTATCTGTAACTCCGTCTCTCTCCAGTAGGAGGGGAGAGACTTACCAGAGGTGGTGTAGCACACTGCACCCACTATTGTCCCTGCCTTTAGGGCATCTCCTTGGGCAGGCTCTCCTATCTGGACATGTTTGAATTCATAGCCCAGTGCCTTGAATATTCTCTTGAAATTGAGCCAGTTCATGAAACCAGCCGGGGTGAAGAATACGGGCTTCCCGCTAAAATCCTTCCATGACTTGAACTGATCCGCCTTGGAGGCCAAAACAGCCATGAAGGACTCCATGGGATAAGCATACCAAGTGTGGACCGGCATCCCCTTGGGGGGTTTGTAGTCCTTGAATGCGCCCTCTTTGCCATACAGCTCGGTCATCCCAACGTCGGCTGTATAGGCTATCTCCGCATTGCCTTCCATGAGGGCCTTCATGGCCGCGGTTGTGGAGGGATAGGGATTCACTGTCACCGTGTACTCCCCGCCTAGGGCTGCCTCCAGGATAGGGGTCATGTGCGCTGCTACCCTATAACCATAGCTGCCCGTAGTGGCCGTAGCCCATCTTATGGATTTGCGCTCCGCAGCATCCACATAGGATGAGAGAGAAGATGCAAAGAAAGCGACAAAAACACCCATCAGCACCCAAAACTTGCCTCGATCCTTGAACTCTTTCATGGCCCTACCTCCTCAATTTTTTAGGATTTCCCCCACCAATGGAACTTCCCACCTCAAGGAAGCCATGAGGCATCATCGTAGTATCCACACCTCTTGAGGATCCGAGGACCTCTCTCAGAGCACTTTTTGGCCGAGAGATTACCAGAAACGACCCATCTGGTCAATGTCTTCCTTGCCCGTTTTCTCCCCCTTTGAAGTCAACTCTTCGAGAAAATGGGTCACCTTCACCCTCTCTGGCAAATCTCCTCTTCCCAGAGAGGACCACTCTCTTCTGAACCACTCGTTCACCGTGGCGAGGGCAGCGTTTAGGTTTTCCAGATTCAAGATGAACTGCCCCTCTATCTTGATGGTGCTTCCAGCAGCGCGGAAATTCTCTTTGCAGAAACTGAGCTCCAAGGTCCCTCTTTCCCTTGCCTTTAGGACCGGAAGCCCCTGGGTCCTGCAAAGGATCGGCCTCACAGGATAGATGACGCATCTCCTTTCCACGAGGGCTGGGCAGGTTTTGCCAGATGAGGGCGCCAATTGCTCGAGGATTTTCTCCCTTTCTCTCTCCTCTTTTTCCCCGAGCCACACCCTCACTGCCCATGCCTCCACGGGAAAGACCCCGAAGGAGCACTCGCAACAAAACGAACATCCTATCCTGCACGAGATATAGGGAGCGTATTTGCGGACAGTCCTCTCCACAAATTCATCCACCTTTCGGACCAAGGCATTGTACGATAGAAGGGACTGCATCAATCCAGATACTCCTTCCCCCTCCAGTGGGCTTTGGGCCTTATCCCGTCCAAGAGTTCCCGGTGAACCCCTGGCGCTGCGAACAAAATGGGAGGGCCTTGCTCCGAGCCAAGATGGCCGAAACGATCCAGTTCCTTTCCCCTTCGATCTGTCACCTTCACCCCTGCTTCCCTGGCTATCAAGACCGCTGCAGCCAGGTCCCATATGTGCCACTTCTCCACAAAGTACCCCACGTAGAACCCTGCTGCAACGAATGAGGCCTGAGCAGCTGCGCTCCCCAGAGCCCTTATCTTCGGCGAGACTTCAAATTCCCAGTCCTTCGCGCCTTCAGAGGTTATCCCCAGAATGTCCTCTCTGTGGAGGTGGGTCCTGCGGAGGGGACTGATGGGCTTTCCATTGCATTTGGCTCCCTTTCCTCTCTCGCCTTGGAAGAGCCAGTTCATGACAGGCACATAGACACAGCCCCAGATGGGCCAACCTTCATGGAGAAGTGCTAGAGAAATGGCCCATATGGGAAGACCCGCTCGGAAGTTGGTCGTCCCGTCAATGGGATCTATTACCCAGATCCTCTCCTTGCAAGTCGCTTCAATAGCAGTCCCCTCTTCACCGATGATACCGTCTTCGGGGAAAAGGGAGCGGATGGTCTCTGTGAGCTTCCTCTCCAACTCCCTGTCCACTTGAGTGACGGAGGTCCCGTCTCCCTTGATCCTCGTACGGATCTCCCCCTTCTGGGCCCTTTTCGCCCACCTGCCCAGTTCTCTCACTTTTAGGACCAACTCGACGAAGGACCCCCTGGACACAATCGGCCCTGTCCCCCTTTCGGGCCCCCTCAGGCCACGGATGGTGCCTCATCTCAGGCCAAGTAGGGCCTCCTCTTCTTGGGCTTCATGCCCAAGAGGTGGCATTGTGAAGGGAGTCTATCACGGTCTTGAGCACCAAGAACAGGAAACCGAACTCCTCCTCTGACAAAGGCACCGGGTCCTCCTCGGATTCAGCCGCTTCCAGGAGGGCCTCCACCACGTACCTCAAGACATAAGGCTGGTCCCAAAGGCCTGAGCCTTTCCAGGAACTTCTCGTGGACCTGGGCTAGTCTCTCGAGAAGGTCCTGGTTGGCCTCGAAGCTCTGTACGATGCTCTCCGCCGTCACTACGCCCACCTTGTCACCGTAGGCCTTCTCGAACATCTTCACCACCACGAAGAAAAGGTAAAAGGCCAGTTCGTGGGCTTCCTCGCTCAGGTCCTCCGTGAGCTCGAAGACGAACTGCATGAGTTCTGGCTGTTTCCTGAGAACCTGTGTCATCTGTTTTTGGGCATCATGAGGTGGAAGATTCCCCACCTCCATCCAGGTCTGCTCCACCATTTCCTGCGATATCGCTTCCATGTCGTCCTCCTTTCTTCTAGAGGGGGCCTGGGGCCCCATCCTCGACTTCCCTCATTTTTCCAAAACTGCCTCCTTCCAAGATGCCATGTCCCCTGTGATCCTCTCCGGAGGAACCCCACCAAGGGTCATCCAACGGTGGTTCAAAAAACCAAAAACTCCGAGGGCCAGCTTCACTTTTCCATCCGCAGGAGGGCCATCCACTCCCATAGCGCGCCATGGAAGCGAGAGCTCCAAGGTTATCCTGGGCTGATCCGACCCGAAATATTTGGCCCTCACCCCTTCGACCTCATCGCAGTTGGGCGCCCGATCTCCATGGCACACCCTGAGTGTCATTCTGTAGGTGTCGCCCCTTGCGTCCTCTTCTACGGATGGAGGGACAACGTATAGGGTAAATGTCCGGGCACCACGGCCAGCATCCACACCCAACACCACCTTGAAGGCCTCGCTCATGGGGAAATCCCCTTCGTGAGCAACGAGGGGCGAATACTGGTACTCCATCGCTATGAGGGCCAGATAAAGGGCTCTTTCGTCCCAAGCCATGTAGATGTCGCAGAAAGGGATATGACCCTGGGAGGGGATGAGCCCCGAGATTAAGGCTCTCTCCTTGGGCCAGTCCGAAAGGGACCTGTCCATGGGATCTATGTCAGCCTTTGGCAAGGTAATCCTCTCTGGGAGCTTTCCCCTAGCAGTTGGATTGGAGGACTTTCCGTGGAGCTTCTCGAGAATCTTATTGGCCTGGGAAAGGGCCTCAACTAGCTCCTCGTACGGCCTATCATCTATGTCCACGAGGCCAAAGTTGTAATCCTCCCCATCGGGCCTCCCCCCTTTTGGATGATCCCAATACTGGAACCAGTGGATGCCAACCACCTGGGGCTCCATGGCGAACCTCTTCGCTGCACTGGCAGCCCCAATTGCCCTTTCCCTTTGGGTCGAGACAGTCATGAGGTGACCCAAATTCCTGTTGCCTGACCTATTCTCTTGAGCTGCGAAAAACCACTCCGTCACCAGAACCGGCCTCTCTCGCCCCAGCTCCCTGAGGCCCTGGAAAAAATACCTCGCAAGCCATCCATCTGGGCTGTCGACATTGTAGTTGGTCGAGATGACATCCACGTATGGGACCATGGCCTTGAGGGCTTCTGGATCGTAGTATATGGGAAGCCTGTCCCCCAAGACCAGGGCCTCCGGATCTGCCTCCTTGAGCGCTTCCCACATGGTCCTGTAGTAGAGGGCGGCTATGGTGTTGGTCCACCTCTTTACGACCCTCATCCCTTGGCCTCCTGGCCTGAGGAGGACCTCAGCCCCCCCGGTGGCCTTGAGTTGGGAGAAGGACTCTATCCCATCTGAGACTTGGAAATCCTGCAAGAACCTTCGCCAATCCCCCCCATAGTGCTCCTCCAGGAGCTCGACCAACTTCAGCTTCGTGTGGTTGGAGCTGGGCTTTTGGATGTAATAGGAAAAAAGGGGACCGTCCCACCAGCCCACCTCATTATCGGAAAAGTAGCCTATCCTGTATGGATTTCCCTTGTAAGGTGCTACGAGCTCTTTGGCCAGCGATTTGGCGCGCTCGAGGGTCTTGGGATCGAAGGGGTCGAACCAGTGAAACCTGGAGAGCCTTCCCAGTTCCAGGTCTGGAGTGCATGGCATGGCAATGACCGTGGGATGAACTGACCATCCGCCCAAGGTGTTGAACCCCCAGTCCCTCAATCTCACTCTCGTCGCCATTGCCCAAAGGCTAAAATCGGGGTAGAAGGCTTTCCAGCTATACCAGGTCCTCCCCTTATAGTCTCGGGTGTCAGGTCCCTCGATCACACTGTTGACTCCTATGGAGAAAAACTTCTCGCCATTGGGTGTGACAAGCCACCAAACCCCATTTTCCCTGGTTGTACCCCAGCGGGAGTGGCCCGCAGAGCTGAGGTCCGCTCCCAGAGCCGAGGAAAAGAGCCCAAAAATCAAGGAGATGGCTCCCACGATGCAGAGGATATTTACACGAGAGGACCTTCCCGTCTCAGACCCCCGGAGACTCTCTGCCATCTTCTCAGATCCCACTCAATCCACATGCTGAAAAACTCTCCCAGGGAGAACCTCAAGCCTCTGGACCCCACTGGTACACCTTCAATGGGAAATTCTCTCTCTGGCCTGTGCCCTGAGGACTTTCCTGAAATGATACCCATAAATGGCTGAAGCCACTGCCTCGGGGAAGGCCCTCCTATACTTGAGGAAGGCCCTGGTGAGAAGCCCCCAATAGTGACGCCTTCCCTCCTCAAGGAGGCCCAGAATCACGAGAGACTTGAGAAATGCCTTGAAGTCCCTGAAGTTGAAGTGCCTCCTTTTGCCAGATGGCCTGTATTCTTTGAGGAAAGTGAGGACGCGCTCGTAATAGTTCTTGGGAGAGTAAATGGTATCGATTATGCGCCTGTAGCCATTGATGAGGCTCTCCATATCCATCTTCGGGATGAAGTTGAGGATACCATCTGTGTGGTTCCCTGTAGGATTCATGAGGAGCCTTCCCTGCTCCTTGAGCCTCTGATAGAGGCGAGTGCCAGGCACAGCTTGGAGCACCCCCACCATGGCTGTCACGACCCCACTTTTGCTTATGAACTCTATCTGCCTCTCGAATATGTTTGGGGGATCGCTATCGAACCCAACGATGAATCCCCCCATGACCTCGATCCCGGCATTCTGGATTTTCTTGACCGAGGCCACAAGATCCCTCTCGGCATTCTGGAGCTTGTTGCACTCCGCTAGGCTCCCTTCGTGAGGGGTCTCTATCCCCAAAAAGACCTGTGAGAAATTGGCCCGAGCCATGAGATCCAAGAGCTCGTCGTCATCCGCGAGATTTATGGAGGCCTCGGTTATGAAATTGAAAGGATAGCGTCTTTCCCTGTTCCACTGGATCACCCTAGGCAGGAGCTTCTTCACCTTGTGCTTATTGCCTATGAAGTTGTCGTCCACGATAAAGACTGTTCCTCTCCAGCCTCTCACGTAGAGGGCATCGAGCTCCCTCAACATCTGCTCCTCGCTCTTGGTCCTGGGAATCCTCCCATTCATGACAATGATGTCGCAGAAGTCGCAGTTGAAGGGACAGCCCCTGGAATATTGAATGGGCATGGTGGCATAGTCCTTGAAGGAGATGAGATCCCAGGATGGGAGAGGGGTCAAAGTGAGATCAGGCCTCTCTCTAGAGTCGTATCTTTTCTTGGGCTTCCCCTCTTCCAGATCGCGAAGAAACATGGGCAGGGTTACCTCAGCCTCCCCCAGCACAAGGTGATCTATTCCCTCGAACTCCTCTTGCTCCATGACCATGAAAAGAGGTCCCCCTGCCACAATGGGGATCTTCCTCTTTCGGCACAGGTCAACTACTTCCTCGAGGCTTTCCTGCTGGACAAGCATGGCGCTGAGAAAGACGTAATCCACCCCCTCCAGATCCTTCTCCCTGAGAGCCCTGACGTTTAGGTCCACGAGCCTCTTATTCCAGTGGGCGGGAAGAAGCGATGCCACTGTCAGCAGGCCCAAAGGAGGAAAGGCCGCCTTTCTGGACACGAACTTGAGTGCATGGCGAAAACTCCAAAAGGTGTCGGGATACCTTGGGTACACGAGAAGAACATTCATCCCTCGGCCCTCCTTTCCTGCACGGGATCTCCCCCCACGGGATCACTTTAGGCTAATCCAATTCCCCCTGTTCGTAAAGCCGAAAAACCACCTTGTCGGGCCTCATCCTCCTCTTTTCCGGAGAAGCTCCATTATCTCCTTCCTCCAAGGCATGGAATCCTCACCTTGTCGGGCCTCATCCTCCTCTTTTCCGGAGAAGCTCCATTATCTCCTTCCTCCAAGCCATGGAATCCTGCGCGCCTTTTTTGGTAGCAGCCAAAGCGCCGGCGCAGTTGGCAAATGAAACCGCCTCCTTCCACGAAAAACCATCTGCCAGGGCGTACGCCAGAGCTCCGTTGAAGGCGTCTCCGCAACCAGTAGTGTCCACTGCCTTCACCTCAACCCCATCGCAATGGAAGGCCCCTTCCTCACCCATGGCAAAGGCTCCTCTTTTCCCCAAAGTTATGACCACCTTCTTGGGACCCATGGCCAGGATAGCTTCGCCCACCTCCTCCCATCTCGACTCCTCGAACCCAGACAGCCTCCGAGCTTCACCCTCGTTGGGGGTTATGACATCCACCAACTGGAGGAGCTCACGGGGGAGGTCCCTCCATGGGGCCGGATTCAACACGGTTGTCATGGAGTGCTCTTTGGCGAGGAGAAGAGCCTCCCGTGTTGTCTCCAGCGGCACCTCGAGTTGGACCAGGAGAACCTTTCCCCAAGAGAAGACCTCCCTCGCATCCCTCACCTCTTGGGGCCTCAGAACACGATTGGCACCAGGGGCCACCCCTATCATGTTTCTGCCTTGGGAGTCGACCATTATCAGGGCAGTGCCTGTGGAAGTCCCCTCCTCCTCTATCACATGACTGACCCCGAGACCACACCTCGAGAGATGCTCCTTGAGATCCATCCCCAGAGGATCTTTACCCACTTTAGCCACGAGGGCCACCTCTGCCCCTGCCCTAAGGGCAGCCAAGGCCTGATTCGCCCCCTTTCCACCAAAGCTCCTGTAGAATTCACCATCTGAGACGGTCTCCCCTTCAGCAGGAAGCCTCGGGAGCCTCACAGTGAAATCCACATTCGCTGAGCCCACTACCACAACCCTGGACATATCCTATCCCCGATCAACTTGAGGGCCCTCGATGCGTCGACCTCCATAGCGACCAAAACGTTCTCCCGAGCCTTGAATCTGGGATCTATGGGCCTTCTGTCACCGACGGTCATCCCGCAAGTTATCTCCCCCTTTGTCTCCACATCCACGTGAAGGGGGACCAACTCGACAAGATCTGGTTCGATGGCCACTGCTACTGCCAGAGGGTCATGGAGAGGAATGGAGGCGATCCCCTCCCTCTCCCACGTGAAGTCCAGGGCCCTCTGGGTCGCATGGCTCAAGAACCTGCAGAGGGGATCGGGGTGCTCTCCTGACCTGGACACTTGCTCTCGACTCAATCTGACCTTTCTCGTGACATCCAGGGAGACCAAGATGGGATTGAGCCCAGAGGTCAAAACCGTTTTTGCCGCTTCTGGATCTGCGTAAATGTTGAACTCCGCAACAGGTGTCACGTTTCCCGGGACAGCTATTGCCCCTCCCATTATTATCAACTTCTTGGGACGAAGGGAATGGGGAGCAATTTCCAGTATCCGGGCCAAATTTGTGAGGGGACCCAATGTTATTATAGTTAGCTCTTGGGGATACTTCCCCAGGAGCTCCAAATAGACATCTTCGGCACTGGGAAGGTCATGGGGAATCTGGATATCGGGATATAAGGGCGCTCCATCATCTGAGAGGAACCTTTGCAGATCTCCCAGGCCATCTTTCCCATGGACGGACTCCGCTCTTATAGGTCCCTTCTTCTCGCAAGGATCCCTCCCTTTTGCGAGCACAGGAACCTTCTCGGGCTTGACCATTTGTATGATGCGGAGGGCATTCTTGGTAGTCTGCTCCAGAGGAACGTTTCCTCCCACCGTGACCACAGCTTCCACAAGGAGCTCTTGGGACCTCAGGGCGAGGATCAGGGCCAGGGCATCATCTACACCTGGATCTGTATCTATGATAGCTCTCTCAGTCATTGCAGGACCTCCCCGTGGAGGAGATGGAGGCTCGGGTCACTCCCCTATTATCTTCACCAAGACCCTCTTTCTCCTTCCTCCATCGAACTCGCCATAAAAGATCTGCTCCCAAGGCCCAAAGTCGAGCCTCCCATCTGTCACCGCAACGACTACCTCCCTTCCCATGATTTGCCTTTTTAGGTGTGCATCGGCATTGTCCTCACCGGTTCGGTTGTGCCTGTAGCGGGAGATGGGCTCATGGGGAGCCAACGTCTCGAGCCATTCCTCGAAGTCCTTGTGGAGTCCCGGCTCGTCATCGTTTACGAAGACCGAAGCTGTTATATGCATGGCATTGACCAGGACGATTCCCTCCTTGATACCGCTTTCCCTGAGGCATTCCTCGATTTGAGGAGTGATGTTTATGAAGGCCCGGCGGCCTGGGACATGAAACCATAGCTCCTTTCTGTATGTCTTCATGAGCTCCTCTCCTGTACAAGGGGCGGGCTCCGCACGCCCGCTGGGGAAACCTTGGTTGCACCCGGGGATTGCCCCGTTTAGGCCACCGTCCGTTCGCTCGCCCCTCCATGATCATGTCATGCCACGGCTTGCGCCCGGCCTTGACTCTCGGACGCGCAGAGCGCGTCCCTCCGAGAAAACCACCTCGCCGTGATCTCCAGGCTCTTCGCGCCGGGGCATCCGTCTTGGGCACGCCTCGTCGCGGAGGGGCGGGCTCCGCACGCCCGCAAACAGCGCTTTGGCTTCACCCGGACACATCCCCATTAGGCCTCGGGGCTTTTGCCCAAACGTCCCGGGTAATGAGATGCTTCGGCATGAATACGACCTTGCAACGCGGACGCGCAGAGCGCGTCCCTCCGAGAAAATCGCCTCCCCGTGACCTCCAGGCTCTTCGCGCCGGGGCATCCGTGCTGGGCACGCCTCGTCGCGGAGGGGCGGGCTCCGCCCGCCCGCTAGCGGAACCTTGCTTGCACCCGGGGATTGCCCCGTTTAGGCCACCGTCCGTTCCCTCGCCCCTCAGTGATCATGTCATGCCACGGCTTGCGCCCGGCCTTGACTCTCGGACGCGCAGAGCGCGTCCCTCCGAGAAAATCGCCCTCCCAGTCGTCTCTCCGGCCTTCCCCGCAAGGCCATATCACCTCGGGCTCGCCACCCAGCCGAACGAATTGTAGCCCATTTTAGCGCGAGTCCCTTCGAGGCACCAGCCTCGTCCCTTGGCCAATCTTCGCACGGTCCGAGCCAGTTGTTCCCGCACAGGACTCGTGGCCTGGATCATTGGGGTAGATGGGGCATCGGGGTTTTTCTCCTCACCGGCTCAACATATTCTGGGGAGCTCGAGGCCTGTTAGGAGATCCAATGGTCTCTCTGTTCCAAACCTCGTTCGAAGTATCACAGGGGATCCGCCAGGAGGTCTTCTGGACACCCAGCCTATTATGGCCCCATCACGGCCCATGGGATGAGAGCGGAGAACATCTATCGCCTTTTGGGCATGTTTTTCCGCTACCCAAGCTAGGAACCTTCCCTCGCAGGCCATGTACAGGGGATCTGGACCTAGCCCAACTTCCGCACCTCTGAGTCAATAATCCAGTGATATCAAGGTATTGTGGTGTTGGTTAGTCACTAAGCGGCTTTAGCCAAGTCTTCCTTGGTTTGATCGGCTCGCAATCTATGTTGAGCTTGGCGTAAAGCTCCAGCTTGTGCGGGCTTGGCCTTGTGGCACAACGGATCTTTAAGATACGACCGTTGGCTGTGGGCAACACCACCGCTACCACCTGATGGGTCTTGAGCATCTCTCTGACTGTAGCCCAGGAGCTGTGTACCGCACGGTCCTGCAGGGTCTTCTCTATGGCTACCAAAAGATGGTAGGCCAAAACGCAAAGAAAAATGTGCGCCCGCACACGCTCCTTCAGCTGGTGAAAGATGGGCCGCTCGGCCAAGGGACTTTTCATGCTCCGAAAGGCCCTTTCCCCTCTGGTCAAAAGAGAGTAAATGTGCCAGGCTTCTTCAGCCCCAAGATCGCTCCCGTCGGTCTTGAGAAGATAGCTGCCGTCAAGCTTCTCTGCCACTAGCTTCTTGTCTTCTCTTGCCACCCAGCTCAGCTCCGCTTTCTCTTTGTGATAGCTGATCTCGTAGTACCTGGCTACACGGGGATAGCGCTCCTTTATCCGGCCAATCGCTTCATAAATCCTCTCTTCCCGCCTGAGCCTCTCCTCGCTGATGCGCTCACTTAGCCTCTCTAGGTCCTGGATAAGCCGCTTCTCCAAGCTCTCTCTTATGGCCCGGTCCTTTGGCTGCCCGCTCCTCGTTTATCACCAAAACGTAATATTGGCCCTCGCACTCCTTCCTCTTTACCTCCACCCGGCTCTTCCTCTTGTAACCGTTGGTGGCCGAAACCCCGCGTGATACCCCAAAAACCCCTCCTCTTCAAATTCACCAAGCCAGCAGTCTCGCTCAGCCTGTCTTGCCGCTACTACATAATGGTAGCCCCGGCTCTTGATCAGCTCCAAGTTCCTTCGGTCGGCCATCCCCCGGTCCACCACCACCGTGACCCCCTCTTTCCTGCCCTGGCTCCTCTCCAAAGCCTCTAGCATGGCCCCAAGGGTGGTGCTGTCAGCCCTATTTCGCTCAAAGACCTCGTGCTTGATGGGAAAACCCTCCCGGTCCACCACCAGAGCCACCAACACCCGATTGCACTCAGGCCGCTTGTCCCGAGAATAACCCCTTCTTGCTTCCTCGTTCCTCTCACACCGCCCCTCAAAATACGTGGAGGTGAGATCGTAAAGATATATGGTGCTATCAAGGCTAAAAAGGTCCACCTCCCTCGCCCTCTCATTGAGACCCGCCTGAGCCAGAACCTCCTCCCTCCCAAGCCTTCCGAAGAACTGATTTGCCACATGCACACGCCCCGCTTCCTTGCCCTGGCCACGATCCCCTCCACCAGGGGATCGGGCTTCTCCAAAGAAAGCTGGCCTGCCAAAGCCGCCTCCAGCCTCTTTGCTAGAGGATGCCACTTCTCAGGTGGTGCGGGCTCCAAGCTGCCCAGGGAACAAATGGTCCTTTGCCTTGGCCCTTTCGAAGTGGATACCGACTCCACCAGGAGGTAGTTGACATACTGCTTACCGTTTTTGGCCTTGCGGATGCTTTTGCGGATGTACATGCCAAACACAAATAGTCCACACTGGCAGTCACTATTTTGGGCTTCCCCAGACCCACCCCTAAGCCTTTCAACCCCTTACCACCACCAAAACACCAAAATCC
>Ga0209162_1002680_pt1 | contig 15193 bp, 9 predicted proteins | sample YNPNPMetaG_FD_187121 | JGI IMG/M metagenome (GOLD analysis project Ga0209162, IMG submission 187121) | Anoxygenic and chlorotrophic microbial mat microbial communities from Yellowstone National Park, USA - YNP NP MetaG (SPAdes) (version 2) ... | reverse complement strand
GGCGCCCAGATATGGGGACAGACACTGAGTATCTGCGACCGGACTCTTGACCCCGCCGGACCCGACCAAAGCGCTAGCCGGACGGTCCCAGCGGTCCCTGTCGCCCAGATATGGGGACAGACACGATGTCCGATATACTGGTCAGGAACGTTCAACGTGAAACGTTCAACTCTCAACTTTTAACGGGGTGACCGAAATGGCGCACGGTGGGCGGGACATGGGGACAGACACGGAGTTGAGGCGGCCGGGTTTTTTATCCAGTGGACCTGACCAAGCGCCCGTCGGGCGGTCCAAGGCGGCTGGCGCGCCGAGATATGGGGACAGGCACGATGTCCGGGGGCCAAATATGGGGACAGACACGATGTCCGATATACCGATCAGGAACGTTGAACGTGAAACGTTCAACTCTCAACTCTCAACGGGGTGACCGAAAGGGCACATGGTGGCCGGGATATGGGGACAGACACGGAATTTGGACGACCGGACTTTTGGCAGGGTGGACCAAACCAAGCGCCGGTCGGGTGGTCCCAGCCGGCCTTGGTGCCCAGAGATGGGGACAGACACGATGTCCGATATACTGATCAGGAACGTTCAACGTGAAACGTTCAACTCTCAACTCTTAACGGGGTGACCGAAAGGGCGGATGGCGGGCGGGATATGGGGACAGACACGCAATTTGGGCGGCCGGACTCTTGACCCGGTGGACCTGAGCAAGCGCCGGTCGGCGGTCCAGGCCGGCTGTGGCACGCGGATATGGGGACAGACACGGAGTTACGGTGATACGTATCACTGGGCTTTTCATGACGGTACTGTGGATGGGTATCTGCAGTGCCTGTATTTTTTTGAGGAGGCGTGAGGCGGGGTGCAGGGGACGAAGTCGAAGCAGATATTTCTCAGCGCGGCGCAGCCGCAACCAAATGATCGCGGCGAGACAAACGCGTTTGTTCCAGACTTGGCACTTCGCCGCGCCGCGCTGAAAAGGGCGACTTGGTCGCCCAACGGGGGGAGAGATGCAAAAGTCGGATCAGCGGCCGAACAATTTGAAGGTAAAGCTCACGAAGGATCTGCTGATCTGCAGTTTCAGCGCAGATCATTCAATATTATACTCCAAAGGCCGCACTCTGGTGACAAACTGAGAAAAATCGCAGCCTGAAAATCTTCGCAAAAATGATCGATTTCTCAATATAGGAATCCAGCCCGGCGGCGCAGAGATTTCTGATCAACGGGCGCAAGCACCGCGTCTTTGCGCGTCAGGGAACTTTGGTTCCGGCTACGCCGGGCTGGGAAATATGCGGGGCTAAGCCCTGTTCTCGGGCGAAGTCCCCAGCTTTCCAAGAAAGCGTCGTATTCTCGAGGCGGCTTCTGATAGTTTCTCCATCGAAGCCGCGAAACAACATCGCAGATGTCCCTCACCACTGGGGCCAAAAGCGTCGCCGGGCACACATGCCACACCCTCTTCTTTCAACAGCCGGACAGCAAATTCTTTGGATGAGAGGCCTGTGGGGCGTATTGACGGGAAAACATAAAACGACCCCCGGGGCATATGGCATGGAAGCCCCATTTCATTCAGGGCATTAACGATGAAATTCCGCCTGAGTCGGTACTGCTCGCGCATTTCGATCACGTCCGCATCGCCGTTACGAATTGCTTCAAACGCGGCTTCTTGGCTGACAATGCTGGCGCATAGCATTGAATACTGGTGGATTTTCATCATCGACTCGATCAACGGGGCCGGGCCGCATGCGTAACCGAGCCTGAACCCGGTCATCGCGTATGCCTTCGAAAACCCGTGCAGCAGAATCGTCCTTTCAGCCATGCCCGGCAGGGAAACAAGGCTCGTATGGGTGCCCTCGAAGGTGAGTTCGCTGTAGATTTCGTCTGTGATCGCAAGCAGGTTGTGCCGTTTGATGACTTCGGCGACCGCGCCGAGGGCTTCCGCAGTCATCGTGCCGCCGGTTGGGTTGGTTGGGAAATTGAGCACTACCGCCTTTGTCCGTGGTGTTACGGCCTTGTCGATCGCATCCGCCGCGACGGCAAATCCGTTTTCGGCCCGGCACGACACAGCCACCGGCACACCGCGGGCAAGGGCGATGCTTGGCGAGTAGCTCACATAACACGGTTCGTGGTAAATGACCTCGTCCTCGGGGTTCAATATCGCGCGCAATGCCAGATCAAGGGCCTCGCTCACACCAACCGTGATGAGAATCTCATTCACGGGATTGTAACGCGCGCCGAACTTGTCATTCACATAATTCGATATGGCTTCGCGCAGTTTCAACAGCCCGAAGTTGGATGTGTAGCTGGTTCGGCCCCGTTCGAGAGCGTATATGGCCGCCTCACGAATATGCCACGGCGTAACAAAATCAGGTTCGCCAACACCCAGCGAAATGACCCCCGGCCGCCCCTGTACAAGATCGAAAAACTCGCGTATGCCCGAACGTGGGATTGATGCCACGTGGCGGGCGACAAATGATTCTGGTTTGAACGAATTTCCCATCAGTCGCGGGACCAAAGGCAACACGAAAACCTCGCTCCAGAAAAGAAAAAACCGTTGGTGCGGTTCGGCCTTGCTGCAACTTTTCACTTTGCGGCATTCGTAACCAGTAGTCATATTAAAGCCCCATGAACGGCACCTTCAACAGACTTGAGTGGTTCCGAGCATCAATCGGCGTGGCGATTTCCTGTTTCCTAATGTGTTTCACACATGCGAGCGGTCTCGAAAGTCTTTCGCCGGCCGGGCTGGTCAAAGAGGACCAGTTGGTGCGGATTGCGACCTTTGACGTGGATGTGACACCGCCGATCGGAAGTCGAATGGCCTACGACCCGGTCACAAACTGGTGGGACCTGACACTGAAAGCGCGGGGAATCGTCCTGATGAATGCCGGTCAGCCGATTGTCCTGTGCGCCGTGGATTGGATTGGTATCGCCAATGAAGGTCACGACGAGTTCCGCGCCGCTCTCGCGAAAGCTTCAGGCACGACTCCTTCCCGTGTTGCGGTTCACACCGTCCACCAGCATGACGCGCCCGACTGCGATTTCTCCGCGGAGAAAATATTGAAAGAACGCGGCTTGGACCCGGGCAGTTACAATGGCGATTTTGCCCGGGAAGTGCTGCATCGGCTTGATCGGGCAATAAAAGAATCCCTGCCCCGCGCACAACCCGTCACCGAGATTGGCCTCGGCAGGGCCATCGTAGAAAAAGTTGCATCAAACAGGCGTATTCTTGGGCCTGACGGCAAGGTGCGCGCGACCCGGTACACATCATGCAAGGATCCGGCACTGCGCGCTGAACCCGAAGGGACAATCGACCCAGAGCTTTCAATGATCAGCTTTTGGAACGGAGAACGCCCTTTGGCGGTTCTCACTTATTATGCTGTCCATCCGCAAAGTTACTATCGCACTGGCATTCCGAACCCGGATTTTCCGGGCGTTGCAAGGTTCTTGCGGCAACTGGCAGTTCCGGCGGCGTTGCACATACATTTCAACGGAGCGGGCGGCAACCTTGGCGCCGGGAAATACAACGACGGCTCGCCCGAGAACCGCCGCGTTCTTGCGGAACGCATGGCGGACGGCATGCGCCGCGCATGGGAACAGACACGGCACGAACCGATCAAGCCCGATGATGTCAAATGGGCCGTTGAATCGGTGGCGTTGCCGGTCGCATCGCACCTGTCCGAAACCGAACTCGAGGCACAGTTCACCAAACCAGACCCGGCGTTTTTTCTCTCAGGAGCCGCCTCGCGGCTGGCGTGGCTTCGCCGATGCAAGTCCGGCCACAAGATCGACGTAAGCTGCCTGAGTTTGGGACGGGCACGTGTTCTGCATCTTCCAGGGGAACTGTTTGTGGAATATCAACTGGCGGCCAAGATGATGCGACCGGATTGTTTCGTGGCAATGGCCGCTTACGGGGATTACGGTCCGGGGTACATTGGGACCAAGGTGGCATATGCCGAGGGCGGATACGAGACAAGCCCCACATCTTCAAACGTGTCGCCGGAAGTTGAGAATGTGTTGATGGACGCAATCAAGCGGCTTCTCGATGTCTCTCGGTAGCGCCGGCGAAAGTGCAGCCAGAGCTCGAGCCGGGTGCCGCCGGACCGTGCATCCCTCAGCGCGGCGCAATCGCAACCGAATGATCGGGCCGAGACGAACGCGTTCCTTGCAAGCTCGGCCCTCTGTCGTCGGTCGGTCGCCCCACGTTGAGTTTTCTGATTGACACGTACGTTCCCTGAGACGGTTTGCAAAATCGTTTGATGATCAACAGACGACATGCTTTGCGGCCCGCTCTTCCCTGACGTCTTCGACAGCGAAGCCCCGCCCCAAAACATCAACTCTGCAGATCCAACGATATCGGATCGTAAACTGCTGAAGGGGAGACAACAAAAGTTATCGGAAAGGTATGAAAACATTGACTGTTCTCAAGGTTCTTGGGTGTGCTTCGCTGATGTTCCTCGCCTCGGAAACACAAGCACAACTTCTTTTCAAAACAAAGTTCTCGGCCTTGGAAGGGTACACAAACGGATGGCTGATCGGGCAACCAGCCACCGGTGCCAAGTGGGAAAACGCCAACGCTGACTGGGACTGGGTTCTTGCAAATGAACCGTCACCGGAAACTTACAGCCCGCTGAACAACGGCAAAAGCTGGATACCCGACGGCGAGACCGAGCCGTTCTACATCGCCACCGTAACGAATGCCACAGCGATCGGCGGTGGGCAAATGATGGTCGCCTCAGACGGCAACTTCGGCACAAACAAGGCAACCTACTTTTTCAAAATCGATTTTCCAAAACAAATGACCGGGCCAATCACGGTTACTTGGGACTGGCAATTCCATTGCACGAACGAAATTCCCGCGGACTACGATCCACGAACCAACACCTACCATAATATCCTGCCCGGCTATGACTTTGGTTTTACGCTGGCTGATTATGCAAACAGAACCGCAGACGGAGATATCGGCAACCCGAATTGGAAATACAACGAATTGAGCACCGGCGTGCGCCTTTCCAAGTATCAAGACTGCCGTTATAATGGCGTTGGCGTTTGCGGAGGCGGCGGAAGTTGGTTCGACCACGGCGTCGAGTTCAAGGATGGGAAGGTTCTGCACATGAAAACTATCATGTACGTCGCCGACGGCGTGGATGGGAATGGAACCTACGCAAATACGTACGACAATTTCGCACAAAGAGACGGTGAAGAGGAGGTGTGGCAAACCGCCAAACACGACGGCGATCCCGAATGGATAGATCCCCACATCGGCGATCCGAGTTTTGCGGACCCAATCTGGATGCCCGAGTTCGGCATGCGGCGATGCCCGGGTGAAGTCGATCCAAACAGCGGCATCAATTGCATAATGTGCTGGATGAACGGCAATCAGTATTCGCGATATGTTCTCGTGTCGAACATCCGGGTTTGGGGACCCCAAGGAATCCCCACCCCAACGCTGCGCATCGACCAGGTTCCTCCTGACAAGGTTAAGATTACTTTTACCGGTTGGCTCCAAGCCGCAGACGCACCACAAGGACCGTACCGGGACATTGCCCTTCCCAGTGCCAGTCCGCTCGTAATTCCGGCAAGTGACGCCGCAAAATACTATCGCGCGGAGAATTAGCGCGATTATTGCACCGACGGGCTGGCCGAGTCCGTAAAGACAGCTATTCCTGTGTGAATCGCCGCGCTCCTGCCGACGCGTTGGAAAAAGCAAGCGCCGGTACGGAGCGCGGTCTTTTTCGGCTACGGCAGCCCGAAGACCGGTTTTGCACGGGCTTCTATCACGCCACCTTGCGCTCGACCGTTGACCGGTTGCGGGGGCGGAAACTACGTGCCACTGCGTGCCTGTCCACATATCGCATGCCAGGAATCGCCGTGCTCCTGCCAAGGTGTCCACTTGCCATTGGCTTCCTCAAGAGCATATCGTCCGCATATGACACGAGGCGACGTAATCGCACTGGATTGTTGGTCAAATGACACGATCCGCCTCAGGTTTGAAGACGGAATCATCACCGACAGAGAAAAGGCGCCCGGCGCCGAGACCGGCGGATGGTGGATCGCGCCCGGTTTGATCGACTTGCAGGTCAACGGCTTTCTCGGGATCGATTTCCAGAGCGACGTCATCGACCGCGAACAGCTCGAATGCGCGGTAAATGGTCTGCATCAGGCGGGCTGTTCGAGGTTCATGCTGACGTTGGTAACCGAAGAATGGCCGCGTCTGATCAAACGCCTGACAACCCTCCGCCAAATTCGCGCAACATCGCCCCTCCTAAACCACGCTGTGATCGGCTGGCACGTCGAGGGGCCTTTTCTTTCTTCCAAACCCGGGTTTTACGGTGCTCACGATCCAGGTCGCCTTGCAGACCCCACCCCGGCCCACATCAGTCAATTGCGTGCGGCCACCGGCAACGACCGTGTCATTCTCACCCTTGCACCCGAGCGCGCCGGGGCCATCGAAGCCGTCAAACTGGCAGTTTCGATGGGCATAAAAGTGTTCCTTGGCCACACAGACGCTTCAGCGGAAACTCTCGCTGAGGCCATCCGCGCCGGTGCAACAGCATTCACACACCTCGGCAATGGCTGTCCACCGCTCTGGGACAGGCACGATAACATAACATGGCGCGTTCTTGACCAACCAGACCTTGTAGTCACGATCATTCCCGATCGAATTCACGTTGCGCCGCCGTTGTTCAGAATCATACACAGGGTCAAGCAAGCCCGCTCGATCGTGTACATCTCCGACGCCATGGCTGCGGCAGGGATGCCGCCGGGCCGATACAGACTCCGGGAGATCGAAACAGACGTCGGCGCTGATGGAGTAGTTCGTATGCCCGGCACATCGCAGTACGCCGGATCATCTCTGTGTCCGATTGCGGGTGTGTTACGTGCAACTCAAATGCTCGGTTGCTCATGGCAGTCGGCATGGGCGAACTACAGCCTGCGCCCGGCAGAATTGATTGGATTGGCCATCGACATCAGTCCGGGCATGCCAGCCGACTTTTGCCTCATCAAGACGTCTGAGGACGGCGGGATAGCCGGGTACAGGTCATTTGTGGGTGGACGAGAATACGCGCCCTTTGCAGTCACGTGAAGTTCGAGCGACCCGCAGACTTGCGATTGCTGCACAGGTCTGTCGAAACGGTAGTATAAAAGCAGAAATGCGTGATCAGTTCTACCTGCTTTCGATCGCGATTTCAGCCCAATAGGCGGCTTCGTAAGCCCAACCCGTCGGCTCATTTACAAGCTCGACCTTCACTGTCTTCCCGGCAAAAGGTGTCAGGTCCACCGTCACCGGAAGCCAATGACCGTCCGTTGCGGTCCGGGCGCTGACCGGTGTGCGCAATCGTTCTTCGCCTGCCACGCGAACGATCAGATCAAAGTCGCCCTGTGGATCGTGGCCGACAATCAATCTGAGCTGGGTTGTTTGGCCGCCGGGCACATTGATCGTCCGGCTCAGCACACAGCCGGTCTGTGGATCAAGCGGATGTGAAACAAAGACGTTCTTGCGCCCCTGCCATTCTTCCCGAAGGCCCGGATCCATGTCAGGCCCGCAATTCTCGATTTGCCAGCCGGGAGCGAACTTCGCCAGAGCGTCTTTGACTTTTTCGGGCGTATTGCCGACGGTTATCCTGGCCATTTCCTCCGGCGTGAACCGGCTGTCTGCGATCGGCCCGGGCGCCCAGCTCAATTCCAAAGGACTCGGCTTGGGAGATTGCACCGGTATGACAAACACTTCTTCGCCTCCCGGCAATTGTTCGATATGTCCGCCGTAGCGCGTCACAATCTGTCGCGCGAGCTTCTCGCACACTGTGATCAAGCCGGGGAAGTTGTATTCGGTGTGACTGAACTTGCGGTCCTGATCCAGCCCTGTTCTGAAACGCTCCGGCAATTCGGCAAACCCAATCGCTGTGAAAAGAACGCCTGCTGCGGTGGATGGATTGCAGTCCGAATCCATACCGCTTCGGCAGGAAATCAGGATCGTCTGATCCGGATCGCCCTTGCCGTACAACAACCCAAGCAACACGTAAGCGCCATTGATCTTGCAATCGATACCGCCGTTGGACGCCTTTTGGTATTCCGGGTTTCGCCGGTATTTCTCCTGGCATTTTTCCCATCCCTTTTGCCAGTCATTAGGCGCAGCCTTGTACCACGCGAGAACGTCCCGGACCATTTCGGCGTACTGGCATTCAGCGGGAATTGCCGCAAGCGCCGTCTCGACTATTTTTGCCGGCTGGTTTTCGAAGAACGCGGCGGCGTACATTGCACCGACGAACTGGCCTGCGTACATGCCATCGCCGTAATTCATCAAACGACCAAATTTCTCGCCGAGATCAACAGCGGCTTGTGGGATGCCGGGCGCGATCAGCCCCGAGTAATCCGCCTCGATCTGGTAGTCAATGTCGTTGGGGCACCTGTTGAACTTGGGATGGCTCGAGTCGGGTGGCGCGATGCCCTTGCGAAGGTTTGTGCGCCCGGCATTGTTCGCGCACCAGAGCGGATAGCGGGTGTTTGCGAAGTCGATGCCGGCTTGCCGGATTGACACGTCCAACCCGTATTGTTCGAGCGTCCTCAGAAAGGTCATCTCGACGTAGAGATCGTCCTGGCCAAAAGCGTCGTTGATCATCTGCGGTTTCCACACCGGCATTTTGTCTTCGGGGATGATCTTGTCCTGCCACTTGAACTCTGTAGGACCGCCCCATGAAACGCCAACAATCTGGCCGATCCAACCCGCTTTCATCCTGTTGCGGTATTCAGTCAAGGTCAGCTTCCGATAACTCACGGTCTCTGCGCTGTGACTTGTGATGTCGAACCACGGCGCCACAAACGCCATGGCAATGAAAAAAACGCTCAGTTTCATAATCGCGTGCAGCATGTTACCATACTGGTAAATCTGCGCAGCAGTTTAAAGAATTGGCGGATTCTTCGAGATTTCTTCTTCCGAACTGTTCGGCTGCTGATTCCAACTTCATCTGCCCCGATGGCGAAGAAGTCGCGGTGTTCAGCGCGGCGCGGCAAAGCGGCATTCCTGCAACCAGCGCTGTTTTTACGCCTCGAGCATTCGGTTGCGACTGCGCCGCGCTGAGAAACACGCGGCCTATGGCCTCTTCAGCCGGAAGTACGTTGTCGCAGCGGACCGGGGCACGAGAGCATGCCACCATCCCTCGTTGAAAACAGGCAGCGCACTCGACGCGCGCCATTCGATTGGTGTCGCGAGTTCGGCAGCTTCTTCGAGCACCCAATTGAATGGTGAATCCTCCCACTCGAGGAGGAGCATTGGGGTTTGCACGCGAATCATTAGGCTGGGCACAAGCGACCGCCCTGGTGTTGGCCATGCAGCCATCCAATTCGCAGGATCATTTCCGAAAGTGTTCGGGTATGTTCTCTGTAAACTTGCGCCTGTGCGATTGGCGCCATTGGGCCATGGGATGGCCGTGTCGTACTTGACCCTGTCGATGAGAATCAAAGGTGCGATCCGTGTGTTCGGGTTTGGTGCGCCGGGCTGATTTAGTTCGAGGCCTTCACCGGTGTTGTTTAGACGCCCGCTGAATGGGCCATAGATGGGCACGTTGTTAGTCAGACCATACGCCGTCCGAAATGCTGCCAGTGCATCCGGCTCAGCTTCCGGGCTGAAACTCACGACCAACAGGAATGAATGCGGCGGCATCAAGATTCCCGGCGGGAAGGTGAAGTTCACGCCGCCGTCGATGCTCCACGTGTTGGCGGGATTGTCAGGGTCATGGAGCGGCACAGCTTCCGAGCTGATGTTCTGCAATTCGATGAACTCATCGCGTGCATTCGGCGAGGCAAGCCCGCCGATTACGAGGTCAGGCGGTGCGCACATGATTTCGCTGATGATCACCGGGCCAATCCGTGGCGGGGCGTTGGAGCTGCCAAGTGTGTTGTGACTCAGCGGCACGGTCATAACCTGCCCGATGCTGTTGGTGTGGCGGCCAAAGGTTACGCCCGGTGCTGCGGGGCCAAACTCGAATCCGTCGAAGTAACCCGTGAGATGCCCCTGCGCATCGCCGGAAAACAGGAAGGCTGATTCACCGTCTGCGCTCAGGCCGAAGGCATGGTTGGTCAGGTTCAGGGCATTCAATGTATCCGGAACACCAAAGGACCCGGCACGGTGGAAAACGATGAAGCCGCCTCCGGGAATGCGCGTGCCGGGCGGGATCATGAATTTGCGTGGCGTGTCGGGATCATCAGTGAGATACCAGTAACCCAAATCGACGGCTGTTGGGTTTGGGTTCCACAATTCGATTGCGTCGTCGTCCGGCGCGATGGGGTTCGAGAGGACTTCGTTCACGATCACGGTCGGGTTCTCGGTGGGCTGGGGATCCGGCGCGCCGGGGGAACCACCATCGTGCGCACTTGGTCGCCATTGGGATTGGTCCATCCAACGGTCCGGGGGCACTTGCTCGTCGGTGACCACAAGGGAAAAACCGAAACCGTCGGTGATCGGATACCAGCGGTTGTCGAAGACAAAATCGTGGATGAGTTCGCCCATGGGACCGACGAGGGCGAGACCTTCGCCCGCATTGTCGAGTTTGCCGGTGAATTCGCCGGCAACGCGATTGGTTGCGAATGGGTAGCGGGAGGCGAAGGCGGCGAGGTTGCGGACGATCAGCACGCGCTCACCGGGGTCGAGGCTGGTTATCCGCCCGGCGGCGGTGAATGTGAAGTCGATACCTTTGGTGAGCTTGAATCCGACGAGGCTCAGAGGGTTGGTGCCGATGTTGGCCAGCTCGAGATACTCGAAGTCGCCGGGATCGGTTTCGCCCGATGCAGCTTTTGCAGGATGATACATGATTTCCGTGATGCGCAGGTCCGGCAGAGTCGGATAGTACGACGCGCTGACCGGACCCGACCATGGGCTCGAGATGGGCGGGTTGTTGGGGCCGGTAAGATTGCGGTGTGCCGGGTTGTATGAGCGCGCCGTAACCCGCACGTTGCCGGTGACAGTGAGCGTCACCGGAGAACTGCTCGACAACGCCGTGGGCGAAATGGCACCGCCCGGCAGACGCGGGTCTTTGCCGTCGAGTGTGTACAGCACCGAACTGCCCGGTTTCGCGGCTGGGGTCAGTGTGACCACTGTGCCATAAGGAACCTTGCCAGCCGGCGAACTCAGCGTGGGCGGTGCAAGGAAATTCGTGTCCATGAACGTCAGGCGATTGGTGAACCAGACCTTGATGAACTCGACTTGTGCCGCCCATGTGCCCGGTGTGGGGAACGTGTAGGTCCAGCCGTCCGCGCTGATTCTGCCCTGATTGGGCGTGGTGTCCGAGCTGCCCGAGCCACGCCACTTCGCGTACTCACGTGCTGTGGCTTCGTTCACCTCGTCGGCGTAGCGATTGATCAGCGCGGTGATGTTCGAGGAACTGTATGTGGTCTGTCGCAGCTCCTGGTATCGATCGATCCACCGCTGCCAGAAATCCGGGTCGGTGAACAAACGCCCGTACCATGGATTATTGAATGTGGTGCATGAATTGAACGGGTCGGTGCCGCCGTCCATGCCAGCCGATCGCCAACGCGACGGGTTGAACCCGCGGTAGTCGCCATCCGCCGAGTACATTCCAAAGGCGCGATCGAAATCCCAGAGCGCCGCAGGGGCGAGCTTGCCATTGCGGGGTTTGCAATAAAACGTGCTGATACGCAGCATGTCCACGTTGAACACGAGCGTTTGGTGCAGGTGGAAATCGATGAACGCAGGGACGTCGATGTAGGCTGCATAACCGGTAACCGGGTTTGTCCATGATGGCCCGGTCAAGGCGCTGTAGAAAGCGTTGAGGTAATCGTTGATGTATTTCATCTGCGGTGCGCGTTGCGGAGTGCTGATGGTTGCCGCCTTTGGATCGATATACCACATCAAGGACCCGGCGGCTTCCAGACGGGGCGAGTCACCGTCCTTGTCGATGCTGAACAGGTAGCCGCCCGTGACACTGGGCGGAGCTGTGTTTTCGTCCTGAAGCTCGTCGATGTTCACGCGATGCTTGTTGATTTTGACCTTTTCTTCGAGGACATAGAGACCGTTGTAGTCGGCGGCGGTGATGGGGCCGGGCGCGCCGGAGTCGTCCTTTATGAAGACCTCCACGAACCGTGTGCGTGAGGAGTACCGACCGAGCTGGCGATACAACTCGTGCGAGAGCGGGTTGTGCATCAGCACCTTGTCATAGCCATTAATCGCATAAAACACCCAGTCGTCGTCCGGGGGAAATCCAGCCATCGAGACGTTCTTGTTATCGCCGTATTCGTCGGTGGTCTCGACGCGCAGGCTCATTTTGGGCAACCAGCGCGTGGCCTGGCCGCGGCGGTGAATTGTGCCCGTGACGGCAAGGTCTGGTGCATTGGTGAGGGCGCTGCGACCGTTCTTTGGTTCAAAAACCTGGATCAGGGAGAATTGGCCGGGGTCGCTGTATGGCACGTCGCCCTTGCCGTAGTTGTGAAAGACCACGATGGGCAGCGGGGAGGTGAATCGCGTAACGTTGGTTGTGGCAGGATCAAGGTACAGGTATGCTCGCGATTGAATTTCGCCCGGCAACTGTCCGGCCACGAATGCGCGTGCGCGCACCTGGACGGTGTTGGTGATCAAGAGGGGCTGCTGGTAAAGCGGGCTCGAAGTCGTCGGCGCGTTGGTGCCAAAGGTGTACCGGATTATGGCGTTGGTGCTCGTCGTGCTCAGGATCAGTGCAAAGGGTGTCGTAAAAGTGCCGGAATCACGAGAGAACCGCACTTCGGGGGCGAAACTGGAACCTGCGGTTGAATTTGCCGCCCGGGGTGTGGGCGATGTGAAAAACCCGAGAATTGAGGGGTCCGATCTGTCACGTCCGTAGGACACATCGGTGTGTTGGGGTGGGTAGGTTGGGGCAAAATCGGACACGACGTTGGTGCCATCCGGCATGACGAGCGCAAGGTAACCGCCGTCCTTGTCGAGCTGGAAGTTGGTGTGGAGCGGGGAGGTGGGGTTGGTGCGGTTCTTGCCCGAAGCCCAAACCAGCAGGTAACTTTTTGGCGGCATGGTGATGGTGGGGAATCGCCACATCGTCAATCTGCGGCTGTTGTCCGTCAAATAACAGCCGTCAAGCGGCACAGAGATGTCGGCCGAGTTGTAAAGTTCAATCCAGTCCGAGTAATCGCCGTCTTCGTCGCGGAGGAAATAGCGGTTTGCAGCCATGAATTCGTTGATGAGAACAGCGTAGATGCGGTTGGTGTCGAGGCGATATGTCCAACTCCCGCCGCCGAATGGATTGGCGGAAACCGTCAGGTCGGTTATGTGATGATCGGCGCTCCATTCGATTTGCACGGTCCCGGGCGGTGGCTGAAGAAAACTAAACAGGTATTGAGCGGGCGTGAGCATTTCCACCTTGCCGGCTTCTGATCCGTTGATCAAAAGATCGGAAGCGTCAACGTTGGTGACAGGTTTGCTGAAAAAGACCTCGATGGTTTTGAGGCTGCTGACTGTTGTGTTTGCCGCAGGCAGAACAGAAACAACAACGGGCGGCGTCAGGTCCCGCTCCACGGTCAGTCTGGCGACCAAGCTGGTGGCCATGCAACTCGTGCCGGCCACCCAGTTGCTGGCGACCGCGTAGAAAGCGGCTTGATCGTCGCTCATCGACACTGTCTGCAAGCTCAACGTCTGGTTCGTGGCGCCTTCAATCGGCGCCCCGTCTCGATACCATTGAACGGTGGGCAATGGGTTGCCAGAGACAACAACCTTGAAACTCGCCGTGGCGCCTTCCAGGACAGTTTGGTTGGCAGGATGAGCGAGAATCGCAGCGGGAATCGGAGAAGTGTTGAATTCCCGGAGTCGCAGCGCCATCAGGCCGTAGCAGTAAGGGCCGCCCGCTGTGCCTGTCGGGATTGGGCCACTGTATTGGCTGCAGCGAATTGTGAATGAACCGTCTGCGCCAGGATCGATCTCCTCCCACGCGGCGTAGTCCCCGGTGGCACTGTTCTGTCCCGTGTTGATTGCGACCTGCGTCGCGGGGAGGCCGTTCGTGTACGCGGCCGCACCGGTAGAATGAGCCGGCTTGAACGATTCCGCACCCAGCAACTCCACCAGACTCCAACGCAACGCATAGCTTCCCCCCGAGCCGCCGCGAACGCCGGTCCCGACAAAACTGTAGCGTTTGTTTGGATCAAGCCCTGTGAAGACGTAGTCTATGGCCGCACCGGGATTGACCAAGGGCGCATGAGGTTTGTCATCACTGCCCCAGTCAATGAAACCCGCGAACACTTCGTATGCTGGTGTTCCCGGGGCGGGCGCACCCGAAGCGGACCCTTGGTTCACAGCCCCTGAACTGGAGATCGTTAGCCGGACAGGCAGCACGGCCCCGGTCACACTGTCCATGAGCTGGCCTTCATTGCCCGGGGCGCCACTGGCAGTGCCGAACACGTTCCATGCGGTCGTGTACTGGCTTGTGCCCGGCCCGGCGTAATGGTCATTGAAAGCTGTCCAGACCAGGGTCAATTGCCCATTGGCGGCCATGTTCAACAACAACGCGCACAATACCATCGAACCGGCCACGCCTGCTCCTGAACTTTTCCGTACGCCGGTGCCATCGCATGGGCAAGTCGGTGCCTGGCATGAGACTGCAAAAAGGGTTTGAAATTGTTCAGCGAACATCGCCAAACGAGCTTCTGATGGGGAGCGAATAACGATGTCTTCCGATTCCCCGATATCGGCGTCGAGTTTCCGATTTGCCATAAAGTCCGGCTCCAACAGGAGTCACCACAGCATACAACATGCCGTTAACATACTGCAATCGTGGGCTTCAACAGATGCATGGCGCGATATGGGGACAGACACGATATTCCACCCAGATATGGGGACAGACACGGTGTCCGGTATGCCAATCAGGAACGTTCAACGTGCAGCGCTCAACTCTCAACTTTCAACGGGGTGACCAGAAGGGCGCATGCTGGGCCGGATATGGGGACAGACACGATGTCTGGGGGCTGGCGGAGCAAACAGAGGGACAGACACGATATTCCACCCAGATATGGGGACAGGCACGATGTCCGATATACCGATCAGGAACGTTCAACGTGCAACGCTCAACTCTTAACTTTCAACGGTGTGACCGGAAGGGCGCATGGTGGGCCGGATATGGGGACAGACACGATGTTTGGGGGCTGGCAGAGCAAATAGAGGGACAGGCACGATATTCCACCCGGATATGGGGACAGGCACGATGTCCGA
>Ga0209162_1002674_pt1 | contig 15212 bp, 10 predicted proteins | sample YNPNPMetaG_FD_187121 | JGI IMG/M metagenome (GOLD analysis project Ga0209162, IMG submission 187121) | Anoxygenic and chlorotrophic microbial mat microbial communities from Yellowstone National Park, USA - YNP NP MetaG (SPAdes) (version 2) ... | reverse complement strand
CCACCAGCCAGATCGCCAACAGCGCCGATTCCCAGCGCGGCATGGGCTGTTGCGCAGCGGTCAGCTCGGCCAAAGTCGTGTGCCGGGTGCCGACAAGCCATCCCAACCAGGCCGACAACGCCGACCGGCGAACGGCAAGCCACCCCAGGGTTGCTACAACAATGGCCCAGATAGCTCCCAAGAGAAAGAGCGAAAACAGCCCTACCTCGGCCAACACCAGCGCAGTCCAGCCGATGATCGTCCCTCCGAGCATCACGGCGGCCATCATCCATTCCAGGACGTGTGCCGGCCGGTAATCCCGGCACAACAGCAAGATCAGCGCGCCGGGCAGAAAGGCGCAACCGACCAGCAACAGCATCACGAAAAGCGCAGGAAACAGCATCCGATGAATCCTTTCTACAGATGCGAGATCGCCGAAGGTGGCAGGGCCGGCCGATGCTCCCAGCGGCACGGGATGGCCACCATCCCCTCCATCCGGCGGACCTGGGGCGCCTGAGTGACCGTGAAAGCATAGGCCCGATGATGGTGATCGAAGGGATGCACCGAATTCCGGTCATAGATCGCTGCTGTGAACGTATAGGCGCCCGGCTGCAAGGGTAGCGCGTCGATGATGTAATCTACTTCCCCCATTCCTCGGATCTCTTCGATCTCGTAGCCGCAATCCGCCGAATTCGGCCCGGTCAAATTGTCGCCGCGGGCATTGTAGATCGCCACGCCGAAGGTCGGCGTCCGGATGGGCGTATGCGCCACGTAGCGGATCAACGCCCGAAACGGCCCGCCGGATACGAACGAATCCTGAGGTTCGCCCCAGGCATTACAGAACCGCACCTCGACGATCTCGGCCTCGTGCGAGCCCCAGCGTTGGCCGCTCTCGTCGGTCAAAGTGGCGGCAACGGCGCGCTGCGCACCGGCCGCCTTATCTTGGTCTACCTTCTGCTGGACGTGCGACAGGTAGGCGCCGATCACCCTGTCGGTCTCGCCGATCACCGAAACGCCGGCGTTGTTCAGCCACAGGGCGCGCCGACAGATCAGCCGGATCGCCTCGGGGCTGTGCGAGACGAGCAGGATGGTGGTCCCCCGGCGATACATCAGAGCGATCTGCTCCAGGCATTTCTGCTGAAAGGCCGCGTCGCCGACCGCCAGCACTTCGTCTATGAGCAAGATATCGGGCTCGGTATGGACCGCAATGGCAAAGCCGAGCCGGACGTACATGCCGGAGGAATAGTACTTGACCGGCACATCTATGAAGCGTTCCAGCTCGGCAAATGAAACAATAGCATCGAACTTGCGACGGATCTCTTGGCGGCTCAGGCCGAAGATCGCGCCGTTCATGAACACGTTCTCGCGGCCGGTGAGATCGGGGTGGAAGCCGGCGCCCAGTTCCAGCAGCGCGCTGATGCGGCCGTTCACCTTTATTTCGCCCGAGGTCGGCTCCAGGATGCGGGCGATCAGTTTCAGAATCGTGCTCTTGCCGGCGCCGTTCGGCCCGATGATTCCCAAGGCCTCGCCCGGTTCCACGGTAAAGCTCACGTTCTTGAGCACCCAGAAGGTATCGGCGTGGGAACGACGGCGCTGAAACGTATTGATCAGCAGCTCTTGAAAAGAGCGCGGCCGCTCGCGATGCATGATGAACTTCTTGGAGACGTTACGAAACTGGATCGCCGGAGTCACAGAACCCTCATCGCGTTGACGCGGATAGTCGGCGAAGGCCGAAGGCGGACCTGACTCGTCGGTTCGACCCATATTTGTCAGTAACCGCGCCTCGATATCGCCTCGCACGAGCCCGGATATTATAACAGCAGCGGGCGATTTGGCGAAACGTGCCGATCTCTCGCTGACGACGCAATGGGGCGGGCATCATGGCGAGCTCACAAGCTCGAACAGATAGATCGAGCGGACGTTCCCGATGGGGGTCGGGAAGACCTCGATCAATTTGAGTTGAGGCGTAGCCAGCAGTCTGGGCAGTTGCTTATCCTCGAAAGCGTCGCCAACGAAGGCATGCACCAGAACGTAGCGAACCCCGATTTGGTTGAGCATATCGAGGGCGGCAGGTTCCGGCCAGCGCGCCAGCACGGCGATCATCGCATTGTAAGCTGCGGTTCGCATTGGGCTATAACCGTGGACGATCTTCTGGCGGTGCGCCATCGTATAATAGAGCGATTGGCCTTTCATCGTGTAAGAGAGGGGATATTCGATAATGACACTCGATCCGGCATTCTGGGCCAACCACTCATCCACGGATCGGCGCATTTCGGCCGTAGAAATCACCGGCCGCAAAGGCTGAGTGTTGAATTCGATCATCAGCAGTACCACGGACAGGGCGGTGAGGGCGATCCGCGGGCCGGGCTGTAAGCGCGCCGTCCACCTGGTGAGCCCAAGCCCGGCCAACATGGCGAGACCTGACATCCCCACCAACCCCCAACGGCCCTGCTCGTGAAAGGAGCGAAGCGGCGGAAACAGCAAATAGAGCAGGAGCCACGGCAAAGGAATACGCATCGCCCCATCGCTCACCAACGGCACGTCAAGACGTGCGGAGAGATTTTGTCCAACGGCCAGAAGTGCCGGCGGCACAACGAGGGAGACCGGTTTACCCCAAAAGTGCAATGTAGGGCCGAGCATGAAAATGATCGCGCCCAGCCAGAGAATCAGGCCGGCGCGCACATGAGTGCCGCCACGCGGCGCGCGGAGCAATCCGCCGAACGCGAGCGCGATCACCGTGTACCCAAAACACACGACACTACTGGGTCCATTCCAGAGAGGAAAGGTTTTGCGAGCAAAATCCCACCACAAGGGGTTGAGCGCGCTGGGGACCAGCAAACGTTCAACGCTGACACTGCCGAAATCCACATTAGCAAAGGCGAACTGCGCCTGGCGGTCCAATTCGCGCCAGGCTGCCAATGCGCCTCCCAACAGTGGAAGTGCAATGACGCACCAGACTGCCACGCCCAAGCACAACGGCCTCACCCACGTTGCGCCCGCCCGTCGCAAGATCGGCAGCCAATAGATCCCACCGCCGACCGCCAGGACTGCGCCAGCCAGGAAAACGAATTGCCATGCTCCGCCCAGGGCCATCGCATAGGCGAAAAAAGTCAGCACAACCCAACGGGTCGGTCGGTCGGGAACCTGGGCGGCCCGGATGATGCCCAACAGCATCCAAGGCAACCACATCGAACCCACCAAGAAGTGCAGCCAACCCGATAGATAGACTTCGCGCTGAGGATAGAACGCGAAGGCCAATCCCGCCAGGATTCCTGCTCCCACCCCTCCGCCGATGGCCCGCACGGCCAGGTACATGCCATAAGCCGCGAAGACACACGATGCCAAGATCACCAGGTTATAGGCGAGCACCGGTCCGGCGACCGCAGTCAGGGGAGATACCAATATCAGATACAACGGCGGGTAGGCTGCGAAACGCAAGTCCCAACCGAACGGGTAGAAGACATCGGGCCGGAATAACGGAGACTGTCTCAGGTCGAAGAGCGCATGCTTGTACCAATACAAAAAGCCGATCGCTTCGAATGCATCCTCGAACGGTCGGCCCATGATCAATGAGCCAGGGTACAAAGAGACCGGGTAAGAAACGAAAAAAGTGGCGGCGCCAAAGACCAGCAGAGGGAGCAGCGATCGCCAACGGCGTGAAAGCCCCAGCTTCAAAAGGCATGACAGCGCCCGGGAGGGTGCAAGTTTGATGATTTGCATGAACGGCTCCGAACTATGGTAAAATGCGCGTCAAGCACTTCGTTGTCGAGGTCTCGATGCAAAAGTCTTTTCCTCACCGCCGGGAGCGGCAGATACTCGCGTCGTTACCGGTAACGCTCTATCTCTTCCTGTGCGTGCTTTATCTTTTTGCGATCCCGCCCGGCGAATCGCCCGATGAGCCATCGCACCTGCAATGCATCGAACAGGTCTCGATCCTCAACCGCCTTCCGATCGTAGATCCGCCTCCGCGCGGGCTGTGGTGGACTCGCGAGCGGGTAATCTCTGGGCTCACCTGCTATCATTTGCCCCTCTATTATCTGGTGGCCGGATACACCCAAAGCGTTCTTGCTCACCTCACAGGAGCGCCGCTCCACTACGAATTTCCGCCTACCGATACCCGATTTGCCACCGGCGCTTCGGTCGCCATGTTTATTCATGAGCCGAGGTCGCATTTCCTGACGCTGCGAGAGCCGATCACTTTGACGGCCTTGCGCATCGAAGCGAGCCTGTTGGGCCTGGGGATGCTTTGGGCGACCTATCGGCTGGCGCGGCGGTTGGCGCCCGACCTGCTTTATGGGCCCATCCTGGCGATGACATTGACGGCAGGTTGGCCCCAGTTTGTGTTCATGAGTCGGGCCATTAATAACGACACGCTGGCCGTCGCGTTGGCAGTGGTCGCACTTGCGGTGATGGTAAGCAGCGATCGGCCATCGCGATACGTCGTCGCCAGCGTACTGATGGTCGCAGCCGTTTTCGCCAAGCTAATGATGGCGTTCGCCGTGGTCGCGTTGGCTCTTAGCTGGACGATGGAATTGTTATGGAGTTCTTCGATAGCACACCGCCGTCGGTTGGCGTTCTATGGACTGATATGCCTGGCGATCTTCGCCGTGCCTGGAATGCTTCTGATCTTGCAACCGACCCTGAACGGACATGTCCAGGCTACCGTGCGCGGGATCGCATCTGCAAATCCGGCTGCTCAAACGACCGTATATTGGGCTAATGTCTTCAGGACGACCTTGCAATCCGGCTGGGGGCGTTTTGGCTGGATGAATCTGGCTACACCTGATGGGCAGGTCTATGCCTGGTGGGTTTTTCTGACCATCACCATCCTCATCGGCGTCTTCTACGTCGTTCGTCGCGCTCGCGACGCATTCGATCGCGAGACGATTTTGCTCTGTGTCTTCTGGGTGGTCGGCGCGCTGGCAGTTTATGGACAAATCCAGATGAATCGTTTCCAGCCGCAGTTTCGTTATGCATTTGCTATTCTGCCGATTCTGACCGCGTTTTCCGGCATCGGCATTTCCGTATCCGTCGGTCGCGCGGCTCGCCTGCAGCGCCTGATGGTTCTGCTCCTGTCCGTGTTGCTGTTTGCCGTCAACCTCTGGATCGTTTGCGCGGTCCTGATGCCCGCGTATCCCTGATCCTGCTGGACGATGGGGTATCTCGGTATTTAGCGAAGGACCAGCGGCAGATAGACACTGTTCACAAACACATAAATATTGAAGACGCCCCGATTATTGCTTAGATCTGCTTCGACGACCTGTCCACCCGGATTCACCTCGACTGCCAACCGATGAATGCCCGGCGTGAGCGCTGGCCAGATGAACGATACCTCCGTTAATGTTCCGCATCCGGTCTTCGGCAACGCGAAGATCTCTGAGCCGATTTGGGTTTGAGCGCCATCTGTCACATCGTAAAAGCGAACGGCAGGCGCAGAAGACGGCGCAGCATTGCCGGCATTGGCGATTGCCACCTTGACGACCGGCGAGATCGGTTCGCCCGCACTCAGCAGCCGTTCAGGCACGGTCGTCACGCGGTAGGGAAACAGATCAATCACGGGCCGGCGCGGAGCAGCGATCTGCTCTTGATAGAAGGCACCAATGGAGGTGATCGTATAAGGTGGCGTGGAACGCAACAGATAGCTGCCCCAACGGTCGAATCCATCGTCAAACGTGCTGTCATCGTCCAGGCTGTAGAGGGCGTGACGCTGGACCAAGCGATAGTTGTCGGCGCTGTATCCTAAGACGGGATCGGTTGCCGTGTCCATAAACGCGATTGCCTCACGCAAGAAATTCTTGGCGTCTTCTTCGGTCACGTTTTCGTTCGTTAGGAACCAAAATGGCATCAAGACGCCCCATTCTGTCACAATCAACGGCCGATCCACGTAGCCGTTTCGATTGAGCCAGGCGCGAAAATCCCAGACCAGCGATTTGAAGATGTTGATATCCACATGGTCGCGCAACGAATAATCCCGGCCGATCGGCGCGTCGATCCCCGGTGGATAGTCGCCGCCCCAGTCGTTCTTGACCTCCCGGATGATGTAAAGATGCATGTTCCAGACATCTACCGGCATGCGCGTGCCGAACTGAGCCTGGTAAGAGGCGAGGACAGCATCCAGATACAGCAGACGCAAGGGGGTTGGTTGGATCAAGGCCGCGTTGGCTATTCTGGCTGTCGGATCGATGCCCTTGATGAAGTAATAAGCATCGTGATAGATGCGAGCATACATGTCGGGCATAGTGTCGTCCTGGCCGTGCGTGCTATCCGGCTCGTTGCCGATTAGCCAGATGCTGCCAGGATTGGCCTGCACGATCGGCCCCAGCCCGTTCGGCGCAAAGTTCAAGGCTGGTGAGATCCAATACGTGGGCAAATATTCCCTGTTGGGGCCCCGATTCTGTCGCACGCGCAACGTCTGCACATATTCCACGCCGCTATAGGTCCGCCAACCGGGCATGATGCGTGCGTTCCAATCCACATACCAACCCGTCTTGAACGGCGTGATATCGTATGTCGTGATCGGGTTACGGGTGACGCCGACTCCCAGGCGACAATCCTGATAATCATCGGGGGCATAATGATACTTCGACATCACCAACGGCAGATAAACCGTCGCCGACGGCACCGTAGTCGACACCGGTTGCGATGCTGCATGGCCCGGTGTCGGCGCTATGGGCCGGCCTTCGCCGCTCGCATCTCCCAAAAAGCCTGCAATTACCCAAAGGATGCTCGCCAGAACAGGATATACTAGTTGACTCATTTTGTCTTACCGGGCTCCCACACTATAGACGCCTCGGGTGGCTGGCGCCTGTTGTCGGCATACGCTTACAGTTCCTCGCCGAACCGACCGCTGTAACGCAAGAAGAACCAGTAACCGCCAAACAGGATCACCAACGAGGTCAGCGCGGTGCGCAGAAAGAAATCGAGATTCGTTCGATATCCCCAATAAAGGAGATCGCGATAGGCCGCGATCAGAGACGCCATGGGATTGAGGATATACATCCATCGTCGTACATCGAGTGTCACACCTAACAACTGGTAACTGCTCGGCAAGACATCTATTGGGTACACGACTGGCGTCAGGAAAAACCAGGCCAACAAGACCACATCCATGATCATGATCGTGTCCCGATAGAAGACGTTCAACGCGCTTAAAACGAACGCGATTCCCAAGACGAAGCAGGTTTGCACGAAGATCACCACGGGCAAGAGCCACAGCCACGGGCTGAAATGTGCACGCGCCACCACCAGCACCGCGAAAAGGACCAATAACGACAGGAGGAAATTGATCAGGGTAGATAGCACCGTCGCGATCGGCAATACTTCGCGGGGAAAATAGACTTTTTTCACCAGTCCCGCATTGCCGACGATGCTGTTCGTGCTCATCATCACGCCGCCGGTGAAATAGTTCCAGGGCAACAGGCCGCACAACAGAAAGATCGGAAAGCGCTCGATCTGGTTGGGCAACATGATCGTGAATACGATCGTGAACACGACCATCATGCCCAGGGGATTGAGCAGACTCCAGACAAAGCCCAGGACGCTGCTCTTATAGCGCCCTTTCAGGTCTCTGACAACCAGGCTCCAGGTGAGTTCCCGGTATTGCCAGAGTTCCCGTATATGGGCCATCATGGACACGCGCGGTTTGATCCACGGGACTTCGGCCGGTTCCTCGTCAGCCGCGATGACCCCCACCGGTTCCAGTTCGCCGTTGTCGGGCTCAAGAGTGATGGAAGAAGACGCATTTGTCTTCACGTTGCTGGTACCTCAGTCATGGCTTTGCGCCAGGTCGGCCTGGGAAGCCGCCAGGCCAGCCGCCCGTCCGGTCAACGCGCAATACAGCGCGTTGATCTGTTCGCCGGCGGCCTGCCAGCTGAAAAGGCGCTCGGCGCGTTGCCGCAGCCGCCATCCCCGGCCGGCCATCTCGGCTGTTGCGCCAGCGGCCGGAAACAGGGCTTCCAGCAGGCGTTCGGCCAGGCTCACAGGGTCCCCTTTCACGGCGAACAGGCCGTCGTTGCCCAGGTATTGCCGGGCGACCGGCGTGTCGAAGGCCACGGTGGGCAGGCCGACCGCCATGTAGTTGAGCAGCTTGCCGGCCCCCTCCGTCAGGCTGAGCTTGGGCGCCACGGCCACATCGCCCAGCGCCAGGTAGCGCGGCGCGTCGCCGTAGGGCACGCGGCCCGTGAAGGTGACATGCGACTCGATGCCCAGTCGTCGCGCCTGGAGCTGATAGTGCATTTCATTGGGAAACCCCATCAACAGCAGGTGGACGTCCTGCCGTTGCGCCAGTATACACGCCATCGCCTCTAAAAGCAAGCCGGTGCCCTGGTATTCGGCCAACAGGCCCAGATAGACGATCAGCTTGCGCTCGGCCGGGATGCCCAGTGCGGCGCGCAGCGCGGCCAGTTCCCCGGCCGGATATGTATCGGCCGGCCGGAAGACGTCGGCGTTCACGCAGTCGGGCAGGATCTGGATGCGGTCGGGCTGACAGCCGAACTCATCTTGCAGGAGCTGCGCAGCATGGGCCGAGCTGGTCAGGATAACCGGCGCATGGCGGACGATCTGGGTCTCCAGCCAGCGGAAGAAGCGGTAGGGCAGACCGCCGGGGCGCAGGAAGTGGTGATCCAACATCTCGCCGGTGAGGCTGCCCTGGAAGTCGAACACCACCGGCACGCGGAACAATCGGCCCAACACCAGGCCGATCAGCGCGCCTTCGTGCAGGTGCGCGTGGATCACATCGTAGCGGCCGCGCAGGAGGAGTTCCAGGGCCTTCAAGCCCAGGAGCACGTCGAAGGCGATTTTATGCTTGCTGGAGCCGACCAGGTAATGGCGGCGCCAGGGGATGGGCAGCGTGCGCCGGATGTCCAGCCCTGGCACGTCGTTGCCGTTGTAATAGGTGGCGATGGTGACCCGATGCCCCAGCTTCTGCAAGGTCCTCGCCTCCTCCAGGATGCGCACGTGGCAGCCGTAGTCGGCGAAGAAGCTGGTGGGCGCGAGCATGAGGATGTGAAAAGATATGGACGAACCGAAATTCGCGTTTGCTGGCCGTGAAGGATAAAAGTGAACCCCGGGCAATAATAGACTCTCCTGCGTTTTGGCCGCACTTGCGGCGGCCTTGCTCAACGCAGAGACGCAGAGAACGCTGAGAATTGTCTAGACTCTGCGCCCTTTGCGTCTCTGCGATGCTTTTTTGTTTATGTGAAACACAAACCGCATAGTCATTCAAGGAGTGACGAGTGTGGTGTCTACAAAAACACCCACTAAAGGTACCACAAGTGCTTCTGGCCCGAGTCGGGTTTTATCTTCCCATATCCGATCGTCTTGCTCTACGAGTTGAATGCCGATTCGTATGTTCGCTGGAAGTGGTTCCACTTTGATTGCAAAGCGGCCATCGTCCTGGACGATACCATCGCCCAGTTCGATTCCCATCCGAGTCAAATCGAAAAGCTTGATGGCCGTGCCTTTGGGGCCAGTTCCGCTGACTACTGTATCGCCAGCCCTTACCGGACGATTTAGAGCAAAGCGACCTTCAGGCGCGATTGCAGATGGAGAAGCTTGAGGCACCGTAATTGTTGTAGCAGTTGCAACAGGCGAGAACAGAGGGCTCAACTCGACCGGCAGGGCGGCTGATGTGGGCTTTTCAATCTCGTTTTCTTTCACGGGTTGACACGCGCCGAGCCCAATGATCAGGAAACAGATCACGATATAACGAACAATATGCATGAAGAAGATCCTCAGAGCGGAAGCAAACAAAAGAGGGGCTACTTTTCAATAGCCCCTCTTTCTCATCAACGTACGGGTTCAGGGCGTCACATTAAAGGCTTCGTAGTTGATGTTGTCTTGTACAACACCCGGTAGTGGCGCCTCATTGACCAGGCCGATGATTGGCTGATTTGCCGTAACAGTTACAGCAGCCAGTGAGCCATCCGGCAATCCGCTCCCGCCGGCCCAGTTAGCCAGCGGATAAACAGACGTGTTGGTCATATCGAGAAGCAACGCCGACTGCTTCGCCGGGATGTTCAAGTTGTTGTAGGTGTAAGTCGTGGTGCCGACTTTGAAGACCACAGTTGCCGTAGCGGGATTGTCACTCACATTCTGGATAGACATACCGCTGCGTTTGCCACCGAAGTCCTCTTTGAACACCGGTGCAACCAGCTTGGTCGTAGCAGCCTTAGCCGGGAAGGCGGCATAGGTGGTCGCACGCTGAGTGCACCCTGCGCCGCACGGCAAGAACGCCTCATTGACTACACCTGCAATATTGCCCGTTGCCGTGGCTTCCGCAGACGCCAGACAGCCGGCCGGCAAGAGCGTCGAATCCAGATAGGTGGTAGACTGTTTGGGTTGTAGCGTTCGGACCGGTTCAGTTGCCGTGAATGGCGCTGGGCAGCTACCACCAGCACCGCGATACACGAGAGTGACATCTACCGCCGCATCGCCGACATTTTGAACCTGCAAACCAGTGGAGCGGCCACCGAGTTGCTTCTTTACGACCGGGAACAGGATACGAGTATCGAAGTCATTCGGCGTGAAGCCCGTCGTCCCTTGCAGGATCAAGGCCGGCGACGTGGTTGTCTCATATTCGAGCACCATGCCGGCGAGCTTTTGCGCCGAGGTGACGGTCAGTGAACCGATCCGCCCCGTAGGAACGCCAGCATCCGCAGGAACGATCACGGCCATCTGGCCTGGGGCCAACGATGGCGAAGTATAGGAATACTCTACCGGCGCTGGATCGGTCAAACCAGTACCCATTAGGAACCGGGCAGTGAACGTGGCAGCGGCGCTGCCGGCATTCTGGATGTAGAACGCCGTCGTCTTGGGGCCAAAAGCAGCCTTTGCCAGAGGGAAGACCAGGAGTGTGCCCGTACTGGCATCATCAATGCCCCGATACTGCGCGGCTGCGGTTCCGCCCGCAATACCGCGGGAGCCTGACTGACGGTTGGTCACATTGACTACCGCCTTCACCGGTTGATCGGAGGAAACCACGGCTGAGCCGATGAAGCCAACCGGTACACCTGGAATGTCTTCGGCGAAGAACGTAACCGCTCCGCCGGCCGGAATCGTCCAATCCCGGGTATAGGTCGTTGCCGGATTGGTCATGTCATATAGCGTGACCGAAGCCGTGGCCTGAGTCGTCCCCAGGTTTTGGATCGTTTGGCCAGAATAGAACCCGCCGCCAGGAGGGCCGCCAGATGCGCTCACACTGATCGCCCCTACCACAAGGGCTACAATAGTCAAAAACGCAATTCCTACCCGGCCAGAAATTCTCTTCATGGATGCAACTCCTTTCTTGGATCTTGAATCTGTTCTCATTATGCAACACCTTCACTCGATGTGCAATAGCTCTTATGGGTTAACTTTGGCCTGTCAGCCCAGATATCCCAGGCGACGAAGCCGTTCGGCCATCTCTTGTTCTTCCTCGGGAGAGAGAACAGGCTCGACATCAGGGGCCACTCCCTCGGACGACGCGCGAGCGCTTACAGATACCAACGACTGTCCTTCGGAAGCCACAGTCAACTGTTCATGCAAGACGCGGCCATCCATCTGTATATCGGCCACGATGCCCAGAAGATGCATAATCGTAGGCGCAATATCCGTCAGGGAATATGGCGCATGCCATGATCTGCGCACAAAGTGGGGGCCTGCAAAGGCCGCCATCCCCATTTCTCGGTGACTGCCAGTCTCAAAGCCAGCCGGTTGTTGAAAGATAGTGCCGGGTATCGGCCCGAATTCATAACCTTGTCTGGTGATATATGCGAGATCGCGCATTAGCAGTACCAGATCAGGGGCGCCGTGTGCGATCGCTTCGCCAAACAACTCGCGGCCCCGAATCATTTTCGTAACAACGGGCAACCCATCTTGGGGATCCACCAGGTTGGCCAACTTATCTTCGAGCATGGTTAACAGCTTCTCGTAGTCTTGACCTGGATCAACGATTCCGCCGGGTTCGCGCCCGCGGAGGTTGACGAAGATTTGACCATGATAGCCGAAGCTATATGCACGAGAGCGGCTCCAATCCACAGCTTCAGGAAAGACGGCTCGATCGTGTGCGGGGAACGCGTCGAGTTGATCTTGCAAGAGGCGTCGGAGGCGACGCTCGAAGACGGCCAGGCCCATGTCCTGTAGTCGGTGAGAGACGCGTTGTCGGGTCAAGCCGAGACGCAACATCGCACGCTGAAGCAACGAGCGGGAACCTGAAGACGTTTTCATCGCCAGGAATCCCTCTTGTTTTAGCCATTCATTCAGATACACATCCTTATAAAGCGGCCCAAAACCGTGATCAGAAATGACCATGACATCCACTTCAGGACCGGCCGCCTCGATGAATCTGGCCAGTTGGCGATCGAGATGGCGGTAGAAACGTTCTATCACGTCCGCATAGTGCACGTCGCCCAGGGGGTCGTGCTGTGGATGTGATTTGTCCATATGCTTCCAGAAATAGTGCGATACTTCGTCCAGGTCACGAAATACCACAACAAACAAATCCCAGGGCTCTTGACAGAAAAGGTCAAGTGAGATGTCGGCCAGTCGGTCTGTCATATCATACACGTCCCGAAGATAGGCCTCTTCACGTCCAGGTTTGTAAAATTCGATCCGATTCACGCGATAGCCGCGTTTTTTGATTTCGGGACCGAGCTCCAGGGGATATGTGAATGGGCGTCCTTCGGGAGTACCCAGTCCTGTAATCATGACACCGTTGATCTCGTTGGCAGGATAGGTTAAAGGCACATTGACAATGGCAGCTCGTTTACCTGCTTGACTGGCCAACGACCAGAAGACGGGGCGCCTCAAATCGCTCGCGGTTACCAACCGTAAACGATAGTCATTCTGTTGGCGCTGAACAAAATCAAAGATGCCATGCTTGCCCGGATGAACACCGGTAGCGAACGACGCCCACGCAGCCGGAGACAGCACAGGCATGACTGACTGCAAAGGGCCATATCCTCCGCGTTGCATCAAACTTGCTAATGCGGGCAACTTGCCAGTTTTCGCCCAAGTTTCGGCCAAGTCCCAGGTGGCTCCATCATAACCGATCACAAGAACGCGGTTCTGCTTATTCATTTGATCCATTACTGTACCACCTCAGCATGTGTAGATTCCAAAGGTTGGGGGCGTCGCAATCGCCGTACAACCAATATGCTCACCGAAATAAGAAACACAGTAGATGAAGCCAGTCGGCTCCACGCTGCACCCGTAGGCCCCAGATATGGAATGAGCAATAAATTGGCACCCAGGTTGGCACTCATGCTCAACACTAAGGCGCCGGAGACGCGGTTTTGTTGGCCCGTAGCCATCAGATAGCGCACAAACGGAACATTGACAAACAAGAAGACCACGTTCCAGATCAAAACTTCCAGTACAGGCTCAGTCGCTTGAAATCGCGCGCCGAAAACCTGATGAATCAGCCAATGAGCCATCAGGGTTACGCCGAGTGCAATAGCAATGCCCAACACAGCCATGTGGCCTGCCGCACGCCAAACCAGCCGACCAACAACAGTGGATGTGTTGTCGCGCAGGCGAACGAGGCGAGGGAAAAGCACAATACGATAGGCCTGGGAGATCAATGCCAATATGTTGACTACCGAAACCGCAGCTGCATAGATAGCAACTGCCGAAGAAGCTCGTAGCATTGCAAGAAGAATGACATCGCATTGATATTCCAGGGCCGAAAGGAGACTAACTGTCCCGAAACTGGGCATCAGCACAGCCAGACGGCGCAAGATTGGCCCTTCCAGGGCCAGAGGCGTCAGTGAAATCCTTGATCCTTTGACCGTCCAGATGGCACTGGATAGTACGACGATAGCGCCAGCCAACGAGCTGATCGGCCAGAGCGTCGTTGCCGCGAGGAGCCCTCTGGTCGCCAACACCAAACTGCCGATTCCCGTCCGCAAAACGAAAACCACCACTGCCGAGTATAACAGACTCTTGAAATTTCCGAACGAATAGAGGACGGCTTGCCCAATGCCCATAACCCCTTCGAAGACAGCACTGAGCACCACCAGGGAAAGCACCATCATCTGATCTGAAGACATTTGAGTCGCTGTTCGAGCAAACCCGATGATGACACCGTAGAGTAACACAACTAGAGGCATACGTAGCATACCATAAGCTGCAACCAGCCTTAAAACATTTTCGGGTGCAGCGGTCACTTCTTTGATCAGGAGGTCATCGATCCCGGTGAACAATGTCGTCAGAATGGCCAGATAGCCCAATGCAAGAGCGAATACCCCAGCATCGTCCGGTCCGCTGAGGCGGCCGACGAGGACGAAAAGCAGTGTTCCGGATGCCCGCAACATGGCGTTAGCCATCAACACAAAGGTGGTTTCTCGCATAGTCGCGGGCAAGCGAATGGATACTCTAGACATGTTACGGCCAGCGTTCGGCCACGATCGTCAAGATAGCACCGCGCTCGAGGCGATCCACTAAGGCAAAGTAAGGTCTAGACAGATAACGCCAAAGCGGAAAGCGAATCATCGCCTCCAAGACATGTCGTACTGCTGCATGATTGCCTAACCGGGCACGCAACCAGATTACAACGCTATTCGCAAAAGTTGTATAGCGACCATAAAAGCAATAACTTCGAATCACCCGATAGCCGGCAGCTTCGCACAACCGAACGATATCTCGTTTACGGAATACCCAGAAGTGACGAGGCGCGTCCAACCCTGTCCAATACCGGCCAAATATCCGTGCATCAATGCTGTCCAGATTCGGCACACTTAAGATCAATAGTCCTTCCTTTGAAAGCAATCTGCCCAGGGAACGCAATGCACCGTTTGGATCGGGCAAATGCTCTAAGACATCCCATAAGGTAATCACATCGAAGCTCCCATTCGGCCACGGCGCGTCTTCGATGGGGCCACTAAAGACATCCAGGTGAAACCTCTCTCGCGCATAGGCAGATGCTTCAGGGGCGATCTCGATGCCGGCCAATCGCCACTGACCGTATCGCCGCATTTCATTCAAGAAGAGCCCCGTGGCACAACCTACATCAAGCAAAGCGCCTTGCGTTCGCAACCGATAGACTTGAAGGCAGCGAGTGCGCAGCTGCCGATGCTTGAGCCAACGCATTACGGGAGAACGATAAACATCTTCGATGGCTCGCCCAAAGGGTTGGTAATGCGCAGGGTAGAAACGCCCGATCGCTGCTTGCGTCGGCCGTGGTGATTGATACAGGTGACCACATTCGTCACAGGTCACCAAGTGAAACGTACCTGGAGTACCATATGCCCAATCGG